>JABLTH010043619.1_pt1 | contig 27656 bp, 21 predicted proteins | sample 7875711 | NCBI WGS metagenome assembly JABLTH01 (sample SAMN14941262, study PRJNA633318) | bioreactor metagenome | isolation source: bioreactor | place: China | collected 2019-03-05 | reverse complement strand
GGCGCGCCGGTCGCGTCGAGCGCGCCGAAGCCGTAGGTCATGCGGCGCGCGAAGGCCGCCTTGTTCGTCGCGTAATCGGCGAAGCGGTCGGTCGCCGTCGTGCCCGAGCGCGCGAATGCCGGGAACGTCGAATCGGTCGTGCCGGTGAGTTGCTGCAGCGTCTGGTGCGCTTGCCCGTAGGCGGCCTGCGCGTCGTTCGCGTAGGCCGCGAGATTGGCCGCGCTGATCGCCAGCGCGAGCATGCGCCCGCCGATCACGTCGAGCGGCGAGTGCATGCCGGCGAGGATGCGGTTCTCGCCGAGTTCGAGGCCGCGGCTGACCATTTCCTGGTAGCGCTCCGGCACGAGCCACGCCATCGTCACGGCGTCGCGCATCGCTTCCGCCTGGTGGCCGCTGATGAACCCGCCGTCGGTCGCGGGCGTCGTGCTTTCCGCCGGCACGAGCGTGGGGGCGACGACGACGCTCGTGCTCCAGCGGTACGGCCGCGCATACTTGTAGAAGCGTTTCGCGGGTTCGGTCGACGCGTTGTTGCCCATCTCGTTGAGCAGGTCGACGACCTTCCCGAAGCTCGCGTTCGCGCTGCCGCCCACACCCACGTTGTTGCCTGTGTCGTTGTACAGGACGGTCGTCGCGTCGGCCGGCACGCTGGTGATGCTGGTCGTCTGCTGCGCGGCGGTGCGCCATGCCGAGGTGAGCGGCCCCATGCCGTCGGTCACGCTGTAGCCCTTGCCGCGCCGGTCGTCGTAGTACGCGGCGTCGGCTTGCTGCGGCGTGCGTGCGGTCGTCGCGTTGACCACGTATTGCACGTTCGCCTGCAGCACCGCGTCGTTCAGGATCGTGCCGCACGGCGTGCCGTTGCCGGGCAGCCCCGTGCAGGTCGACGGCGAAATGGCCGGAAACGCGCCGTTGGCCGGCGCGCTCACGCCCGCATCGACGAGCATCGTCGACGGTTGCCACAGGTCGAGGAAGCGGCTCACCACGCGTACCGCGGCGTTCGTCGACAGCGTGGCGTAACGCGCGTCGCCGCGCTGGTTGGTCGCGATGTTGTCGACGAAGGCGGGCACGCTCGGAACCGGCGCGCTGTCGACGAAACCGGGGTCGGCCGGCGGCGCCGGCATGGCCGCGCTGGTCGGGGTGGTCGAGGCGACATCGTCGCCGCCGCCGCACGCGGCGAGAACGATCGCACTCGACAGCGCGGCGACATGCAGCGGGAAACGGCTTCGTGACGCAAACATGCAAGACTCCATCCTGATGGTCAAAGATGGCGAATTGTGGTGACGATTCGTTACGCGGCCGTTAAGGATTTGTTGCGCGCCGTACTCCGTGCGCGAAAATTCCCACTATATGGTTAATTCCCGATACTGAACATCGCGGATGCCATTTTTTCGCGCCCGAGACGGATATTGGGCGGCGTGCCGCTACGCGCTGGCCATGCGTATGGATGGAAAGTCCGGCGGCTTCGATATCGAATGACGATCCCTGTTGCCGCCACGACACGTGACGGGACAGTGGCCCGGGACAATCGTGTGTATGCAACCCGCGGCCGGGAACCGCGACTCGCCCCAAGGCCGTCATGCCGAGCGCGCGAGCGGCTCCGTGTCCGCGCAACACACCCGGTTTCTGCCTTCGCGCTTCGCACGGTAAAGCGCCATGTCCGCCTGATGCGACAGCGCGTGCACGGAGGCGGGGCGTGCGCGATGGCCGGTCGCGCAGCCGATGCTGACGGTGAACGGCGGAACGGGTTCCGCAAACCCGTCGAGCCGGTTGCGTTCGACCTCGCGGCGAATCGCCTCCGCGACCTTCGCGGCGCCGCGTTCGTCGGTGTCGGGCAGCACCGCGACGAACTCTTCGCCGCCGTAACGCGCGGCGAAGTCGCCGCGCCGCTGCGTATGGGCACGGATGCATGCGGCGAGGAACCGGAGCGCCGTGTCGCCGCGTGCATGCCCGTATCGGTCGTTGTACTGCTTGAAGTGGTCGGCATCGATGAACAGCACCGACAGGCTGCCGTCGTGGCCGCGCTGGAGCCGTTCCCATTCGTCGGCCAGCGCGACGTCGAGCGCGCGGCGGTTGTGCAGGCCGGTCAGCGGATCGGTGCGCGTGAGGTCGGTGAGCAGCGTCTGCTTGCGAAGGTTGTCCCGCAACGCGAACGCGAGCAGCCAGACGACCGCGCAGAAGAGTGCGCACAGGAGCGACGCCGACACGCCGACCGACCACGACATCCGGATGAAACCGGCCAGCACGTCGGCTTCGGCCGGCGCGACGACGGCGATCAGCGGTGTGCCGGGCACCCGCTGGAACGTATAGAGCCGCAGCGTTCCGTCGATGCGCGAATACGCCGCATAAAAGCCCGAATCCTGGTTCAGCATGCGATCGAAGGCTTTCGAGCGGCGCAGGCGGATCATCTGGTGATCGTTCAGCGACGGGTTGCGGGCGAGGATGGTGCCGTCCGCGCGCACGATCGCGCTGATGCCGTGCGGCCCGACGTCCAGCCGGGACAGCAGCTGATCGAAATAGGCGAGGTCGATCGCGACCACCGCGATGCCGTTGAACGTGTGGTCCGGCCGTTCGATGCGCCGGGAGAGCGCGATCGATTCCGTGCCGCCGCGCGAGCGCGCACGATAGGCCTCCGACACGTAAAGGCCGACGTTCGGCGAGTCGCGATGGACCTTGAAATAGTCGCGATCGGCGAAGTTCCAGTGATGGGACGGGCCGCAGCACGCGTCGATCAGCTGGCCTTCGCGGTCCGTCACGCCCATCCCCGTCACGTATTGCGCGGCCGCGCGCTGGAACAGCAGGTCGTGCCGCAGCCCGGCGTCCATGCGTCGTACCGCTGGCTTGCCGAGATCGGCGGAGAGTGCGATCAGCGCGTTGTTGGACGTTTCGACGGTCCGCGCAATCTCGCTGACCAGCACGGCGGCGACGTTGCGCGAGGTTTCGTGCGCGTGCTCGACGACTTCGCTTCTCGTGGCCCAGAGCGTGGCCGCGCTGATGCCGATCGCCGCGAGCGACATCAGCGTGCCCAGCGCGCCGACGACAAGATGGTTTCGTCCCGCCCAGTCGGCGATTTTCTCGATGGAGGTGGATGCGGACATGCTGGCGCTCGCAGGGGAGGCCCGGCGCGATGAACCGGGCTGCGCTGAAACCCGGGTTAACGGCAGGTCGTCGCGGAAATCGAGGCCCGGATGCAACGCAAGTGGGCGCGGCGCGGCGCGCAAACGTATGCGTGCCGGGTGCTCGACGGGGCGCGTATCGGCAAGCGCGAGCGGGAGGACGGCTGGCGAAGCGATCGGGTCGAGGCCCCGACGTTCGGTGCGGCGGAACCCGGAACGCGGGCCTGACACGGTGCCGGCGGTGTCCCGCCCGCCGCGATCAGGCCGGCCCGGCCGCGTCCGTCTCCGCGTCGTCCGTCGCCGCCGCGTGGCGCGCGCGTTTCAGCGTACCGGCCAGCTTCTCGATCGCATGCAGGTCCAGCGTATCGAGATGCTCGCGCACCTCCCGCACGAAGGCCGCGTAATCCTGTTCGTCCGCGTACTGGCCGAGCCATTCCTCGATATCGGTGAGCTGCCCGTTGCCGGCGAGCCGGATCAGCGCGTCGAGTGCATCGTCGGGCGGGCAGCCCATCGCGGGCGCGGTGCCGCCCGGCACGACCTCGTCCGCCGCATGAAACCGCCGCACGAGCTCCGATGCCGGCACGAGCACGTGCCCGACGGCCGGCGCGACGATCGCGAACGAGAACGACGTGCCGACGCCGGGCTGGCTCGCGACGGCCAGCTCGCCACCCATCGCGCCGACGATGCGCTGCGCGATGAACAGGCCGAGCCCGGTGCCGCCGTTGACGGCCTGTACCTGCTGGTATGCGCGAAAGATGTCGCGGGTGCCGCTGATGTCGATGCCGATGCCCGTATCGGCGACCTCGAACAGCAGGCGCCATGCGTCGCCTTCGCGCGACGCATGCACCGACAGCGTGACCGTGCCGTCGCGCGTGAACTTCGATGCGTTGGACAGCAGGTTCAGCAGCACCTGCTGCAGCCGCATCCCGTCGATCGACATCGTGCGCGGCAGCGGGCTGGCCGGCCGGTACACGAACCGGTTGTCCTGCTGCGCGCACAGCGCGAGCGCATAGTGGCCGATGTCGTCGAGCAGGCCGGGCAGGTCGGTCGTGTCCGGCGACACGCCGAGCGGCTGCAGCTCGGCTTTCGTGAACGCAAGGAGTTCGTCGATCAGCGTGAGCTGGTAGCGGATGCTGCGGTCGATCGAGCGGATCAGCCGCGCCTGGCCGCGCGTCGCGCCTTGCAGCAGCAGCTTCGCGTAGCCGTTGATCGTCGATAGCGGCGCGCGCAGGTCGTGGCTGACGTAGCCGAGCGTCTCGATCTTCTGCTGCATGTGCGTCGTGACCTGCTGGAGCGCGTCGTTGAGCGCGAGCGTGCGCCGTGCGACTTCGTCGCGCAGGCGATCCTGTTCGGTGAGCTGCCAGTGTTCGAGCCGCTTGCGTGCCTCGGTGCGCTGGCGGCCCACGTGATGAATCCACGCGGCCAGCACCAGCAGGTGCGTGGCAAGCCCGACGATCGCGATGACGGGGTTCGGATAGATGTCGGACTTGAGCCAGGACAGCACCGGCGGCAACGCGTCGATGCCGTCGAGCACGCGGATCAGCATGTTGAAGGTGGCGAACGCGATCGCGATCAGCATCACGCGGCCGGTCGGCGTGCGGCGGATGGCGAGCCACAGCGCGAGGCTGATGTTGACGATCCCCAGCGCCGCGTTCAGCCGCAGGCAGAACCACGTGAAGGTCAGCAGGTCGCCGAAAGCGGCGCCGGCCACGCCGACGAACTCGAGCGCGAGGAATGCCATGTAGACCGCGCGCAACGGCAGCCTGGCCTGCTCGCGCCGGGCGACCGTCAGGATGAAGACGATGAAGCAGGCGATCGCGAGGTACACGAAGATGATTTCGCCGCGTGCCGACCACTCGCGCAGCGCGGGCGGCAGCGCCATCGCCGTATAACCGCGGTAGGCCGCCTCGAACAGCGTCGTGCCCAGCGCCAGCCCGGCCAGTACGTAGAACACGCCGCTGCGCGAAAAGAACCCGATCAGCAGCGCGCACCACACGAGCGCGAGCAGCCCGCCGAAGAAACCGAAGTCCCACATCGTCGCGCGCCGTTCCAGCGCATCCCATGCCGCGCGGGTGAATGCCGCCGGCGCGAGCCGCATCTCCTTGCGCGACGTGACGCGGATCAGCACGGGGATGCTTGCGCCGGCGGGCAGCGTGACGTCGAGTGCCGGGTAGCGCGACGGGGGCCCAGCCGCATCGCCGCCGGCGTCGGCGGCCGGGAAGCGGCTGTCGAGCGTCCACCGGCCGTTCCGGCCGACATAGAAGTCGGCATGGTCGACACGCGCATCGCGAATCGCCAGCACCAGCGGCCGGGCGGCGCTGTCGCGGTTGGTCAGCGTCGCGCTGACCCACCATGCCGACCGCGAAAACGCGATGTTGAACGAGGGCGCGGTCGTCGTGGCCGCATCGTGCGGACGATCGGCAACGCGCGCGGCGACCTGTGCGGCGGTCATCGTCGTGCTCGTGTCCTCGAACACCGACACGGCCTCCAGTTGCGCGGGGTTCGGCGTCGCTGCCGCGCGGGCCGTCGCGCAGGTGACGGCCAGTGCGATCAGAAGCAGCAGCACCGCGCGCCATCCGGCTGCCCACGCCGCGCTGCGACTACACATCGGGATGATGCCCGCCGGGTGTGGGCGGCGCGTTGACCGCATGGCGCTGGCGCCGCCAGTCGGACGGCGTGATGCCGAAGCGTTCGCGGAATGCCGTCGCGAAATTGCCGGGCGTGGAAAAGCCGATTTCCTCGGCGATGTCGCCGATCCCCATCGACGTCTCCGCGAGGAAATGCATCGCGGCGCGCAGGCGCGTGTCGCGCAGGTACTCGAACACGGTCTGGCCGAGCTGGTCGCGGAACACGCGCGACAGCCGCTTTTCGTGGGTGCCGACCTGCCGGGCGAGATCCTCGAGCGCCGGCGGATGGCGCAGGTCGCGCAGCAGGACCTCGGCCGCCGCGCGCACGAGGGCCGCCTCCGGGTTGTCGGGCATCTCGGGCAGGTGCGCGAACGGCTGGCTGCGCCGCGCGCGCTTCAGGTGGTTGCGGATCCGGGCCAGCACTTCGGTCGGCTCGAACGGCTTGACGATGTAGTCGATCGCGCCGGTTTCGAGCCCCGCGATGCGATCCTCGAGATCGCCCGCGGCCGTGAGGATGATGACCGGGATGGACTGCGTCGACGGCGTCGACGCCAGCAGCCGGCACGCGGCGAAGCCATCCATGCGCGGCATGCGGACATCCATCAGGATCAGGTCGGGTGCGATCGCCTGGGCGCGGTGATACGCCTGCAGCCCGTCGAACGCGACGCTGATCCGGCACCGCGCGGCACGCAGGATTTCGGTCAGGAGCCGCAGGTCGTTCGGGCGATCGTCGACGACAAGAATATGGGCGTCGGCGAGATCCGGCGTGGAGCGAAGCGACGCCGGGCTGGACGAGCGGGATGACATGGTGGCGGACGCGGTGGAAGGGTGGTCGGTCGGATTGAAAGCTTCGCTTTCAGCGCGATTGTTGCGAAAAATTATATGTCGACAACAGTACCGATTGTGAGGATTCCGTGTGGCCCGTGTGGGCATATCCGGCGGGGCGCTGCGCAATTTCGGCACCGGCGCTCCGCCGAATGGAATCGGAGTGGAAAAACATGCCGAATTGCATTTTAATATCGGTCTTTATTTCCGGATTTTATCGATTGCCGAATCGAATTGGCCCACAGAATGAATTCGAGCGAGTTGTGTCGAGAGACGATGCGTTTCAGTGGGAAATGGATGCGCTGAATCGACGCCCGCCTGGTTAATGTCTTTTTGCGGGATGGTCAAGATTTATCTTGGTGAAAACCGTATTTCGGGCGTGAATGTATGAATGTGAATGCCGTCCGCTCGGGAAAAGCTTTTTTCCGCTCGAGAAAAGATGCGTTTGAATGGATGACCGCACACTAGCCCCGGCGCGGTTGGAATCGGTTCTTCGAGGGGAACGGTTTGGCAAGGATTCCTGCCGCTGCCATATTCGGATGACGCGATATCGAATGTGACATCGAATGATGGCAATTCTCAGGATGTGAGAATGCGACGACGGACAAGAAAATTGGCACGAGGGTAATACAAATTTCATAATTTTCCGAACGAATACGTATAAAAGACAAGCGGAAAGATTGTGAGGTTGGTCAGGGTGTGACGCATCGACCAGAAAAATCGTCAAGAAAATTCGACCGATTAAATCGATGCGGGGGCGTTCGGCAAGTCAGACGCTATTTCCGGAAATCCGGAAAAGCGTTTGACTGCCGGCGGAGAGAGTGAGCGGTTGCGTGCGCAGCCCGGCGGTCTGATCCGTCCGGGCACGATCGCGCAGCGCGTTCTCGAATCAGGCGGGCACGAAAAACATGAATGCGACAGGCATGGCAGGTCAACGCACCGGTTCGAGCGAACCGGGTGCGCATGCTTCATACCCGGGGACCACTCGGCGTCATCCTCCTCCTGAATGAATCGTGACGGGCCGTCCCAGGGTTCGGGCCGGCATCCGTCCATCCGGCGTCTGAACGACGCCTTCCCATGAAATTCGAGGTCGCCGCCGGCTCGGCGCGACGGCACGCGCACGCGGATTCGCGATGCGCGGGGTCGCGCGCCGCCGTCTTTCGCGCGACATCGGCTTCGATGAACCGATAACCGGCGAATGCCGTCGCGCCGCGTGCCGATGCACGCGTGCGGCGTGCAGTCGTGCGATCGCCCGCGCGATCGCGATTACCGAGCAGTGTTGTTCGATCGTTTAGTTAGCTATCCAAAGTGAAGCGCGAAGCGTCGCGGCACGGACGAGGAGGCAGACCGGTGCGTCATCGCCTGCCGTCGCGTTTGCTGCCGCGTCATCCAGCACATGAGAACCGAGGGAACACAAGATGAACAAGTCGTTCAAGTCGATCTGGAACGAAGCACTGGGGGCCTGGGTCGCGGCTTCCGAGCTTGACCGTGCGCGCGGCAAGCGTATCGCGTCGGCGAGCGGCCCGCGCGAGCATGCGGCGAACGAGGGCGCCGCGCGACGCGCGGGCCTGCTTTCGGCGCCGTCGCCGCGACGGCTGGCCGTGCTGATGGCGTCCACGTATCTTGCATTGTTCCATGCGGGGGCGCACGCGCAATACGCGCCGGACGGCGGGTCCGCGACCGGCGGCGTGACGTCGATCTCGATCGGTGTCGGGTCGAGTGCCGCGCAGCAGAACTCGACCGCGCTGGGCAACCTGTCGACGGCCGCGGGCGTTTCTGCCACGGCGCTGGGTCCGGGCGCGCATGCGATGGCGGACGGTTCGACGGCCGTCGGCATCAACGCGCAGGCGACCGGCGTCAACAGCGCATCGCTCGGCGTGCAGGCGATCGGTTCGGGCGCATATTCGGTGGCGATCGGCAACCTGTCGAGCGCGACCCAGAGCGGTGCGGTGGCGATGGGCAGTGGCGCGGCGGCGACCGGCGTGTCCGCCGTCGGCCTCGGCAACAATGCGCTGGCGTCCGGCCAGTATGCGGCTGCGCTGGGGCTCGGTGCGAGCGCGGTCGGGGCCCAGAGCGTTTCGCTCGGCTATGCGTCGCATGCCACCGACACGGGCGCCGTCGCGCTCGGCAACCAGTCGACCGGTTCCGGCGCGGCCGCCGTGGCCGTCGGCAGCGGTGCGCTGGCGAGCGGCAACTCGGGTATCGCGATGGGCGTCAACAGCGGCGCGAAGGGCGGTTCGTCGATCGCGATCGGCTGGGGCGGCACGGCCGGCGTACCGGGCTCGGGCACGCAGTCGCTTGGCGTCAGTTCGATCGCGCTGGGTTCGAAGACGACGGCCAGTGCCGATCAGGCAATGGCGTATGGCCTGAGCGCAAATGCGTCGGGCGTCAGTTCGATCGCGATGGGTGTGCAGTCGACCGCGACCCAGCAGTTCGCGGTCGCGCTCGGCAATCTCGCGCTCGGCAGCGGCATCTCGGCCACCGCACTGGGGCCCGGTGCGACGGCGTCGGCCACGAATGCGACGGCCATCGGCATCAACAGCGTCGCGGCCGCGGCGTCCACCGTGGCGATCGGCGACAGCAACTCGGTCGCGGCCGCGGCAGGCGCGGGGTCGATCGCTGGCGGCAACAGTTCGAAGGTGTTGAGCGGCGTCGGGGCGGTCGCGCTCGGCCTGGGGCAGACGGTCAGCGGCAACGGCGCGGTGGCGATCGGCGACCCGAGCACCGCGATCGGCACCGGCGCGGTCACGATGGGTTCGAACAACACCGCGAACGGCGACGGCGCGGTTGCGATCGGCAATTCGAACGTCGCGCAGGGCACGGGCTCGCTCGCGCTCGGCAATACGTCGACGGCAGCGGCAGCCGGTGCGGTGGCGTTCGGCGCGTCGGCCGTGGCGAACAATGCAAACGACGTCGCGCTCGGCTCCGGGTCGACGACGGCCGCGCCGAATCCGACGGCGAGCGCGGTGATTGGCGGCGTCACCTACAACTTCAACGGCACCAACCCGACCAGCGTCGTCAGCGTCGGTGCGGCGGGCACCGAGCGCCAGATCACCAACGTCGCGGCCGGGCGCATCAATTCGGCGAGCACGGACGCGATCAACGGGTCCCAGCTCGATGCGACGAACCAGGCGGTGAATTCGCTGTCGACGTCGACTGCGTCGAGCGTCAGTTCGTTGTCGACGGGGGTGTCGTCGTTGTCGACCGGGCTGTCGTCGGCCAATAGCGCGATCACGTCGTTGTCCACGTCGGCGTCGACCGGCATTAGCTCGTTGTCGACGGGGTTGAGTTCGACCAACAGCTCGGTGACTTCGTTGTCGACCTCCACGTCGACCGGGTTGTCCTCGGCCAATAGCTCGATCTCGTCGCTGTCCACGTCGACGTCGACCGGCATTACCTCGCTGTCGACCGGGTTGAGTTCGACCAACAGCTCGGTGACTTCGTTGTCGACGTCCACGTCGACCGGCTTGTCGTCGGCCAACAGCGCGATTTCGTCGCTGTCCACGTCGACATCGACCGGCATTACCTCGTTGTCCACGGGCTTGAGTTCGACCAACAGCTCGGTGACTTCGTTGTCGACCTCCACATCGACCGGCCTGTCGTCGGCCAGCAGCGCGATTTCGTCGCTGTCCACGTCGACGTCGACCGGCATTAGCTCGTTGTCCACGGGCTTGAGTTCGACCAACAGCACCGTGACGTCATTGTCGACGTCCACGTCGACCGGCCTGTCGTCGGCCAACAGTTCGATTTCGTCACTGTCGACGTCGACTTCGACCGGCCTGAGCTCGACCAACAGCTCGGTGGCTTCGCTGTCGACTTCGACGTCGACGGGTATCAGCTCGCTGTCCACCGGCCTGAGTTCGACGAACAGCACGGTCACGTCGCTGTCCACATCGACGTCGACGGGTATCAGCTCGTTGTCCACCGGCCTGAGCTCGACGAACAGCACGGTCACGTCGCTGTCGACTTCGACGTCGACGGGCATCAGCTCGTTGTCCACCGGCCTGAGTTCGACGAACAGCGCGGTCACATCGTTGTCGACGTCGACCTCGACCGGCGTCGCCTCGCTGTCCACCGGCCTGAGCACGACCAACAGCACCGTGACGTCGCTGTCCACCGCGACGTCGACGAGCATCGGCTCGTTGTCCACCGGCCTCAGCTCGACGACCAGCTCGATCTCGTCGCTGTCGACGTCGACCTCGACGACCGTCGGCTCGCTGTCCACCGGCCTGTCGAGCACGAACAGCAACCTGACGTCGCTGTCCACCGCGACGTCGACGGGCATCGGTTCGCTGTCGACCGGCCTCAGCTCGATCGCGTCGAACAACAGCAACCTCGGCAACAGCACGGCCGGCGCGATCGGCGGCGGGGCCACCTACGACCCGACGACCGGCACGATCTCCGCGCCTTCGTACGTGACGTACAACAGCGACGGTTCGACGACGGTCAACAACAACGTCGGTTCGGCGATCGACAACATCAACGCGCACGGCATCAAGTATTTCCACGCGAACTCCACGGCGCCGGACAGCCAGGCGCTCGGGCTCGACAGCGTCGCGATCGGCCCGAACGCGGTCGCGAAGGTGGACGGCAGCATCGCGCTCGGCGCCGGGTCGGTGTCCGATCGCGCGACGGTGCCGGCGTCGGGGACCATCCGCAACGGCAGCGCGTCGATTCCGTTCAACACGACCGACCAGACGCTGCTGGGCGCGGTATCGGTCGGCGACGCGACGAGCAAGACGTATCGCCAGATCACCAACGTCGCGGACGGCACCGGCCAGCAGGACGCGGTGACCGTGCGGCAGCTGGCCGGCGCGCTGCAGTCGTTCGCGGTCACGACGACGAAGTACTTCCACGCGAACTCGACGGCCGTCGATTCGCTCGCGGTCGGCGCGGAGTCGGTCGCGGTCGGCCCGACGACGGTGGTCAACGGCGACAACGGCGTGGGGATCGGCAACGGTGCGATCGTCGATGCCACCTCGCCGGGCGGCGTCGCGATCGGCCAGGCGGCAAGCGCCGCGCAGGCCGATGCGATGGCGCTCGGCAGCGGCGCGACGGCCACCGGCGCGCAGTCGGTCGCGCAGGGTGCCAACGCGGTCGCGGCGAGCGTCGGCAGCGTCGCGCTCGGCTCGGGCGCGCACGCCACGGCAACCGATGCGCTCGCATTCGGGGCCGGCGCGTCGGCGACGCTCGCGAACAGCATCGCGCTCGGTTCGGGTTCGCTGACCACCGTCGGTGCGCAGGCGAACTACATCGCGTACGGCCTGAGCAGTCCGCAGTCGTCGGCCGGCGAAGTCAACATCGGCAACCGGCAGATCACCGGCCTCGCGGCCGGCAAGAGCGGTACCGACGCGGTCAACGTGTCGCAGCTCGACTCGGTCGCCAACCAGTTGACGACGCTGATCACCCAGCGCACGTCCAACCTCGGCGGGTCGTACACGACGAACCCGGCCGGCACGAACGTGCCGCCGGGCTCGACGGGGCCGAATTCGTCGGCGGGCGGCTCGGGCGCGGTCGCCTCGGGCTCGAACAGCACGGCGGTCGGCAACGGGGCGCTGGCGTCCGGCAACGGATCGACCGCGATCGGCGTCGGCTCGACCGCAACGGGCAACGGGTCGACCGCGATCGGCACGGGCAGCAACGACGGCGGGCGCTCGAATGTCGTCGCGGTCGGCTCGGCGGAGTCGGCGCGCCAGGTCGTCAACGTCGCGGCCGGCACGCAGGGCACCGACGCGGTGAACGTGAACCAGCTGAACGCGGTATCGAACCAGTTCACGCAATCGCTGAACACGGTCAACAACCAGCTCACGCAGATGCAGCAGCAGATCCAGCAGACCGATTCGATGGCGCGCGACGGGATTGCCGCGACGGCCGCGATGGCGTCGATCCCGCACATGGACCGTGACTCGAACTTTGCGATGGGGGTCGGTACGGCGAGCTTCCTCGGCCAGAAGGCGATGGCCGTCGGCATGCAGGCGCGCCTCACGGAGAACCTGAAGGCGACGCTGAACGGCGGTTTCGCCGGCAGTCAGCGCGTGGTCGGCGCGGGTATGTTGTATCAGTGGAAGTGATCCGTGCGCAGCGAACCGTTCCGGCATGCAGCGCCGGAACGGTTCGCGCTGAACGAGAACGCATCCGCATGCGGCCGCACTGCCGCGCCGCATGCGCGATATCGAACCGATTTTCGGGAGTGAATCAGTGAAGAAAACTTCTCTTGCCCTGCTCGTGTCCGTGGCCTCCCTGGCCGCCTGCTCGAGCGCGTCCGGGCCGACGTTCAATGCATACGAACTGCAGCCGAGGAACGGTGTGCGGACGTTTCGCGTCGATTGTCACGGCATCCTGTCGAGCGAAAAGACCTGCATGAAGGTCGCGACGCGCATGTGCGACACGCAGCCGGTTCGGCGGGTCGATTCGGAGGCGCCGTTCCGCGACGGCGCGGATCCGCGGTCGATCGAGTTCCAGTGCGGCGCGGCACCCGCGCCGCTTCCGGCGCCGGTGGCGGCGGCACCGGCCGCCGCGGAAAAGGTCAGCCTGACAGGAGACACGTATTTCGCGACCGACTCCGCAACGCTGACGCCCGCCGCGCGCGCTTCGCTCGACGCATTGCTGAACCGTCAGGCGGACCGGCATTTCTCGTTGGTGAAGGTGACCGGCTATACCGACTCGGTCGGCTCGGCTGCGCACAATCTCGCGCTGTCGATGCGCCGCGCGGAGGCGGTCGGGTCGTATTTGCGCGAGCATGGCGTGAACGCGGATTCCGTGACGGCCACCGGAAAGGGGGACGCCGATCCGGTGGGCTCCAACGAGACCGCCGAAGGGCGGGCGAGCAATCGACGCGTGGAGATCCTGCTGCAGAAGTAACGGGTGGGGGCCGCGAGCACTACCGGCGAAGGCGGCCGGCTCGCGGCCGCATCCCTCGCGGCCGTATCGTCGCCATGATGATCAACGCTGGTCGCGCGCGGCAGCCGCTGTCGGCTCCACTGCCGTCGCGCTCCGCGTCGATCATGGCGAACCGGGACAGCCGGCGCCGGACCGAACGCGGAGCGTATGACCGCCGGGTTTCCCGATCCTGTACCCTGTCCATGTCTTTCGCGCGTTCCGCGGCAGTCGTCGGCATGACGACCGCCGTGCGTTCCATCACGATGTGCGCGGTCAATCGGCGCCGTGCCCCCGGTCGGCAGCAAGTCGATCCGGTTGCAGACCTCCAAGGCAAACATGGAAATCAAGTGGATCGAGGATTTCATCGCCCTCGCTCAATATCAAAGCTTTTCCCGGGCGGCGGAGTTCCGCAACGTCACGCAGTCGGGCTTCAGCCGTCGCATCCAGTCGCTCGAGCAATGGATCGGCGCCGAACTGATCGACCGCAGCAGTTTTCCGCCGGTACTGACGCCGGCAGGGCGGCTGTTTCGCGAGACGGCGGAAGACGTCCTCAGCCGCCTGTTCGACACACGGGCGATCATCCGCACCGAGCAGCGCATCGCTGGCAAGAGCCTGCAGATCGCGGCGGGCCATACGATCGCGCTGAATTTCCTGCCGTCCTGGCTCAAGGCGCTCGCGCCGCATTTCGGCGAGGTGCGGGCACGCGTCGTTCCGACGAATGTCCACGATTCGATCCTGATGCTCGTCAACGGCAACTGCGAGCTGATGTTCGCCTATCACCATCCGGAGCTGCCGCTCCATCTGGACCCGGTCAGGTACGAACACGTGACGGTCGGCCTCGACACGTTGATGCCGGCCTGCCGGCCCAACCGCCGGTCGGCGCCCGCATTTCGCCTTCCTGGAACGAAGCAGCACCCGCTGCCGCTGATCTCCTATACGGACACCAGCTACTTCGGGCGCTGCCTCGCGTTGCTGCTCGATCGCGCCGCGGTTGCGCCGGCGTTGCAGCTGCACTATGAATCCGACATGGCCGAAGTGCTGAAAAAGCTCGTGATGGAAGGCGAAGGCGTGGCGTGGCTGCCGCGGAGTGCGATCGCCGCCGAGCTGGCGGCCGGCGAGCTCATGCCGGCCGGGCCGGCGGCATGGAACCTCGAAATCGAGCTGCGCGTCTATCGCGACGCGTCCAATCGCAGCGAGTTCCTGGAGACGCTCTGGCAGCATCTGCGCGCCGAACCGTCGCGGCGCGGCTAGGGTTTTCCCGCCTTATGCGAGTCTCGCATACCGCCATGATGTACCGGCATCATGGTCTGTTCGGCCGTCCCTACCATTCGTTCCAACGGCAAATGTGACGCGCGGCCCGTCGCCTGCCGGCGGTCGGGCCTCACCCAAGGACGGATGGACATGAAAAATCGGCTTACCTTAAGCATCGCAATCGGCATGGTCCTCGGCGTCGCCGCCGGCTATGCGTGTCACACGAGCATCGCGGACCCGGGCACGCTCAAGACGGTCGCGGGGTATTTCTCGATCGTGACGGACATCTTTCTTCGACTGATCAAGATGATCATTGCGCCGCTGGTGTTCGTGACGCTCGTTTCCGGCCTGGCCGGCATGGACAGCGGCGAAGACGTCGGGCGCATCGGCCTGCGCTCGGGTGCGTGGTTCGTCTGCGCATCGCTGGTTTCGCTGGGCCTCGGCCTCGTCATGGCCAACGCGTTGCAGCCCGGCGCCGGCCTGAACCTGACGGAAGCCGCGGGCGAGGCCAACCTCGGCCTGAATACCGCGGCACTGAACGCCAGGGACGTGATCACGCACGCGTTTCCGACCAGCCTGCTCGACGCGATGGCGCGCAACGACATCCTGCAGATTCTCGTTTTCTCCGTCTTTCTCGGCATCGCGCTGAGCGCGCTGAAGCACGATCCGCGTGTCGGCATCGTCATCCGGTCGATCGACGGCATGGTGCCGGTGATGTTGCGCCTGACGAACTACGTGATGCGCGCGGCGCCGCTCGGTGTCTTCGGTGCGATTGCGCCGTCCGTCGCGCTGCGCGGGCTCGACGTGATCTACACGTACGGCAAGCTGATCGGCGCGTTTTATCTCGGGCTGCTCGTCCTCTGGACGATCCTGATCGGCGCCGGATACCTGTTCCTCGGGCGGCGCGTCGGCGCGTTGCTGAAGGCCGTGCGCGAACCCGCGTTGATCGCGTTTTCGACCGCCAGCAGCGAAGCGGCGTATCCGCGCCTGACCGAGCAGCTCGAGAAGTTCGGTGTCGACAAGAAGGTCGTCGGTTTCACGCTGCCGCTCGGTTATGCGTTCAACCTGGACGGCTCGATGATGTATCAGGCGTTTGCGGCCCTCTTCATCGCACAGGCGTTCGGCGTGCACATGCCGCTTTCGCAGCAGGTGTTCATGCTGCTGATCCTGATGTTGAGCAGCAAGGGCATGGCGAGCGTGCCGCGCGGATCGGTGGTCGTCGTCGCGGCCGTCGCGCCGATGTTCCATTTGCCGGCCGCCGGCGTGGCCATGATCCTGGCGATCGACCAGGTGCTCGACATGGGCCGCACGATGACGAACGTGATCGGCAACAGCGTGGCGACGACCGTGATCGCGAAGTGGGAGCGCGCGCGCGCCGCGCAGCCGGACAGCGCCGTGTTCGATCCGCGGGAGCTGAACGCATGACGCACCGGGACATCGCGGGTACGGGACGGACGTTCGGCGTGGTCGGCGGCCTCGGGCCGCTGGGAAGCGCCGACGTATTCTTCAAGCTGGTGAGGGCGACGCCCGCGTCGTCCGACGAGGATCACGTCGACCTGATCTTCGAGCAGCACCCGTTCAGGGGTTCGGGTTCGGGCAGCGCGGCGACGACGGCGCGCAAGCTGTACGTGTTCGACATGATCCGTGCGTTCGAGAAACGCGGCGTGACGACCGTGGTGCTGCCGTGCTTCCTGAGCCACACCTTCATCGACGAACTGAAGGCCAATACGCGCCTGCCGATCGTGGACATCGTCGAAGCCGTTCGCAGCCACGTGCAGCGCACGTATCCCGGCGCCATACGCATCGGCGTGCTGGCTTCCGACTATGTGCGGGCCGACGGGCTGTTCGACCGGTATTTCCCGGCGCCGCAGTTCGAGATTGTCCATCCGCGGCCGCGCGGCGATGTCGATCCCGTCACCGAGGCGATTTACGGGGCGGACGGCATCAAGCGCGGCAATCTTCGCGGCCGGCCGGTCGAGCTGCTGCGCGACGCATGCGAGGATCTGGCGGACCAGGGCGCGCAGGTCATCGTTCCGGGGCTGACGGAGATCGCGCTCGTGGCGGACGAAATCGGGCCGCTGCGGATACCGCTGATCGATTCGAATCTCGCGTATGCGCAGTACGCGGTTTCGACCCGATGCGGGGCCCGTGCACCGGTATTCAAGATCGGGGTCGTCGGTGGCGTCGGGCCGGCCGCGACGGTGGACTTCCTGGACAAGATCGTTCGAAACACGCCGGCTTCGCGCGACCAGGAGCACATCAAGCTGCTGGTCGAACAGAATCCGCAGATCCCGGACCGGACGGCGAACCTCGTCGGTGACGGTACCGACCCCACGATCTCGCTGTATGCGACGTGCAGGCGGCTCGAGGACGGGGAGGCGGATCTCATCGCGATTCCATGCAATACCGCGCATGCGTTTGTCGAGCGGGTTCAACCGCACCTCGGCATTCCGATCGTGAACATGCTGACCGTGACGGCCGCCCATTTGCGCGATGCGTATCCGGGGCTGCGCGAGGTCGGCGTGCTGGCAACGTCGGGCACGATCGAAAGCGGCGTATACGAAAAGGCACTCGAATCGTATGGATTCCGACAGGTCGCGCCGGCGCCGGCACTGCAGGCGTGCGTGATGGAAGCGATCTACGGAGAGCGGGGTGTCAAGGCCGGCTTTACGACCGGCCAGTGCAAAGCGGACATCGGCGCCGCCGTCGACGCGCTGATTGCCGACGGCGTCGACGTGATCGTTCTCGGCTGTACCGAGCTTCCGATCCTGCTGCCGGGCCGCGAATATGTCGCGCCGAACGGTGCGCGTGCGACGCTGGTCGATCCGACCGATGTGCTCGCGCGTCAATGCGTGGCGTACGCGACGGCTGCCGGTGCTTGAGATTGAGCTTGAGCTTGAGCTTGAGCTTGAGATTAAGCGGCCGCGCCGCCTTCGACGCGGCGGCCGGCGGGTGTCGGATGTGTCGCGTGGTTCGGGCGGCGCAGGCGTGGATCAGCCGATGCCGGTCTTGTGCGATTCAACGACGACCGCGCGCGTGACGAAGCGGTTTCCCGAGGCGGACAAAACGGGCGCCCGGTAGCGGGCGCCCTGTCAGTGTCTGAGCACGCAAACAGCGACGATTTCGTATCCGGGGTCGGCATGCATGTGCGCCGCCATTTCCGCTTCCTCATACGAACGAAACGACGTGGCATCCTCAACCGCCGGTGCCATGCCGATATCGCCATCCTCGGCAGTGCACAGGAACTGCTCGCCGGTCTTCACGACATAGACGGACAACATGATTCCCTCCATCGTTTGCAGGGGGAAATTTCAGTCTAGCAGGCCGGAAAAGGGGCGCGGGCGGTTTGCAGCGCCTGTTTCCGCGAGGCTGTCGCCGGAGGGTTTGCCGCGTCGGATGTCAGCCTGGCATGCGACGGGAGCGGAAAGCCGTGCACAATACCGGCATGCAGACCCCAGATCTCGAACACCTCGTCACCGTCACCATGCCCTTTGGAAAGTACAAGGGCCGACTCATTGCCGACCTGCCCGGGCCTTACCTCAACTGGCTGGCTCGCGAAGGATTCCCGCGCGGCGAAATCGGCCGGCAGCTTGCGCTGATGCATGAAATCGACCACAACGGCCTGCGCGACTTGCTGGAGCCGTTGCGCAAACGCGGATAGCGTCGCTCGGTGCCGAACGGCTTCGCATGCGGCAGCGGCGCTGGCCTGCGCGCACCTACTGTGTTGCCGTTGCTGACATAGAATGGAAAGCGTAGTCGACGGCACAAAGGGGTGCCAACATGAGACGCCTTTATTTCCTCGTACCCGATACGCAGATGGCCAAGGCCATCGTCGACGATCTATTGCGCGCACGTATCATCTGGCGCCATATCCACGTCCTCGCCGATCACAGCGTCACACTCGATCAGTTACCCGAAGCATCGTTGCTGCAAAGCAGCGATGTCGTGCATGCGCTCGAGCGCGGCGTCGCGCTTGGCGGCGCGGCGGGTGCACTGATCGGCCTCGTCGCGCTGGTATTTCCCCCGGCGGAACTCGTGATCGCGGGCGGCGCCGTTGTCGGGTTGACGCTGGCGGGAGCGGGTTTCGGCGCGTGGACCGCCGCGATGATCGGCATTGCCGAGCCGAACGCGCGACTCCAGCGATTTCGCGAGGCCATACAGGAAGGCCAGATCCTGATCATGGCCGATGTGCCGGCATTGCGAGAGCAGGAAATCGAGGAGATGGTCGCCAGACATTTTCCGACGGCGGACCTGGAAGGCGCCGAGCCCACGACACCGATCTTCCCCTGACGCGCGACAGCAAGCCGGCCTGCCCGATACCCGGGTTCATCGACGCATTTCGTCGAACGCACGGCCGCGCGCGGAGAAGGGCGTTCGCACGTTGCGCACGCAACCCTGCTTCCGGATCGCTCGAGTGACGCAGGCCCGACGCGCGTGACGCCCTCGGAACCGAAGCGCCGACGTCGAAGCGTCGGCAAGGAGGTCGTATGGAACTGCACATGCAATCGCACCATTGGGCGCGTCGGACGCCGGACTGGGTCGCCGCCGCCGTGGCCGGTCTCGCAGGCGGTGCGCTGGTGATCGCGCTGGAATTCGTCTGGTCGACACTCGTGCTCGGCTCGAGCCCGTGGCAACCGACGCACAAGATCGCGGCGATGGTGATGGGCCGCAGCGCGCTCGGCCAGATGACGCAATTCAACCTTGAAATCGTCGCAATGGCGCTGCTGCTGCACTATGTGCTCGGCGCGATCATGGGGGTGATGCTCGCGGCGATCATGGCGCCTTTCCGCCTCGATTCGAGCGTGGGCATGGAAGCCGCCATCGGGCTGGCGTTCGGGATCGTCGCGTATGGGTGGAACTTCTACGTCATGACGGCCGTGTTCCCGTGGTTCGTCTCCGAGCGGGGTTCCGGGCCGTTGCTGGCCAACCTGTTGTTCGGCGTGGTTGCGGCCATCACCTACGGCAGGCTGGAGCGAGTGCGCAAGCACAACGTGGACGACTGATACATCGCGTTTCCCGCCGCGCCGAGCCTGACCACCCGGCGTTCGCGGGAGACACGGAACCCGGCGTCGGCGGCGCCGGCGAGTGATATGCAGCGAGGCGGCCTATGGCCCTTGCGATTGCCCTGGTCCTGATCATCCTGTTGGCGGTGGGGTTTCACTTTGCCAGTCCGTGGTGGATCACACCGATCGCGTCGAACTGGGTGCGCATGGACGACATGCTGACGATCACGCTCGTCATCACCGGTGCATTCTTCGTCGCCATCAACCTGTTCATCGTCGTCGCACTGGTGCGCTATCGGCACCGCAGCGGGCATCGCGCGGCCTACGAGCCGCACAACCGCCGGCTGGAATGGTGGCTGATCGGCCTGACCGCTATCGGCGTGGCGGCGTTGCTGGCGCCGGGGCTGTTCGTCTACGCGGACTACATCCGGCCGCCGCGCAACCTGCTGCAGATGGAAGTGCTCGGCCAGCAATGGCAATGGCGCTTCCGTTTCGCGGGCCCCGGCGGCAAGCTGGGCACGACGGACGTGCGCTACATCAGCAACGACAACCCGTTCGGCCTGAACCCCGCCGACCCCAACGGCCGTGACAATTACCTGATCGAGACGCCCGAGGTGCACCTGCCGCTCAACCGGCCGGTCCAGGTGCTGACGCGCTCGCGCGACGTGCTGCACGATTTCTACGTTCCGCCGTTCCGGGCGCGGATGAACATGGTGCCGGGCATGGTGACCACCTTCTGGTTCACGCCGACCAGGGCAGGGCGCTACGACATCCTGTGCGCGCAGCTCTGCGGGATCGGGCACTCCGGCATGCGCGGCGTGGTGGTCGTGGAAGACGAAGCCGCGTTCTCGCGCTGGCTGGCGCAGCAGACCACCTTCGCGCGGCAGCAACTGGCCCACGTGCAGGCAACCCCCGCCGCTGCCGGCGGCAGCGCGCATGCGCTCGCCGAACTGGGCAAGACGCTCGCGGCGGCCAAGGGCTGCGTCGCCTGCCATACCGTGGACGGCAGCCCGCTCGTGGGCCCGACCTGGAAGGGCCTGTACGGCAAGACCGAAACGATGGCCGACGGCAGCACCGCGAAGGTGGACGAAGCCTATCTGCGCGCGTTCATCCGCAATCCGGCGGCGCGGGTCGTGAAGGGGTTCTCGCCGATCATGCCGCACTTCGACCTGAGCGACCAGGAACTGTCCGCACTGGTGGCGTACATCGAGGCGCAAGGCGGGCCGCCTCCGGCCGGTACCGCGGCCAGGCAATAGCGGAGCAGAAACCATGACCTACACGCACAGCGACCATGCCCCGCAGAGCTTCTGGACCCGCTATGTCTGGAGCCAGGACCACAAGGTCATCGCGGTGCAGTATGCGATGACGGCCATCGCGATCGGGCTGGTCGGCCTCGTATTGTCCGACCTGATGCGGCTGCAGCTCGGCTTCCCGGGCAAGTTCGCGTTCATCGACGCGAACCACTACTACCAGTTCGTCACGATGCACGGGATGATCATGGTGATCTACCTGCTGACGGCGCTGTTCCTGGGCGGCTTCGGCAACTACCTGATCCCGCTGATGCTCGGCGCGCGCGACATGGTGGTCCCGTTTCTCAACATGCTGAGCTACTGGGTCTACCTGCTGGCCGTGCTGGTGCTGGTGGCGAGCTTCTTCGTGCCGGGCGGGCCGACCGGCGCGGGCTGGACGCTGTATCCGCCGCAGGCCATCCTGCCGGGCACGCCGGGCGTCGAATGGGGCATTGTGCTGATGCTCGTGTCGCTGGCGATCTTCATCGTCGCGGCGACCATGGGCGGCCTGAATTACGTGACCACCACGCTGCAGGCACGCACCCGCGGCATGACGCTGATGCGCATGCCGCTCACGGTGTGGGGCATCTTCATCGCGACCATCATGGCGCTGCTGGCGTTTCCGGCGCTGTTCGTGTCGGCGGTGATGATGCTGTTCGACAGGACGCTCGGCACCAGCTTCTTTGTGCCGGCCGTGGTGTCGATGGGGCAGACGCTCAAGCATGCCGGCGGCAGCCCGCTGCTGTTCCAGCACCTGTTCTGGTTCTTCGGGCATCCGGAGGTCTACATCGTCGCGCTGCCGGCCTTCGGCATCGCATCGGACCTGATCAGCACGCACGCGCGCAAGAGCATCTTCGGCTACCGGATGATGGTGTGGGCCATCGTCGTCATCGGCGCGCTGAGCTTCGTGGTCTGGGCGCACCACATGTTCATCGCCGGCATGAATCCGTACTTCGGTTTCTTCTTCGCCACCACCACGCTCATCATCGCCGTGCCGACCGCCCTCAAGGTCTACAACTGGGTGCTGACGCTGTGGCGCGGCGATATCCACCTGACCGTGCCGATGCTGTTCGCCATCGGCTTCATCAGCACCTTCGTGCTGGGCGGGCTGACCGGGCTCTACCTCGGCAACGTGAGCGTGGACATCCCGCTGTCGAACACGTATTTCGTGGTCGCGCACTTCCATATGGTGATGGCCGTGTCGCCGATCCTGGTGGTGTTCGGCGGCCTCTACCACTGGTACCCGAAGGTGACGGGCCGCATGCTCGACGACACGCTCGGGCGCGCGCACTTCTGGATCACCTTCGTCGGCACCTATGCGATCTACTTCCCGATGCACTATCTCGGCATCCTCGGCATGCCGCGGCGGTATTACGCATACCAGGGCTACAGCTTCATCCCGCATTCGGCGCAGACGCTCAACACGTTCATCACCGTCGTCGCGCTGATCGTCGCGGCCGCGCAGTTGCTGTTCCTGTTCAACCTGGCGTGGAGCCTCGTGCACGGCCGGCGCGCCGACGGCAACCCGTGGCGGGCCACCACGCTGGAATGGCAGACGCCGCAAACGCCGCCCGCGCACGGTAACTGGGGCGCGGCGCTTCCCGTCGTCTACCGCTGGGCATACGAATACAGTCCGCCGGGGCAAGAGGAAGATTTCGTGCCGCAAAACCAGCCGCCCGCGACAGTGCCTGAACCGGCCCACCCGGCGCTTCACCCCGGCGAGGCCCACGAATGACCACGCTGCCGCGCCTCTTCGTTGACGACGCGCGACCCGGCTCGCCGAATGCGGGCCGCACCGGCCTGATCGTCTTCATGGCGGTCGCGACGACGTTGTTCTCGCTGTTGCTGCTCGCCTATGCGATGCGCATGCGCGAGCCCGACTGGCAGCCGATCCCGCATCCGGCGCTGCTGTGGTGGAACACCGGCGCGCTGGCGCTGGCCAGCGTCGCCATGCAGCGAGCCCGGCAACCGGCCTTGCACCGCACCGCGTGGCTCGTGTGCGGCGGCGTGCTGGCGGCCGTGTTCGTGGCCGGGCAACTGACCGCCTGGCACCTGCTGTCGGCTGGCGGGCAGACTGTCGCGGTCAATCCGTCGAACAGCTTCCTCTACCTGCTCACCGGCCTGCACGGAGTGCATGTGCTGGGCGGGCTGGCGGCGTGGGCGGTGACGATCGCGCGGCTCCGGCGCGCGGCCCCGTTCCGGGCCCGGCGCGTCATCGATCTGTGCGCGCTCTACTGGCATTTCCTGCTCGCGGTGTGGCTCGTGCTGCTGGCGGCGATGTGGTGGCTGACCCCCGGGATCGTCGCCGCCGTCTGCGGGCCGCTGTATGGAGCCGCGCCATGACCGCGCCCACGGCCCCCTCCGGACCCGCCGCCGGTTCGCCCGCGGCCACGCCTGGCGATGCGCCATCTGCCGACACCCGGCCCGACGGCTGGCGCGGCATCGTCACGGACTGGTCGGCCGATCGCGAAGCCTTCAAGGTGCCGTGGGGCAAGGCGATGATGTGGATCTTCCTGCTGTCGGACACGTTCGTCTTCAGCAGTTTCCTGATCGGCTACATGACGGTGCGCATGTCGACCACGGCGCCGTGGCCCGATACCGCGAAGGTGTTCGGGCTCAGCGTGGGCGGCGTGGAGGTGCCGTTGCTGCTGATTGCGATCATGACGTTCACGCTGATCAGCAGCAGCGGCACCATGGCGATGGCCGTCAACTTCGGCTACCGGCGCAACGCGAGGCCCGCCGCCGCGCTGCTGCTGGCGACCGCGCTGCTGGGCGCCACCTTCGTGTCGCTGCAGGCGTTCGAATGGAGCAACCTGATCTTCCGGGAAGGCATCCGCCCGTGGGGCAATCCGCTGGGCGCGGCGCAGTTCGGCGCGTGCTTCTTCACGATCACCGGGTTCCACGGCTTTCACGTGACCTGCGGCGTGATCTACCTGCTGCTGATCGCACGCAAGATCCTGCAGCCGGGGTTCACCGAACACGGCAACTTCCAGATCGTCGAGATCGCCGGCCTGTACTGGCACTTCGTCGACCTGGTGTGGGTGTTCATCTTCGCGCTGTTCTACTTGTGGTGAGGCAGGCCATGGACCATACCGATCCCGCCGATCGACCCGACGCCGCGCACGGCCAGCAGCATCCGATCGGCCTCTACCTGAAGATCTGGGGCCTGCTGTTCGTGCTGAGCACGTTGTCGTACCTGGTCGACTATTTCAACGTGCAGGGCCTGTTGCGCTGGGTACTGATCGTCGTGCTGATGATCGCCAAGGCCGGGCTGATCGTGTCGATCTTCATGCACATGATGTGGGAGCGGCTGGCGCTGGTGTACGCGATTCTCGTGCCGCCGCTGTGCCTGCTGGTGCTCATGGTGCTGATGGCGGCCGAGGCGCATCACACGTTCGGGATGCGGGAATTGTTTTTTCGGTGATTCGTTCGCAAGGCGGTTCGCATGGGATGAACCTGTCGCGGCGCGACGGGCACGGTGACGGGCCGCGGTTGTGCGCCGGGCGGCGTCGCGGCATCGGAGGAGCCGGTCATCCGGCCACGCAAACATCGAGGAGGGCAAGATGAAGTTTTCACGCCGACGTTTTATTGCTGCCACCACCGTTCTGGCATCCGCGCTGGCCGTTGGGCGCCGCGCGGCCGCGGCAGATGCCGCGGCCGGTGCCGGTGCCGTGCAGGAAACGGATGCAAACGCCCAGGCCCTCGGCTACAAGACGGATGCAAGCCGGGTCGACCATGCGAAATTCCCGAAATTTCAGGCGGGCGAGGCTTGCGCGAATTGCCAGTTCTTCCAGGGCAAGACCGGTGCGCCGATGGCGCCGTGCGCCATTTTCGGCGGCAAGCAGGTCAATGCGAAAGGCTGGTGCGGCGCTTACGCGAAAAAGGCGTAGCCGGGCAGGGGCGAGCGGGTGGCCGGGATACGTGATGCCCGGCCACCCATGACTGATCGGACTCGAGCCACGCGCCCGGCGCGACGCGAAATCCGGATGGCAGGCAGGGGTCAGAGATCGCCGCGCACTTCACCGGTTCCCAGCGCGGTCCGCTGCCGGTTGACTTCCGCCCAAAGCGCGTCGCTGTCGTCATTGCGCAGCAGGACCATCCAGTCCAGTTGATCGTCGGTCACGTCGAAGTATTCCAGGATTTCCCGGCGAACCCCATCGACGAACTGCGCGAATTCCGGGGTTGCCTGGGCCTGCGCGTGCAACGCGTCGTATTCCGCATCGTCCGCGCCGCCGCCGTGCTCGTCGATGTAGCGCGAGATCCACTGGTCTATTTCGCGGTCGTAGTCGGCTTCGGCGCGCATCGCTTGCACGGCCGTGTAGAAATCCAGTTCGGCAAACGCGGCGATCGCCGCCGTTGTCGCCTCGTCGAAGGTAGTCGTCATTCCATCTCTCATGTTGGTCAGCGCGCATCATCGCACGGCTGCACCCGGGCAGGTACGTTGGTTCCGGATGGCGCAACACACGGCGTGTGTGCCGAAGTCCGGCCCGGGCAACGGCACCATTTTCGGAAGGGGGATGCCTCCGCCGGATAGCTCGTCGGCGGTATGTTACCGGCTCGAAACGACCCGGAGCGGTCAGCCGGTCGACACGGAATCATCGGCTGCTGGAAATCACGTCGCTCATGTATTGATTCAGGTCGCGAAAATCCTGAACGGTCCAGGCATGCGGCGCCAGCTTGATGCCGTTCTCCCGCAAGGTTCTCGGAATCAGGTCCCCGTTCGGGCGAAGTATTACCGATGAAACGATGACGCCTGGATAATCATGGAGCCGCTTCTTGAACGCGGCAGTCGTGAGGTCGGGCGTGGGGGGATTGCTTTTCCTGGCCAATGGCCCGGTGCCCTTGATATCTGCGCCATGGCACATCGCGCATCTCTGTATGAAGAGATTTTTTCCGTTGACGTTTTGCGAGAAGGCGAGTGAAGGCTGAGTCAACACCCACGCTCCCAGCGAAGTGATGAGCCATGTTCTTGCTTTCATTTTCCTTGTCGTATCACGCGGATTGCCCGGCCGGGGAGTATAAACGCGTTATCGCGGAATGGCCGCGCCTCCAACCGCCATCCCATGCCGCCCTCAGGGTCGTCATGGAAAACTGTATGAATGTACAGTATAGTGTCCGTCGAAATCGGGCCGCACAGGTGCAACCCTTGCGGCGCGTGCGCCGCGCCTGCGGGCATCCGCCGCAGCGTTCCGGCACCGGGCACTCTGGTTAACTCATTCAGACGGGCAGGCAAATTGTCATCCAGCAATCTGATCCGCATTCGCGGAGCACGTCAGCACAACCTCAAGAACCTCGATCTCGACCTGCGCACCGGCGAGATGACGGTCGTCACCGGCCCGTCGGGCTCCGGCAAGTCGAGTCTCGTATTCGACACGCTGTACGCGGAAGGCCAGCGGCGCTACGTCGAGACGTTCAGCGCGTACGCGCGGCAGTTCCTCGACCGGATGGACCGCCCGCAGGTCGAGCGGGTCGACGGCGTGCCGCCCGCGATCGCGATCGACCAGACCAACCCGGTGCGCAGTTCGCGCTCGACCGTCGGCACGATGACCGAGCTGAACGATCACCTGAAGCTGCTGTACGCGCGCGCGGCCGAGCTGTTCGACCGCAAGACCGCGCGGCAGGTGCGGCACGACACGCCGGAGACGATCTACGCGGAGCTCGTCGCGCGCACGCAGGCGGACGATCCGCGCGTCGTCGTCACGTTCCCGGTCGAGCTGCCCGAAACGGCGTCCGATGAGGAAGTCGCACAGTGGCTGTCCGCGAGCGGTTACACGCGCGTGCAGGCGCAGCGCGAGGTCGCGTCGCCCACCGGGCCGCGCAAGGTGCTCGACGTGGTGGCCGACCGCTTCCGCGTGCAGCAGGCCGACAAGGTGCGCGTGGTCGAGGCGATCGAGGCGTCGCTGAAGCGCGGCGGCGGGCGCGTGAACGTGTACGTGCTGGCGCCGGAAGCGGAACACGCGATCGCCGAGCCCCAGGTGTGGCGCTTCTCCACCGGGCTTCACGATCCCGACAGCGACCTGCGCTACGCGGAGCCGCAGGCGGCGCTGTTCTCGTTCAATTCGGCGTATGGCGCGTGTGAAACCTGCCGCGGCTTCGGCCGCGTGATCGGCGTCGATCTCGGCCTCGTGATCCCCGACGCGCGCAAGACGCTGCGCGGCGGCGCGATCAAGCCGATGCAGACGCCCGCGTGGAAGGAGTGCCAGGACGACCTGATGCGCTACGCGGCGAAAGCCGGCATCCCGCGCGACACGCCGTGGGCCGAGCTGTCGGACGCCGAGCGCGACTGGGTCGTCAACGGTTCGCCGGACTGGAACGGCAAGTGGCAGAGCCAGTGGTACGGCGTGAAGCGCTTCTTCGGCTATCTCGAGTCGAAAGCGTACAAGATGCATATCCGCGTGCTGCTGTCGAAATACCGCAGCTACACGCCGTGCGACGTATGCGGCGGCGCGCGCCTGAAGACGGAATCGCTGCAGTGGCGGCTCGGCTCGAAAGAGAACGCCGACGGCGTGCTCGCGCCGGCCGGCCGTTTCATGCCGCGCGGCGTCGACTGGAGCCGCGCGCAGCTCGAGGCGCTGCCGGGCCTGACCGTGCACGACCTGATGCTGTTGCCGATCGAGCGCATCCGCCGCTTCTTCGACGACATCAGCCTGCCGAGCGCGCTGCTCGACGATG
>JABLTH010072096.1_pt1 | contig 27701 bp, 26 predicted proteins | sample 7875711 | NCBI WGS metagenome assembly JABLTH01 (sample SAMN14941262, study PRJNA633318) | bioreactor metagenome | isolation source: bioreactor | place: China | collected 2019-03-05 | reverse complement strand
TTGCGATCCGTTTCTCGAATCGCCCCGAAGCATTTCGCCCCAGGTGAGCCGCTCATTCTACATCGATTTCTATGCTCGTCAACACCTCGCGAAGATCTTTTTTCGCACCGTCTTCGAGCAGAAGACCTCTCGACCGAGCGGCTGCTCGTCGAGGGGCGAGAATCATAGCGCCGAGCCGGAAGGCTGTGAAGGGGGAACGGACAATTTTTTCTCCGGCGCTCGCTCATGCCGCCCTGGGTGAGCGCCCGCCGCTCCGTGCACGCAGGGCATGCCCGGTTGGTAAGGCACCAGGCGCTGCCCGAAGAATGCCTCGGCCAGCGACCAGTCGTCCTCGAGCGGTATGAATTCTTTCATGACGATGCTCCAGAGCCAGCGCCTCTACCGGGCGCATCGTCATCAGAGCAGCCGCAGGGGGCTCCGCCGAGGCGGCGAAGGACAAAATCCGGGCGGAAGACGGCCGGGCTCAGTCCACTTCGATCATTTCGAAGTCGTCCTTGGTCGCTCCGCAATCCGGGCATGTCCAGGTATCAGGCACATCCTCCCACCGGGTTCCCGGCGCGATGTCCTCCTCAGGCAAGCCGAGCGCTTCGTCATAGATGAATCCGCACACCACGCACATCCACTTGCGCAAGGTCGGTCCGGTACTGCCATCAGTCATAACCTGATCCATCGATAGTCGGGAAACGCATTCTCGCAACTCGCCACGCGCGACGAAAGGCGCGCCGCATTCATGCGGATCGGGCATCATGCGACGCCTATGAACGTCTTTCCCAGCAGCGGCATCTACGCCATTACCGACGGTCGCCCCGACGGCCTGATCGACCGTGTCTCTCAGGCCATCGCCGGCGGCGTCGCCGTCGTCCAGTACCGCGACCTCACCGATGACCATGCCCGGCGCCGGAGCGAGGCGGGCGCGCTCGCCTCGCTCTGTCGAGAGCACCATATCCCCCTGATCATCGATCACGACGTGGAGCTGGCGAAGGCGACGCGCGCCGATGGCGTGCACCTGAGCCAGGCCGACCGATCGCCACAACGCGTGCGCGACGAACTGGGAGCCGACGCCATAATCGGGGTTTCCTGTTATGCCTCCCGCGACCTTGCCGCAGCCGCGGCACAGGCGGGAGCCAGCTACGTTTCCTTCGGCGCCTTCTTTCCTTCGCCGACCAAGCCGGCGGCCGGACGCGCTTCCTTCGAACTGCTGCATGCCACGGCGGGGCTAGGTATTCCGCGGGTGGCGATCGGCGGGATCACCCTCGACAATGGCCGGTCGCTGGTGGACGCCGGCGCCGATCTCCTTGCCAGCGTCTCTGCCGTTTTCGGCACCGACACGCCTCGCGCCTCCGCCGCACGGCTGGCTGCGCTTTTCACCGTCTGATCCGGATTTCCGCATGAACAACCACGATCTTTTTCAGCGCGCCCGCCAGCTGATGCCCGGCGGGGTGAATTCCCCGGTACGCGCCTTCAAATCGGTCGGAGGTGAGCCATTCTTCACCGCGCGGGCGGAGGGCGCGTCCCTATGGGACGTCGAAGGCCGGCGCTATATCGATTATGTCGGCTCATGGGGTCCAATGATTGCGGGCCACAACCACCCCGCAGTGCGCGCGGCGGTGGAAAAGGCGATACGCGACGGCTTGTCCTTCGGCACGCCGTGCCCTGCCGAGGTGACCATGGCGGAGGCCATCACCCGACTGGTGCCATCGGTGGAAATGGTCCGCATGGTCAACTCCGGCACCGAAGCCACGATGTCGGCGATCCGGCTGGCACGCGGCGCCACCGGCCGCAGCCGCATCGTGAAGTTCGAGGGCTGCTATCACGGGCATGGCGACAGCTTTCTGGTGAAGGCCGGGTCCGGCGCACTGACGTTCGGCGTCCCGACGTCGCCCGGCGTGCCGAAGCAGAACGCCGACCTCACGCTCACCCTGCCTTACAACGACCTGGACGCGGCACATGCGCTGTTTGCCGAACAGGGGCAGGACATCGCCGCGCTGATCATCGAGCCGGTTGCCGGCAACATGAATTGCATCCTGCCGCGCGAGGGCTATCTCGAGGGCCTGCGCAGTCTGTGCGACGAGCACGGCGCCCTGCTGATCTTCGACGAGGTCATGACGGGTTTCCGCGTCGCGCTGGGCGGCGCCCAGGCGCACTACGACGTGAAGCCGGACCTGACCACTTTCGGCAAGATCATCGGCGGCGGCATGCCGGTCGGCGCCTACGGTGGGCGCCGGCAGCTGATGGAGCAGGTCGCGCCGGCCGGACCGATCTACCAGGCAGGTACGCTGAGCGGCAATCCGGTAGCGATGGCCGCTGGCCTGGCCATGCTCGAACTGGTTCAGGCGCCCGGCTTCCACTACGCCCTGGCTGCCCGCACCCGGATGCTGTGCGATGGACTGCAGGCGATCGCCGATGGCGCCGATATCGCCTTCAGCACGAACTGCATCGGTGGCATGTTCGGCCTGTTCTTTACCGGGGAGAAGGTCGAGACCTTCGCCCAGGCCACCGCGGCCGATACTGCGCGCTTCAACCGATTCTTCCACGGCATGCTCGAGCGCGGCGTCTATCTCGCCCCGAGTGCGTTCGAAGCCGGCTTCATGTCCTCGGCCCACAGCGACGAGGACATCGCCGCCACGCTGCAGGCGGCACGTGAAGTAATGGCCAGCCTCGAGACCAACTGAGCAGGAGCATGTCCGGATGAGCGGGGAACAGGCACATCGGCCCCCCGGCGATCCGCGCCCTGCGGGAGGGGCTTCCTGGCGCTCACGCTGGTTCCACGTGATCTTCGGACACCGCGATCGTGCCGGTCGCCTGTTCGACATCGTGTTGATCGCGGCGATCGTCGCCAGCATCCTGGTCACCATGCTGGACTCGGTGCAATCCCTGCACCAGCGCCTGGGCGGGCAGCTCTACCTGCTCGAATGGCTGTTCACCCTGGTATTCACCATCGAGTACCTGGTCCGGCTGTACGTGGTTCGGCGCCCCTGGCGCTACGCACGCAGCTTCTTCGGCATCGTCGATCTATTGTCGGTGCTGCCGACCTACCTGAGCCTGATGCTGACCGGCAGCCAGTATCTGCTGGTAATCCGCGCACTGCGCATCCTGCGCATATTCCGCGTGCTCAAGCTCACCCGTTATGTCGGTGAGGCCACCTTGCTGTGGTCGGCGCTGATCCGCAGCCGCAGGAAGATCCTGGTGTTCGTCAGCACCTTTCTGACCCTGGTGCTGATCTTCGGCGCAGCGATGTACCTGATCGAGGGACCGGACCACGGCTTCACCTCGATCCCGCAGTCGATGTACTGGGCGGTGGTGACGATGACGACGGTGGGGTTCGGCGACATCACGCCTAAGACGCCGCTGGGCCAGATGTTCACCTCGCTGATCATCCTGGTCGGCTACAGCATCATCGTGGTACCGACCGGCATCTTCACCGCCGAGCTGGCCAACGGCATGCGCCAGTCGCGCGAAGCGCGGCGCTGTGAAGGATGCGGCCTGTCCGGGCACGAGACGGACGCCCGCTTCTGCCGCCACTGCGGCGAAAAACTGCCCAGACTCGCGCCGCCGCGAGCGTGAGTCACCAGCTCCCGCTATTGGGCATCGACGCCCAGGGTTCGGCCGGCGGCAACGCGTCGCCGGCCTGCAGCAGTTCCACCGAGATCAGGTCGGGCGAGCGCACGAAAGCCATGTGCCCATCGCGCGGCGGGCGATGGATGGTGTAACCCATCGCCTGCAGACGGGTGCAGGTGACGTAGAGGTCTTCGACGCGGAACGCCAGGTGGCCGAAATTGCGGGCCGACCCGTAGTCCTCCTCCGAGTCCCAGTTGTGAGTGAGCTCGATCTCGGAGTCCAGACTCTCCGGCGCGGCAAGGAACACCAGTGTGAACTTGCCGGCCGGTGCATCGTGACGACGCACTTCGCGCAGCCCCAGACCGTCGCAGTAGAAGCGCAGCGACGCATCGAGGTCGCGCACTCGGATCATGGTGTGCAGATACTTCATGCGGCCGCTCCCGCCGCTGCGGTGAAATCCGACAGCGCGGCGCGCAGCCGACCCAGGCCTTCGACCACGTCTCCATCGGTGAGCACCAGCGGTGGCACGAAGCGCAGCACGTCCGGTCCGGCCTGCAGCAGCAACAGACCGCGGGCGGCGGCGTGATCCAGTATCTCGCCTGCGCGGCCTTTCCACGGCTCGGCCAGCACGGCACCGAGCATCAGGCCACGCCCGCGCACCTGCTCGAACAGGCCCAGTTCCGCATCGATCGCCGCCAGCCCCTTGCGCAGGTCGTGTGCCTGCCTTTCGACGTTGAGCAGCACCTCCGGCGAGCGCAGCTTGGCCAGCGCCACGCGCGCCACCGCCGTGCCCATCGGATTGCCGCCGAAGGTGGTGCCGTGCGCGCCGAACTGCATGACTTCGGCCACCTTGGGACCGGCCAGCATCGCGCCGATCGGGAAGCCGCAACCGAGCGCCTTGGCCAGGGTGACGATGTCCGGCGCCACGTGGTCCTGCACGTGGGCGAACAGGGTGCCGGTACGGCCCATGCCGCACTGGATCTCGTCGAGCACCAGCAACGCGCCGTGCTGGTCGCACAGCGCGCGCACGCGCTGGATGAAGCCCGGCGCCGCCGGCAGCACGCCACCCTCACCCTGCACCGGCTCGAGCATCACGGCGGCGACGTCGCCCGGAGCGAACGCGGACTCCAGCGCGGCCACATCGTTGAAATCGATATAGCGGAAGCCGGCCGGCAGCGGCTCGTAGCCTTCCTGGTACTTCGGCTGCGCGGTCGCGGTGACGGTGGCCAGCGTGCGACCGTGGAACGAGCCGCGGAAGGTCACGATGGTGCGCCGCTCCGGCGATCGCCCTTGCGCGGTGGCCCATTTGCGCACCAGCTTGATCGCCGCCTCGTTCGCCTCCGCACCCGAATTGCAGAAGAACACGCGTTCGGCGAAGCCGGAAGCCTCGACCAGCTCCTCGGCCAGCCGCAGCGGCGGTTCGGTATAGAACACGTTGGAGCTGTGCCACAGCTTGCCCGCCTGCGCAGTAAGTGCCGCCAGCAGCTCGGGGTCGGCGTGCCCGAGCGCATTCACCGCGATACCGGCGCCGAAGTCCACGTACTCGCGCCCATCGGTATCCCACACGCGCGCGCCCTTGCCGTGGTCGAGCACCAACTCGCGGGGCTTGTACACCGGCAGCCAGTAACGCTTGCCCAGTTCGATCAGATCGCCATTCTTCGGGTGCATCGCCAGTCCAACGGGCGCCGCGCGATGGGCACCGCCAAGGGTCGAAAGGGCGTCATCGTAGAACCTCGCCAGATCCTTTGCACGAAAACAGGCCGGCACCCGGCAGGCCCTCTGCGACACCTGGATCGCCATCGAAGAGCCTGCTCGCCTGCCCCTCCTGCAGCCGATCGGGCGACGCTGCTGGAAACGGCAATCGGTCGACCACCAAGACCATCCCGACACGTCGACATCGCGGTCCAGACCCAGGAGAGATTGGCTTGCCTTGCCGCACGACCGCTCACGCCTTCCCGCACACGCCGAGCCTAGCTCGGGACGTTGCGACCTCGACCACATGCGAGCCGAAGGAGTCACTCGCGATCGATGCGCCGCATCGGAACCATCGTGCCCCTGGCCACCCCCTCCGGATGCAGCCGTCTTGCAACCAGTCCGGCCGCACCTGATCGCCGCACCGGCCAGACGGGCCCGCTCAGCGATATGCAACAAACGCGGCCGTCCGGGCTAGGCCGTCGGCCGGTTGGGATCAACGCAGCTCATCCAGCGCCAGGCGATGCTTCTTGCACAATCGGTACACGGTGACCCGGGAAATGCTCAGGCGCCGCGCACACTCGCTGATATTGAAGCGGCTCGCACGCAGGCAGGCGATGATCGTCTCCCGCTCCGCCTGGATTCTTGCAGCGTCCAGCGTGGCGGCGCCGTCGACCCGACCGCCCACCGCTGGCAGGTCCAGATCAGCGACGCCGATCACCGCATCCTCCGCAACCACCGCTGCGCGCTGTACCCGATTGATCAGCTCACGCACATTGCCCGGCCACGGGAACGCTCGCATCGCCGCGCGCGCCGCCGCACCGAAGGTCCGGGCGCGGCAGGCGTGATGCTCGCGAAAGCGGTCGAGCACGTGCTGTGCGATCAGTTCCACGTCGTGGCCGCGTTCGCGCAACGGCGGCACCACCAGTCGCAACACGTTGAGCCGGTAGAACAGGTCCTCGCGAAACCGGCCGGCCTCCACCGCGCGCTCCAGGTCCACGTGCGTCGCCGCCACCACGCGCGCGTCGGCGCGGATCGACTGGCTACTGCCGAGCCGCTCGATCGTCCCCTCCTGCAGGAAGCGCAACAGGCTGGTCTGCGCATCCAGCGGCAGGTCGCCGATTTCGTCGAGGAACACGGTGCCGCCGTCGGCGCTCTCGATATGCCCGATTCGCCGCGAGGCCGCGCCGGTGAACGCTCCACGTTCGTGACCGAACAGTTCGGATTGCACCAGATGCACCGGCATCGCACCGCAGTTGATCGGCACGAAGGGGCGATCGCGCCGACGTGACAAGCGGTGCAGGGCCTGCGCAGCCCCCTCCTTGCCGGTTCCGGTCTCCCCGGTGATCAGCACCGGCAGGTCGACCGGCGCGAACTTGCGCAGGTGGGAGCACATGCTGCTCACGATATCGCTCTGCCCGACGATATCAGGGAAATCCTCGCTGTTCGAAGCCGACGCACCTTGCGCGATCGACGACAACACATCGGCCAGCCGTTCGAGGTCCAGCGGTACCGTGAAGTATTCGGCGCTGTCGCGAAGAATGCGCTGCTCCGCCTGCGACCCGGTCGACGTCGACGTTCCCAGAAGCGCCAGCCACGTCAGGTTCGGGGAGTCCTCGAGCATGCAGGCGATCGCCGACTGCATCTCAGCGTCGCTGCCACGCAGGTCGGCCAGTGCGACCTGCGGGTCGCCCTCCCGCTGCTGCAGCTTGCCTGCATCACGCGGATCCACTGCCCTGATCGACCAACCTTCGCTCGCCAGTGCCTGGATTTCCTCCCCACTGGGCCTTCCGAGCCAAATTACGCAGCGTTGCGCCGCGACCACCTCCGACTGCATGGCCATCTCCCCAACCGATGGTCCCCCTGCGCCCCGCCGCGGGGCGATGCATCACTCTGGACGCAGCACGGCCAATCGCGACGTAACGTCACCGGATGGTACGCCGCCTCCATGACAGAAGCACGCGACGGGCATGACACCACCCGCGAGAAATCTACAACTATTTACTTTTGATTCATTGACTTAGAATTCATGAATCGCCACTGCCGCACCACACTGTGGTGCGACTAGAGGAACAGGTCGGGCAACAACGGAGCACCCCGCTGCACGGCGTAGCGATCCAGATCGGTAACACCGACCTTGGCCAGCACTTCGTCGTCGATGGCGAATTGTCCGGTGGCTTCGCGCGACGGCCGCACCAGCAGCGCATGCGCTGCGTCGGCGACAATTTCCGGAGTGCGGCAGTTTTCCGGCTTCACGCCGTCGATCATCGCTATTGCCGCGGTGGCGATCACCGTGCGTGGCCATAGTGCATTGACCGCGATGCCGAGCGGCCGGAACTCCTCGGCCATCCCGAGCACGCACAGGCTCATGCCCATCTTGGCGATGGTGTAGGCAGTGTGCGGCGCGAACCACTTTGGATCGAGCGTCGGCGGCGGCGACAGCATCAGTACGTGCGGGTTGGCGGCTCGCTTGAGGTAAGGCAGGCAGGCCTGGGTGGCGAGGAAGGTGCCCCGGGTGTTGACCTGGTTCATCAGGTCGAAGCGCTTCATCGGCGTGCCTTCCACGCCAGCCAGCCAGATCGCGCTGGCGTTGTTGACCAGGATGTCGATCCCGCCGAAGTGCTCCGCCGCCTGGGCAGCTGCATCGACCACCTGTGCCTCGTCGCGGATATCGACCTTGAGTGCCAGCGCGCGCCCGCCGGCTTCCTCGACCGCGGCTGCCGCGGTGTGGATCGTGCCGGGCAGCTTGGGATTGGCCACACCACTCTTGGCCGCCACCACCACATTGGCGCCGTCGCGCGCAGCGCGCAGCGCGATGGCCAGCCCAATGCCTCGCGATGCGCCAGTGATGAACAGGGTCTTGCCGGCCAGGGTGGTCATGCGCGCGCTCCAGGATTCGTCTCGGAAGCGCGAGTGTAGCGCCGGCCCTCAGGGCCTCTGGAAGCGGGGCAGGATGTCGCGCAGCTCGGCCAGCCGTTCGAGCGGATCGGTGAGTTCGAGCAGTTGCTGCCGTTCCGGATTGGCCAATGGCAGCAACTCGGCCAGACGGAAGCCAAGCCAACCGGCATCCTCGTAATCGGTCCGGGGAGCGTCGCGCCAATGCGGGCCAAGGGTTTCCACCAACCGCTCCAGGATGACCTGCAGCAGCGCGAACTCCACCGGGACCTCCACCTTCGGCTCGTCCGGCCACAACGCCACATCCCCACGCAACGGTCCATCGCCGCCGGCCCGGGTCCGCTGGACGCGGAACCGGGCGCCTCCGCGCGCCACGATACCAAGCAGCCCTTCGGGAGTGGTGTGGAAATCGGTGATCGTGGCCACCGTGCCTACCGCCGCGGGTAATGCCGGCTCACCGACCTCGTAGCCATCCAGGATCAGGCATACGCCGAAACCGCCGCCGGTGCGGGCGCACTCGCGCACCATGTCCAGGTAGCGTGGCTCGAAGATACGCAACTGCAGCGGTGCGCCGGGGTAGAGCACCGTGGCAAGCGGAAACAGTGGCAGATCGACCAGCGGCGACGTGACGTCCATGCCCCCAGAGTGTAACGGTCGACGGTTGCTGCGGCCCGTCACTACGATGGACGATGCCGCGCCCGTCATCGTCGACGGACGCACCAACGCACAGGAGCAAGGATGTCCCTCTTCGATCTTTCGCCAGCGGCTCACTTGCCACCGCAGCCGACGGCATCGGCGGCAGCCGTCGTCGATGTACGGCGGCTGCAGAAATCCTTTGCCAAGCGCGAGGTGCTGCACGGGCTGGACTGGAGCGTGCCTGCGGGCCGGGTGATTGGCCTGCTCGGGCGCAACGGCGCCGGCAAGACGACTCTGCTGCGATGCCTGCTCGGACTCTCGCCGATCGATGGCGGGGAGGTTGCGCTGTTCGGCGAACCGATGATCGAACCGGGCGGCGAACGCATGCACCGGATCGGCTTCGTGCCACAGACATTCGACCTGTTCCCGTGGATGAAGGTGCGTGCCTACCTGGACTTCACCGCGGCGTTCTACGCGCGCTGGAACAAGCCGCTGGCCGACCGCCTGCTCGGCGAGTGGCAATTGGACCCGAGGCAGAAAATCGGCCAGCTGTCGCAGGGCCAACGACAAAAGCTGGCGATCGTGCGGGCGATCGCGCCGGAACCGGACCTGCTGGTGCTGGACGAGCCGGTGGCCAGCCTCGATCCGCAGGCCCGCCGCGCCTTCATGGCCGAGCTGCTGGAACTGATGCGCGGGCCTGGCAAGACGGTGATTTTCTCCACCCACATTACCGCCGACCTGGAGCGTGCCCAGGCGGACATCGCCCTGTTGCGCGATGGGCGGATCCAGTTCACCCGGCCACTGGCCGAGCTGCGCGCCCGCCTGCGCCGCGTCGTGTTGACGCGGGACAGTGGCTGGTCGCAGGCGCCGGTGGTGGCCGGCCTGCTCAAGGCCACGGTCAAGGCATCGCGCGCCGAACTGCTGGTGGAAGACCCGATGCTGGAGAGCCTGGAGGCGATGGCCGCACGCGAGGGTGCAACCGTGCAGGTCGAGACGCCGACGCTGGAAGACCTGTTCGTGGAGTTGGCATGAGGGCGGTGTGGCAACTCTCGCTGCAATTATGGCGACAGATGGCGGTGCTGGTGGTGCTGGCCGGCATGCTGTGGCTCTGCGGCGTGGGACTGCTGGCGTGGTCCGCACGCATGGATGCAGACCAGGCAGGCACCGGGCTGGGCTTGGTCGCCTTTGGCGGGTGGTTCTGGCACCTCGGCCAGGGACAGATGCTGCGCGGCCTGGCCCGGCCGGAGAGCTTCCTGCTGCCGCGGTTCCGTAGCCGGCTGGCCGGCGCCGGTGCACTGGACCTGGCGCTGTGGGTCGCGCTGCCGGCGATCATTGCCGTCGTGTGCGGCATGCCACACGCCCTGCTCGCCGCCACCGGGCTGCTGCTGGTGAGCGCCGTCGGGCTGGCCAGCGGCACCGGCAAGCGGGTCGGACTGTTCATCTGGATCGGCTTCATTGCCATTGGCTGGAAACCGCAGCTGGCCGCGAGCGTGGCTGGGGTCGCCCTGCGCTCGCCGTGGACGCCAGCGCTGTTGGCACTGGCCGCCGTACTCGTGTTCCGGCTGGCCTTGCAGCCGCTATTGCGCATCGAGGACATCGAGCCGGATACCTCGCCGCTGGAGAGCACCGGGATGGGCCGCATGCAGTCGCAGGCCATGCAGGGGCGCCCGCCGCGCGGGGTAATCGGCAAGCGTATCCAGGGCTGGTTCGACGGCATGGCGCAACGGGCGATGGAGCGGGCCCTGGCGGCGTATCGGCGGCACCCCGGCGCGCGGCAGCGCATGGCACTTATCCGCAGCCTGCTGCTGCCGCACGACAACCCGGAAGCGATCGCACTGCGCCTGGTACTGGTCGCGGCGATCGTCGGCGCCTACTTCTTCGCCATCCTGCACAGGCCCCACTACAACGCAGCGGTGATCGGCGCCTACGCCGTGCTGCTGTCGCTCACCCGCTTCCCCCAGCTCGGCCGCGGCATGCTGCGGATGCGGCCGAACCTGGCCGATCTCTACCTCACGTTGGCGCCCGAGACCCGCGCCGACTACCAGCAGTCCCTGGTGCATGCACTGCTTCTGCTGGTGCCGGTGACGATGCTGAGCGCGCTGGCCTACACCGCGCTGGGCATCGTGCTGGTCCATGCCACGGAGCCCACCCGGATGCTGGTGACGGCGGCAATCGTCGGAACGGCGGGGAGCCTGGTCGCACTAGCGGTGCACCTGATCGGGCCGGAAGGCGCCTTCGGCCGCGGCATCGTCAATATCGTGGTAGTGCTCGGCGCGATGGCGAGCTACTGGGGGGGCTACGTCCTGCTCGGGCTGCTCGGCACGGAACTGGGCGGCACCCTGCTGGCACTGGTGGCGATCAGCTTCGGGCTCGGTGTGTGGTTCGCCGCTCAACGCGAATACCAGCGCCGGGCCCCATGCTTCGATCCGCCGCCGACCTGATCAGCCCCCGCCCGCGCGCAACGCCTCGGCAAAGCGCCGCGGCGCGCCCTCGAAGCCGCCATTGGACATGAACACTACATGGTCCCCCGAGCGGGCCTCCGCCCGCAGCGCCTCGATCAGCGCATCGACGGAGGGCACGTTGCGGCCGCGGCCGCCGAGCGCGCCGACGACCTTCTGTGCATCCCACGGCAGCTCCGGACGATGCAGGAACACCACCGCGTCCGCATCGGCGAGTGAGGGCGCCAGCCCGGCGGCGTGCGCCCCCAGTCGCATCGAGTTCGAACGCGGCTCCAGTGCGACCAGGATGCGTGCATCGCCGACCTTCGCCCGCAGACCCGCCAGCGTGGTGGCGATCGCCGTGGGGTGGTGGGCGAAGTCATCGTAGATGGTGATGCCCGCCGTCCCGGCCACGACCTCCATGCGGCGCGCGGCGCTGCGGAAATCGGCGAACGCCGGCAGCAGGGCGACTGGATCGGCACCGGCCGCCGCGGCCGCGGCCAGCGCAGCCAGCGCGTTCATTACGTTGTGCTGGCCCAGCAGCGGCCAGGCGACCTCGCCCAGCCGCTTGCCACGAAGGCTCACCACGAACTGCGTGCCGTCGGCCTCGACCAGCTCGGCCTGCCAGTCGCCCTGGCCGATGCCGAAGGTCTCCACCGGCGTCCAGCAACCCATCGCCAGCACTTCGGCAAGATAGGCGTCGTGCGCGTTGACGACCAGCCGGCCGTTGCCCGGCACGGTGCGCACCAGGTGGTGGAACTGACGCTGGATCGCGGCCACGTCCGGAAAGATGTCCGCGTGGTCGTATTCGAGGTTGTTGAGGATCGCGATGCGCGGCCGGTAGTGCACGAACTTCGAGCGCTTGTCGAAGAACGCGGTGTCGTATTCGTCCGCCTCGATCACGAACGGCTTGCCCGCGCCAAGCCGCGCCGACACGCCGAAATTGCCCGGCACGCCGCCGACCAGGAAGCCCGGTGCCAGTCCCGCGCTCTCCAGCAGGTGCGCCAGCAGGCTGGTGGTGGTGGTCTTGCCGTGGGTGCCGGCCACCGCCAGCACCTCGCGACCGGGCAGCAGCGTCTCACCCAGCCACTGCGGCCCGGAAACGTAGCGCAACTGCGCGTCGAGCATGTATTCGATGGCCGGGTTGCCGCGGGTCATCGCATTGCCTACCACCACCAGGTCGGGTGCCGGTTGCAGGTGACCGGCGGCGTAGCCCTCCATCAGGCGGATACCGAGCGCCTCGAGCTGGGTGCTCATCGGCGGGTAGACATTGGCATCGCTGCCCTCCACGGTCTGGCCCAGCTCGCGCGCGAGCGCGGCCACGCCTCCCATGAAGGTGCCGCAGATGCCGAGGATGTGCATACGCATGGAATACCCTTCTGAAGATCGATGCGCCCGGCGCATTGTCGAAAGTATGCCGCCGGAAACGACAACGGCAGCGCACCGGGCGCTGCCGTCGTAATACCACGCACGTGGAAGGCGTGGCGGATCAGTTCACCGTGGCAGAGTCACCGGCGAGCGCACGCTTCACGCGGGCCGTGACCTCGTCCAGGTCACCGACGCCGTCCACCGCCTGCAGCTTGCCGCGGCGAGCGTAGAAGTCCGCAACCGGCGCGGTCTGCTCGGCATAGACGTCGAGGCGACGACGCACCGTCTCCGGATTGTCGTCCGCACGCCCCTCGGCGGCGAAGCGCAGCTCGCAGCGCTCGATGATCGCCGCGTTCGGCACCTCCAGCTTCACCACCGCATCCAGCGGTTGGCCGATCTTGGCCAGCAGCTCGTCCAGCGCGGCGGCCTGGGCGAGATTGCGCGGGTAGCCATCGAGGATGAAGCCCTTGCGGGCGTCATCCTGCGCCAGCCGCTCTTCCAGCATGCCGAGCAGGATGTCGTCGGACACCAGATGACCGGCGTCCATCACCGCCTTGGCCTTGATGCCCAGGGCCGTGCCGGCCGCGACGGCCGCACGCAGCATGTCGCCAGTGGAGATGTGCGGGACCCCGAGTTCGGCCTTGAGACGGCCAGCCTGGGTTCCCTTGCCCGAACCGGGCGCGCCGAGTAGCACGAGTCGCATAATGCTCCACACCATCCGCGTCGGGCCGCACGCTGCGGCGCTTCGCCGGATTCATCAAAATGACGCTCAAAGTACCGTCTGGCCCCGGGGTCGTCAAACCGATCCGGCGCCTGCGATGCGGCAAGTGTCTGTCTGCCCTGCCAAAGTCGAATTGACGCGGCGCAACGCGCGAATCTAAGGAGTCCGCATGACCCGTGCTAACCGCAGTTCCCAAGGCCGTCTCCTCTACGCGCAGTCCGGCGGCGTCACCTCTGTGATCAATGCCACTGCCGCGGGCGTGATCGACGCGGCCCGTGCCCGGGGCGTGCAGGTCTATGCCGCCCGCAACGGCATCCTCGGCGCGCTGCGCGAGGACCTGATCGACACAACCAAGGAGACCAGGGCGGCCATCGCCGCGTTGCGCCACACGCCGGGCGGGGCATTCGGCAGCTGCCGCTACAAGCTCAAGTCGCTGGAGGCGAACCGGGCCGAGTACGAACGCCTGATCGAGGTGTTCCGCGCCCATGACATCCGCTGGTTCCTCTACAACGGCGGCAACGACTCGGCGGACACTGCGCTGAAGGTCTCGCAACTGGGCAAAGCGATGGGCTACGACATCCGCTGCATCGGCGTGCCCAAGACGGTGGACAACGACCTGGCGGTCACCGACTGCTGCCCGGGCTTCGGTTCGGTGGCGAAGTACACGGCGGTCTCCACGCTGGAGGCCAGTCTGGACGTAGCGTCGATGGCGGAGACCTCGACCAAGGTGTTCATTCTTGAAGTGATGGGCCGCCATGCCGGCTGGATCGCCGCCGCAGCGGGCCTCGCCGGGGTGGGGGAAAATGCCCCCCCGCACATCATCCTGTTCCCGGAGGTGCCTTTCGACGAAGGCGCCTTCCTGGCCAAGGTGAAATCCACGGTGGAGAGGGTTGGCTGGTGCACCGTGGTCGCCTCCGAGGGGGTGCGCAACGCGCAGGGCCAGTTCCTTGCCGAGGCAGGTACCCGCGACGCGTTCGGCCATACCCAGCTCGGCGGCGTCGCACCCGTGCTGGCGCAACTTGTGAAGGACCGGCTCGGCTACAAGTACCACTGGGCGCTACCGGATTATCTACAGCGCTCGGCCCGGCATGCGGCGTCGAAGGTGGACGCCGAGCAGGCCTATGCCGTGGGCAAGGCAGCCGTCGACTACGCGCTGGCGGGCATGAATGCGGTGATGCCGGTGATCGTGCGCACCGCCGATGCGCCTTACCGCTGGAAGGTGGAACCCGCTCCCCTGGCGAAGATCGCGAACAAGGAAAAGAAGATGCCCAAGAGCTTCATCCGCCGCGATGGCTTCGGCATCACCGCTGCCGCACGCCGCTACCTGTCGCCACTGATCACCGGGGAAGCGCCACTGCCTTGGGGACGTGACGGACTTCCCGCTTACGGAAGCTTGCGCCTGAGTCCCGTAGTCAAGCGGCTGCCGCCGAAGCGAGAATGAACGGCTGGCTCAGCTTGATGACCGCCGTCTGAAACAGTACCCGCCGTGACAGGCATTCGATTCAGGCAACGCCCCCTAGGCTGGCAACCGCAATACCGAAAGGCCAATTTGTGGCCGCCGTCCAGAAGGAGGACGCCATGAAACTGCTCCCTTCCATGCTGCTTGCGACCGCACTGGTGACCTGCAGCGGGCTGGCAATGGCCCAGCCCGACCATGACGATCACGGATGGCACGACCAGGACCATGGTCGGGGCCACGGACATGGCCATGACCGAGGCGACGACCGAGGCGACGATCACGGCGACAATCACGGCCGCGGACGCGACCATGACCGCTACGACGATCGCGACCGTTACTACGGCCGTTACGACGACGATCGACCGGGCCACGGGCACGGACCGGGGCGCGACTGGGTTCCGCCAGGCCACCGCCGCTGGGAGCGCGGGCACCGCTATGACGGACCGATCTATGTCGTCCATGACTACCGCAGCTACCACCTGCGCCAGCCACCGCGCGGCTATCACTGGGTGCGGGACGATGATGGCCAGTACCTGCTCGTGGCAATCACGACGGGCATCATCCTGGACATGGTGCTGCACTGATCCTGCGGCGGCAGGTGATGATCCCGGAAGGCGGCGCTTCGGCGCCGCCTTTTTTCTGACCCGACGCCTCACGCATTGCGGCGCACAACGGCGCCCGTCACACGCTCTGCCTATACTCGCCAGGACCGCCTGATCTCTAGACGGCCATCTCGGGCGCGTTCCCGGACCGCCCGGCACCACGGTGACTACTCATGGGGAGGTTCCGATGCTGCAGCAGTATGGCGTGTGGTTGGTATTGGCTTGCGCGGTGGTAGCGATTCTTTACGGGGGGTTGTCGGTGCGCTGGATCCTGGCGCAGTCGGCCGGCAACGAGCGGATGCGGGAGATCGCTGCAGCCGTGCAGGAAGGCGCCCGCGCCTACCTCAACCGCCAGTACTCCACGATCGCGATCGCCGGCGTGGTGCTGTTCGTGGTCATCGGCTTCGGCCTGAACTGGCTTACCGCAGTGGGCTTCCTGGTCGGCGCGGTGCTTTCCGGTGCCGCTGGCTATATCGGCATGAACGTCTCGGTGCGCGCCAATGTGCGCACCGCCGAGGCGGCGCGCCACGGCATGCGCCCGGCAATGGACGTGGCGTTCCGCGGTGGCGCGATCACCGGCATGCTGGTGGTCGGTCTCGGCCTGCTGGGCGTGGCGGGCTACTACCTGGTGCTCGGCCATCTCGGCGCCAGCGGCGAGGCCGCGCTGCACGCGCTGGTCGGATTGGCCTTCGGCTCCTCGCTGATTTCGATCTTCGCCCGTCTCGGCGGCGGTATCTTCACCAAGGGCGCCGACGTCGGCGCCGATCTGGTCGGCAAGGTCGAGGCCGGCATTCCCGAGGACGACCCGCGCAATCCGGCGGTGATCGCCGACAACGTGGGCGACAATGTGGGCGACTGCGCCGGCATGGCAGCCGATCTGTTCGAGACCTACGCGGTGACCATCATCGCCACGATGCTGCTGGCCGGACTGAGCTTCACCGGCAATACCGACGCGGTGCTGTATCCGCTGCTGCTGGGCGGCGTGTCGATCATCGCCTCGATCATCGCCACGTTCTTCGTCCGGGTGAAGGAAGGCGGCTCGATCATGGGCGCGCTGTACAAGGGCGTGATCGTCTCGGCCGTGCTCTCGGCCATCGCCTTCTGGTTCGTGACCGCCAATCTGCTGCCGCAGGGCCTCACCGGCAACGACGGAACCACGATCTCCAGCCACGCGATCTTCCACTGCTCGCTGATCGGTCTGGCGCTGACCGGCCTGATCGTGTGGATCACCGAGTACTACACCGGCACCCAGTTCAAGCCGGTGCAGCACATTGCGCAAGCCTCGACCACCGGTCACGGCACCAACATCATCGCGGGCCTCGGCATTTCGATGAAGGCCACGGCGCTGCCGGTGATTGTGATCTGCGCGGCGATCTGGAGTGCCTACGCGCTGGCCGGCCTCTACGGTATCGCGATCGCAGCCACGTCGATGCTGTCGATGGCCGGCATGATCGTGGCGCTGGACGCCTACGGCCCGATCACCGACAACGCAGGCGGTATTGCCGAAATGGCGGAACTGCCGCCCGAGGTCCGTGCGATCACCGATCCGCTCGACGCGGTCGGCAATACCACCAAGGCGGTGACCAAGGGCTACGCCATCGGCTCGGCCGCGCTCGCCGCGCTGGTGCTGTTCGCCGACTACACGCACAACCTGGCCACGCATTTCGGTGGTCATGCGCCGGCGTTCGACCTCTCCAACCGCTACGTGATCATCGGCCTGCTGATCGGTGGCCTGATCCCGTACCTGTTCGGCGCCATGGCGATGGAGGCGGTCGGCCGGGCGGCCGGCGCGGTGGTGGAGGAAGTGCGCCGGCAGTTCCGCTCCATCCCCGGCATCATGGAGGGCACCGGCAAGCCGCAGTACGACAAGGCGGTGGACATGCTGACCCGCGCAGCGATCAAGGAAATGATCGTGCCGTCGCTGCTACCGGTGCTGGTGCCAGTGGTCGTGGTGGTGGGCTTCAAGTGGCTCGGCGGCTCGGAAGCCGGTGCGCAGGCGCTGGGCGGCGTGCTGATCGGCACCATCGTCACCGGCCTGTTCGTGGCGATCTCGATGACCACCGGCGGCGGCGCCTGGGACAACGCCAAGAAGTACATCGAGGACGGCCATCACGGCGGCAAGGGATCGGAAGCACACAAGGCCGCCGTCACCGGCGACACCGTGGGCGACCCCTACAAGGACACTGCCGGCCCCGCGGTGAACCCGTTGATCAAGATCATCAACATCGTGGCGCTGCTGCTGATTCCGCTCCTGTAAGCGGGGCTGCGCCCGGCCGTAGCAACGTTGGCCGGGCGCATTGTTCCTATGGCCCCTGTCGCGAAGTGAAGCGCGCGATACGGCTATTCGCTTACCGCCCGCGCCGAGTCTGACTTGGCTCGCAAGCAGCAGCGCGCTCGGGTGCTGCAGACTCGTCTCATCCGCGGATCGACGCGCCTTCATCAAGGACATCCCGCATGACTTCAAAGCCCCTGGTCTGGTTCGTGCTGGCCGCCAGTGTCACTCTTGCCGGCATGAGCCATGCAAAAGCACCCACCAGCCAGGCAACCGGCGACGACCCTTACCTGTGGCTGGAAAACATCCACGGGCATAAGCCGCTGGCCTGGGTGAAGGAACAAAACGAGGTAACCACCAAGCGCTTCGCCGGCGACGCCTCGTTCGAAAAGACCCGCACGCAGATCCTTGAAGTGTTCGACTCGGACGAACACATCCCCTATGTCAACCGGATGGGGGAGTACCTGTACAACTTCTGGCGCGACAAGGCGCACCCACGAGGCCTGTGGCGTCGTACTACGCTGGCCGAGTTTCGCAAGAAGAAACCGCGCTGGGACGTGCTGCTGGATATCGACGCACTGAACAAGGAAGAGCATCGGCGCTGGGTGTTCAAAGGCGTGCAATGCCTGAAGCCCGATTACACACGCTGCCTGGTTTCGCTGTCCCCGGACGGCGGCGACGCGGTGGCCGTGCGCGAATTCGACGTGCCTTCGCGTTCATTCGTCAAGAACGGCTTCGAGCTTCCCGTGGCCAAGAGCGAAGTGGACTGGATCGATCACGACACCATTTATGTCGGCACCGATTTCGGCCCGGGCTCGATGACCGACTCCAGCTATCCGCGCATCGTCAAGGAATGGCGTCGCGGCACACCATTGACCCGGGCATCCGTGGTGTACGAAGGCAAGCCGACGGATCTCGCGATCGGCGCCAGCCATGACGACACGCCCGGTTTTGAGCGCGACTTCGTCTCGGTAGCCAAGGACTTCTTCCACAGCCAGCTGTTCCTGCGCAAGGACGGCAAGCTGCAGCGCGTCGAGGTGCCTGAGGATGCCAGCGCCGACGCGCATCGTGAGTGGCTGCTGGTGGAAACGCGCTCGCCATGGACGGTAGGCGGCAGCACTTATCCGTCGGGTGCCCTGCTGGCCACCCGCTTTGACGATTTCATGGCAGGCAAGCGGCAATTCGACGTGCTGTTCCGCCCCGATGCGCACACGTCGCTGGCCTCCTACAGCTGGACCCGCCACCACCTGATCCTCGACGTGCTCGACGATGTGAAGAGCCGGTTGGAGATCCTCACCCCGGAGGCGGGCGGCTGGAAGCGGGCCCCCATGGAGGGAGCACCTGCACTCAGTACGGTCAGTGTGGTGGATACCGATCCGGACCGCAGCGACGAATACTGGCTGAGCGTCACCGGATTCCTCACCCCGTCCTCGCTGCAATATGGCCTCGTGGGCGGCCCGGCCCCGGAAACGCTCAAGCGCGAACCGACGTTCTTCGATGCGTCGAAGTTCGTCGTCAGCCAACACTTTGCGACTTCCAGGGATGGCACCCGGGTTCCGTATTTCGAAATTGCTCCGAAGGCGATGAAGCTGGATGGCAGGAACCGTACGCTGCTCTATGGCTACGGCGGCTTCGAGGTATCGCTCTTACCCACCTACAGCGGCAGCATTGGCCGGGCGTGGCTGGATCGCGGCGGGGTGTACGTGATCGCCAACATCCGCGGCGGCGGCGAATACGGTCCGGCGTGGCACCAGGCTGCATTGAAGGCGAACCGGCTGCGCGCCTACGAGGATTTCGCGGCGGTGGCGCAGGACCTCGTACGCCGCCGCATCACCTCGCCGCCGCACCTGGGCGCCGAAGGCGGAAGCAACGGCGGCCTGCTGATGGGCAACATGCTCACGCTCTACCCGCAACTGTTCGGCGCGATCGCCTGCGAAGTGCCACTGCTGGACATGAAGCGATACAGCCACCTGTCGGCCGGCGCCTCGTGGATGGCCGAGTACGGCGACCCGGATACCTCGGACTGGGACTTCATCCGCACCTTATCGCCCTACCAGAACGTCAAGCCGGCCATGCACTACCCACCCATACTCTTCTATACCGCCACCAGCGACGATCGCGTCGGTCCGGTACAGGCACGCAAGATGGCCGCGAAGATGCAGGGCATGGGTTACCGCAACGTCTGGTTCTACGAAAACACCGAAGGTGGTCACGGAGCTGGCGCGGACAACCGCCAGTCGGCATACATGCATGCTCTCGCGTATTCGTTCCTATGGGACCGGTTGCAGTGACGACGACACGCTGCCGTTAAGACCGACGACTGCCTGACTGGCTTATCATGGAATTTTCGGCACGACCCCTTACGGCATGAAGCGAAGCACCGGCATCCGCCCCGAACTGCGCCAGTGGATACTCGATTCCACGCGCAACGGCCACAGCGTGGATGAAGTCCTTAGGCAGTTGAAGGAGGCCGGCTACGACCCGCGGGAGAGCCGCAGCGTGGTGGCCGCGGTATTGAAGATGCCGCTTACGGCACTGACCGGCTCGGCGCATGCGCACGCACTGCGCCCCCGCCATCCCGAGGCACCGATAACGCACGCCGGCGACCGCGACGTGCGCGTGGTGGCTTCGCTGGACGAACCGGTGGTGCGCGTGCTCGACCAGTTGCTCGATGCGCGGGAATGCGACGAACTGATCGAACTGGCACGCCCCCGCCTCGACCGGGCCCGCACCGTCGATCCTGAGGGCGGGCAGCAAGTGGACCAGCGCCGCACCAGCGAAGGCATGTTCTTCCGGCTCGGTGAAACCCCGCTGATCGAGCGCATCGAGTCCAGGCTCGCCGCCATGCTCGGGATTCCGGTCACCCATGGCGAAGGTCTGCAGGTATTGCACTACGGGCCTGGCCAGGAATACGAGCCCCACTACGACTGGTTCGATCCCTCGCAACCTGGTTTCGAGGCCGTGACGGCGCACGGCGGGCAGCGCATCGCCAGCGTGGTGATGTATCTCAACACGCCCGAAGCCGGTGGCGGTACCGGCTTCCCCAATGCCGGGATGACCGTCACAGCCATCAAGGGCGGGGCAACCTACTTCGCCTATGACACGCACGACACCGCGTCGCTGCACGCCGGCCTGCCGGTAGAGCGCGGTGAGAAGTGGATCGCTACCAAATGGCTGCGTGAACGCCCGTTCGTCCGCTGAAGGCGGAAGTGCTGCGTCGCAACAGCTGTTGCCTTATCCTATCCGGCCCAACTTTCTCCTAGTGCAGGATCACCTTCATGGGTCTGGATCTGGTCAGCGCCGGCCGCAACGTGCCGGACGAAATCAACGTCATCATCGAAATCCCCAAGGACGCCGAGCCGGTCAAGTACGAGGTCGACAAGGCCTCGGGCGCGATCTTCGTCGACCGCATCCTCTCCACCCCGATGCGCTACCCGTGCAACTACGGCTACGTTCCGGGCACGCTGGGCGATGATGGCGACCCGCTCGACGCGCTGGTCATCCTGCCGCTGCCGCTGATCCCAGGCTCGGTCATTCGTTGCCACCCGGTAGGCATGCTGCGCATGACCGACGAAGCCGGCGGCGACGAGAAGCTGGTGGTGGTTCCGGTGGAAAAGATTTTCGCCGGCTACGCCCACATCCGCGACATCGACGGCGTTTCCGGCCACTGGCTCGAGCGCATCGGCCACTTCTTCGAGCACTACAAGGACCTGGAAAAGGGCAAGTGGGTCAAGCTCGAGGGCTGGGCCAAGGCAGCCGACGCCAAGGCGGAAGTTCTCAAGGGTATCGAGCGCTACACCCAGGACAAGGGCTGATCCGTCCGTTGTCCGCAAGAACGAGAAAGGCGCGCCGAGGCGCGCCTTTCTCGTTCCCGCCCCCGCATTCGGCCAGTAGCTGCCTCCTGCCGCCGTACCAGTCCCGTGGTAACGCCGCCGGACGGGAGCGAAACCCGGCTATGCGGGGAATCGGATCAATGCGTCTTCCCGGACGACCTGGCGGGCTCCCCCTTCTTCCCCAGTGCTTCGAGCAAGGTGGCCATGTCTTCGGCATGCTCCTCTTCCATGGCCAGGATATCCTCCATCATCCGGCGGGTGGTCGGATCGTCATTGCCGAGAAAACGGATGATTTCCCGATAGCTGTCGATCGCAATGCGTTCGGCGATCAGGTCCTCCCTGATCATGTCGACGAGATCGTCACCCTCCACGTAGTCAGCGTGGGCGCGCGTCAGCAAGCCCTCGGGGTTGAAGTTGGGGGCGCCATCGAGCTGGGTGATGCGCTCGGCGATGCGGTCGGCATGCGCCTGCTCCTCGTTGGCGTGTTCGAGGAACTCGGCGGCGACGCTCTTGGCATGGATGCCGGACGCCATGAAATAGTGCCGCTTGTAGCGCAGCACGCAGACGATCTCGGTGGCGAGTGCCTCGTTGAGCAGCTTGATCACGGTGTCGCGATCAGCGCCGTAACCTGCGGTCACCGCGCCGCGTTCGATGTGCTCGCGGGCCCGCTTGCGGATCGTCTCGATGTCGCTGGTGAATGGTTTGCTGGACATGCTGCAACTCCTTGGGCGTGCACGGTTAACAGACTCCTGCCTTGCAGGCAGGCACCCGTACCATCCTAGGAATACCGCGCGAAGCGCCGGTGAAGCCGGCGCAAGCACGTCGCAAGCTGCAATCGGTCCGAAGTCGGCTCAGCGGGGCAGATACGCGCGCAGGAACGTCGACACACCGGTTCTGGCGGTGGCTTCGATCTCTTCCGAATAGGCCTGCTGGCAATCGTCACAACCGAACATGCGGCGCAGCACCAGATCACCCTTGATCAGCGACAGGAACTGTACGGCCGCGCGCGGCACGTCCTCGACCTGGAGCAAACCAGCGTCAACCGCGCGCTGCAGCAGGCGTTCCATCAGACCATGCGTACGCATCGGCCCCTCCTCCCACAGCAGCCGTCCATAGCGGGGATTGCCCTGGCGGCAATCGCTGAGGATGGCGCGGAAGGTACCGACCGTCTCGCGGTCACAATCCAGCCGCGCATGGGTCAGCGCGATGCGCAGCAGCGTCTGGCCGATGTCGGCGGACGGGTCAAAGTCGTACACGTTGTCCGGGATGAGGTCCTGCACACGAGCCCGGATCACCTCACGGAACAGATTGTCCTTGTCGCCGAAATGGCTGTAGACGGTCAGCTTGGAGACACCCGCCTCCGCAGCCACCGCATCCATGCTGGTGCCGGCAAAGGCATTGCGGACGAACAGCGCCTTGGCCGCCTCGAGGATGGCAGCGCGCTTCTCCATGTCTTTAGGGCGGCCCGGGCCTTGGCATTTCACGGGCGAGGCAGAACTCATCGAGATACCTTCACAAAGCACGACTGCAAATTTATTATACGGACCGGTTTAATTAATTCCAGCTCGGGGAATCCCGTCGGTGCAGACGACATTCACGGAACTGGCGCTTTCGCCAGTGTATCGCCATGCCCAGCGCATGCTTTCGCAGTGGCTCGATGCCGGGCGCGGCACCGCCCGGCGGGAGGCGTTCAAGGCCCGTGGCGCGATCGCCCAGCTCGGCGCCGCCGACTACCATCGCCTGGCCCGCTGGCTCGCCTGGATCGTCGGTGCCGAGCGCTGCCGTGGCCGTCGCCGGCTGGATGATCGCCTGCGACAACTGGACGCATCCCTCCACGCGCTGATGCGCACCACGCTGGCGACGTTGCCGCCGATGTCGCCAACGGATGCATCTGGCACGCCCGCCACTCCCCCAGTGTCCGCGGACACCGCGCTGCGTATGACTTCCGTCAGCGCCTCGCGGTGACTTCCGGCACTTCGGCCACGCGGTCGCAGCCCGCACGCTAGCGATTGTCGGAATTGGCCTAAGCGCTTATCCTTTTTGACCTTTTTCGATCCGTACGGGACGTGGCAGAACATGGCGATGAACTTCGAACAGGCGCGGCAGAACATGGTGGAAAACCAGGTGCGCCCCTGGGAGGTGCTGGACGCGCGGGTACTGGACGTTCTCGGGCGCGTACGCCGCGAGGATTTCGTGGCCCCGGAACATCGCCAGCTCGCCTTCGCGGACGTCTGCCTGCCGCTGGGACACGGCGAAGTGATGATGAAGCCGGTACTCGAAGGCCGCCTGCTGCAGGCGCTGGAGCTGGCGCCGGACGAGCGCGTGCTGGAGGTCGGCACCGGCTCGGGCTTTTTCACCGCCTGCCTGGCCGCGCTGGCGGGGCAGGTGGTCAGCGTGGACATCCATGCCGATTTCACCCACGTCGCTGCGCAGCGGCTCACCGCCGCCGGCGTGACCAACGTCACCCTGGATACCGGCGACGCCGTGGTCGGCTGGTCGCCCACCGGCCAGTTCGATGTGGTCGTGCTGACCGGAGCTGTGGCGCACCTGCCCGAGCGCATGCTCGCGTGGCTCAAGCCCGGCGGCCGCCTGCTGGTGATCCGTGGCCAGTCGCCCGCCCAGCAGGTCGTGTTGATGACGCTGGAAGGTAACGGCCGCTATCGCGAAGAGGTGCTGCTGGAAACCGATCTTCCCTACCTGGTGCACGCAGAGCCGCCGCGCCAGTTCGTTTTCTGAACCCTTTCGAGACCTGCGAGGCACCCCATGCGTTTGAAGCTTCTGACTCTTGCCCTGGCTCTGTCGGCAATTTCCCTGCCCAGCCACGGCGAGGATTTGCTGGATGCTTATCGGGAAGCGCGCGCCAACGATCCGGTGCTCTCCCAGGCGGATGCACAACGCCTCTCGGTCGGTGAAGGCGTCACTCAGGCGCGTGCCCTGCTGCTGCCGCAGATCTCGGCCGGGCTGACGCTCAGCCAGACCAATGGCAACAGCAGCAGCTCCAACAGCAGCTCGCAAACCTACGGCGCCGACAGCTATCTCTGCAGCGGCATCGCGTCCGGGAGCGGCAGCTACAACTGCACTGGCCCGCTGCAATCGAGCACAGCCAACAGCAACGCCGGCCACTCCCGTACGCGTGATATTTCGGCCACGCTCAGTCAAAGCATTCTCGACCTGAGCAAAATCGCCGACCTCAAGGCTGCGCATTCGCAGGCGAGCGCCCAGGATGCGCTGTACCAGGCGGCGCTGCAGGATCTGTTCGTGCGCGTGGCCACCGCCTACTTCAACGTGCTCACCAGCCAGGACTCGCTGACCTTCGCCAAAGCCAATGAAGAAGCCTACCGGCAGCAGTACGAGCAGTCGGACCAGCGCTACAAGGTCGGCCTGTCGGCGATCACCGACGTCTATCAGGCGAAATCGTTCTACGAATCGGCCAAGGCGCAGACCATCGCCGCACAGAATGCGCTGGACGACGCGCGCGAGGCGCTCGCGCAGATCACCGGCAAGCCCACCGGCGAGCTGAAGAAGCTGCGTGACGACCTGCCGATGGACCCGCCGCAGCCGAACGACCAGAGCGCATGGGTGCAGCAGGCGCTGCAGAACAATCCCAACCTGCTCTCGGACAAGTACAGCGTCGAAGCTGCCGAGCACAGCATTTCCGCCGCACGCGCCGGCCACCTGCCGACGATCAGTGCAACCGTGAACTACGGCAAGGGGGCGACCTGGTATCAGAACTCGACGGACCATTTTCGGCGCCCCAGCTCGACCACCGTCGGCCTGACCCTCTCGGTCCCCCTGTTCTCCGGCGGCCTGACCCAGTCGCGGGTACGTCAGTCGATCTACCAGCGCGACGCCGCCCAGGACTCGATGGAAGCCGACCGTCGCCAGGTTCAGCGCAACACACTGAACTACTACCGCTCGGTGATCGCGGGCATCAGCCAAGTGGAAGCGGCGAAGGCCGCGGTGGCCGCCGGTCAGAAGGCGCTGGATGCCACCCGGGCCGGTTTCAGCGTGGGCACCAAGACGATCCTCGACGTGCTGACCGCCATCCAGACCCTGACCTCCTCGGAGAGCCAGTACTCGCAGGCGCGCCACCAGTTCATCCTCGACAAGCTGCTGCTGAAGCAGGCCGCTGGCGCCGCGGGTCTCAAGGACATGGAGTCGATCAACGCGCTGCTGGATTGATCGGCGCCGGAAAGTTGCGTGCACCCCTCATGAAGGCCGCCAGGAGCGGCCTTCATGAGGGGTCACTCCTGCAACATCCGGTCAATCAGTGTCGTCACGCGCCGGACGGCCCCCTGCTCGCTGGCAAAGACCTCGTGCGCGCTCCGCCCCATCTGCTCCAGGGTCGGCGCATCGCGCAGCAGTTGCTGCACGGCAGTGCCAAGGCGGTTACCACTCTCGATGCGCACCGCCCCCCCTCGCGCACCAGCGTCTGCGTGATGTCGTCGAAATTGAAGGTATGCGGGCCTACCAGCACCGGCCGCGAGAGCGATGCCGGCTCGAGCACGTTGTGGCCACCGATGGGCACCAGGCTGCCGCCGACGAAGGCAAGGTCCGAAGCGGCGAAAAACGGCATCAGCTCGCCCATCGCGTCGATCACGAACACCTGATGCCCCGCCGCGGGAACCCGGTCGGCACTGCGCGTGCCGGCCGCGAAGCCCAGGTTCCGCACCAGATGCTCGACCAGCCGAAAGCGATCGGGGTGGCGTGGGGCCAGCAGCAACAGCGCATCGGGCAGACGCTGCAGGACCTCCAGGTGGGCCTCCAGTACCGCCAGCTCCTCGCCCTCGTGAGTGCTCGCCGCCATCCACACCGGCCTCAGGCGTCCCCAGCGGCTACGCATTGCCTCGCCATCGACCCTGGCCTGGGCGGGCACCGGCATGTCGAACTTCAGGTTCCCGCTGACCACCACCCGCTCAGCCGGCGCACCGAGCACGCGGTAACGCGCAGCATCGGTGCGTGACTGCGCAGCCACCAGACTCACGCAGCGCAACGCAGCGCGGACCAGCCCCCGGGCCGGCCGGTAGCCGCGCATGGAGCGCTCGGAGAGCCGGGCGTTGACGATCATCAACGGGATGCCGCGCCGATGGCAGGCGAAGTAGAGGTTTGGCCAGATCTCGGTCTCCACGATCACCGCCAGCCGCGGACGTACCCGCTGCAGGAATCGACGCACGGCGAATGGCAGGTCGTAGGGGAGATACACGTGGAAAACGCTGTCGCCGAACAGTTGCCGCACGCGCTCGGAGCCTGTCGGCGTCACTGTGGTCACTACCAGGGGGGCCTGCGGATAGGCGGTCTTCAATGCCTTGACCAGCGGCTCGGCTGCATTCACCTCCCCGACGGAGACCGCATGGACCCACAGCGAGCCGCTCAAACCGGGAGCCGGAAACAGCCCGAACCGCTCCGGCCAGCGCTGGTGGTAGCTGCCATAACGGATCCCGCGCGTAAGCAGGCGCAACACGATCACCGGTGTCGCCAGGTACATCAGCAAGGTGTAGAGGTAACGCAACGGCAAGATCCCCTGTGCGGTCCGACAGTATAAAGCGCGCATCCGGCGGTCCGGCGCCACGCCTTGGCTACAATGGCCGGATGCCCGGCATGCCTCGCCCCACGTTTCGCGCCTCCCTGCTCTCGCCCCGCCACTGGCCCGCCTGGCTGGGCGTGGGCTTCATCTGGCTGGTCGCACGCCTGCCCTTTCCCGCGCTGATGCGCGTGGGGCGCTGGTTGGGCGCGCTCGCCATGCGCATCGACTCGGCCCGTCGGCCGGTGGCCGAGGCGAACATCGCGCTGTGCTTCCCCGAGCTCGACGCGGACCAGCAAGCTGCGCTGGTCGACGCCCATCTGCGCGACATCGGCCTCATGCTGGTCGAATTCGCCCTCGGCTGGATGGGGCGGGACGAGGCGATCGCCCGCCTGCCGCTGAGCATCGAGGGGCTGGAGCATCTGGAACGAGCGCGCGCCGCGGGCAAGGGTGTGTTGCTGGTCGGCGGTCATTTTTCGCACCTGGAACTGTGCGCCCGACTGGTCTCCCAGCGCATCCGCATCGCCGGCATGTACCGTCGCATGGACTCGGCCGTGTTCGAATGGGTGGTGCTGCGTTCGCGGCTGCACTACGCCGATGCGATGTTCGAGAAGGATGACATCCGCGGCACGGTGAAATACCTGCGCGGCGGCGGCACGCTCTGGTATGCACCGGACCAGGACATGCGCAGCAAGGACAGCGTATT
>JABLTH010003331.1_pt1 | contig 27727 bp, 25 predicted proteins | sample 7875711 | NCBI WGS metagenome assembly JABLTH01 (sample SAMN14941262, study PRJNA633318) | bioreactor metagenome | isolation source: bioreactor | place: China | collected 2019-03-05 | reverse complement strand
TTCCCAGCGATACGGCGGGGCCGCGGTGGCGCTGCAGCCGTAGCGGTAGAACTCGTAGTCGTCGCCACTGCGGCCGCTGTACGGATTGGGGAGATTCCCGTACTGGTGGGTCGTTCCGTGCTGGATGAGGGTTCCGCCATGATCCTGCATGTACCTCAGGGCGTCGACGACCTCGGGCGCGTCGCTCAGACTGAGCGCGTACGGCGCCTTCCTGCCCGGCGCGTGATCGACCAGGATCGGGATGACAGCGACCTGGAAGGGGATCTTGCGCGCCGCGAAGTAGTCGGCGAAGGCGCGAAGCTCCGAGGGATCCGATTCCGGATTCACGTCCTCGATGCGCACCGCGGCTTGCCGCACCGGTGCCCGCCCCGGAGCGAGAGCCGGGGAGAGCAGGTCTGCGAACACCAGGTACCCGCCGTTCTCGTCGATGAAGGACAGCGGCACTTCCGCGACGTAGGTGAGGTTGTTCGACCGGATCGCCCACGGCACGGATTGCAGCCCCGTGCCCGACGGAGGTCGGCACCCGGCGGACGACGCGGGGACGGCGCAGGTCGCGGTGGCGACCACGTCCACACCCGGCTGAACGCCGCCGGGGATCCAGATCGTGGCATCGGTAGGGTGTGCCCGGGGGAGGTCCTGCCCTTTGTACCGGAGCTTCGTCAGGTCCTTGCTCGCGACATCGAGCGGGGCGTCCGGGCTCCAGCCGTACTGAGCGGCGAAGCTCTCGCCGCCTGAGGGGCTCTGTGCCAGGGCGTCGCTGTTCGCTCCCAGCCAGATGACCGGCACGGTGGCCGCGCGGACGTCGTCGACGAATGCCTGCGGCACGACCGTGTCCGCGGACACCCCGACGTAGATCACCGCGGTGAAGCCCGCCATCCGACCGGAGGTGTACTCACGGATCGGGACGATCTCTGCTTCGCCGAAGTGCGTCGCCAGGTTGCCGGCGGCGATCGCGGACACCTCGCCGCGGAACTCCCGCGGTGCCGTGTCGTCGTAGAGCACGAGTGTCGACACACCGTTCTGCAGGCCGTACTTCGGGCTGAGCCGGGGTGAGGCCGTCTGCGGTGTCTGGGGTGCCGCGGTCGCGAATTCCTGGGCCAAGGGCGAGCCCTCGCCCGGGACGAGACCGTCGTCCGTGAACGCGAACACGCTCCCGACGCAGACCGTCGGGAGCGCCACCATGAATGCCGCCCACCCGAACCGCCGGATGCGTCTCAGCGATCGTGACCGGGCAGGGAGCCTGAGCTCAGCGGGCATGCGGCACGAACTCGTCGACGGCATCCGCCCGTCCGAAATGTCGCGCGATCGCGGACACCGTCCGGCGTGACGCCTGACCGTCCCCATACGGGTTCACCGCCTGCGCCATCCGGTCGTAGGCAGCCGGATCACGGAGGAGGAGGGTCACGGCGTCGACGATGGCCTCCTCGTGGGTGCCCACCAGCCGCGCCGCTCCAGCGTCGACGGCTTCCTGCCGTTCCGTCGTGTCGCGCATGACCAGGACGGGTTTGCCGAGCGCCGGAGCCTCTTCCTGAACGCCGCCGCTGTCCGTGAGCACCAGGCGGCAGCGCTGCAGCAGCATGCAGAAGTCCGTGTAGGGCAGGGCGTCGACGACGAGGATGTTCGGGCGGTTCTCGAGAATCGGGAGAATCGTCGCGCGCACCAGCGGGTTGCCGTGCGCAGGCAGGACGAGATCATGATCCGGAAACCTGTCCGCGATCCGCGCGAGGGCCGACCCGATCCGGCGGAGAGGCGGGCCCCAGGACTCGCGGCGGTGGGTCGTGACGAGCAGCATCGGGCGGTTCTCGTCGAGGATCCGGGCGAGCGGCGCGGCCAGCGGCTCGCCTCGCGCGACGACATGGAGGAGCGCGTCGATCACCGAGTTGCCGGTGACCGCGATCGTCGCCGGGTCGATGCCTTCGGACAGGAGGTTGCGCCGCGCGAGTGCGGACGGCGCCAGGTGCAGCGCCGCGATCTGCGAGATGAGTCGCCGATTGCCCTCTTCGGGGAAGGGCGAGAGGAGGTCGCCGGTCCGCAGGCCGGCTTCCGCATGGACGACCGGGATCTTCGCGTAGAAAGCGGCGAGCGCCCCCGTGAAGCTCGTCGTCGTGTCGCCCTGGACCAGGACGGCGTCCGGCCGCAGCTCGTGCAGTGCGGGCGTCAGGCCGCGCAACACTCGCCGGCTGATGCTCTCGAGGGTCTGTCCGGGGGAGTGGATGTCGAGGTCGACATCGGGCGCGATGCCGAATGCGCGGTGGACCTGGTCCAGCATCTCCCGGTGCTGGCCGGTGACGACCACGTGCGTGTGGAACCGCGGGTCCGCGCGGAGGGCCGCGATCAGCGGCGCGAGCTTGATCGCCTCGGGGCGGGTGCCGTAGACCGCCATGACGCGGATCTGCGCGAGCGGAAGCGGGTCAGACGTCATGCGTTCATCTCTTTCGGTCGGTCGGTTCCTCGTCCTATTCGTGTGTTCTGCGCGCGACCATGGACCTCGGAGAGCCGAGCGGTCTTCGCCCACGAGCTGCGTCGCAGGAGCGTGCGCCCGAGCGCCCTCCACGCCGCGACGTACCAGAGCAGGGAGTAGAAGACGTAGCCATGGAGCAGGACGACGGCGCGTGACGGCGTGAGCGCATGATCGCGTTCCACCTGCAGGTAGGTCCTCGCATGGAAGAACGACATTCCGAAGGTCAGCAGATAGATCACGAGCCACCACGTGCTGGGGCGCAGTGTTCCCAGCGTCGCCTCGATCGCGTCTGCGCTCACGGCGAGCACCAGGCCTGCCGACAGCACCGAACTGAGGATCTGGAGGAAGGGGCTGGTCACGTGATAGAGCAGATCTGCGCGGCTGAGGCCGTGCGTCGTCTCCAGCAGCTCCGGTACGAGGGGCCAGCTCTGCAGGTGCCCCTGGAACCACCGTGTGCGCTGCCTGATCCACTTCGAGACCTCGACCAGGCCCTGCTGATGGACGAACGCAGTCGGGCAGAACTCCACCTCCCACCCGCGGAAATGCAGCCGGAGGCCGAGGTCGAGGTCTTCGGTCAGGCTGCGGGACCACGGGGCGGCGCCGAGGCTGTCGAGCGCCGCCAGGCGCACGAACTGTCCGTTGCCTCCCAGGCCGACGCTGCCGAGATGCCGACGACCCCGCTGATAGATGTTCGTGTAGAGCACGAATTCGATGTCCTGCATTCGGGCGAGCCAGTTCCTCTCCCTGTTGTTGATGCGGACGCCGATCTGGACGGCGCCCATCGAGGGGTCGTCGAAGAAGGGCAGGACGTCGTCGAGTGCGTGCAGGTCGAGACGCCCGTCCGCATCGACGATGCAGACGATGGTGTCGAAGGGATCCACGTCATCGATCACCGCCCCCGACCTGATGTGCGCGATCGCGGCGTTGAGCGCCTCGCCCTTGCCTTGGCGAGCCTCGGGAAGCGTCCGCCGCAGCAGGTGCAGAGCCGGGTGCGAACGGTGGAGCACGATCGCCGAGGTGTCGTCCGCGGATCCGTCGTCCACGACGAGGATGTGGATCCCGGGTCGCCAGAGCGTGAGCAGCCGATCGATGCTCGCACCGATCACCCGGCCCTCGTCGAGGCAGGGCAGCACGAACACCACGGGGCGCAGGTCGCCGGCACCTCGTCGGCGGCGATGCAATGCCACGAGGGGCTTGCGCAGAGAGAGCGCGTAGAGGAGGAGGTTGTAGACGATGCCGGACAGGATGAAGAGGGTCATGACCGCCAGCACCGCATCGACGACATGACCGTGGACGAGGATCACCGTGTCGGCGCCCCATCGTGAGCGCGTACCGGGTACAGTTCGTCGGTGTGCCCGGCGAATCGCGGTCGGCGCCGCTGCCGCGTGCGGCGACGCAGTGACGCCGTGACGAGCGCGAAAGCGGCGAACAGCCAGTAGGCGAGGAACATGCCGACGCAGAACATCAGCAGGAATCTGGCGCCGCCGTTCACCACGTGAAGAAGGTCGACAAGAACCGTACTGCTAACCACGATGCTGCGTCCCCCCCCGGCGAGCCCTGGATTGCGGTGCACGGCCCCACGTCTGTCGTGGGACGCGCCGCATTCGATCCTCACGACTATGCCGCGCATCGAGGTCGTGCTCTTCGCAGTCCATGGCGCAGTGATCGAGATCGACGCATTCACGGACGAGACTGCTCATGCTCGCCTGATTCCACGTTCGCACGCAGACCGTCGGCTCTTGTGCGCGATGCCGTGAGCTCGGATGCGATGAGCATCGTGTCGGCGTCAGTCGTGACGGGCTCATGTCGGCGCTGAGCTCACCAACGACGAAGCCCCGTCACGAGGACGGGGCTTCGGGGGATTGCTCCCCGGCTTGGACTCGAACCAAGAACCTGCCGGTTAACAGCCGGCTGCTCTGCCAATTGAGCTACCGAGGAATGCTTCCCGCTGCGCGGGCAACTCGTCAACTATAGCAAAGGTTGACCGTTCATCCCGCCTCGGGCCGCCGCCCGGGCGCGTCGCCCGCCGGGGTGGGGTCGGTCACCCTTCGAGGTTGTCCACTCCCGGGAGCCAGCTCGCGCCGGGGCGGCCCCAGCCGCGCTTCCGGGCGATCTTCTGCACGGTCTTCCAATCGCCGTCGTCGAGGCGATCGACGTAGAGGATGCCGTCGAGGTGGTCGAACTCGTGCTGCATGATCCGCGCCCGCCAGCCGTCGACCTCGATGCGGACGTCGTCGCCGTTCAGATCGGTCCCGGTCACGAGCGCGCGCTCGGAACGGCGCAGCGGGAACCGCTCGCCGGGGAACGACAGGCAGCCCTCCGACTCCAGATCGGGATCGGGGGAGCCGGGCTCGAGAGGGGCGATCCAGAGCACAGGGTTGATGATCTCGCCGCGCCAGGGGTTCTCGTCGTCATCGACGTACGAATAGACGTAGATGCGCAGGCCGACGCCGACCTGGGGCGCCGCGAGGCCGACGCCGGGCGCGACGTCCATCGTCTCGTACATGTCCGCCACGAGCGTGCGGATCTCGTCGGTGATCTCGCCGACCGGGTCGGCGGGGGAATGCAGGACGGGGTCGCCCATGATGCGAATCGGAAGCACTGCCACGCGTCAACCCTAGTCGGCGGCGAGGGGCGGGTACTCTCGAAGGGTGCTTGAGGACCTGACGCGGAACATGGGGGCGGCGGACGTCGGCGAACACCTCGCCGGCGTGTTCGCGAACCCCGGCCTGCTGATGGGCATCCCGCTCGCGTTGGCGGGCGCCGTGTTCATGTCGCTGGGCGCGCAGTATCAGCACCGGGGCGTCGAGAAGGTCGAGCGGCTGAGCGGCTCAGACGCGGCTACGGGACTGAGCTGGCAGCAGGTGAAGGGGCTGCTGACGCGGCCCTCCTGGATCGTCGGCACGCTCATGCTGGTCCTGGCCATCGTCTGTCAGCTCGCCGCCCTCACGAAGGCGCCGCTGATCGTCGTGCAGCCGCTCGGGGCCATCGCGCTCGTGATCACCACGCTGCTCAACGCGCGGGTGAGCGGCGTGGCTCCGACGAAGCGCTCGCTGGTATCGATCTTCGCGTGCGTGGGCGGCATCTTCATCTTCGTGCTGTTCGCCGCGCTGTTCGCCGTCGAGCGCGACATCAGCGAGATCCAGCTGTTCACGATCCTCACGATCCTGCTTCTCGTGATCATCCTTCTCGGCACCTGCTGGCTGATCCTGCGGCACCGCATGCGCGCGCTCTTCTACGTCAGCGGCGCCGGAATCCTGTACGGCTTCGTCGCGACACTGGCCAAGGCGGTGCTGGTCCGGATCCAGTCCGGCCAGTTCGACTGGCTCACGGCGGTGTGCGTGATCGCGCTGATCGCGGCCGGCGCCGCGGGCGCCTACTTCGTGCAGACCGCGTACGGATCCGGCCCGCCCGACCTGGTGATCGCCGGATTGACCGTGATCGATCCCATGGTGGCGGTCCTGATCGGGCTGCTCGTGCTCGAGGAGGGTGCGGCGGCCCCGGTCTGGGTCTTCGTCGCCTTCGGGATCTCGGGGGCCATCGCGGGCTGGGGCGTCGTCACGCTGGCGCGATACCACCCGCAGGTGGTCAGCGAGAGCCAGGAACTGCCCATCACCCGCGGCAGCGGCGGCGGAGCCGCCGCCCCGACCGGGTCGGAGGCGAACGGCGAGACGACTCAGGAGCCTTCGCGCTCCGCAGAGCCTCCGGCGCCGGGTGACGATCCGGACGCACCGGAATGGCCCACGAACGTGGCTCCGATCCGGCGGGACGACCTGCCTCGCGGCGGCGCCACCGAGCGCGGAAACGGATCCGACGGCCGCTGATCCGCTCGACTCCGACCGCGACGCCTTTCGACGACGGCGCCGCGGTGCGGGTCAGTAGTCCACGTCGATGAGGTCGGATGCGACCTCGGAGGCGGCAGCCTCATCCACGAAGAACACCGTGCGCTTGCGACCCTTGGCGCCGGCCGCCGGGACGTTCTCGTAGTTGGCGCCCGCAAGGGCCAGGCCCAGTGCGGAGGCCTTGTCGGCTCCGGTCAGCACGAGCCAGACCCGCTTGGACGCGTTGATCACCGGGCGGGTCAGAGTGATCCGCTCCGGGGGCGGCTTGGGGGAGTCGCGGACCGGAAGCACGGCCGCATCGATCACGGTGATCTCCGGCCGATCCGGGAACAGCGAGGCGATGTGGCCGTCCGGTCCGACGCCGAGGAAGCAGACCGCGAACGACGGCCAGGCTCGGTCTTCATCGCCGAAACGCGCGAGCTCTGCGGCGTAGGCTGCGGCGCCCTCATCGAGCGTCAGGCCCGCGTCGCTCGCGGCCATCTCGTGCACGTTCTCGGCCGGGACGGAGATCCGATCCAGCAGGGCGGCGCGCGCCTGACCGGCATTGCGATCCGGGTGGTCCCGGGGGACGAAGCGCTCGTCGCCCCACCAGAAGTGCACGAGCGACCAGTCCACCTCGTGGGCGCGAGGATCCTCCGCGACCGCGCGCAGGACGGCGGATCCCATGCTCCCTCCGGTCAGGGCGATGTGCGCGAGGCGCCCGTCCTTGATGCGCGCCTGGACGCGCACGAGGAAGCGGTCGGCGACGCGCCGCGCCAGCGAGACGGGATCCGCGTCGATGACGACGCGCTTGGCGGGGGAGTCGGAGGCCATGTCAGGCGACCGGCTCGGGCGCGCTGAGCTTGGCGAATCCCTCGGTGATCACGCGGCCGTAGAGCACGTCGGGGTCGAGCCGGCGCAGCTCCTCGGCCAGGCACTCTCGCAGCGTCCGACGCGGCAGGTGGAGCTCGTGGTCCGGCTGTCCGGGCTGCGTGAGCATCGCGGATCCCGGTACCGGGCGCTCCAGCAGGATGTCGCCGTTGGCGCGGGTGAGCCGCACCGACTTGATGCCGTGCGCCCAGTGCGCGATCGGCTCGTACGCCCAGCGGACCGGGACGTCCAGCGCGAGGCCCAGCCAGGCGGCGAGCAGCGCGGTGGAGGGGGAATCGGCGGCGCCGCGCACCTCGACCGCGGTCACCTCGTCGAACGGCGGCTGATCGAGGACGGCGGCGAGCTGCTCGCGCCAGTGCGTGAGCCGGGTCCAGGCGAGATCGGTGTCGCCCGGGACGTGTGTGCGGCCGAGCACCTCGAGCTGCGCGCGCACATCGCTCGCGGTCGCCGCATCGGTGATGCGGCGCTGTGCGATTCGTCCGAGCGGCGATTCCGCCGGCGCTTCCGGCGCCAACGTCGGCCACCAGACGACCACGGGGGCATCAGGCAGCAGGAGACCCGTGACCAGGCTCTCCTCGTTGCTGGCGGCGTCGCCGTAGGCGTGCAGCACGACGACCTCGCTCGCGCCGGCGTCGCCGCCGACCCGGATCTGCGCGTCCAGGTGTGCCTCGCCCTCGCTCGTGGTCAGCACGATGACGCGCATCGGGTGCTCGCGGGATGCGTCGTTCGCGGCATCGACCGCCGCCTCCAGCGCGTCGTCCGGCGCCGCGATGATGAGTGTGAGCACGCGACCGAGCGCGACGACGCCGCCCTCTTCGCGAGCCTTGACCAGGTTCTTCGCGACCTGGCTGGTGGTGGTGTCGGGCAGATCGATGATCACGGGCGCCTCCAGACACGTCCGTCGCGGGCGAGCAGGGCATCGGCGGAGGCCGGGCCCCAGGATCCGGGAGCGTACTGCTCCAGCGGGCCGCCCTCGGCGGCCCAGTACTGCTCGACCGGATCGAGGATCTTCCAGCTGAGCTCGACCTCCTCGTGGCGCGGGAACAGCGGCGGATCGCCGAGGAGGACGTCGAGGATCAGTCGTTCGTACGCCTCAGGGCTGGCCTCGGTGAACGCGTGTCCATAGCCGAAGTCCATGGTCACATCGCGCACGTTGCTGCCGTTGCCCGGAACCTTGGAACCGAACCGCAGCGTCACGCCCTCATCGGGCTGCACGCGGATCACGAGGGCGTTCTGGCCCAGCTCGGAGGTCTGCGCACCACCGAACAGATGCTCCGGAGCGCGCTTGAAGACGACCGCGATCTCGGTCACGCGGCGGCCGAGGCGCTTGCCGGTGCGCAGGTAGAACGGCACGTCGGCCCAGCGCCGGGTGTTGATCTCGAGCTTGACCGCGGCGTAGGTCTCCGTGATGGACTCCGGATCCATGCCGTCCTCGTCGAGGAAGCCGGTGACCTGCTCGCCGCCCTGCCAACCGCCGGCGTACTGTCCGCGGGCCGTGGCGAGCGAGAGGTCGTCGGGCAGCGAGACGGCTGCGAGAACCTTCTCCTTCTCGGCGCGCAGGTGCTCGGCCGACAGGCTGATCGGCTCCTCCATCGCGGTGAGCGCAAGCAACTGCAGCAGGTGGTTCTGGATGACATCGCGGGCGGCGCCGATGCCGTCGTAGTAGCCGGCACGGCCCCCGACGCCGATGTCCTCCGCCATCGTGATCTGCACGTGATCCACGTAGTTGCGGTTCCAGATCGGCTCGTACAGCTCGTTCGCGAACCGCAGCGCGAGGATGTTCTGGACCGTCTCCTTGCCGAGGTAGTGGTCGATCCGGAAGATCGAGTCGGCCGGGAACGTGCCCTCCAGGGCGTCGTTGAGCGCCCGTGCGGACGCGAGGTCGTGTCCGAACGGCTTCTCGATCACGACGCGCCGCCAGTGGTCGGCGTCCTCGTGTCCCTCGACGAGTCCCGAGTCGCGCAGCTGCCGTGCGACCAGCGGGAACTGGTTCGGCGGGATCGAGAGGTAGTACGCGTGGTTGCCCATGGTGCCGCGTTCGACGTCGAGCTTCTCGACGGTCTCGCGCAGCCGGCGGAACGCGTCCGGGTCTCCGAACTCACCGGAGACGAAGCGGATGCCCTGCAGCAGCTGCGCCCACGTCTCCTCGCGGAACGGGGTGCGCGCGTGCTCCTTCACCGCGTCGTAGACGACCTGCGCGAAGTCCTGGTCCTCCCAGTCACGGCGGGCGAAGCCGACCAGGGCGAAGCCGGGGGGCAGCAGGCCGCGGTTGGCGAGGTCGTAGACGGCGGGCATCAGCTTCTTGCGCGACAGGTCGCCGGTGACGCCGAAGATCACCAGTGCGCTGGGTCCGGCGATCCGGTTCAGCCGGCGATCGTCGGGGTCACGCAGGGGGTTGTGGCCGCGGGAGACGTGGACAGTCATCAGTGGGGGATTCTCCTGGGGATTGCGGATGGGCCTACTGCGCGGCCTCGAACAGGTCGAGCACGTCGTCCTGCGGTTCGGTGATCGTGAGCGTCACGACGGGACGGCCGTGCGCGGCGAGCACGCCGGCGTCGCCGGCGGCCTGGGCCTCGATGAGCTGGCCGAAGGTGAACGGACGTCCGGGGATCTCCAGATCCACGTCGGTGCGCTCCAGGATCTGCAGGAACACGCCCTGAGCGGGCCCGCCCTTGTGGTACTGCCCCGTCGAGTGCAGGAAGCGCGGGCCCCAGCCGAACGTCGTCGGACGACCGGAGTCCGCAGCCACGAGTTCGCGGAGGCCCTGCAGCTGCGGCATCTCGAGACGATCGACGTAGGCCTGGATGGACACGTAGCCGTCCTCGGGGAGCCGCGCCCAGAGCGCGTCCAGCACGCCGGCGATGGTGCCGGAGGCGAGCAGCGCAGGATCGGAGGCGCGGACCTCGACGCCGTCCTGCTCGAAGGCCGCGGGCGCGGGCGCGGGGCGTGCGTCCAGGAGGCCGCGGGCGGCGACCTTCGCGGACTCCACGTCGGGCTGATCGAACGGGTTGATGCCCAGCAGGTGTCCGGCGATCGCCGTCGCGTACTCCCAGACCAGGAACTGGGCGCCCAGGGTGCCGCTGACGAGGATCTCGCCGGGGTGGCGCTCCCGCAGGTGGAACTCGTCGGCGTCGTCGACGAGACGCACGAGCTGCAGATCGGCGGGACGGCTGTCCACCTCGGGCGACACCGGGAGCAGCACGACGGGAAGGATCCCGGTGCCCTCCTTGCCGGTCGACTCGGCGACCAGCTGCTCGATCCAATCGGGCAGGCCCACGATGTGCGTGCCGTCGGTGATCAGACCCAGCTTGTCGCGACGGGGACCGTCCGGGCTCTGCCGCGAGGCGGCGATCGCCGCGCCGAGGAGCAGCGCCGGGTTCTCCGGGGAGTCGATCGCGACCTGCAGCAGGGTCGCCTCCGCCTCGTCGAGCAGTTCGGCGACGTCGACGCCGGCGAGGCCGGACGGCACCAGGCCGAACGCCGTCAGCGCCGAGTAGCGACCCCCCACGTTCGGGTCCGCGTTGAACACGCGGTATCCGGCTTCCCGGGCAGAGGCGTCGAGCGGCGAGCCCGGGTCGGTGACCACGACGATGCGCTCCACCGGGTCGATCCCGATGTCGCGGAACGCCGTCTCGAAGGTGCGGCGCTGCGAGTCGGTCTCGACGGTCGACCCGGACTTCGACGACACGACGAGCACGACATCGGAGAGCCCGGCGTCGATGGCGGCGAGCACCTGACCCGGGGAGGTCGAGTCGAGGATGGTGACGTCGATCCCGGCGGTCTGCGAGATGACCTCGGGGGCGAGCGACGATCCGCCCATCCCCGCCAGGACCACGCGCGTGACGCCCTTCGCCGCGAGCTCGTCGCGCAGGGCGACGATCTCGGGGACCAGCGGGCGCGACACGGACACCGCGTCCACCCAGCCGAGGCGGACGGCGGCCTCGGCCTCGGCGGACTCGCCCCACACGGTCGGGTCGCCGTTGGTGATCCGGGAGGCGATCAGCTCGCCCACCAGTCGCGGGACGACCTCGTCGATCGCCGCCTTCGGCGCCCCGGACGTGTGGATCTCGAAGCTCACCGCTGGGCTTCCAGTCCTTCGCGGACCTGGCCGAGCAGCTCGTGCCAGGAGTCGATGAACTTCGCGACGCCCTCATCCTCGAGCACCTGGGTGACGTCGGCGAAGTCGACGCCCACGGCGGCGAGGCCGGCGAAGACCGCGCGAGACTCGTCGTACGTGCCGGTGACGGTGTCGCCGGTGACCACGCCGTGGTCGTAGGTCGCCTCGAGCGTCTTCTCGGGCATGGTGTTGACGACGTCGGCGGCGACGAGCTCGGTGACGTACAGGGTGTCGGGCAGCGCGGGGTCCTTCACGCCGGTGGAAGCCCAGAGCGGGCGCTGGCGGTTGGCGCCGGCGGCGAGCAGGGCGGCGGCGCGGTCTCCGGCGAACGTCTGCTCGTAGAGCTCGTAGGCGAGGCGCGCGTTGGCGAGCCCGGCCTTGCTCTTGAGCGCGAGGGCCTCGTCGGTGCCGATGGCGGTGAGGCGCTTGTCGGTCTCGGTGTCGACGCGCGACACGAAGAACGACGCGACGGACTGGATCGTCGAGAGGTCGATGCCGGCGGCCTGGGCCTGCTCGAGGCCCGCGAGGTAGGCGTCGATCACCTCGGCGTAACGCTCCAGGCTGAAGATCAGGGTCACGTTGACGCTGATGCCCGCTGCGATCGCCGCGGTGATCGCGGGCAGTCCCGCCTTGGTCGCCGGGATCTTCACCAGCAGGTTGGGACGGTCGACCTTGGCCCACAGCTCCTTCGCCTGCGCGATGGTCCCCTCGGTGTCGTGCGCGAGGTCGGGGGAGACCTCGATCGAGACACGGCCGTCGACGTGGCCCGTCTCCTCCCAGACGGGGCGGAAGACGTCGAGCGCGTCGCGCACGTCCTGCGTGGTCGCCTCGAAGATGGCCTCCTCGGGCGTGGCGCCCGACTCGGCGAGCTGAGCGACCTGACCGTCGTACGAGGTGTCGTCCGGGTTGGTGATCGCGTTCGCGAAGATCGTCGGGTTGGTGGTGACGCCGACGACGTTGCGCGAGGCGATGAGGTCGGCGAGGTTGCCCGACGTGATGCGGGTGCGGGACAGGTCGTCCAGCCAGATGCTGACGCCGGCGGCGGAGAGGGCTGCGGTGGGCGTGGTCATGCGGATCTCCTCTTACGGGTTGCTCAAGCGGCCGCGGTGGCGGCGATGGTCTCGTGGGCGGCCGCGACGACGGCCTCCGTGGTGATGCCGAACTTCTGGAACAGGGTCTTGTAGTCGGCCGACGCGCCGAAGTGGTCGATGCCGACCGACCGGCCCGTCGAGCCGACGATGCCGTGCCAGCTCAGCGTGGATCCGGCCTCGACGGAGACACGGGCCTTCACGCCCGAGGGCAGCACGGACTCGCGGTACGCCTCATCCTGCTCGGCGAACCACTCCAGCGAGGGCGCGGAGACCACGCGGGCGTTCACTCCCTCGGCCGCGAGGGTCTCGCGCGCCGCGACAGCCAGCTGCACCTCGGAGCCCGTGGCGATGAGGAGGACGTCGGGGGTGCCGTTCGGCGCCTCGGCGAGGACATAGGCTCCCTTGGCGGTGTTCGAGGCCGCCGCGAACGTCTCGCCGGTCGCCTCGCCGGTGCCGCGCGCGAAGTTCGGCACGTTCTGACGGGTGAGGGCGATGCCGGTGGGCCCGCCGTGACGGCGCAGGATCTCGAGCCAGGCGGCCGCGGTCTCGTTGCCGTCGGCCGGGCGCACCACCGCGAGGTTCGGGATGGCACGGAGCGACGCGAGCTGCTCGATCGGCTGGTGCGTCGGGCCGTCCTCGCCGAGGGCGACGGAGTCGTGCGTCCACACGAACACGCTCGGCACGTTCATCAGGGCGGCGAGACGCACCGGCGGGCGCATGTAGTCGCTGAAGATCAGGAACGTGCCGCCGAACGGGCGGGTGGGCCCGTGCAGCACGATGCCGTTGATGATCGAGCCCATCGCGTGCTCGCGGATGCCGAAGTGCAGCACGCGGCCGTACGGGCTGCCGTCCCAGTCGTGCGTCGACCGCGAGGCGGGGATGAAGGACTTCGCACCGGCGATGGTGGTGTTGTTCGAGCCGGCGAGGTCGGCCGAGCCGCCCCACAGCTCGGGCAGCCGGTCGGCGAGGGCGTTGATGACCTTGCCCGAGGCGGCGCGCGTGGCCAGCTCGGTCCCGGCCTCGAACACGGGCAGGGCGTCCTCGATGCCTTCGGGGAGCTCGTGCGCCTCGAGGCGCTCCAGCAGCGCCTTGCGCTCGGGGTTCGCGGCGGCCCAGGCGTCGAACGCCTGCTGCCACTGCGCACGCTCCGCGGCGGCGCGGGCGCCGAGCTCGCGGGTGTGCTCGATCACCGCGTCCTCGACGACGAAGCTCTTGTCGGGGTCGAAGCCGAGGACGACCTTGGTCGCCGCGACCTCGTCCGCGCCCAGCGCGTTGCCGTGCACCGACTCGGTGCCCTTCTTGTTCGGCGCGGGCCAGCCGATGATGGTGTTGAGGATGATCAGCGAGGGCTTCGAGGTCTCGGCCTTGGCCTGCTCGATCGCGTCGAAGAGCTCCTGCACGTCCTCGACGTAGGTGCCGGTGCGCACCCAGTCCACGTGCAGCACCTGCCAGCCGTACGACTCGTAGCGGGCGCGCACGTCCTCGGTGAACGCGACGTTGGTGTCGCCCTCGATCGAGATCCGGTTGGAGTCGTAGATCGCGATGAGGTTGCCGAGCTGCTGGTGGCCGGCGAGCGACGAGGCCTCGCTCGTCACGCCCTCCTGCAGGTCGCCGTCGCCGGCGATCACGTACACGTGGTGGTCGAACGGGCTGGTGCCGGCGGCGGCCTCCGGATCGAACAGCCCGCGCTCGTAGCGCGAGGCGTAGGCGAAGCCGACGGCCGAGGCCAGGCCCTGGCCCAGCGGGCCGGTCGTGATCTCGACGCCCTTGGTGTGTCCGTACTCCGGGTGACCCGGCGTCAGCGAGCCCCAGGTGCGCAGCGCCTCGAGGTCGCTGAGCTCGAGGCCGAACCCGCCGAGGTAGAGCTGGATGTACTGGGTGAGGGAGGAGTGTCCCACGGAGAGGATGAAGCGGTCGCGGCCGATCCAGTGCGTGTCGGCGGGATCGTGTCGCAGAACCCGCTGGTAGAGCAGGTAGGCCACGGGGGCCAGGCTCATCGCGGTTCCCGGGTGGCCGTTGCCCACCTTCTGGACGGCATCCGCCGCCAGGACTCGGGCGGTGTCCACCGCGCGCCGATCGATCTCATCCCACAGCAGTTCCGACACTCCAGAGCCCTTTCGAAGCCAATGAGTGCGCCCGTTCGTCTGCGCGCCGACCGCTACTTCACGGAGGGGCGAGGCACGTTGACGGGCGCGCGAGCAGTCTTCAGCATAGTGGCGTCGCGTGGCCGCGTCGCCGGTCCGGTCGAAGTGTTTCGGCGACAAGCAAGCGCATTCCCGCGTCGCCCCGGCGGCGGGGCCACGACGGCCGTACGGGCGCCTCGGGCCGTTTCTCCGGATGCCATAGAATAAAGGTGTTGCCCTATGCATGAAGGAGGCGGTCAGCATCGCGACCACCATCGAGTCCGTCGCCGCCGAGCGCTCTCTGAAGCGGACCATCAAGGGCTACGTCGAACTGACCAAGCCCCGCGTGCTCGAGCTTCTGCTCGTGTCCACGGTTCCCGTCATGTTCCTGGCGCAGCACGGCCTGCCGAACCTGTGGCTGGTGGCGGCGACCGTCATCGGAGGCTCGATGAGCGCCGGATCCGCCGCGGCGTTCAACATGTACATCGATCGCGACATCGATGCGCACATGCACCGCACGGAGAAGCGGCCGCTCGTGACGGGAGAGGTCTCGCCGCGCGGTGCGCTGGTGTTCTCCTGGGTGCTCGCCGTCCTCTCCACCGCCTGGCTCTGGCTGACGACCAACGGGGTGGCGGCCGCGCTCTCGGCGGCGGCGATCTTCTTCTACGTCGTCGTCTACACCCTGATCCTCAAGCGCCGCACCGAGCAGAACATCATCTGGGGCGGGATCGCCGGGTGCTTCCCGGTGCTGATCGGGTGGGCCGCCGTCACCGGGTCCCTCGACTGGCCGGCGTTCGTGCTGTTCGTGCTCGTGTTCCTGTGGACGCCGGCGCACTACTGGCCGCTGTCGATGAAGTACAAGGACGACTACGAGGACGTGGACGTGCCGATGCTGGGCGTCACCCGCTCCGCCTCGCAGGTGGGGCTCCAGGTCATCCTCTACGCGTGGGCGACCCTGGCGTGCTCGCTGCTGCTCATCCCGGTGGCCGGCATGGGGCTCGTCTACACGGTGTCGGCCCTCGTCTTCGGCGGATGGTTCGTGTACGAGGCGCACCGCCTGTACGCCCAGGCGGTGAAGGGCGCATCGGCGAGGCCGATGCGCGTCTTCCACGCCTCGATCACCTACCTGACGCTGATCTTCGTCGCCGTCGCGGTGGACCCGCTGCTCCCGTTCTGAGCCGACTGGTCGTTCGTCGCGTCCGCGGAGCTCACTTCCTGCGACGGCGCGTCCTCCGAAACAGGCGCTTCGGACTCCCCATCCTCTTCCGGGGCCTCCGTGATCGCCGGGCCGGTCTCGACGCGCTCCAGGGCCGCGGGCGCGACGAGACCTGAGACGACGAGCAGCGCGAGCGCGAGGAGCACTCCGAGCACTCCGGCGCCGAGCAGCGCCGCGCCGATCACGATCCAGGACTGCCCGGCGTAGACCTCGAGGCCCGTGGCGCTGCCGTTCTTGAGCGTCGTGGTCATCGTGCCGAGATGGTCGAGCACGACCAGGGCGCCCGAGACGACGAGGGCGACCGAGGCGGCCAGGAGGATCCAGAAGGGGATGCTGCGGTTCATTGCGCGTGTCATGCCCCCAGACTCCGCGCCGAACTCGTGCAGGTCGTCTGCATCGCCTATGAGTCGCGTATGGGTCGCGGCGGGACCGGGGGAGAGGTCCCGGATGTTCGGGCACCCGGGACCAGCGTCCCCAGCAGCACGCAGGTCATAGGATCCGTTCCCCAGAACGGGGATCCTCCTGCTAGCGTCCACTTTCATCCAACTGACCTGATCAGGACGATGCAAGGACCGGATCCAGCGTTGTCCGCAAGAGGACACCCGATGAGCGACGACGAACTCCTCGACCTGCTGCACCGCGAGCGCCCGCAGGATCTCGGCGCCGTGGCCGAGCGCACCGCTGTCGACGCCGGGGAGGTGCGCGCTGCGCTCGAGAGGCTGGCCTCTCAGGGGCACCTCTCGCTCCAGGACGAGGTGATCCTGCTCAACCCGCCCGTGCAGGCCGCCGCGATCGCGATCGATCGGCTGCTGCAGGCGGAGCGCGCCGAGGCGGAGGCGCGCAGCGAGCGGCTCGCGCAGATCGTCGACGGCGTCGCCCGCCGCTCCGCGTCCTGGAACTTCGGCGAGGCCCTCGTGCAGGAGCGCCTCACCCTGCAGCGGGCGGAGGGCCCGCACGCCGCGGAGGACCTGTGGTTCGCCGTCCAGGCGTCCCGGGTGGGGCCCGGGGGACGGGTGCGCGCCGTGCTGACCGACCTGGACCGCTACCGCCAGAGCAGCCCGGAACGCACGCGCGCGTTCGCGACGGTCATGAGCGGCTACGCCTCGGTGCAGGCGATCATCCCCGCGATGATCCTGGACGAGCGTCTGGCCGCCATGGTCCGCACCTTCCGCGAGTCGGCGGTGGAGTTCCGGATGCTGCCGGATCCGCCGAGCTGGTTCTGGGTCGACGACGCCGACATCACGGGCCTGCCGGTGAGATGGCCCGACACGGCGCCGCAGAGCGTGGTCGCGGTGTCGAGCCCCGTCATCGCGGGCCTGGCGAAGGAGTACTTCGCCGAGCTGTGGCGGCAGGCGCAGCCGGTGGAGGCGGATCCGATCGGCTATGGCGGGCTGCTGCACCGCATGCGGCGCGGGATGACCCTCGACGCCGCCTCGCGCTCCCTTGGCATCACGCCGCGCACGGGCCGGCGCCGGATCGCGGCCGCCATGGAGCGCTACGGCGTCGCGACCCTGTTCGCGCTCGGGGCGGCGTGGGCGCAGGACGGCAGCCCCGGCGCGGACGCGGAGTGACGGGCGCCGAGCCGCGGGATCAGGACGAGGCGCCGGCGTCCGCGGGGAGCGGCGCCTGCTCCGCCGGGCTCTTGACGCGCAGGACCAGCACCGTGCAGGCCGCTACGAGCACGGCGGCGAGCACCATGTGCACGCCCACCGCGAGCGGCGGAAGGGCGTTGCGTGCCTGGTAGAGCCCGACCGCGATCTGCACGAGCTCGATCGCGAGCAGGCCGATCACGGCGCTCCGGATCACGGTGAGACTGTTCGCCAGGCTGATCACGAGCAGCGCGAGGGTGAGGCCGAACAGCGCGTAGGCGGGCCACGAGTGCACGTGCTCGAGCACGGTCGCGTCGAAGCCGTTGCGCAGCGTGACCGCGGGGTCGCCCGAGTGCGGCCCGGCACCGGTCGTCAGCACGCCGAAGATCACCGTGAGCGCGAGGACGAAGGACGTGATGTGCACCAGGATCGCGACGGCTTTCGGGACCGCACGCTCGCGCGGCCCGCTCGGCTGGCCCATCCGCACGAGGAACGCCGCGGATACGGCCACGAGCACGAGCGAGACCAGGTAGTGGAACGCGACCATGTTCGGGTGCAGGTGGAAGATCACCAGGAACCCGCCGACCGCGGCCTGGACGAGGACCCCGGCGAAGACGATCCAGGCCATGGTCCACAGATCACGCCGCTCGGCCCGGAAGCGGGAGATCAGGACGATGACGGCGATCGCGGCCAGTCCGACGAAGAAGCTCAGCCCGCGGTTGCCGAACTCGATCAGGGAGTGATAGCTCTGCTCCGCGGTCGGGAACAGCGAGTCCGGGGTGCACAGCGGCCACTCGCAGCCGAGTCCCGAGTCGGTGAGGCGCACCGCGCCGCCGGTGCCGACGATCGCGACCTCGAGCACGAAGGACACCCAGGCGGCGATCTTCACGCGGAGGTCCACCCGATCCGGGAGCCAATCGTGGACTCGGCCCAGAAATCCGGGTCGGGTGCGGGGTGCGGGTGGCGTCACGATCTCGCGCATGGGTCCTCCGGATCCCTGCGCGGGCGGCCGTGAAGGCCCGGACGTCGGAGGGAACCTGTAGAATCGGGGGTGTGTGGTGATGGCCGCGGAATCCGCGGGCAGCATCCTGCACAAGTTTAGGCGCGATTGCTTTGCGTCCATGATGAGGGCCCAGAAGCGGCACCCGTTCCCTGCAGACTCGACGGGATCGGCGGTGTGCCGGGGCGGATGAACCGTTACGGCCCAAGAGGAGAGTGTGATGTCGGATGTGCTGATCGACCGCCCGGAGCTGGATGGTCTGGGGGTGTACGAGTTCGGCTGGCACGACGCGGATGCCGCCGGCGCGAGCGCGCGACGCGGGCTGAGCGAAGCCGTCGTGCGTGACATCTCGGCCCTCAAGAGCGAACCCGAGTGGATGCTGAAGACCCGCCTGAAGGGCCTGCAGCTCTTCGGGCGCAAGCCGATGCCGACCTGGGGCGCCGACCTCAGCGACATCGACTTCGACAACATCAAGTACTTCGTGCGCTCCACGGAGAAGCAAGCGCAGAGCTGGGAGGACCTGCCGGAGGACATCCGGGAGACCTACGAGCGCCTCGGCATCCCCGAGGCCGAACGTCAGCGCCTCGTCGCCGGCGTCGCCGCCCAGTACGAGTCCGAGGTCGTCTACCACCAGATCCGCGAGGACCTGGAGGCGCAGGGCGTCATCTTCATGGACACGGACACGGCGCTGCGCGAGCACCCCGAGTTCTTCGAGGAGTACTTCGGCACGGTGATCCCGGCCGGCGACAACAAGTTCGCCGCACTGAACACCGCCGTGTGGTCCGGCGGATCCTTCGTGTACGTGCCCAAGGGCGTGCACGTGGAGATCCCGCTGCAGGCCTACTTCCGGATCAACACCGAGAACATGGGCCAGTTCGAGCGCACGCTGATCATCGCCGACGAGGACAGCTACGTGCACTACATCGAGGGCTGCACGGCGCCGATCTACAAGAGCGACTCGCTGCACTCGGCCGTCGTCGAGATCATCGTCAAGAAGAACGCCCGCGTGCGCTACACGACGATCCAGAACTGGTCGAACAACGTCTACAACCTGGTCACCAAGCGCGCCGTGGCGCACGAGGGCGCCACCATGGAGTGGGTCGACGGAAACATCGGCTCCAAGGTCACGATGAAGTACCCGTCGATCTACCTCATGGGCGAGCACGCCAAGGGCGAGACGCTGTCCGTCGCCTTCGCGGGTCCCGGTCAGCACCAGGACGCCGGCGCGAAGATGATCCACATGGCGCCCTACACGCAGTCGTCGATCGTGTCGAAGTCGATCGCCCGCGGCGGCGGCCGCGCCGGCTACCGCGGCGAGGTGCGGGTGGATGCGAACGCGCACCATTCCGCGAACACCGTGCGCTGCGATGCGCTTCTCGTCGACACCAAGTCGCGCAGCGACACCTACCCGGCGATCGACATCCGGGTGGACGACGTGCAGCTCGGCCACGAGGCGACGGTCTCGAAGGTCAGCGAGGAGCAGCTCTTCTACCTGCAGTCCCGCGGCATGCCCGAGGACGAGGCGATGGCGATGATCGTGCGCGGCTTCATCGAGCCGATCGCGCGCGAGCTGCCCATGGAGTACGCGATGGAACTGAACAAGCTCATCGAGATGGGCATGGAAGGATCGGTCGGCTGAGATGACGGCCCCCACTGCCGCGCCCGCGGAGGCGCAGGACACGCACGCCCACATCGACCCCGCGGCCCGGCTCGTGGCCGCCGAGAAGGTCGTTCCCGTGCAGACCCGCTCGGAGCGCCCGCACTCGTTCGAGCCCGCCGATTTCGGCGTGCCGACCGGTCGCGAGGTCAACTGGAAGCACACGCCCGTCGCGCAGCTCGCGGGGCTCCTGGCCGACGAGGCCGGTGACGACGCGGCGGTCGCTCTCGACCTGGACGCGGTCGAGGCCTTCCTCGTGCCCGAGGAGGAGGGCGCCCACGGGCAGTTCTTCCGTCCGGAGGATCTGCCGAGCGCTCTCGCGTGGAAGCACGCCGGCCGTCTGCATCTGCGCATCGGCGCGGACGACGAGGTTGACGGCCCGATCGTGCTGCGCATCGACGGCGCGGACGCGGGCAAGCGCGCGTTCGGCCAGATCCTGATCGAGGCGATGCCGAACTCCCGGGCCACCGTCGTCCTCGACCACCACGGCGCCGCGCAGTACGCGCAGAACGTCGAGATCATCGCGCGCGACGGCTCGCGGCTCACCGTGGTGAGCGTGCAGCGCTGGGCGGACGAGGCGATCCACGCCGCGTCGCACCAGGCGCGCGTCGACCGCGACGCGTCGCTGACGCACTTCGTCGTCAGCTTCGGCGGCGGCCTGGTCCGTGTGAACCCCAACGTCGAGCTCGCCGGATCCGGATCCGAGGCCCGTCTGTACGGGCTGTCCTACGCGGACGCCGGCCAGCACCTCGAGAGCCAGGTCTACCTGCATCACAAGGGCGCGCACACCGTCGGAGACGTGCTGTACAAGGGCGCGCTCCAGGGTGAGAGCGCGCACAGCGTGTGGATCGGCGACGTGCTGATCGGCCCCGACGCCACCGGCACCGACTCGTACGAGGCCAACCGCAACCTGGTGCTCACCGAGGGCGCGCGCGCGGACTCGATCCCGAACCTGGAGATCGAGACGGGCGACATCCTGGGTGCCGGCCACGCGAGCGCGACCGGCCGCTTCGACGACGAGCAGCTGTTCTACCTGCAGGCGCGCGGGATCACCGAGGAGGAGGCACGGCGCCTCGTCGTCCTCGGCTTCCTGAGCGACATCGTGCAGCGTCTCGGCGTGCCGTCGCTGGAGGCGGAGCTGCTCGCGGCGATCGAGGCCGAGCTGCAGGCGGTGAACGCGTGACCGCCCAGCGGGCCTGCGCGGTGAGCGACCTGCAGGAGGACACCCCGCTGCGGGTCGAGCTGGACGGCGTGCCGATGGCGGTCGTGCTCGACTCCGAGGGCGAGATCCACGCCATCGGCGACACCTGCACGCACGGCGACATCTCCCTGTCCGAGGGGTTCGTCGAGGGCAAGACGCTGGAGTGCTGGGCCCACGGCTCGGCCTTCTCGCTCTGCTCCGGCAAGCCGCTGAACCTGCCCGCCTACGAACCGGTCCCTGTCTACACCGTCGTCATCGACGGCGATGACGTGATGATCGACCCGTCCGTCACGAAGGACGTCAGCGCTCTCTGAGCCTGCGCCTCCTCGGCGCGGGCCGTCGCACGGCGCCCGCCACGAAAGCTTCCACGAAACCACGAAGGAATCATCCATGTCTGTCCTGGAGATCACCGATCTGCACGTCACCGTCGAGACCGAGGCGGGCACCACGCCGATCCTCAACGGCATCACCCTCACGATCCGCACGGGGGAGACCCACGCGATCATGGGCCCCAACGGCTCCGGCAAGTCCACTCTGGCGTACACGATCGCCGGTCACCCCAAGTACACCGTCACCGGCGGCACCATCACGCTGGACGGCGAGGACGTCCTCGCGATGAGCGTCGACGAGCGCGCCCGCGCGGGCCTCTTCCTGGCCATGCAGTACCCGGTCGAGATCCCCGGCGTGACGGTCACGAACTTCCTCCGCACGGCCAAGACCGCGCTGGACGGCGAGGCCCCCTCGATCCGCCAGTGGACGAAGGACGTCAAGGAGTCCATGGCGAACCTGCGCATGGACCCGAAGTTCGCGCAGCGCAACGTGAACGAGGGCTTCTCCGGCGGCGAGAAGAAGCGCCACGAGATCCTGCAGCTCGAGGTCCTCAAGCCGAAGATCGCCGTGCTCGACGAGACCGACTCCGGCCTCGACGTCGACGCGCTCAAGATCGTCTCGGAGGGCGTCAACCGCGCCAAGGAGCACACGAACCTCGGTGTGCTGCTCATCACGCACTACACCCGCATCCTGCGCTACATCCGCCCGGACTACGTGCACGTGGTCGTCGCGGGCAAGATCGTCGAAGAGGGCGGCGCGGAGCTCGCCGACCGTCTCGAGGACGAGGGCTACGACCGCTTCCTCGACCCCAGCGCTCCCATCGAAGCGTAGGCTGGAAGCCATGACGGCAACGCTGACCGGAGAGAAGTACGACGAGGTCACCGAGGCGCTCAAGGATGTCGTGGACCCCGAGCTCGGGATCAACGTCGTCGACCTCGGTCTCATCTACGATCTCTCCTGGGACGAGGAGAACGACGCCCTCGTCATCCACATGACGCTGACGAGCGCCGGGTGCCCGCTCACCGATGTGCTCGAGGAGCAGACCGGACAGGCGCTGGACGACGTCGTCGACCGCTTCCGCATCAACTGGGTGTGGATGCCGCCGTGGGGTCCCGAGCGGATCACCGATGACGGGCGCGACCAGATGCGCGCACTCGGCTTCGCGATCTGAGACGCCGATACCAAGGGTCTGACGCCGTATGACGGCGTCAGGCCCTTCGTCGTCGCTGCGTGGATAGGGTCGGAGGGTGACCACCGCCGCCCGCACCGCACTGCACGCTTTGCCGCTCGACCAGCTCCGCCGCCGGTCCAGCACGAAGTGGCGGACGTATCCCGACGACGTCCTGCCGCTGTTCGTCGCGGAGATGGACTTCCCGCTGGCAGACGCGATCACGGCGCGACTGCATGAGGCGGTGGAGCTCGGCGACACCGGCTACACGCCGCCCGACCCCGGAATCCGCGCGGCGTTCACGGCCTATGCCCAGCGTCGATTCGGATGGACCGTGCAGCCGGAGCGGATCCGCTCGACCTGCGACGTGATGATGGGCGTCGTGGAGATCCTCCGTGCGGTGCTGGATCCGGGGGATCGCGTGATCGTCGCACCGCCCGTCTACCCGCCGTTCTTCGACTGCATCGAGGAGGCGGGGGGCGTCGCCGAACGCGTCCCTCTCATCGACGTGGACGGCTCCTGGGCGCTCGATCTGGCGGGCATCGAGCGGGCGCTGGCGGGCGGGGCTCGCGCCGTGCTCCTCTGCAACCCGCACAATCCGACCGGCACCGTGCACTCCCGTGCGGCGCTCGCGCGGCTCGCCGAGATCGCGGCGGAGCACGATGCCGTGGTCGTCAGCGATGAGATTCATGCACCCCTGGTGCAGCCGGGCGTCGACTTCACGCCGTTCCTGGCGGCGTCTCCGATCGCCGCGGAGATCGGGTACGTGGTCACGAGCGCGAGCAAGGCGTACAACCTCGCGGGCCTCAAGTGCGCGGTCATGGTGACGGCGAGCGAGCGCACCGCCGCCGTGGTCCGCGCACTGCCGCCCGAGGTCGAGTGGCGCACGGGGCTGCTCGGGGCGCTGGCGGCCGTCGCCGCCTGGGATCCGGACAGCGACGCCTGGCTGGAGGCGCTGCTGGCGGCGCTGGACGACAACCGCCGTCTGCTCGGGCGCCTGCTCGCCGAGCACCTGCCGGAGGCGCGCTACCGGCTGCCCGACGCGGGGTACCTCGCCTGGGTCGACCTGCGCGATCTCGGATGGGGCGACGATCCTGCGAGACGGATCCTGCGCGAAGCACGCGTCGCGCTCAACCGCGGGCCGACCTTCGGGGACGAGGGCCGCGGTCACGTCCGTTTCAACCTGGGCTGCTCTCCCGAGGTGCTGACCGAGGCGGTGCTGCGCATCGCCGCGCTGGTGCGCCGGTGACGTCGCGCGCCTCCGCACCGACCATCTGGGACCGGCGTCGGCTCGGGATCACGGTCGGATCGGTCGTGCTCATCCTGCTCGGCGCCATCGAAGCGCTGGCGGTGACGACGGTCATGCCCCTGGTCGCCGCCGATCTGCGCGGCGATGCGCTGTACGCGGTGGCTTTCGCGGGCACTCTGGCCACCGGCGTGATCGGCATGGTCGCGAGCGGAGCCTGGAGCGACCGGAACGGCCCCCGTGCGCCGCTGTACACCGCGGTCGGGCTTTTCATCGCCGGTCTGGTGATCGCCGGACTCGCGACCGACATGTACACCCTGGTGCTGGGGCGGCTCGTCCAGGGCCTCGGCGGCGGCGGTCAGACCGTCGCGCTGTATGTCGTCGTGGCGCGCGTCTACCCGCCTTCGCTGCACGGACGCATCTTCGCCGCCTTCGCGGCGGCCTGGGTCATCCCGTCGATGATCGGACCGTTCCTGGCCGGCGCGGTCGCGCAGTATCTGCACTGGCGCTGGACGTTCCTCGGCGTCGCGGTGCTGAACGTGATCGCATTCCTCCTCGTCGTCGCGCGACTTCGCACCGTCGATCTGCGTACGCACCCCGACGGTGACGGCGCGCACACGGCGCCGACCGGTGGGCGCATCGGCCTCAGGATCCTGCTCTCCGTGGTCGTCGCGATCGCCGCCGTCGCGGTGGGATTCGCCTCCGACGCCACTCCGGTGATCGGGTGGCCGGTCGCGCTCGTCTCGATCATCGCGATCGCCGTCTCGATCCGGCCGCTCCTGCCGAAGGGGGCGCTGCGCGCCGCGCCGGGGCTCCCGAGCGTCGTGCTGGTGCGCGGTCTCGTCGCCGGAGCCTTCTTCGCCGCCGAGGCCTACGTGCCCCGCATGCTGATGGAGCGGTTCGGGTTCAGTCCGACGATCGCAGGGCTCGCGCTGACCGCGGCGGCGCTCGCGTGGTCCGGCGCCTCCGCGGTGCAGGGACGCTACGGCGAGCGGCTGGGCAGCCGCCGGATGGTGCTCATCAGCGCGACACTGATGACCGCGGGTCTCGTGGGTCTCATCGCCGTCGCACTGACACGGTCCCAGCCGTGGGCCGTCGTGGTGCTCTGGGGGATCGCCGGTGGCGGCATCGGTCTCATCTACCCGCGTCTGAACGTGCTGACCCTGGCCTACTCGACGCCGGTGGACGAGGGATTCAACTCCTCGGCCCTCTCGATCTCGGATTCGACGGGATCGGCGGTCACGATCGCTCTCGCCGGATTGATGTTCGTCAGCCTGCCCGTCGCCGGTTCGGGCTTTCCGACGGTCTTCGCCGTGTCGGTCGTCGCCCTCCTGATCGCGCTGCTCCCGGGCCTGCGGATCGGCGACGGACCGCGGAGCGTCGCGGTGCCGGCGGACCTCAGTGCCGCGACCTCGCCCGATCCGCACCGAGGCTGATCAAGGAGATCCCCGCCTCGAACACGGCGGCGTCGGTGGCCCGGTCGTCCAGGGCGCCTGCGGTGCTGGCGGCGCCATGGCTCTCGCCGTGCATCCGCTGCTGCACGAGCGTCGTGTGGCCGAGCACGAACTGCAGCACGGCAGTGGCGGCGAGATCCGCGTCGTCGACGTCCCCGGGCAGGGCGCTGCGGAGGACGTCCTGTGCGCGCGACGGTCCGGGACGCAGTGCCGCGGAGCTCATCACGACCTCGGCGCCGTCGCGGTGCGTGAGGAGGGCATCGCGCACCGCGCGCGCCGCTGCCAGCAGATCCAGGCCCGCGGAGGGTTCGGGGATGCGCGCCAGGATGCGATCCGAGACCGCGGCGAGGAGATCCTGCTTGCTGTCGAAGTGCCAATAGAGGGCGCTCGCCTGCACGTCCAGCTCGGTGGCGAGCCGGCGCATGGTGAGGTCAGGAAGGCCGAAGCGGTCCAGCAGATCGAGCGCGACGCCGACGATGTGCTCGCGGTCGTGCCGTCCGGTACGCGGGGGAGTCATGATCTGACTATACTGAACGCCGTTCAGGTGAACAGTGTTCAGGAGCGTGCTGCGGCGGAAACGGCCGGCGCGCCGCAGACCCGAAAGAGACTTCCATGACGACGACCACCCGTTCCTGGGGCGCCGACGCCGCCCGCATCGCCGTTTTCGCCGCGCTGATCATCGCACTCGGACTGGTGATCGTCCCGCTGCCCGGGGGCGTCCCCATCACCGGGCAGACCCTCGGAGTGATGCTCGCAGGCCTGGTCCTGGGGCCGCGCATCGCGCCTCTCTCGATTCTCACGGTGCTGGCTCTCGCCGCGGTCGGTCTTCCCGTGCTCGCCGGAGGGCGCGGGGGACTGGGCGTGTTCTTCGGGCCCAGTGCCGGCTATCTGATCGGCTGGATCTTCGGCGTGATCGTGATCGGGCTGATCGCCGGCTCCCGGCGCCTGAGCTGGTGGCGCGCCGGATCCGCCGTGCTCCTCGGCGGCATCGGCACGGTCTACCTGTTCGGGATCCCGGTACAGGCCCTCGTGACGGGGGTGCCGCTCGGAGCGACCGCGCTGTCGAGCCTCGTGTTCCTGCCGGGCGATCTGATCAAGGCCGTCGTCGCGACCGTGCTCGGCGTGGCGCTGCAGCGCGCGTATCCGCGCGCGTTCGCACGGACGTCTCTTCGTGTCGCCTGACGTCGAGCTGCGCTCGGTCACGTTGCGCGTCGAGGAGCGTACGATCCTCGACGACGTCTCGCTGCGCCTGACCGCTCGCCGGACCGCGGTGATCGGAGCGAACGGCTCCGGGAAGTCGAGTCTTGCCCGGCTGCTGAACGGCCTGTACGTCGCGACCACCGGGACCGTGCGGGTGGCGGGCATGGATCCGTCCCGGGACCCGCGGGCGGTGCGGCGTCACGTCGGCTTCGTCTTCGCCGACCCGGAGGCGCAGATCCTGATGCCCACGCCCGCCGAGGACCTCGCCCTCTCGCTCCGCGGGCTGACGCCGCGGGAGCGCGACGAGCGCGTCGAGGCGGCGCTCGCGCTGTGCGGACTCGATGCGCTCCGCGACGCGCCCGTATCCGAACTGTCCGGCGGGCAGAAGCAGCTCCTCGCGCTGACCTCGGTGCTCATCGCGCGTCCGGCGCTCGTGATCGCCGACGAGCCGACCACGCGTCTCGACCTGCGCAACGGCCGTCGGATCGGCGACGCCCTGCTCGAGGAGCTCGACGTCCCCCTCATCCTGGTCACGCATGACCTCGACCTCGCGCGGCGCTGCGACGAGGCCGTGCTGGTCGAACGCGGCCGCGTGCACGCGCAGGGTGCGCCGGACGACGTGATCGCGGACTACCTGCAACTGTGCGCGTGAGGGACTCCCCATGATCTCGCTCTATCGCCCCGGAACGGGCTTCCTGCACCGCGCCCCGGCCGGGCTCAAGCTCGCGCTGCTCGCGGTGGTCGCGCTCGGACTGTCGCTGCTCCCGGTGGCGCCGGGCATGATCGTGCCCGTGCTCCTCGCGGTCGTCGCGGTCAGTGCGCTCTACCCGGCGGCGGGTCTCGGCGTGCGCGCGCTGGGCTCGGCCTGGTGGCGTCTGCGCTGGCTGATCCTCATCCTGGGGGTGGCGCTGATCGTCTTCTCCGGAATCCCGGCGGCGATCGTGAGCTGCGGGCGTCTGGTGGCGCTCCTGCTGCTGGCTGAGCTGTTCACGCGCACCACGTCGATGAGCGCCCTGATGACGCTGATCACCCGGATCCTCCGCCCGCTCCGGCGTCTCGGCGTGGACGCCCAGGCCGTCGCGCTCGTGCTCTCGCTCGCCCTGACGATGGTTCCGGTGGTCGGGGGGTTCGTCCGGTCCGTGCGCGAGGCTCAGGATGCTCG
>JABLTH010069186.1_pt1 | contig 27807 bp, 25 predicted proteins | sample 7875711 | NCBI WGS metagenome assembly JABLTH01 (sample SAMN14941262, study PRJNA633318) | bioreactor metagenome | isolation source: bioreactor | place: China | collected 2019-03-05 | reverse complement strand
TCGAGGATGGCGACACCTGGCTGGATCACGCCCCGCTCTGGTCCGCACTCGCGCCGAACCGCCCGCTCCTCTTCGACGAGAGTCGCGATCCGAAGCCCGCCTACTTCGCGGTGCGCGACGCTCTGATCGCGGTGCCCGAGCCGGGAACCGCGCTCGTCACGGCGCTGGGACTGCTCGCGCTCGCCGTGCGACGAGCGCCGCGGCCCGCACGATCGAGCTCGCGGAGCTCACCGCCCCGGCCGTCCTCGGCGGGCGACACGGACTCTCTCCGGGGCGTACGCTAGACCGATCCGGTTGGCCGGTCGAAGACCCGCGCGGAGCGTCTCGACTCGATCGCTGCAATCGGCCAGGGCCGTCGCGCAGACCTAGATCGTCGAACGACCGTGGGAGAAGGATGGCGGGGCGGACGGGACTCGAACCCGCAACTTCCGGCGTGACAGGCCGGTGCTCTAACCGATTGAACTACCGCCCCGCGCGTCGCGCCGACCGGGTTTAGCCGATCGGCGCTCGCGCTGCAAAACCGATCGGCGCGGCACGCGGCCGCGCCGCGCCGTCACATCGTCGCCGCCTGCATCTGCATCATGAGACCCATGTCGCCGGCGATCTGGATCTTGCCGGCCATGAAGGCCTGCATCGGATCGAGCTCGCCGCGGCCCATCGCCTCGGCATCGGCGTGCGCGATCGTGACCGTCGTCGTCGGGTCGGCCGGCACGGGCCCCGGACCGAGCTTGAAGTCGACCCTCCAGTCTCCGCCCGGGCCGCCGCTCACGACCATGCGGATCACGCCCTTGAGCGCGCCGAGCCGCTCGATCGCCTGCGGATTCATCGGCGGCCTTCCGCCGGGCCCGGGCCCCGAGGCCTGCGCGCCCGGCTGGAACATCGCGGCCGCCTGCTTTCCGAAGGCGCCGCCGCGGCCCTCCCACAGCGAGCCGCGCCAGTCGTCGACGCTCTGGATGAGCGTGAACGCGCAGGGCTCCGCCGATCCCGGCGTGATCTCGAGGCTGCCGCGATTCATGTGGAACACCCACTCGCCGCCGCTCTCGCCGTCGAGCCGCACGCCGAGCTTGACGTCGATGGCCTTCGCGGCGTCGGGGACCGGCGCCGCAGCGAACGCGCCGGGCAGCCACTTTTCGAAGAACTCCTGCGGCGAAGTCGACGGCGGAGGCAGGGACGACATAGTGGGGGTCTCCTCGTTGCGATGAGTGGAGTCGCGGCGGGAGTCTAACGCAGCGCGGCGCCGGGGCAGGAGCGCGGCACACCGGCCGGAGCGCCGCCGGACGGCGGGCCCCGTCGCAAACCCGTTCGGCCGAATGGCTCGGCCTCTCGCGAGCGCTTCCGCAGCGAAGGCGCCGTCCCGCGCCCTCGCCGGCGTCCGGCGCTACTCGGTAGGAGCTCCCTCGACCTTCAGGATCCCCTGCAGCTCGAGCTCGATGTCGCCCGCGTTCGGTCCGCTGCGCCCCACCGTGTCGCAGTAGAGCGACTCCGCCGGATCGCCGGCCGCAAAGCGCCACGTCACGCTCGAGATCCCGCGGTCCTCGTACGCCGAAGTCGCCGATTCGACGCGCTCGACCGTGAGCGGCGTTCCCGCCGCGATCTGCCCTCCCGGCACGCGAAACCGCAGCCGGCAGCTCCCGACCGGCTCGGGAAGCGACGGCAGCGCCTGCCCCTGCGAGAGGTAGATCGTCCCGCTCTCCGGCGCGCGAAGCGCGATGCGGGTCAGGAAGATCGTCCCCGGCCCGAGCGCGGCCGCGCCAGGCTTCCCCTCCCGCTCGGCCGCGGCAGCGGCGGCTGGCTGCGGATCCGCCCGGACCACCGGCGACGCGGCGACCATGGCGGCGGCCGCGAGCATCGCCACGAAGCCCGACCCGAGCTGGCGCATTCGCTCCCTCCTCTCGCATGCCGGAACGCAGGGTGGGCGCGACAGGGATCGAACCTGTGACCCCCTCGGTGTAAGCGAGGTGCTCTCCCGGCTGAGCTACGCGCCCCCGGTGCGCACCGTAGCACCCCCGGCCTCGGCAACGCGCCGTGAGCGGCAGCCCGCAGAGCCGCGGCGCGGCAGCGCGCCCTCCGAACGCACGCAGAGCCGCGGCGCGTAGCGCCGCAGGCTCCCTCCGGGAGGCGCTGAGCCGCGCCGCGAAGCGGCGTCGGCTCCAGCGCCGACGCGCGAGGCCCCCGCCCGAGGGGGGGGGCGAGCGCGGGAGTTTGCCCCGCTCGCCTGCGGAAGATTCCCCGCTTCGACCGGAGTCGGCGCCACTTCGTAGATCCCCTCGATCGGGTGATCACCCTCGTGCAGGATCTGCCGCACGTCGGGCACCGCGAGCGCCTGCGCGAGCACCTCGTCCATGTGTTCGACGAGCACGATCCTGAGGTTCTTCTTGATGTGCGAGGGGATCTCCTTCAGATCCTTCTCGGTCTCCTTCGGGACCAGGATCGTGTCGATGCCGCCGCGGTGCGCCGCGATCATCTTCTCCTTGAGGCCGCCGATCGGGAGCACGCGACCGCGCAGCGTGATCTCGCCCGTCATCGCGACGTTCGACCGCACCGGAACGCGCGTCAGCGCCGACGCGATCGCGGTCGCGATCGTGATCCCGGCCGACGGACCGTCCTTCGGGATCGCGCCTTCCGGCACGTGGATGTGCAGGTCGACCTTCGAGTAGAAGTCCGACGTGAGGCCGAGCTGCTTGGCGCGCGAGCGGACGTACGAAAGCGCGGCGTTCGCCGACTCCTGCATCACCTCGCCGAGGCGCCCCGTCACGATGAGCTTGCCCTTGCCCGGCGTCACTGAAACCTCGGTCTGCAGCAGCTCGCCGCCGACCTCGGTGTACGCGAGCCCGGTGCACACGCCGACGCGGTCTTCCTCCTCGGCCTGCCCGAACCGGTACTTCTGCACGCCGAGGTACTTGCGCACCGACGCCGGCGAGAGCTTCACCGGCTTGAACTTCGCGCCCTGCTTCGCGACCTCGCGCGCGACCTTGCGGCAGATCGACGCCAGCTCGCGCTCGAGGCTGCGCACCCCCGCCTCGCGCGTGTAGTAGCGGATCACCTCGAGGATCGCGGGCTCGGTGAACTCGATCTGCTCGGGCTTCAGGCCGTTCGCCTCGATCTGCTTCTTCGCGAGGAAGTCGCGCGCGATCCTGAGCTTCTCGCTCTCGACGTAGCCCGGGATCTGGATGATCTCCATCCGGTCCTGCAGCGGCCGCGGGATCTGCGAGAGCACGTTCGCCGTACACACGAACATCACCCGCGAGAGGTCGTAGTCGAGATCGAGGTAGTGGTCGTTGAAGCTGTGGTTCTGCTCGGGGTCGAGCACCTCCAGCAGCGCCGCCGACGGGTCGCCGCGGAAGTCCATCGACATCTTGTCGACCTCGTCGAGCAGGAAGACCGGGTTTCCCGACCCCGCCTTCTTGAGGCTCTGGATGATCTTGCCGGGAAGCGCGCCGATGTACGTTCGCCGGTGCCCGCGGATCTCGGCCTCGTCGCGCACGCCGCCGAGCGACACGCGAACGAAGTCGCGCCCCGTGGCGCGGGCGATCGACTTGCCGAGCGAGGTCTTCCCGACGCCCGGCGGCCCGACGAGGCACAGGATCGGGCCCTTCATCTTCTCGACCAGGCTCTGCACCGCGAGGTACTCGAGGATGCGCTCCTTCGGCTTCTCGAGCCCGAAGTGGTCCTCGTCGAGCACGCGCTCGGCCTCGTTGATGTCCTTCTTCTCGTCCTTGTACGACTCCCACGGCACGGAGAGCAGCCAGTCGATGTAGTTGCGGACGACCGTCGCCTCGGCGCATCGGCGACATCATCTTGAGCTTGCGGATCTCCTTCTTCGTCCGCTCGAGCGCCTCCTTCGGCATCTTCTTCTTCTTGAGCGCTTCCTCGAGCTCGTGGATCTCGTTCTTGAACTCGTCGCGCTCGCCGAGCTCCTTCTGGATCGCGCGCATCTGCTCGTTGAGGTAGTACTCCTTCTGCGAGCGCTCCATCTGCTTCTTGACGCGGGTGCGGATCTTGCGCTCGACCTCGAGCACCTCGATCTCGGCCTGCACCAGCGCGAGCACCTCTTCGAGGCGCTGCCCGGCGGACGCGAGCTCGAGCAGGCGCTGGCGGTCCTCGAGCTTGAGGTTGAGGTGCGCGACGATGGTGTCGGCGAGCCGGGACGGCGCGGTCACCGTCGTCACCGAGTTGAGGATCTCGGGCGGAACCTTGCGGTTCAGCTTGACGTAGGTCTCGAAGGTGGTGTGGATCGTGCGAACGAGCGCCGCCACCTCGACCGAGCGGTCCTCGGTGTCCGGGAGCACCTGGATCTCGCAGGCGTGGAACGGGTCCGACCGGACGAAGCGCTGGATCGTCGCTCGCGCCTTGCCCTCGACGAGCACCTTCACGGTGCCGTCGGGAAGGCGCAGGAGCTGCAGGATCGTCCCGAGCGTGCCGACGCGGTGGATGTCCTGCGCCCGCGGATCGTCGATCTTGTGGTCCTTCTGCGCCGCGAGCAGCAGCTCGCGGTCGCCGGCGACCGCGTCTTCGAGCGCCTTGATCGAGCGCGCCCGCCCGACGAAGAGCGGGACGACCATGTGCGGGAAGACGACGATGTCGCGCAGCGGGAGCAGCGCGACCGTGCGCGTCCCGGGGGCGGGCTTCGGAGCGCCGGACTGCGCGTCGTCGTCTTTGCCAAAAAGCGCCATCTTGCTCCGCTTCTCCCGGGCTACGCGGACTCCGCCTCCCGCTTGTAGACGAGCAGCGGGCTCTGCCCGCCCTCGATCACCTCTTCGGAGACGACGCACTCCTCGATGTCGTCCCGCGAGGGGATGTCGTACATCAGCTCGAGCATCGTGTGCTCGAGAATCGCCCGCAGGCCGCGCGCGCCGGACTTGCGCTTGAGGGCCTGCCGCGCCACGGCGCGCAGCGCCGATTCGGTGAACCGCAGCCGCACGTCCTCGAGCTCGAAGAGCTTCTGGTACTGCTTCGTGAGAGCGTTCTTCGGTTTCGTGAGGATCTCGATCAACGCTTCCTCGTTCAGCTCGTCGAGGGTCGCCACCACGGGCAGCCGGCCAACGAACTCGGGAATCATCCCGAAGCGAAGCAGGTCCTCGCCCTCGACTTCGCGCAGGATCTCGCCGAGCCGCTTGTCCGACCGAACCTGGATATCGGCATTGAAGCCCATTCCCTTCACCCCGATCCGGCGCTCGATGATCCGCTCGAGCCCGCAGAAGGCTCCGCCGCAGATGAAGAGGATGTTGGAGGTATCGATCTGCAGGAACTCCTGCTGGGGGTGCTTGCGGCCGCCCTTGGGCGGGACGCTCGCCATCGTCCCCTCGATGATCTTGAGCAGGGCCTGCTGGACGCCCTCTCCGGAGACGTCGCGCGTGATCGAGGGGTTTTCCCCCTTGCGGGCGATCTTGTCGATCTCGTCGATGTAGATGATCCCCCGCTGCGCGCGCTCGACGTCGTAGTTCGAGGCCTGCAGCAGGTTGAGGATGATATTCTCGACGTCCTCGCCGACGTAGCCGGCTTCGGTGAGCGTCGTGGCGTCCGCGATCGTGAACGGCACGTCGAGGATCTTGGCGAGCGTCTGCGCGAGCAGCGTCTTGCCGGTTCCCGTCGGGCCGAGCAGCAGGATGTTCGACTTCTGCAGCTCGACGTCGCCGACGAAGCTCTGGCTCTCGATGCGGCGGTAGTGGTTGTGGACCGCGACCGAGAGCGTCTTCTTCGCGCGCTCCTGCCCGACGACGTACTCGTCGAGGATCTTCTTGATTTCGCGCGGCTTGGGGACTCGCGAGGCCTTGGCCGTCACTTCCTCGCGGCCGTACTCCTCGGCGATGATGTCGTTGCACAGCTCGATGCACTCGTCGCAGATGTAGACGGTCGGCCCCGCGATCAGCTTCTTGACTTCCTTCTGGCTCTTGCCGCAGAAGGAGCACGAGAGATTCGCGTTGTCGTCCTTCTTCTTCATCCCCTGGTGCCTCCGCCTCCCGCCGATCCGCCGCCGTTGCCCTTCGGCGCCGCCGCCGGCGAGAGCTCCCGGCGCGCCATGACCCGGTCGATGAGCCCGTAGGACTGCGCGTCCTCACCCGACAGATAGTAGTCCCGCTCCGTGTCCCGCGCGATCTCGCCCGCGCTCTTGCCGGAATGATGCGCAAGGATCTCCGTGATCCGCTGCTTCATCTTCAGGATCTCGCGGGTCTGGATTTCGATGTCCGTCGCCTGGCCCTGGAACCCCCCCCAGGGCTGGTGGATCATGATGCGTGCGTTGGGCAGCGCAAAGCGTTTGCCGGCTGCGCCCGCGGCGAGCAGCACTGCGCCCATCGAGGCGGCCTGTCCGACGCAGAGCGTCGTGATGTCGGGGCGCACGTACTGCATCGTATCGTACATGGCGAGCCCGGCGGTGACCGAGCCGCCCGGCGAATTGATGTAGATGTGGATGTCCTTTTCCGGGTCCTCGGCCTCGAGGAACAGGAGCTGCGCGATCACGAGGTTGGCGACGTCGTCGGTGATCTCGTGCCCGAGGAAGATGATGCGGTCGCGCAACAGGCGGGAGTAGATGTCGTAGGCGCGCTCGCCGCGGTGGTCCTGCTCGACCACGATCGGAACCAGGGGCATTCGGTTCTCCGTGTTTCTCCGGGTGTCTCGGGCTGCAGCCGGCGCTAGACGGCCGGCCGCGCCTCGATCCGGGCCTCGCCAACGAGCAGCGCGAGCGCCTTCTCGTCGAGGATCTGCACGCGCAGCGCCTGGAGAAGGTCCGCCTCCTGGTAGGCCTTGCGCAGCGTCGCGACCTCGACGCCCTGCTCCGCCGCCATCGCTTCGAGTCGCGCGTCGAGCTCGCCGTCGTCGGCCGTGAGCCCTTCCTGCGCCGCGACCGCTTCGAGCAGCAGCGCCTCGCGAACCTCGCGCTCCGCGAGCGGCCGCCACTCGACCGCCCAGCGGTCGAGCTGCTGGTGGAGATCGTCGTGCGCGACGCTCTTCTCGAGCTGCCGGTGGGCCGCCGAGAGCCTGCGCTGCAGGCGCCGGTCGACCATGCCGGGGGGCACGTCGAACGGAGCTCTCGCGATCAGCGCATCGAGCACCGAGCGGCGGACGGCGGCGTCGGCCTCGCGCTGGCGAGCCGCTTCGAGATCGGAGCGGATCCGCGCCCGGAGGTCGGCGAGCGTCGAGAAGTCGCCCACGTCCTTCGCGAACTCGTCGTCGAGCTCGGGCAGCGCGCGGCGCTTGACGGCCGCGACGTGCACCTGGAAGACGACCTCCTTGCCGGCCAGCTCCGCGTTCCCGTAGCCCTCCGGGAAGCGCACGCGCACCTCGCGGTCGTCACCGGCCCGAGCGCCCTCGAGCTGCTCCTCGAAGCCCGGAATGAAGCGGCCCGTCCCGAGCTCGAGCTCGACGTCCTGCCCCGTCCCGCCCTCGAAGGCCTGGCCGTCGAGGCGCCCGACGTAGTCGATCGCCAGCACGTTGCCGCGCGCGGCCGCGGTGCCCTCGGGCTCCTCGACCAGCGGCGCGTGGCGCTGCCGCAGGCTCTCGAGATGCTCTTCGACCTCTTCGACCCGGACCTCGGTCGGCGGCCGCACGGCGGGAAGGCCTCGCACCGCCGGCAGCGCGAGCGCCGGCTTCACCTCGATGCGGGCGCTGTAGCGGAACGGCGACCCGTCGCCCGGAGGCTGCGCCTCGATCGCCGGCTCGGCCACCGGCTCGATTCCGGCCTGCGCGACGGCCTCGCCGAGAGTCTCTGCGACGAGCCCTCGCTCGAGGTCTTCGAGGATCGACGCGCCGTACAGGCGCTCGAGGACCGCGCGCGGCACCTTCCCGGGACGGAATCCGCGCACGCGGGCCTGGCGGCCGAGCTCGCGGTACGCGCGGTCGAATGCGCGCGTGACGCGCTTCGCACTCACCTCGATCTCGAGTGTGCGCACGACCGGGCTCGTCTCGGTCACGCGAACTTCGAGGTCGGTCTTCGCTTCCTGCGGCGCCGTCGTCGTCATGATTCTTTCCGCGGCGCACCGCCGGACGTGCCGGGGACAGGGCTCGAACCTGCACGTCCTTGCGGACGGTGGCTTCTAAGGCCACCGCGTCTGCCAATTCCGCCACCCCGGCGTGCGACGAAACCCGGCGCCGAAGCCAGCGTAGGCGCAGCGCGATGAAGCGTCAACGCGCGCACGGGCTGCGCGCGAGCGAGAAGAAGGTGGTGAGCGCGGTAGGAATCGAACCTACAACCTAGGGATTAAGAGTCCCTTGCTCTGCCAATTGAGCTACGCGCCCGACCGGGCGTCACCGTAAAGCCGCCGCGGCCCCATCGCAAGGGCCCGCGCCGAACGCGCCGTCAGCGCCTCGCCGCGCCGGCCTCTCCGCGCTCGCCGTACAGCTCCGCGCGAAGGTCGAGCGCGAGCGCCGTTCCGTCGAGCTTCAGCCGTCGCGGATTGAACCCCGGCGCCCGAACCGAGACGGCCTGCTCGTGCGGCGCGAGGTCCGACGGCGTCGCGAAGCCGTAGATCCCGCCCGGACCCGTGCGGCCCTGAGCGATGCGACGCGGCGCGGCGCCCGCGACGTGCGCCTCGACGATTACCTCGGCGCCCTCGACGCCCGGGCGCTCGCCGCTCGCGAGCGCGTCGTTCTCGCTCACCACGACGCGCGCCGTCCGCCCGTCCGCAGCGCACTCGACCTCGACCGCGAGGTCGCGGAGCCAGATCATCGGCTCGGCCACCTCCGCCTCGAGTCCGATCCGCGTCACGTGGTGCGCTGGGTTCGCCCGCAGCGAGACGTCCTGCGGCGACATGCCGTGATCGGCCGTCACGATGAAAAGCGTGCCTTCGAGCAGGCCTCGCTGCGCGAGCAGATCGAGGACTCGCCCCACGCGCCGGTCGCTCTCGTCGAGCGCCGCGGCGAGCCCTTCGTGGTGCGGGCCGTAGTCGTGGCCGGCGCCGTCGGTGAGCGTGAGCTCGTGGAAGACGAGGGCGGGAGGCTCGAGGCCGGGGCGCGTGAACAGCTCGACGACCTGCGCCACTCCGCGCGCGTCGAGCGTCGACTCGCGCGCGACGGCGGCCTGCCCGTCGCGCTGCCAGCGCGGGTCGCAGTCGGCGAGCATCTCCTCCGTGAGCGCCTTCACGCGCGGGCGGTCGCACAGGTTTCGCCCCTCGAGAACCGCATGATCGGCGCCGCGACCGAGCGGCTCGTAGACGTTCATCGTGAGCGCGCCGGGCCCGCGGGCGCGGTGGACCGCCTCGTAGAGCGTCTCGACGCGCGGCGAGACGAAGCTCTCGGTCCGCACCTGCTGGCCCTGCGGCGAAACCCGCTCGCGCTTCTCGCGCAGGTAGTAGCTCGGATTCACGACGTCGTGGTGGCCGCACCAGACGCCCGTTCCGAGCGTCGTGTGACTCGGCCACGTGATGCTCGGGAAGTTCACGATCTGCCCGTTCGCGAGCACTGCCGCGCGATCGCGAAGCCTTCGCAGGTTCGGCAGCGCCGCCGGGTCGCGCGCGAGGCGGCTCTCGAGCTCGGTGTGCGAGAGGCCGTCGAGCAGGAAGATGTAGAGGCGCTCGGCCGGCGCCCGGACCTCGTCGAGGATCTCGCGCAGGACGCGGCCGTCCTGCCGCAACAGCAGCACGTCGGGCGAAGCGCCGCGCTCGCTCGACGTGCGGCCGGTCGCATCCTCGCCGTCGATGCACGGACACCCGAGCGCCGCGAGCGCCGTGGGCGCGAGGTCGACCTCACGCGCCGCGATCTCGTGGCGGCCCTGCCGCACGCGCGGGCCCGCGAACCAGAGCGGTGCGCGTGCCTGCCGTACGTGCAGCGCGCCGTGCGTTCCGTGCTGGATGCCCTGCGTCCAGTCGCACGGCGAGATCGCGAGGTCGGGCGCGTTCGGCGAATCGAAGAGCTGCGCGATGCGCTCGTACGCGAACGGATAGCTCTGGTGCTCGGCGCGGATGAAGCGGCGTGCGGGGTCATCGGCCGCGAAGCCCGACGCCTCGGCCGCCGCGCGCTCTTCGGCAATGCTTCGCAGCCGGGCGGGATCTTGATCCGCGACCGGGTTCTCGCCGATGACCTCGACGATCTCGTAGTCGAGCACTCCGTCCGCACGCAGCACGCGCCGAAACCGCACGAGCCCGCGCCGTGACCAGACTTCGTAGGCGCCCGCCGGATCGCCGGCCGCGCCGCGCCACGTGATGACGAGGTCGACCTGGTCGCGAACCTCGGGGTCGGTGAGCAGCGCGAGGATCGCGCGGTTTCCCGACTCCTCCTGCTGCGGATCGAGCCCCTGCCCGCCCGGCCGCTCGGGGCCGAACGGCCGGGCCGCTCCCGGCGCGCGCTGCGACGTCATCGGCCGTGCAGCGTAACACGCCGGCGGCGGGCGGCTCGGGCTCGCCGCGCGGCGCTCGCCGCCCCTCCCGGAGCCGCTACGCTGCGCGCGTGTCCGAGAGCCCTACGTTCGTCTGGATCGACCTCGAGATGACCGGCCTCGACGTCGAGCGCTGCGCGATCGTCGAGATCGGGGTCGTGATCACGAAGGGCGACCTCGTCCCGCTCGCCGAGCTCGAGCGCGTGGTCTGGCAGCCCGACGAGGTGCTCGCGCGGATGGACCCGTTCGTTCGCGAGATGCACGAGAAGTCGGGGCTCCTCGAACGCGTGCGCGCGTCGAAGACCTCGCTCGCCGACGCCGAGCGCGAGGCCCTTGCCCTCGTCCTGCGCCACTGCGGCCCGCGCGAAGGCATCCTCTCCGGGAACTCGGTCCACACCGACCGGCGCTTCCTCGCGCGCTACATGCCGGTGCTCGAGGGCCTGCTCCACTACCGCCAGCTCGACGTGTCGAGCCTCAAGGTGCTCGCCTCGGCCTGGGCTCCGGAGCTGCCCCGCTTCGAGAAGGGCGAGAAGACGCACACGGCGATCGCCGACCTGCGCGGCAGCCTCGCCGAGCTCGCCTACTACCGAGAGAAGCTGTTCCGCGTCTGACGTCGCGTCAGACCCGGGACCGCACGCGGCGAAGCAGCCGCGCGGCGGAAGCGCGCAGCGCTTCGCCGCCGAAGAGCGCAGCGCCGGCGCCCGCCACCGCCGCGAAGGCGGCGCCGCCGGCCGCGAGATCGACGATCGCGCCGAGGGTCGTCGCCGGCGCGGGCTGCGGCAGCCACGCGGCGCGCTGCGCCTGCGCGACGAACGCCGCCGCCGCCGCAGGCGCAGCGACCACGAGCGCGCGCCCCACCGACCCGAGCAGGCGGCCGAGCGGCGGCGCGCCGTGCAGTCGCCTCGCGAGCGCGAGCGTCGCGAGCGCATTGACGCTCATCGCAATCACGCCGGCGAGCGGAAGGCCGATCGCGCCGAGGCTGCGCGAGAGCAGGAGATAGAGGGGAATCGCGGCGAGCGCGACCACCGTCCCGAGCAGCATCGGCCGCCAGGTGTCGGCCCGCGCGTAGAACGCCCGGACCGCGATCTGCTGCGCGACCCAGGCCGGAACGCCGGCCGAGAACAGCGCGAGCAGCGGCGTTACGGCCGCGGTGTCGGCCGGGCCGAACGCGCCGCGCTGATAGACCGCGACCACCAGCGGCCGGGAAAGCGCGAGGCACGCGGCCCCGGCGAGAACGGCGAGCGAGAGCCCGGCTTCGAGCGTCCGCAGCACCGACGCGTCGAGCTCCTTGCGCCTCCCTTCGGCGTAGAGCCGCGCGAGCGCGGGCAGGGCCGCCGCCGCGAGGGCCTGTCCGACGACGGCGACCGGCACCTGCATGAGGCGCCGCGCGAGGCCGAGGTGCGCAACCGTTCCCGTTGCGATCAGCGCGCCGAACCAGCGGTCGTACCACTCGTCGAGCGTCAGCAGCGTCTGCCCGAACATGAGCGGCGCCGCGAGCACGAGGTACACGATGAAGCGGCGGCTCTGCGGCGCGAAGCGCACGCGCAGCGGCGCGACGCCGCGCATCAGCAGCAGCGGCGCGAGGAACGGGCCCGCGATGCTTCCCGCGAGCGCGCCCCACGCGAAGGCCGAGATCCCGAGGGCCGGCGCGAGAAAGATGCCGGCCACGATGATGGCCCCGTTGTAGAACACCGGCGCGAGCGCCGCGGCGAGAAAGCGCTGCTGCGCCAGCAGAACGGCCTGCACGATGCCGCCGGCGATGAAGAACACCTGCGCCGGGAGCACGATGCGCGTGAGGCGGACGGTGAGCGCCTGCGTGGCGGGGTCGAAGCGCGGAAACTGGAGCGCGACCAGCGCCTCGGCATGGAACGAGAGCAGCACGGTCGCGAGCACGGCGAACGCGCCGAGCGTTCCGAGGACGGTCGCGACGAGGTCGTCGGCCGCCGCCTGCCCCTCTTCGGCACGAACACGGTTGTAGAGCGGGATGAACGCGATCGAGAGCGCTCCGCCGGCCAGGAAGTAGTTGAGCAGGTCCGGGAGCTGAAACGCCGCGTAGAAGGCGTCGGTCGACGCGCTCGCTCCGGAGCGGTAGGCGAGCACCATCTCGCGCACGTAGCCGAGCACGCGCGAGAGCAGGACGCTCGATCCGAGCAGCACGGCCGCTCCCGCGATGCGGGCGGGTCGGGCCGTCTCCTGCGCCGGCGCCGTCTCCGTCAGGGCCGCTCCTTCGCGTCGCGCGGGTTGCGCTCGCGCCAGATCGCGCCGTCCCAGCTCTCGACCACCACGTCGTCACCGTCGCGCCCGCGGACGTACGGGTGCACGAGCGGCACCTTGCCGCGCGGCGTGTCGAGCACGTAGAGCGGGATCGCAAAGCCGCTCGTTCGGCCGCGCAGGGCGCGGAAGAGCTCGATCCCGTCTTCGATCGGAACGCGGAAGTGTGCCGTCCCTTCGAGGAGCTGCGCCTGGTAGCAGTAGTAGGGCCGGACGCGCATGCGGACGAGCCCCTCGCACAGCGCCTTCATCGTCGCGAAGTCGTCGTTGATTCCGCGCAGCAGGACGCTCTGGTTGCCGACCGGGATCCCGGCGCGCGTGAGGCGATCGCACGCCGCGGCGGCCTCGGCCGTGAGCTCACGAGGATGGTTGAAGTGCGTGTTCAGCCAGATCGGATGGTGCCGCTCGAGCACCCGGCACAGCGCATCGGTCACCCGGAAGGGAAGCGTCACCGGAAGGCGAGTCCCGAGGCGGACGATCTCGACGTGGGGAATCGCGCGCAGCTCGCCGAGCAGCCAGTCGAGGCGCTCGTCCGAGAAGACGAGAGGATCCCCGCCCGTGAGCAGGACGTCGCGGATCTGCGGCGTGCGGCGGATCCACGCGAGCCCTTCTTCGAGCTCGCGCTTCTTCATGCTCCACTCCTCGTCGCCGACCATGCGCTTTCGCAGGCAGAAGCGGCAGTAGAGCGCGCACTCGTTGTTCACGCAGAAGGCGATGCGGTCGGGATAGACGCGGATCACGTTCTTGACCGGCGAGTGCGCCACCTCGCCCAGCGGATCCGCGACGCCGTCGGGATCGTCCAGCTCGGCGAGCCGAGGCACCACCTGCCGGCGGATCGGACACTCCGGGTCGCGCGGGTCCATGAGCGCGGCGTAGTACGGCGTGATCACGAAGTGGAAGCGGTCTGCGAGCGCCGTCATCGCGCGGCGCTCGTCGCCGGTGGGATCGATCCAGCGCGCGAGCGCCTCGGCGTCGCGAATGCGGTTTCGCATCTGCCACGTCCAGTCGCACCACTGCGCGTCCGCGGCGCCGGCCGCGCGCGTGCTCATCGCGCGAGTCCGATGCGGCGTAGCGCGTCGCCGATCACGTCCGCGAGCAGGGCCTCGTGCGTCCTGTCCCCCAGCTCGGCGAGGATCCCGAAGCTCCCGTCCGGAGCGAAGGTGGGCAGCGGATTGATCTCGAGGAAGAGCGGCTCGCCGTCCTCCCCTAGCCTGAAGTCCGCGCGCGCGAAGTCGCGACACTCGAGCGCGTCGAAGGCGCGCAGCGCGAGCGCCTGCAGCTTCACCTCGAGGTCGCGATCGAGCCCGCCCGGAAGCTCGAACGCCCACGGCCGGCCGGCGGGCGCGTGGCGTTCGAGCGCATGGAGGCCGATGCGCGTCGTTGCCTCGAGCGCGCGCTGCAGGACCGCGAGCGCACGCGGAGGACCGTGCCCCACCACCGTCACCGTGTACTCCGGCCCGCCGACGAAGACCTCGACCAGCGCAGGTTGCCGGTACGCGCCGGCGACGCGCGCCACCGCAGCCGCGAGCTCCTCGCGGCGCTCGACCCTCGAGCCGGGCCCGATGCCCTTCGCCGTCCCTTCCCAGCGTGGTTTCACGAACAGCGGGAAAGGCCCCGGAAGTGCAGCGGTTCTCGCTTCGTCCGCCGAGGCGATCGAGAGCCCCGGGACGACCGGCACGCCCGCCCCCGCGACCTTCTCCTTGGCCCAGAGCTTGTCGAGGCTCGTGGCGAGCGTGAGGGCATCCGAGCCGAGAAAGGGGATACCGAGCATCTCGAGCAGAACGGGCGCCCACGTCTCGCGGCTTCGCGAGCCGTAGCCCTCGGCGATGCTGAGCGCCGCGTCGAGGCGCGGCAGCTCGCCCTTTCCCGCAGCGGCGAGCAGGGCATGCGCGCTTCCGATCCGGATCGGCCGGTGGCCGAGGCGCGCGATGGCCGCCTCGAGTGCGGCGACCGTCTCCTCGGGCTCGTACTCTGCGTCGACGTCGCACGGGTCGCCGGGCGAGCGCGGATGCGTACCGAGCAGGTCGTAGACGAGGCCGATCGCGAGCACGTGCGCGAGGATAGCGGCATGCACACCGGCGGCGCCGACACCCGGCGCGCGAAGCTTCTCGCCTGGGGCGCCGTCGCGCTCTGGAGCGGCGTCATCCTCGCGCTCTCGACCGACTCGTTCTCGGCCGACGAGACCTCGCGCATCATCGGCCCGCTGCTCGACTTCTTCTTCCCGGGCCTCGACGCGGCAACGAAGGCCCTCGTGCACGCCGCCGTTCGAAAGTGCGCGCACGCGTTCGAGTACGCCGTGCTGGCGATCCTCGCCGAGCGCGCGCTCCGGCTCGGCGCACCACGGCGCGCGCTGCGGGCGGCGCTCCTCGCGATCGGCCTCGCGGCCGCCGTCGCGAGCGTGGACGAGGCCGGGCAGGCCACGCGCGCGTCGCGCACCGGGTCGCCGCGGGACGTCGCGCTCGACGTGGCCGGCGGCGGCGCCGGGCTCGTGCTGGCGCGCGCCGCGAGATCGTGGCAACGAAGACGAGAGGAGGTCCGCCCATGACCTACGACGAGGTGGTCGCCCGGCTCACCGGCCCGGGCGCCCCGTTCGAGCTCGAGGCCGTCACCGTTCGCGGTCTTCCGATGAAGAACTTCAAGCACCGCGAGAAGTCGCTGCGCGAGAAGGTCCGCAACTCCGCGCTGCGCGGCGACGCGGTCTGCATGGTGCAGGGCGAGCGGCGCATCACGTACGCCGAGCACGCACGCCTCGTCTGGGGGGCGGCAAACGCGCTCACGGACGGCTTCGGCCTGCGTCCGGGCGACCGCCTCGCGATCCTCGCGTACAACTGCCCCGACTGGCTGATCGCGCTCTTCGGCGCGGTCTCGGCCGGCGGCATCGCCGTCGGCTTGAACGGCTGGTGGACGCCGGACGAGATCGCGTTCGGCCTCGCGGATTCGGGGAGCCGCTTCCTCGTGACCGACGCGCGGCTCTACCCGCGCGCCGAGAAGATCGCCGCGAGCCTTCCGCAGCTCGAAGCGATCTTCTTCATCGGCGACGACCCTCCGCGCGGAACCGTTCCGATCGCGGAGCTGCTCCAACCGCGGAGCGAGATGCCGGAGCGTCCGATCGCCGAGGACGACCCCGCCGTGATCCTCTACACGTCGGGAACGACCGGAAAGCCGAAGGGCTGCATCACGACGCACGGCGGCACCGTCGCGCAGGTGATGGGAATCGTCTTCTCGGGAGTCGCGAGCGCACTGCTCGGAGGCGGCCCTTCCCTTCCGTCCGCGGGCGATCAGCCCGCGAGCCTGCTCACCTCGCCGCTGTTCCACGTCGCCGGCTTCCACTCGGGCGTGTGCACGGGCCTCACGGCCGGCGCGCGAATGGTCTTCACCGAGGGCCGCTTCGATCCCGAGCAGGTGATGCGCCTCATCGAACGCGAGCGCATCGCGCTCTGGGGAGCGATTCCGACGATGCTCCACCGCGTCGTCCACCACCCGAACGTCTCGCGCTACGACCTCTCGAGCCTGAGGGGCATCTCCTTCGGGGGCGCGCCGACTCCGCCCGAGACGCTCGCCCGGGCGCGCGAGGTGCTGAAGATCACGCCGTCGTTCACGAACGCGTACGGCCTCACCGAGACGCACGGCGTCGCGACACTGAACGGCGGCAAGGACCTCGCCGGCCGCAGCACGTCGATCGGCCGGCCGCTCCCGATGCTCGAGATGCGGATCGCCGGCCCCGACGGCAAGACGCTGCCCGACGGCGAGCTCGGCGAGCTGTGCATCTACGGCCCGACCGTGACGCCCGGCTACTGGAACCGCCCCGACGCGACGGCCGACGCCGTTCGCGACGGCTGGCTGCACACCGGCGACCTCGGGATCCGCGACGCCGAGGGCTTCTACTTCGTCCTCGACCGCGCGAAGGACATGATCATCCGCGGCGGCGAGAACATCTACTGCGTCGAGATCGAGCACTGCCTCGCCGAGCACCCCGAGATCGACGAGGCCGCGATCATCGGTCAGCCCGACCCGGAGCTCGGCGAACGCGTGAAGGCGATCGTCCGCCGCATTCCCGGCTCGGCGCTCGACGAAGAAGGCGTGCGACGCCACGCCGCGGCGCACCTCGCCCCGCACAAGATCCCCGAGGTCGTCGCGTTCATCGACACGCCGCTTCCGCGCAATCCGGCGGGCAAGATCCTCAAGAACCTGCTGCGCGGAACCGGCAGCGTCGCGTTCGATCCGGACGATCTCGCATAGCCGTCCGCGTGCCGGTCGCGCTCGCACGAGACTCGGACCGCGTACCGTTCGCGCGGCGCACCCTTCGCTTCCCGTCGCGGCGGGGCGCGCGACGGAGCCGCCGATCCTGCGGCGCCGCCCGCCCGCCTCCCGCTATCCCATGAAGAAGGCGTTGAGCTTGTTGCCGTCGAGGTCGCGGAAGTAGGCCGCATAGAAGCCGTCGCCGCGCGGGCCCGGCGCGCCTTCGTCCTTTGCGCCGAGCGAGAGCGCCTTCCGGTGGAGGGCATCGACCTGCGCCTTGCTGCTCGCGGCGAGCGCGACCATGACGCCGTTGCCCACCGTCGCCGGCTTTCCGTCGAAGGGCTTGATCACCGACACCATCGGGCTGCCCGGCGCCGCGGACCACGCGACGAAGCTCTCCATCTCCATCGCGCGCTTGCCGCCGAGCTCCGCCAGCAGCGCGTCGTAGAAGCGCCCTGCGCGTGCGAGATCGTTCGTTCCGAGCGTGACGTAGCCGATCATGGGGGTCCTCCGCGAGCAGAGAGGCTGCTCGATCGCCGGAAGCGTAGCCGGCCGCGCGGAGTCGGCCCGGAGGCTCGCGCGTCGCGCCGAGCGCCGCACGCGCGGCGCGGGCGCCTCGCACGAGCGCGCGCCGAGCTTCTCACGCGAGCAGATGTCGCCGAACGAACGACTCCGCATCGGCGAACGCGCGCCGGCGCGCGCGGCGGTTGCCTCCCGCGTGGGTGCCGATGCGGACGAGGCGCCCGAACGCCGCGCGACGGCCCTCCGGCGTGCTCACCTCGAGCTCGGTGCCCGTCACCAGCATTCGCCCGTCGCGCGTCACCGTGAGCGAAGCGTCTTCTCGCAGGCCGAGCGCCTGCGGATACGCCTCGACCTCGTCGATCGCGTCGAAGGAGTGGTGGCTGTCCGGGTAGACGATCGTCTCGACCGGAAGTCCGCGCGCGGCGAGCCGCTCGGCGAGCGCGACGGCGGGCGCGGCCGGCGTGAAGTCGTCGAGCGAGCCGATCAGCACGCGCACGGGCGCTCCCGTCCAGCGGTCGTCTTCGACCCGAATGTTCGCCGCCGGGTAGATCGGCAGGTGCGCCGCGAAGCGCTCGCCGCCGGGCGCGAGCGCCTCGGCGACCGGGGCCCACGCGGCGTAGAGCGCAGCGGTCCCGCCGAGGCTCCAGCCCGCGATCCCGATCCGTGCCGGGTCGATCTGCGGATGCCGCGCGAGGCGCCGCAGCGCCGCGTACGCGTCCGCGATCAGCATCGCGTGCGTCACCTCGAGCTGCGTCGTCGCGGTCGTCGCGACGCCGCGCGCGTCGAACGGGTGGACGCGGAAGACCGCGCACCCCATGTCGAGGAAGCGGACGATGTGATCGTAGTGATGCCCGCGCCAGTTGAAGCTCCCGTGCAGCGCGACGATGCACGGCACCGGAGCCTCGAATGCGTCCGGAAAGAGCAGATGTCCGAAGACGCGCTGCCGCGGCGCCTCGCAGCGCCGCACGATGTCCGAGAGCTCGTACGGGCTCGACGAATCGTAGTCGTTGCGTCCGCGCACCCACTCGGCCGGCATCGTCACCTCTCGAGAATCTTCGGCGCGTCGCGGAGGAGCCGCCGCGCCGGCGATGCCTCGCACTTCGCGCGTGGTGGGCGTCGCCGCCCACTCGGCCCGAGCGTTCGGCCACAGCCCGCGTACGAGCGCAACGGAGACCGTACCCGACGCGCCTGTGCCGTGACGGCCCCGAGACTTCGGTCGCCTGGGATCGAAGTGCACCGGAGGCCGTACCCGGCGCGCGGGTTCCCTGGCCATGCGGCCCGAGCGGCCAGCCCCGCGCGGGCGCTGCGTATGGGGGCCTGCTGACGGCGCCCGGCGCGCTCGTCGCCGAGCCGGCCCGGCGCCTCGCCCGGGGCGTACGAGGGCGGCCGACGGGTGCGCGCCGAGCCCTTCGAGGCCGTCGAGCTCGATCTCGCACCGCTGTGGAAGACGAAGGCGCGAGTGCGGGTGGGCGTGGCCGCGCGTCGGTGCTCCCGCACGCTCGTGCTACACACTCGGCATGACGGCCGGCCATGCCCCGTCCTCCGCGCCGCCCGAGGCCGTGGCGTACATCGAGCGAACGCGCAGGCTCTATTCGTCGCAGCCGCCGTACCGCTGGGTGCGGCACGACGGTGCGAGCGATCCTGCGCCGTGGGCGCCGATCACGAAGCCGCTCGCGGCCTCGCGCGTCGCGCTCATCGCTTCGGGCGGCGTTCATCTCGCGAGCCAGCCGCCGTTTCACTTCCGCAACGACGTGTCCCACCGCGAGATTCCGGCGAACACCGAGAACGCCGACTTGCGCGTGGCGCACTTCGGCTACGACGTTCGCGACGCGCAGCGCGATCCGGGCTGCGTGTTTCCCCTCGCCGCGCTGCGCGCGCTCGCGGCCGAGCGCGTGATCGGCGCCGTCGCCGACCCCGCCCTCTCCTTCATGGGCGGCATCTACTCGGCGCGCCTCGTTCGCGATGATCTCGCGCCGCGCCTTCGCGACTTCGTCGTTCGCCAGCGCGCCGACCTCGCGTACCTCGTCCCCGCCTGACCGGTGTGCCATCAGTCCGTGGGACTGATCGCACGCGTGATCGAAGCTGCCGGGGTTCCCACCGTGTGCATGACGTCGGCGTGGGACATCACCGCCGCGGTGCTACCGCCGCGCGCGCTCTACGTGCATCACCCCCTCGGCCACCAGACGGGCGCTGCGGACGACCTCAGCGGGCAGAAGGCGATCGTCCGCGCGGCGCTCGAAGCCGCGCCGTCGCTCGCGCGCGGCGAGATCCGCGCGCTTCCCTTCCGCTGGCAGGGCCCCGATGCGGCCGGCTGGGAGGCGCGCGCCTATACGCGCGAGGAGATGCCCGCGACGCCCGACGGCAAGCCCGCACGCGGGTAGCCTCTCGCGCGCTCGCTCCCGCGAAGGAGTCGCCCATGCGACCGCAATCGCCCCGCTCTCTCCTTTTCCTTCTCGCTCTGCTCGCGCTGCTCGCTCCTCCGGTCGCCCGCGCCGCTTCGCCCGAAGCCGTCGCCTTCGACACGTCCGACGGCTTCGCGCTGAAGGCCGACCTGTGGCGCAGCACCGACGCGAAGGCTCCCGTCGCGATCCTGCTGCACCAGTTCAACCGCGATCGCACGTCGTTCGCGCCGCTCGTCCCCGCGCTCCTCGATCGAGGCTTCACCGTGCTCGCGCTCGACCAGCGCGTCCAGGGCGAGTCCCTGCGCCAGAGGACGGCCCACGGGGAGCGAACCCTCCGCGTGCAGCAGGTCGCCCGGGGCGAGGTGGGGCCCGTCGTCGAAGCCGGAACGCGTGACGTCGCCGCGGCGCTCGCCTTCCTTGGTGCGCGCGGGATCGCGACCGACCGCCTCGCGCTCGTCGGTTCGTCGTATGGCTGCACCGTTTCGCTACTCGCGACGCAGACCGAGAAGAACGTTCGCGCCGTCGCGCTGCTCTCTCCGGGATCGGACTACTTCGGCGTCGATGTCCTTCCCGCCGCGAAGCACTTCTCCGGCACGCTCCTCGTGATCGCCGCCGAGGACGACCCCGTGACGGTCTCGCCCGGCAGCGCGCGCGCCATCGCCGCCGCGCACGAAGGGCCCGAGGAGCTCCTCGTCTACCCCAGCGGAGGCCACGGCGTCGCGCTGCTCGCAGCGCACCCGGAGCTCGCACCAAAGCTCGCCGACTTCCTCGCAGGACCGCTCTCGGCACACTGAGACGACCGGCCTGCCCGGCGCTACATCCACCCCTGCAGGCGTGCGGCGTCGTCGCGGGCGGCGTCCGGTGTGCCGAGGAGCTGGCGGTCGACGCCGACGCGCTTGAACCACAGGTGCAGGTCGTGCTCGTCGGTGAAGCCGATGCCGCCGTGGACCTCGGTCGCGGTGCGGACGATGAACGTCCCGATCTCGCACAGGTGCGCCTTCGCGTGCGCCGCGAGCAGCGACGATTCGTCCGGGAGCGCGTCGAAGGCGTGCGCGGCGTACCAGACGAGCGATCGCGCGGGCTCGAGCTCGGCGATCATCTCGGCACACAGGTGCTTCACGGCCTGGAACGACCCGATCGGCCGGCCGAACTGAACGCGCTGCTGCGCGTAGGCGACCGCGCGCTCGATCGCGACCTCGCTCGCGCCGAGAACGTCCGCCGCGACCGCGACACGGCCGGCGTCGATCATCCGCCGAACCGCGCCGCCCGCCGTGCCGTCTCGCCCGCCGATCCACTCGGCCGGGCTGACGCCCTCCGCGCCGATCTCCGCGAAGCGCCGCGTCCGGTCGATCGTCGGGAGCAGCACGACGTCGAGCCCCGCGGCGTCGCGCGGAACGAGCGCGAGGCTCTCGCTTCCCACCGGCACCAGGTACGCGTCGGCCGCGGCGTCGAGCGCGAGCAGCGCCTTGCCGTGCAGGCGCCCGCCCTCGCTGCGGAAGCCGAAACCCTCGCGCGGGCTCAGCAGCTCGGTGGCCGCGACGCCGACGCGCAGCGCGCCGCTCGCGATCTTCGGCAGCCACTCCTTTCGCTGCGCGGGCGTGCCCGCGGTGGTGAGCGCCGTCGCGGCCATCACGGCCGTTCCGAGGAACGGCGCGGGCGCGACCGCGCGGCCGAGCTGCGCGGCCGCGACCGCGGCGTCGAGCAGGCCGAGGCCGCTCCCGCCTTCGCTCTCGGGAACGAGGACGCCGAGCACGCCCATCTCGGCGAGCGACTGCCAGAGGGCGTCGTCGCGGCCCTCGGCGCTCGCCATGATCTCGCGCACGCGCGCCACGGGACGCTCGGTCTCGAGGTAGCGGCGCAGGTTCGTCTCGAGCAGGCGCTGCTCTTCCGACAGCCCGAAGTCCATGCCCTCTCCTACGCCTTCTCCGGCTTCGCGACGCCGGGCTCGCGCGGCAGGCCGAGCCCGCGCTCCGCGATGATGTTCTTCTGGATCTGCGCCGTCCCGCCGCCGATGATGAGACCGAGCGAGAACATGTAGTGGATCTGCCAGCCGCCGCCGGCCCGAAGGTGCTTCGCGCCGTCGTACAGGACGCCCGGCTCGCCCATCGCATCGATCGCGAGCCCCGCGATCTGGTGGCTCACCTCGCAGCCGGCGAGCTTCGTGACGAGCGCGGCCACCCCCGGCGACTCGCGTTTCAAGCCACACGTCAGCATTCGCATCGAGTGGCAGCGCATCGCGAGAACGCGCGATTGCAGCCGGAGCAGCCGGTCGCGAAGCAGCGGGCGGTCGATCGCGCGCACGCCAGCGGACCGCTCGGTCTTCATGAGCTCGGCGCAGCGAAGCAGCGCGCTCTCGAGCTGCGCGCTCGACGCCAGCATGTTGCGCTCGTGCTTGAGCGTCGTGTTGGCGATCTTCCAGCCCTCGCCGCGCCGGCCGACGACGCTGGTCTTCGGTACGCGAACGTCGGTGAAGAAGACCTCGTTGAACTCGGCGTGACCGGTCATCGTCCGCAGCGGGCGGACCTCGATGCCGGGCGTGCTCATCGGGATCAGCAGATACGAGAGCCCCGCGTGCTTCGCTGCGTTCGGCTCGGTGCGGATCAGGCCGAACATCATGTGCGAGAACTGCGCGGTCGTGGTCCAGATCTTCTGACCGTTGATCACGAAGTCGTCGCCGTCTTCGGTCGCGCGCGTCTGGACGCTCGCGAGGTCGCTGCCCGCGCCCGGCTCCGAATAGCCCTGGCACCAGATCACCTCGCCGCGGATCGTCGGCGCGATCCAGCGCCGCTTCTGCTCCTCGCTGCCGTGCTCGAGGAGGGTCGGCACCAGCATGTCGGGCCCCTGCCCGCCGACGCCGCGCGAGACGCCGGCGCGCGTGAACTCCTCGTCGAGGATCACGCGCTCGAGCAGGTCCGGCGCGGCGCCGTAGCCGCCGTACTCCTTCGGGATCGTTCGCGCCGCGTAGCCGCGCTCGATGAGCAGCTTCTGCCACGCGAGCACCCCTTCGCGCGCGCCGCCGGACTCGACGCCGAGCAGGCTCGCGAGCGCCTTGCCGCGGTTCTGCTCGAGGAAGGCTCTCACCTCGGCGCGAAACGCCTCGTGCCCGGCGCTCATCGTCAGATCCATCGCTCGCTCCTTCCCGCCCGCGGCCGCTGCGCGGCCGGCGCGCGGAGCATACCGGGCGCGCGCCCGGCCGCCCGCCCTACGCGGCAGCGAGCAGCGCGAGCAGGCGGGCCGGATCGACGGCAACGATTTCGGCGTTCCCGGGCCGGAGCTCGGGCGCGACCAGCCGGATCACACCAAGATGTGTCACAATCGCCGTCACGGCGCCGGCAGCCAGCCCGGCGGCTGCGGCGAGCGCGGGCGCCGCGCGCGCAGCGAACGCCTCGTGGCTCTCGCCGCCGCCCGGGCGAAAGCCCGGCTCTCGCGCCCGCAGCCGGGGGAGCTCGTCGCCGAACTCCGTCCGGATCTCCTCCTCGGTGAGACCCGCCCAGCGGCCGAGGTCGCGCTCGCGAAGCCGCGCGTCGAGAGCGGGAGCGACGCCGAGCGCCGCGCCGACGATCGCCGCGGTCTGCGCCGCGCGCGCGAGGTCGCTCGACACGAGACGCGTGACGCCGCGGCCCGCGAGCTGCGCCGCGAGCGCCGCGGCCTGCGCGCGGCCGCGCTCCGAGAGCGGCGGGTCTCCCCAGCCCTGCCAGCGCCGCTGCGCGTTCCACGTCGACTCGCCGTGACGGATGAGGAGAATGCTCGCGGCCGTCATCGCCGCCCAGCGTAGAAGAGCGCAGCGCCGGGAGCCCGCACGTTGACAGCGAACGCGAGTCGCGTAGCGTCCACGCGATGCACCTCGCACGGCTCGCAGCGAGCGACCCGGGCCGAGCGCGCCCCTGGTCGCGACGGGCGTCGCGCCGGTCCGGCGCTGCGCTTCTCGTCCTCGCCACGGTGCTGCAGCTCCTGCTGCCGGCGATCCACGAGCTCGGGCAGGAACCGACACGCGGTCACGCCGCGCCGGCCGTCTCGTCCGCGGCGTCGGGCCTCGCCGCGCGAGGTGCGAGCGCGACGCCGGCGCACGATGCGCAGAGCTGCCCGCAGTGTCAGGCGTTCGCGCAGGTGCGCGGCCACGTCGTTCCCGCGCTCGGCGCGTCGCTGCTGCACCAGAGGGCGGTCGGCTCTCGGCGCGCCCTCACGTCCGAATCGCACACCATTGCAGCGCCTGCGTACGGCTGCGCCCGGCCCCGCGCACCGCCCGTCGCTCTCTCCTAGCGCGTTCTTCGACCGCTGGACGCACGCGAACGCGGCGAGCCGAACGGCGCCGCCGCTCGCGGGCCCCGTGGACGTGCGCATGCCGCCGTCCGAGGAGAGAACATGCCGACCACCCGATTCATCGGGCGACCGGCCGCGCGCGCGTGGAGACTCTCCGCGATCGCCGCGTGGACGGCGTGCCTGCTGGCCGACTCGCTCGCAACGGCCCTGCCTGCCGGCGAGGACGTTGCGAACCCCCTCGCCGCCGAGCTCGAAGCGACGAAGAGCGCTCTGCGCGAGACCCGCGACGAGCTCACCGCAACGCGGGACGCCCTCGCGCTCCTGTCGCGAAAGGTCGAGCGCCTCGAGGCCGCGCAGCCGGGTGCCGGGGCGCCGGCTGCGCCGGGGTCGACGGCGCGGCTCGCGCCGGTCAATGCGGACAATCCCGCGATCAGCCTCGTCGTCGACACGCTCGCCTACTCGAACTCGAAGGCCGACCCGACCGACGGCACCGCCAATCCCGGAAACGGCTTCGACCTGCAGAGCGCCGAGCTCTTCGTGAGCGCGCCGATCGATCCCTTCCTGCGCGGCTACGCGGCCATCGCCGGGAGCAGCACCGAGGGCTTCGACGTCGAAGAGGCGGCGCTCGTCACGACCGCGCTGCCGTGGAACCTCGCCGTCAAGGGCGGGCGCTTCTTCGCCGACGTCGGACGCTTCGCGCACTATCACGCGGAGGCGCTTCCCTTCGTCGACCGCCCGCCTTCGATCGATCGCATGATCGGCGGAGAGTCGCAGGCCGAAGGCGCAGAGGTCTCGTGGCTCGCTCCGCTCCCGATCTTCGCGCAGCTCACGCTCGGCGCCTACAACGCGGTCGGCGCCAATCGGCTCGAGGACCCGGAGGCGTTCGGCCTGCCGGCGTCGGCGCGTTCGTTCAGCGCGATGAGCTACGTCGCGCGCCCGCTCGTCTACCTGGACCTCGCCGACACGCTGGGCGCCGAGCTCGGCGGCTCGTACCTCGCGATTCCGCGCGATCGCAGCCGCAGCCTGTACGGCGTCGACCTCACGCTCCGCCACCAGCCGAACGGATCGGGCTTCTACCAGGGAACGACGCTCGGTGCGGAGTGGATGTGGAACGACGAGCGGTTCCCCGCCGCGAGGCCCGCGGTCGATCCCGAGACCGGCGCTGCCCTCGTCGACGACGCGGGGCTGCCGCTGCTCGTCCCCGGCCGCTTCGTCCGCAACGCCGGCTACGCCTACTTCGAGTCGTTCTTCCTGCGCCGCTTCTCGATCGGCGCCCGGTTCGACTACGCACAGGACGTCGACGGCGCCCCGAACCGTCTGCGGACGAGCTCGGCGTTCTTCACCTGGATGCCCTCCGAGTTCCACCGCCTTCGGTTCCAGTTCGACAACTTCGATGGAGAAGGAGCGTCCGACGAGCGGTACACGCTGCAGTGGACGGCCTTCCTCGGGAGTCACAGCCATGGCTTCTCGAACCGTGCGCGCTGAGGCGCGCGCCCCGCAGCGGCCGCCGGCTGCGGCCGCCGGCCGACGGGTGACGGCGCTGTTCGTCGGCGTCTTCGCGCTGGCGCTCGTCGCCGCCGCGCGGCCGGCGCTCGCCGCGCTCCGCGTGGTCGCGACGACGCCCGACGTCGCCGACCTCACGCGGCAGATCGGCGGCGACCGGGTCGAGGTCGAGACGCTCGCCGGCGGCGATCAGGACCCGCACCGCGTGCCGGTGAAGCCGAGCTTCGTGACGAAGCTCAACCGGGCCGACGCGCTCGTCGTGCAGGGGCTCGGCCTCGAGCACGCGTTCCTTCCCGCGCTGCTCGAAGCGTCCCGCAACCCGGCGATCTCGCCCGGGCAGCCGGCGTACGTCGACGCCTCGCTCTACGTCGAGCCGCTCGAGGTCCCGACGAGCCTCAGCCGCGAGCAGGGCGAGCTGCACCCGCTCGGAAACCCGCACTTCAACCTCGATCCCGTCGAGGGCGGCAAGATGGCCCGCGCCATTGCGGAGGGGCTCGAGCGCGCCGACCCGGCAGGCGCCGAGACGTACCGCCAGGGCCTCGCGCGCTTCTCGTCCGCGCTCGACGCACGCATCGCGGAATGGCAGCGCAGGGCGGAGCCGCTGCGTGGCCGCAAGGTGATCTCGAGCCATCTCGACCTTCCGTATCTCGCGAGGCGCTTCGGCTTCGAAGTGATCGGCACGCTCGAGTACAAGCCGGGCGTCCCCGCGACGCCCGCGCATCTCGAGGGGCTGATCGCCCTCGGGCAGCGCGAGCACGTCGACCTCGTCGTACACGAGGTCTACTTCGACGAGGCCCTCGCGAGGAGCGTGGCGGCCCGGCTCGGTGTTCCGGTCGCGACGGTCTCCGTGATGACGGGAGGGCTGCCCGGAGCGAGCGGCTACCTCGCCTTCGTCGACGCGAACCTCGATGCCCTGCTGGCCGCGGTGGCGGCGGGAAGGCAGGCGCCGCAGTGAGCTCCGCCCGCTCGGGAGATTTCATGATCCGCGCGGAGGGCGCGGCGTTCGGCGCCGGGACGCGCAGCGCCGTCGAGAAGATCGACCTCGAGATCCGTGCCGGCGACTGCGTGGCGCTCGTCGGCCCGAACGGAAGCGGGAAGACGACCCTCTTGCGCGGGCTTCTCGGGCTGCTCCCGCCGCGGGCAGGTCGAGTTCGCCGGAGCGCGGGCCTTCGCGTCGGCTACGTTCCGCAGCGCGAGACGCTCGACCCGCTGTATCCGCTCTCGGGCCTCGATGTCGCGCTGCTCGGAACGTACGGCGATGCGCCGGCCTGGCGGCCGCTCGGCGGGCGGCTTCGCAGACGCGCGCACGACGCGCTCGACGCGTGCCGTGCGCTGCCGCTCGCGCACCGGCGCTACGGCGAGCTCTCGGGCGGCGAGCGGCAGCGCGTGCTGCTCGCACGTGCGCTCGCCAGCGAGCCCGATCTGCTGTTTCTCGACGAGCCGACGTCCGGGATCGACCGCGAGGCCGAGGCCGCGATCTTCGGCGCGCTCGACGCGCTGCGCAGCCGCCGCCCCGTCGCCCTCTGGATCGTGACGCACCACCCCGATGCGCTGCGATGCCGCACGACACGCGTTGCGAGCCTCGCCGACGGCGCCCTCGACCTTTCGGAGGCATCGTGACGGATCTCTCGCTCTCCGTGCTCTTCGGTCCCGGCGCGATCTTTCGCAATGCCGTGCTGGGAGGCCTGCTGGTCACCGTGCCGTGCGCCCTGCTGGGTGTCTACGTCGCGCTGCGGCGCATCGTTCTCGTGGGCGTCGCGCTGCCGCAGGTTGCGGCGGCGGGAGTCACGCTCGCGTTCTGGCTCACCGGGCAGGGCGCCGGCGCCGAGGACGGCGCGCACGCCCTCGCGCGCCTCGGTGCGCTGGCGGCCACGTTTGGCGCGCTAGGCTGGCTCCTGCCGCGAAACGCGCACCACACGGCGCCCACCGAGTGGCGGATCGGCGCTCTGCTCGCGGTCTCGATGGCCGCAACGATCCTGTTCGTCGCGCTCAGCCCTCGCGGCGATCTCGAGCTGACGGCCATGCTGCGCGGCGACCTGCTCTCGATCCCGGACGGCGATTTGCGCGTCCTGCTCGCCTCCGCCGCGACGACCCTCGGAGTCTTCGCTCTGTTTCGCCGCGAGCTCCTGCTCGTGTCGTTCGACCCCGAGTACGCGCGCACGATCGGCTTCTCGACCCGGCGCCACGACGCGATGTTCTTCGCGCTCCTCGGCACCGCGATCGGCCTCGGTGTGATGGCGGCGGGCCCGCTCGTCGTCTTCGGCTTTCTCGTCCTCCCGCCGCTCGGCGCCCTTCGTCGCG
>JABLTH010030023.1_pt1 | contig 27809 bp, 30 predicted proteins | sample 7875711 | NCBI WGS metagenome assembly JABLTH01 (sample SAMN14941262, study PRJNA633318) | bioreactor metagenome | isolation source: bioreactor | place: China | collected 2019-03-05 | reverse complement strand
AGGGAGGTAGCGCGCGTTCTCTGCCCTCAGTGTAAGGGCAAGAAGGTTGTAAGTTGCGCCTGTAAAGATTGTCATGGCCACGGGAAAGCTGTTAATCAGGCTCTTACAGAGCAGCAGGGTGTGCCGGTTCTGGCTGACTGTAAGCGCTGTAACGGGCGGGGATATGAACGAATTCCTTCCACTGAGGCATACGCCGCGGTGTGTCAGATAACGGATGTAATCAGCCTCGATACCTGGAAGAAGTCTGTAAAACCCTTATACGATCAGCTCATCACGAAGTTTGATATAGAAGAGGCGTGGGCAGAAGCACAGCTCAAGAGGATAACAAAATAGGGTATGAATTTATCGTGAGCTATTTACTTTTCCCGAATCTGTGGTAATTTTGCTCTAACGATGGGTTATTGCCTTCGTTTAAAGCCCTGCGGTTTACCCCGTGGGGCTTTTTTATGACGTCAGAATGCATTTTAAACCCCCAAAGAGATTAAATATTATGATAATGTGAATATAAATTCACTTTCAGACATTTAATGGAGGGGTATGATTGTAAGAACATGGCATGGTTGCGTACCAGTACGACACGGTGATGGGTTTGCTGCGCATCTTGAATTAACGGGAGTTAAGCACTCTAAAAGTGTTAATGGCAACCAAGGTGCATACGTACGGCGTGAACGACAGGGAGAATGGGAGCATTTCTTTCTTGCAACTTATTGGCGTGATCTCTCATCCATTAAGGCTTTCGCAGGTGAAAATTACCACGTAGCGGTAACCTATCCAGACGATGAGCAATTTGAGCTTCTTTCTGATCCCTATGTCTTTCAGTTTGAAGTATCTGAGATGAATGAGATCTGACTGAGTAGTTCGGCAACAGTGATGAGGAAGTCCTATTCTCATGACAGAAATAAATCCTGAGTATATCTAACGCCATTCATCTCAACTCAGCAATATACTCATCTCATCATGTTAAGGAGATGATCATGCAAGAAGGTTACTACTGGATTCAGCACAACGGCAGGATTCAGGTTGCTTACTACAGCAATGGCGTTACTGAAGACCTTGAGACGGGACTTACTTTTAATGGTATTTGGCATCTGACACAGGGTGACGACATTTGCGACAACGGAGATGCCGAGGTGATTGAAGGCCCTCTTCCTGTACCATTTAAATGAATATATTCATTTGATTACGTGGCAGATTCTTCATACTGCACATATGCTTCTTAAGCATCCTGCAGAATGGATGTTTCTGAAAGCGTTTTAGTGGTGGATCCCCCTAAGCGGAGGGGCGGTTCAGCAGGACATTTCTCCAGAGTGTCCAACCAGCGCGCGGGAATGAATGCTGTGATCATTTCCACCGGGAGGCACCCGGCACCACTCCCTCAGTTATTGCCAACTTAGCTATTTATGCCTGCTTGTCCGAGCAGGCTTTTTTTTTGCGAATGTTGAATAGTATTGACCGGGTGAATGAATTAATCGTAATTTATTCACGTGGTGAATCCTTTCTAAGCGAAAGGGCGTTCCAGTCAACTGCTATCTGCAGGTATGCACGCGTCTTTGCTGACTGGGGTAGAGTCACCGGGAGGCACCCGGCACCATGACAACAACAATACAAGTTTCAAATTCCTTGAGAGCCTGCCATAAAAAGCAGGCCTTTTTTATGGTTTTGCAAACTGCTGCTACGCTTTGAGTTGTGGGAAGTAACTGAATGCCCGGTGATTCTCCTGGACCGATAGTGAATCAGCCCATACAGCTTCACCTCTGAGCATAAGTCTTACTCACACCTACCTTACAAATAGTCAACTCATTGGCCCGTTTCAAAAGAGCGGGCTTTTTTTCTATCCATTCAAATTTTCTGAATGGGGTAGGAAAGCAATAGGGGGCTAAATATCTGGTCATGTTTCTGGCACTAATGTAATGGCTGGTGGACATTTGATAGCTAGCTCAGTGCACAAAAAAAAGTGCGGAGAACGACATCAATCTTCTCCGCATGAATAATGCCAGTGCTACCTGCTTGTATCTCTTTTTTCCCTACGAGGATAAGTCATTAACTTAACGCAAATGATAACAGTTAAAAACTATGTGAAAAGTTAATTGTTTTAAGGGGTTAAATAGCTCTTCTTAAGGATTATTTAATTTATTGCACTTCTCAGGAGAAGGAAGCTGCAGCAGATTTCAATCCTCACAAGGCAGCCGTTTGGCGGCCTTTTTTTATTCCAAAATCAGCACCCGCACCTAGCGAGGTGAGAGACCATGAAAATGAATGATTCAGGGAACATCTTCACGCAGTTCTTCGCGTGGGTAGCAGCTCTGGCGTCAGCCATTGGATTTACCACTCAGGATCTGGTGTTCATGTTCTTTGGCGCTGCTGGTCTGCTTATCTCGCTAGCCTCGTACATTAACGGGCGGGTAGATGCAAACCGCAGGCGCAGAGAGGATGAGAAGCGAACAAAAATGGTCAATGACTACCTGAAAGGCGTTGGTGATAAACCCATTCAAGAGCGTCCTGCCGCTGCAAGCGTGGTCGTTGAGGCCTTACAAAAGGAAGGTGAGTGATGAGATCCAGAGCAAAGTTGAGTACAGCAGTTCTGGGCCTAGTACTGGCTGGCGCACCGGCGTCCGTTATTCTCGATCAGTTTCTGAATGAGAAAGAAGGTAACAGCCTCACGGCGTACAAAGATGGCGGTGGTATTTGGACTATTTGCCGCGGCGCAACGATGGTTGATGGTAAACCGGTTGTGCAGGGCATGAAATTGACACAGGCCAAATGCAATCAGGTGAATGCTATCGAACGCAATAAGGCTCTGGCATGGGTTGACCGTAATATTTCGGTACCGCTTACCGAACCGCAGAAAGCTGGGATCGCATCTTTCTGTCCGTACAACATCGGGCCGGGTAAGTGCTTCCCGTCCACGTTCTATAAGCGCATCAATGCCGGTGACCGCCACGGGGCATGCGAGGCAATTCGCTGGTGGATTAGAGACGGTGGCCGCGACTGCCGGCTAACCAAAGGCCAGAAGAACGGCTGCTACGGTCAGGTAGAACGGCGAGACCAGGAAAGTGCGTTGGCGTGCTGGGGGATAGACCAGTGAACTTTAATCTTTTACCAATCGCGGTTGTGGTTATTGCCGCTCTCTCAGTCGCACTCGTTAAAAGTTGCTCAGACGCCAACGGCCTGCAGAGTGATAACGACGTTCTGCGAAGTGACAATTCTCTGCAGGGGCAGGTGATCGCTACCCAGGCATTCAACATCAATCGATTCAATCAGGTTGCAGAACATGCCAATAGGCTTAACTCCCTGATTGACACCAGCACCGAAGAAACCGTAATCGAATACCGGGAGATTCTCCGCCGTGAAAAAACCTGTGATCTGCCTGTTCCTGCTGACATTGCTGGTGGGCTGCTCAAATACGCGCACCGTTTACGTGCCAGCGCCTTGCGCACCGATACCAACAGACCTGACGCAGCCGATGATAGTACCGCTGCCGCCGGCTCAATAACATACTGCCAGGCCGTGCTCTGGATTAAGCCGCTGCTGGCAGTGATTGAGAAGGGCAACAATAAACTGGCTGGTATAAGGCAGATAGAGCTGGAAAGGAAAAACTAGGGATGGCTCATCCTTGAGCACACGGGTATTCCTGAACGACGGCTTTACCTGACATAGCAAAGCACTATTAAATTGTAGAAAAGACTCAATATTTAACAAGAGAAACGCAGCAATGTAAAAAAATGCCCTCACATGGAGGGCTACCAGAGTCTCAGTTTCACTTGCTCTGTTTATAGATGCTTCCCTGGAGTGGCAAACTCCTCATCAGAGTCCTAAATAGCCTGGCAAATAGCCAGTAATCAACAAGCATAAGCGGTAGCGATTAGGATAATCCTTACCTGATCATTTGGGCTGGGCAGAAACATCATATGCTCTGATTATCCATAGGGCTGACATAGCGACTGCAAAGGTATAAAGTTGAGGTGTCTTTATGGAATGAGGATTAACATGAAAGGTAAAGTGATTATCGCTGCTATGGCTTTTGTATCTTTCAGTGCTTTTGCCGACGAGGGGCAGTATCTTTCTGATTTCGCCAGTGCAAAAAGCACGTCTAAAAGCTACTCCCAGCTGATTAGTAAAAACAAACTACCTGCATGGGTAAAAAGTGGTGGCACGAGCACGCCATCAACCGAAGTAACTGTTGCGGGCAAAAAGTATATTGCGCTGTCAGGATGTAAACCACACAGTTGTCCAGAACAGAATATTGCGGTTCTCTACTCACCTGATAGCGGTGATATTCATGGTGTGTTTTCTGATTTCAATGCAGAAAAGAATCGTGAGACATTGACCTGGTTAAACCTGGATCCGATTGATTCAGATGCGATGAAAAATGCGCTTTTCAATCGGCTGTACGGCAATTAAATAACCCAAGCTTCAAACTGTAATCCACCAGTTTGAAGCTTCAAAACACAAATCAATCGTCACACAGTGTGTTGGTCGCTCACATTGCACCCTCATTTCGCTTAACTTTAGCAATGAATTCCTCTGTGATTGTTAGACCCGCTATGATTTCTGAATTTAGGACAGAAGCACCAAATTTGCTTACGAGGTCAAGAAGAGTTTCATATGTCTGGATGAGTTCCATTAGATCAGAAATGACTATTTGGTCATGCTCAGTGTGCAGATGAGTCCGTGCAGAGGCTTGATGCACTATCCACTCGAGATTGGCCTTGATTTTCTGTACGTCATCGTAGTTATACATATTTCATGAGCTTAAATCCTCATTTCAAGATTTCTTTGAGAAAAATATTTCATTGCTTCAAATAATGAAGCTGTGAGTGACGTCTAAAGTTCATTCAGTTTAGAGGTAACAATGGCTAAGCCGGACTGGGGCGAGCTGCAGAAGCGGTTCCTGTCTGATCACGCTGCTACTGGCATATCCCCTAAGGAATGGTGCGAGACACATAACCTTAATTATGTAACTGCTCGTCGCTATATCAAGAAAACTGCTACGCAAAATACAAAAATTTACCCGCGAAAGATAGCACGCACTGCGCAGAAAGATAAAAGCGCAGATAGGCTGGTGGACATGGGAACCTGAAAGGCGTATGCGATCAGCTGCGGTGCTGGACTCATGCTGGAGGCAAACAGTGGAAAGGGTGAGTAACGCGCCGGGAGATTGAGCGCGAAGTCTGCATGTGGGACCAGAAATGAGCCGATTAACCGCAATCATCTGCGCTGTCGTTATCTGTCTGCTGCTTTCAATGGGTTGGGCGATTAACCATTATCGGGACAACGCCATCACCTACAAAGACCAGCGCGTTAAAGCTATCGAACAACTGACCCTGGCGAACGCCACCATCAAAGACATGCAGACTCGCCAGCGAGGTGTCGCTGCGCTGGATGCCAAATACACGAAGGAATTAGCTGATGCGAAATCTCAGCTTGAAGATCTGCAGCGTTGCGTTAGCACTGGTAAGTGTGGGCTGCACGTCAACGCCAGATGTCCCGCGAATGGAGCGACCGGCACCAGCGGCGTGGGCGATGCTTCCGGCCCCCGACTTACTGACTCCGCTGAACGGGATTATTTCACCCTCAGAGAGCGAATCGTCACAGTGACGAAGCAGGTTGGTTATCTTCAGGACTATATCCATACGCAGTGTCTGAAGTAGGGCATTACAAAGCAACTCCCTTAAGTTGCTCGATAATGCATACATGAGAAAAAGTATAGGTCAGTTGTCTAGATCCACAGCTTTTGCTACAGATGGTGCAGAAAAAAAAAGCCCCAAAAGGGGCTTTGAATAGTTTTAACTGCAATTAATTAAGCAGTTACGCCATCTTCATCAGGAGCAGCATTTTCTACCGCATCCTTAATGAGTGCTTGAGTAGCAGATTTCGTCAAAGGAACTTTTGTCGAACAGTCTTCATAAAGTACCACCATTGTTTCGACTTGATCTGGTGTGTACTTATGACCTGTTGAGCTTCCAGAACTTAATTGAGCTGCGATGGCAGTCTTGTCTACGCCAGCTTTTGCCATCTTTGCTGCTCGCTCAACAGTATTACCAGCTCGACTCGCTGGTGAGGCTACTTTATCAAGGATTTCTTCCCCTGCCGTTATCGCAGCATGGATGGCTTTTTCAACCTTACTCTGTGTAGTCATGATCGTTTCTCTTTTATCGGGCGTAAGCACCCATTCAAGGAGTTGGGGCAAATCTCAAACAATCAATAGCTGATCAGTAAGGAAATTAATGGTAAAGCCGGACTGGGGCGAGCTTCAGCAACGGTTCCTGTCCGAACATGCCGCAACCGGGGTATCACCGAAGTAATGGTGTGAAGCGCAGGGCCTGAATTACGCTACCGCCCGTCGATATATCAAAAAACCTTCTGCGCAAACTGCGCAAAAACCTGCGCAGAAAAAAATGCGTACTGCGCAAAAGGACAAAAGCGCAAATGAGCTGGTGGATGATGATGGACTCACCGCTCAGCAGCGCATATTTGTCGCGGAGTACCTTAAAGACAACAATGCCACCGCTGCCGCTGCACGTGCTGGTTATAGTGACCCAAACTATGGTCGTCAGCTCATAACGAATCCTAACGTTGCGCAGGCCATTGCGCAGCAGCAGAAAGCGTCCATTGTGCGCACTATCGGGAGTGCCGATGAAGTGCTTGAGCAGATGTGGCAGCTCGCCACCTTCGATGCAAACCAGCTTTCGCAGTATCGCCGCGGTGCCTGCCGTTACTGCTGGGGCTTCGGTCACCACTACCAGTGGCGGGATGCTGTCGAGTTTGAAGAGAAAAGACTTGAGGCTGTTGAACGTGACAGACGTGAACCCGAAGATTCCGGTGGTTACGGCTACGACCACAATAAAGAGCCCAATCCAGAATGCCCGCGCTGCAACGGCGATGGTATTGGCCAGCCTTACTTCCCTGATACGCGCAAACTTCCGGCAGCTTCCCGTCTCGCTTACTCCGGCGTGAAGGTTGGCAAAAACGGCGTCGAAATTACAGCCATCAGCCGTGAAAGAATGTTCGAAGCGGTAATGAAGCGACTTGGCCTGGCCGATAGCGAGTTCGCCCAGCGCCTGCAGCAGATTGAAATCGAACGCCGGCAGCTTGAGGTCGAGAAACTCCGTAAAGAGCTGGCCGGTGATGGTGAGGACGATGAACCGACCCCAGTGCAGATCAATATCAACGTAGTGGATGCGAGGGCAGACGATGGGGATCAGCCCGACACTTAACATTCCTCAGGCGCGCTTCCTCGCGATGCAGCACAAATTCAAAGCCTATGTTGCCGGGTTCGGTTCGGGTAAAACGTGGGTGGGTTGTGGCGGCATCTGCAAAGGGATGTGGGAGCACCCGAAGATTAACCAGGGCTATTTCGCGCCGACGTACCCGCAAATTCGTGACATCTTCTACCCAACGATTGAAGAGGTGGCCTTTGACTGGGGCTTGAGCGTCAAAATCAACGAGGGGAACAAAGAGGTTCACTTCTACGAGGGGCGACGGTACCGCGGGACGACAATTTGCCGTTCGATGGAGAAGCCCGGCTCGATAGTCGGCTTTAAAATCGGTAACGCGATGGTGGATGAGCTGGACGTCATGGCGGCTGCCAAAGCGCAGCAGGCGTGGCGAAAAATCATAGCCCGTATGCGTTATAAGGTTGATGGGCTGCGTAACGGTATTGACGTCACTACCACGCCGGAAGGGTTTAAATTCGTCTACCAGCAGTTCGTGAAGGCGGTGCGTGAAAAACCAGAGCTCTCGGCCCTGTACGGTCTCATACAGGCCAGCACGTTCGACAATGCGAAGAATCTACCGCCTGATTACATCCCATCGTTGCTGAATTCTTATCCTGACGAACTGATTCAGGCATACCTGCGCGGGAAATTCACCAACCTCAACAGCGGGACCATTTACCATACGTTCAACCGTAAGCTGAATAACTGTTCTGACGAGATTCAGGATGGGGATCCGCTGTTTATCGGTATGGACTTCAACGTGGGGAAAATGGCCGCGATTGTTCACGTAAAGCGTAACGGCTTGCCGCGTGCGGTGCGTGAGTTGGTGAAGGTCTACGACACGCCGGCGATGATTAAGCGCATTCAGGAAGAGTTCTGGCGCTACGAGGATGGTCGCTACGTTAAAAGCCGGGAGATTTACATCTATCCGGATGCCTCTGGCGACTCACGCAAATCGCAGAACGCCAGCAAGACCGATATTGCCCAGCTTAATGATGCCGGGTTCAGCGTCATTGTTGATGATGCCAACCCGCCGGTTAAGGATCGCATCAACTCGATGAACGCCATGTTCTGCAACGCCAACGGAGAACGCCGCTACCTGGTGAATGTGCAGAATTGCCCGGTTTACACCGAAAGCCTCGAACAGCAAATCTGGGCGGCCAATGGCGAACCGGACAAATCAGCTGATAACGATCACCCCAATGATGCTGGTGGGTACTTCATCGTGAAGGATTACCCCATTGTGAAGCCGGCATACTCAATCACCATGGACACCACTTTCTGATATGGCAAACGACGACATCACCTGGGTTCGACCAGAACACCGGGCGGCTTCTGCTGCCTGGCGGAAATACAGGGACTTTTGCAAAGGGGCCGAGGCCGTAAAAGCGGCAGGTAATAAGTATCTGCCGTATCTCGACCCAACCGATAAATCATTACGCAATAAAAAGCGTAATGAGGACTATCTGAGCCGCGCTGTGTTCTACGCCATTGCCGGCAATACGAAGATCGGCATGCTTGGGATGGCGTATCGTAAGGACCCTACGTTTAACGGTCCTGAAAAGCTGAAATACCTGTTGGACAATGCTGACGGGGCCGGTACCAGCATCTATCAGCAGTCGCAACTGGTGACCGAGAACGTCCTGGAGGTGGCACGAGAGGGACTTTATGTTGACTACGCAGAAGCATCCGATGAGGCGATTATCCTCCGCTATCCGGCAGAGAACATTATCAACTGGCGAACAAAGCGAATTAACGGACGCGATCAGCTGGTGCTGGTGGTCCTGCGCGAATGTGTTGAAGAGCCGGATGGTTACGCTTACAAGGATGAAATCCAATACCGCGAACTGGCGCTGGAAGAAGGGCGGTTCATCTGCCGGGTATGGCGCCGGGCTGGTGGCACAGCAAGCGGAACCTACACCGTTGACAGTGAGTACCACCCTAAGCCGAAAGGAAAGGACTACTGGGACGAAATCCCTTTCACCTTTGTCGGTGCTCAGAACAACGATCCCACTATCGATGATTCACCGCTGGCTGCGCTGGTGGAGATAAACCACGGTCATTATCGTAACAGTGCTGACTATGAGGACAGCGTGTGGTTCTGTGGCCAGGTGCAGCCGTACATGACTGGGCTCGATACCGGCTGGCGCGATCACCTCGAGAAGAAGGGCGTTAAAATTGGTTCCCGATCACCGCTTTTACTTCCCAGAGAGGGCTCGTTTGGCTATGCCCAGGCGCAGCCGAACATGCTGGCTAAAGAGGCCATGGACAGCAAGCGCGATTACATGGTGCAGCTGGGCGCCAGACTGATTGAACAGAACGCCACGGCGAAGACGGCAACCCAGGCGAGCGGTGAGCAAACATCCTCAACATCCGTGCTCGGTATCTGCGTTTCAAACGTTTCTGAGGCCTACACGCTGGCGCTTGCCTGGTGTGCGAAATATCTCGGCATCAAGGGCGAATCGACAAGCTACACGATCAACCAGGAATTCATTGCGAAGGTTGCCGAGTCGGGCATGGTGACGGCAATCGTCAATGCCTGGCAGTCCGGTGCGCTGCGCGATAGCGATATGATTCGAGCACTACAGAAGCTCGATCTCATTGACCCTGCCGACAGTCCGGACGAGGTAATTGATGCGCTTCGCAATCAGGCACCAACGTTGACCGGGGGCTGATATGGCAACCGTAAACGAAAGCCTGCGCGATGAGTCGATCGCACACTCCGTCTGGTTAAGCCGCTATGCCACTGGCGTGGCAAACCGAATGGTGAAGTTGCTCAACGAGACGGACGCAGAACTGTCGGCACGCCTGCTGGATGCGCTGGACAGATTGCCTCCGGAGAGCTTCACCGTTAATCGTCTGCAGAGTTTACTGGGCAGCGTACGCGAACTTAATCATCAGGCCGTAGCTACCATGCAGGCAGGGCTCGAGGGTGAGCTGGTGGCCCTGGCAAAGAACGAAGCCAGTTATCAGCTGAGCCTGTTCGATTACCTTCTGCCATCTCAGGTGCTAGCGCGATATCCGCTGCAGGGCATTACAGCCGACATGGTGTATGCAGCAGCAATGGCGCAACCCTTTCAGGGACGACTTTTGAGTGAATGGGCGGAGAATCTGGAATCGGACAGGCTGGCGCGTATCGTGAACGCCGTCCGCAGGGGTTATCTTGCCGGCGACACGGTAGAAACAATCGCGCGCAGTGTTCGCGGCCACGCCAATAAAGATTATCGCGACGGCGCGCTGCAGATGAGCAGGGCAAACGCCGCCAGCATCGCTAAAACGGCCGTTAATCATCTGGCCGCCACCGCGCGTAACAGCTTCACCAGCGCCAACAGCGATATCGTGAAAGGCAAACAGTGGCTGTCTACGCTGGACAATAAAACAAGCCATGACTGCATTATTCGTGACCTGCTGCGCTACACCCTGGATAACAAACCGGTCGGGCATAAGGTGCCTTACCTGCAGGGGCCCGGGAAAATTCATTTTTGCTGTCGTTCTACCGAAACCCTGATCCTCAAGTCGTGGCGTGAACTTGGCATCGATATCGACGAGATGGACGAGGGGACTCGGGCCAGCATGGATGGACAGGTACCGGGTAAAACTTCGTATCTGAAATGGCTCGCACGCCAGCCAGCACAACGCCAGGATCAGGTTCTTGGTGCCGAGCGTGGACGTTTGTTCCGCGCGGGTGAAATCGACCTGGCTGATATGTTCACTGACAAAGGCGAATGGATCAGCCTGGAACGTCTGAAGCAGCTCTCAGGTACTGACTACTAACAACCATTACTTTCTTCATGCCCTGGCATCCGCCGGGGCTTTTTTATGGGCGAGGCCCGGCAAAATCCCAAGGGGAAATTATGTTAATTCGAAACATGCTCTTGAAATTTTACGCACCAGAAAGCGGCGGAGAGGGCAGCGGTGGCGGTGGTATCGAAATCACGCCAGAAATCCAGAAGCTGATTGATGAGCGTGTGACTAGCGAAGTCACAGGCCTGAAATCAAAAAACTCTGAGCTGCTGGGCACCATCAAGCAGCAAAAAGAAACCCTGTCACGCTTCGATGGTATCGATCCTGATACTGTACGTGGGATCCTCCAGCGTTTTTCCGACGACGAAGAGGCAAAGCTGATTGCCGCCGGGAAAATTGATGAGGTGCTCGATAAGCGCACCGAGCGTCTGCGTGCTGATGTGGAGAAGCAGATTAAAGCCGCAAATGAACGCGCGGACAAAGCTGAAGCGTTCTCCAACAAATTCCGGGATCGAGTTCTGGGGGATGCAATCCGTGCAGCAGCGTCCAAAGCTGGTGCGCTGCCGGAAGCATCCGACGATCTGATTCTGCGTGCCAAAGGCACATTCCAGCTCAACGACGAAGGCGAGGCCGTAGCAGTTGATGCAAATGGCGATGTTCTGTTCGGTAAAGACGGCAAAACGCCACTGAGTCCACTCGAATGGGCGGAGTCTCTTAAGGAGACGGCTCCGCATCTGTTTCCACGCGCAGAAGGTACCGGCGCGGGCGGACATAAACCAAACGGCGGTGGCAGCCTGAAACGTTCCGAAATGAGCGCCAGCGACAAAGCGGACTACATCCGCAAGCATGGCCAGCAGGCCTTCCTCAAACTTCCGAAATAAGGGATTAACCCATGCCTACCACTGTTAATAGTGACCTGATTATTTATGACGACCTGGCGCAGACCGCTTTCCTCGAGCGCCGCCAGGACAACCTGGCTATTTTCAACGCGTCCTCCAACGGAGCGATCCTGTTGGATAACGAGTTGATTGAAGGCGACTTCCGCAAGCGTGCCTTCTACAAGGTTGGCGGCTCTATCGAATCGCGTGACGTTAATTCCACCGAAAAAGTGACGGGTAAGAAGATTGGCGCCGGCGAAGCAGTTTCCGTCAAAGCGCCGTGGAAATACGGTCCATACGAAACGACTGAAGAAGCGTTCAAACGCCGCGGCCGCTCGGTTGACGAGTTCTCCGAAGTAATCGGCACTGATGTGGCTGACGCAACGCTGGAAGGCTACGTGAAATATGGCCTGAAAGCGCTGACTGCGGCGATTGGTGCTAACGCCGACATGGTCGTAACCGCCGACATTGAGACTGACGGTAAAAAGACCCTGACGCGTGGCCTGCGCAAATACGGCGATAAGTTCAACCGTGTGGTGCTCTTCGTTATGCACTCCGCCACTTACTTCGACATCGTGGATGAGGCGATTGCCAACAAAATCTACGAAGAAGCAGGCGTTGTGGTTTACGGCGGGCAGCCGGGCACGCTGGGTAAACCTGTACTGGTTACCGACACTATGGATGCTGATGCGATCCTTGGGCTGGTGGCTGGTGCGGTTACCGTCACCGAGTCTCAGGCGCCGGGCTTCCGTTCCTACGACATCAACGATCAGGAAAACCTGGCTATCGGATACCGCGCTGAAGGCGTGGTGAATGTCGACCTGCTGGGTTACAGCTGGGATACCTCCAAAGGCGATAACCCAGACCTGACCAAAATCGGCACTGCAGGTAACTGGAAGAAGCACTTCACCAGCAACAAATCTACGGCTGGCGTGCTGATTAAGCTGGGATCCGCGGCGGGGGAGTAACGCTGTCAGCGGATAAAACCTCCGCAACCGCTGACAGCACCGATGCGGTCACCATTTCCCTGAAGTACACGCTAAACGGCGCAGGTGTTTCCGGTAAAACTGTTGCATGGAGTTCAACGGGTGGCACGCTCAGCACGGCCAGTTCTCAAACAGGCTCTGCTGGTGGTGCAACGGTGAAACTCACATCAGACGTTGCTGGCACCTTCACAGTAACCGGCACGGTTGAAGGTGTGGCGAAAACCACTGATTTGATCACCTTTGCTGCGCCTGCCGGAGAATAACGAATGGGGCGAAAGCCCCATAAACAGGATTATTCGATGATCAATACCGATATCACCTCTTCTGATGCGAACAGCTACGCCAGTGAAGAGGATCTTGCCTCGTTTGCGGCAATACGCGGCATTGAACTACCTGACAACCTCACTCCTTTGTTGATTAAGGCGATGGATTACCTGGAGGGGCTGGACTGGGTTGGCTCAAAAGCAGACCCTCGACAGCCGCTGGCCTGGCCACGCGTGAATGTCGTTCTGGATGAACATGATTTTCCGCCGGATGAAGTTCCACGGCAGGTTATAACCGCGCAGTGCATGCTGGCGGTAGAGGCAATCGACGGCGATTTACTCTCCAGCGTGCGCGAAGCCGCTGTGAAAACTGAACGTGTGGAAGGTGCTGTAACCATGACCTACGCGGTCGCAGATGGCGAAGTCTTCACGCCGTCTTATCCTGCCGTTATGGCGCTGCTGGGCGACCTTGCTGGTGGTCGTGGTTACGCCATTAATGCATTTGCAGAGAGGGTCTGATATGGCGATTGATTATCAACGTATGCAGGCCAGAACGACCCGCATGCTCAGGCAGAACGGCGCGACGTACAACGTCACCCGTAAAGGCTCGGTAACGGTTATCGGCGGCGTTGAGCATAAAACTGAAGCGGTCCGTTTTACTGCTGTGGGCGTGAAGACCGAATACGCGCCAGGTGAAATTGATGGAACGGTCATCGTTAACGGCGACGTGCAGATTGTTTTTACGTCAGAGCAGGAAATTAAAATCGGCGATGTGGTTGATATTGATGGCACAGCGTACCGTGTTGTCAAACCGAATCCGGTAAAACCTGCCGTGCTGGTGCTCTGCTACAAAGCGCAACTGAGGGCTTAGCATGGGCGAGAACGCGGCTTTCCTGGCTGAAATCACGGCTTTCGTTAACAAGGCGAAAACGAATCAGGAAGCAGTGGTGCGCGCCGTCGGAATCAAAATCCTTAACCAGTTGGTGGTGATGTCTCCAGTGGGCAACCCGGAGTTGTGGGAAGTTAACCAGACAGCCGTTTCCTATAATCGCGCTGTTTACGACCACAACGAGGCGCAGCGCGCCAATCCCGACAACCTGACCAAAACCGGGCGACTGAAGAAAAAAGCCCAGGTGGTGGATGGGATGGATATCAAAGCACCGCCGGGGTATACGGGCGGACGCTTTCGCGGTAACTGGCAGGTGTCCTTTGATGCGCCAACTACTGACGAGACAGGGCTAATAGACAAGACCGGCGACCTGACAAAAGCGGCCGGGAACTACACGCTGTCGCTCTTCAAAGTCGGGATGAAGGCCATTTATTTCTGCAACAACGTGCCCTATGCCTACCCGCTTGAAATGGGGCATTCCACACAGGCTCCGGGAGGGATGGTCCGCATAACTGCAGCTGAGTTTCAACGCTTCTTTGAGGAAGCTGTCAGGGAGGTGACTAAGTGATTCCTGATATTGCATCTGCACTGGCCGCCAGACTGGGTACTTGGGCCGATGCCGAGGGCATTTCGGTTGCATGGGAGAACGTGCCGTTTACACCTCCTGCTAACGAGACGTACCTGGCCGTGCACGATATGCCCGTTACGCCGCGAACAATCGATCTCGGCTTGCGCTGCCGGACTTATGCTGGTGTGTACCAGATTAATGTCGTGGCGCCAGCCGGCTCCGGCCGTACCTCCGTCGTTGCCCTGGCGGGCAGAGTAGCGGAACTGTTCCCTGAGGGGCAGGAGATTGAAGGCAATGGCTTCATCTGCTGGATTAGCAGCGCGCCAGGCATATTTCGCGGCGTCACTACATCTATGTCCTACACCGTTCCTGTCAGCCTGAATTATCGGGCACACATTACCAGCTGATTCCCTCTCTGATATCCCACAACTGACCGGCTTAATGCCGGATTTCTTGTTTCTGAAGGAGAAACCATTATGGGCTTTGCATTGCCTAACGGCGCTCACGTCTATCTGGCATCGGGCTATGGCCCAGCCATTACTTTCACCGGGGCGACGAACGCCGAAAACATGGTGATCACCGTGAGTGAAGCTGACGCACTCAAGGTGGGTGATATTGTCCATGTGAGCTGCAACTGGTCCGGTGTTGATAACGTCATTGCAAAAATTGATGCGATTGCAGAAAGCGCTGTCACTCTTCGCAATATTAATACTACCAACAAAAACAAATATGCTGCTGGTGGCGGTACCGGTTCGATCCGCAAGGTGCTTGAGTGGACCGAGTTGCCGCAAATCACTGAGGTATCGAAATCCGGTGGAGACCAGAACACCACACAGATTCAGTTCCTTAGCGATGACCGCCAGCGCAACCTGAATACCTATAAATCCGCTGTCTCTCAGACTTACTCGATTGCTCACGACTCAACTCTCCCGGTTTATCCGCTGCTGCGCCAGCTGGACGAAGACGAAGAGACTGTGGCTGCGTATATGTACGTGCCGAAGGCGAAGGAGAACCGTTACTGGGCGGCCACGGCATCTTTTGACGACACGCCGACTACTGCGGTTAACGAGGTAGAGACAGTGAGTGTGGTGCTTAACCTGCAGTCACCGGCGATGACGTTCTATAAGGTGACTGACGCTGCCGCCTAACCAGTCAGAGCTTTCAATATTCTATGCCTCCCTTTGCGGAGGCTTTTTTTCGTAAGAGGTATCAATGGCGACTAAATTCACCCTTCAGCCCAAACCAACCTTCAAGGCCAACGTCTCGATTCCCCGTGCCGGGGATGAGTATGGCGTGCTGACGTTCACGTTTAATCACAAGCCGCTTAAAGAACTGGCTGACCTGGAAAGACTCGAAGGCAAAACCGCCACTGATTTTCTAATGGAAATCATTTCTGGTTGGGCACTTCCCGATGCGTTCAACGCGGAGAATCTGTCGGTACTGCTGGAAAACTATCCGGCGGCAATGAAGGCCATTCCGGAAACCGACTACCGCGAGCGGATGGGGCAGCGCGAAAAAAACTGATAGCGGTTGCCTCTGCATTCTATACGCCTGAACCCACAGCGGCAGACCTGGCGCCTTACGGGCTTACGCCGGATGACTACGACGATCAATACATCGACGTCTGGCCAGATGTTTGGCCGTCATTCCTGGTGTTTCAGGCTGTCAGTACGCAGTGGCGCACGGGCATGGGAGGTGCATCAGGGCTTGATTACAACGTGCTGCCCTGGGTAATGCGCCTGCACCACATCGAGGACGAGGCAACCGCGCTTTCGGACATCCGAATCATGGAGAGCGCCGCACTAAAAGTTATGCATAAAGAGAGGGCGGAATGAGTAACGACATCGCCACGATTTCCCTGCGCGTAAATACCAGTGAGCTGGAGCGCGGTAACCAGGCACTGGATCGCTTTCAGGAGACCGCGTCCGCCGCGGCAGGTAAAGCGGATGACCTGAACAGCACGTTCCGCACCGGTATCGATAACCAGAAGAAAAACAGCGAAAGCCTGAAGCAGCAGCGTCAGGAACTGCAGAACCTGCTGAATAAGATCAGCCCGGTAAACAAGGCGCTGGATGAACTGGACACTATCCAGGAGAGCCTGGCGAAATTTCGCGGTAAAGGGCTGGTGGGAGACGAGGACTTTACTCGTTACAACAGCGTGCTTGAGACGACGCGGGCAAAACTGGCACAGGTAATGGAGTCTGAAACCGCAGAGGGGCGGGCTCGCATTGAACAGGCTCAGGCAGCGCAGCGTGCAGCTGCGGCGGGCAAAACCTTTATCGATTCGCTGGAGGAGCAGGTCACAGCAATCGGAAAAACGCGCGCAGAACTGTTAGAGCTAAAAGCTGCCCAACTCGGCGTATCCGATCGTGCTGCACCAATGATCGCAAAGCTGAAAGAGCAGGAGGAAGCGTGGAAGTCTGGGGCTATCAGCGCGGGGCAATACCGCAATGCTATGCGTTATCTCCCGATGCAAATGACCGACATTGTGACTTCATTGGCTTCCGGTATGCCGGTTTATATGGTTGCTATTCAGCAGGGCGGTCAGCTACGTGACTCGTTTGGCGGTGTAGGCAATGCTCTGAAAGCGATGTTGTCGATGGTGACCCCTGCCCGAGTGGCCATTGGTGGCCTGGCTGGTGCCGTTCTGGTTGCGGCAAAAGCGGGGTCGGACTACTTCACAGCCTACGACGAAATTAACCAGGCCATTATCAGGACTGGCAACATTGCCGGCACGTCAGCGCTTCAGATCATGGCTTCCTCCCAGTCTATTGCTGCCTCTACTGGCGCTACTGTAGGAACCGTTCAGAGTTTGATGACTGAGCTGGTTGGCATGGGATCGCTGACACAGCAGCAACTTGAAAAAGCAGCGGGCTCCACGGCGCTGGCGGTTCAGACCGGTATAGTCTCGGCGCAGGACATCACCAAAGCCTATAAGGACATCGAAAAAGACCCTGTTAAAGCGCTGCAGAGTCTCAACGAACAATATAATTTCCTGACCGTTTCACAACTTAAGCATGTTGACGATCTGATCAAGCAAAAGGACCAGACCGCGGCCGTTACGCAGGCAATGGAACTGTTTGGCGATACGATGGAAGAACGTGGAGAACAGGCTTACGACTCGCTGACGCCGTTTGGTCGCCTGTGGCTGGATATCAAGGGCTGGGCGTCAGAGGCCATGCAGAGTATCGGTCAGTGGGTAGCTGAACTGGCATCAAACACCCTGAAGGAATTCAACGCAATTTATTACAGCGTTGCGATCATTTTCCAGAAGCTGAACCAGATTATTTCTTCCTCTATCGCTGCCGCGATTAATCTCGTTCCCGACTGGGCGAAAACAGATACTTTGCAGGGATGGCAGGACTACAACGAACAAATGGCCGGCGCATATGGTGACAGCGTTTCTCAGCTGAAAAAAGACTGGGATGCGGCTGATATCAGTGCAGGTAAATACCTCGATACGACCAGAAAGATAAGTACCGCAACCACCCAGAAGGATCGGGAAGGAGTCGCTGCTTTTGGCAAAAAGACCAAAACCGGAAAGCAGGGCACTTTATCGGCTGGAGATCGCAGCACGGATGCTGCCCAGGCCGAATTGCTGGCGCTTCAGGCACAGTTACGCGCGCTGCAGCATAAAGGGCTGAACGACACTATCAGCCAGCAGCGCAAAGATCTGTGGACGACTGAAGCGAAATTTCAGGTGCTGGAGGAGGCCTCGCGTTCACGTTCACTGACAAAGCAGGAGAAATCCCTGCTGGCGAGTAAAGACCAGGTGCTTCAGTTGGCACGACAGAAAGCCCTGTTAGGTGATCAGATTACCGCACAGGAACAGCTGAACAAGCGCATGGATACCTCGCAGAAATACATCACACAGATGGCAGAGAAGCAGGCTGCATTAGTGAACGGTGCCGGGATGAGCGACCGTCAGGCACAACGTGAGCTGGCAAAGAGCCAGCTTTCCTCTGGCTGGATCAACTCCGGCGGCACGCTTGACGACGAGGGCTATCAGAAGCAGCTTAAAGCGGCGAATGATTACTATGATGCAGAGGACAGGTTGCGTGGCGACTGGCTGACTGGCGCGAAAAAGGGCTGGGCTGAATTTGAGGACAGCGCGACCAATGTTTACTCGCAGGTGCAGACGATTACCAGCAATGCTTTTACCGGGATGGCCAGCACCCTGACTGATTTCTTCACCACCGGTAAATCTAACTTCTCAGATTTCCTGTCTACCTTCCTGAAGGGCATCGCCCAGATGCTGACGCAACTGGCTCTGGTTAATGGAATGAAGTCAGCCTTTGGTGGAACGGCAATAGGTAATTTCTTTGGAATACAGGCATGGTCTGGCGGCTTTATTCCTGAGTACGCTAATGGCGGCGCTGTTGGCTATACCGGGGATGGAGGAAAATATCAGCCAAAAGGTGTGGTTCATGGCGGAGAATTCGTATTCACCAAGAAGGCTACCAGTGCGCTGGGTGTCGGTAATCTCTACACGCTTATGCGGAGCGCTCAGGGGTATGCAAATGGCGGCTACGTCGGAAACGCACCGATGTACGGATTACAGGCTGCTGGTTCAGGGAATGTGACGGTCCAAACGTCTGTTGTTGTGCAGAACCAGAACCCGCAACAGCAAACAAACGCTGGTAGTGATGCGATGTCCCGAGCCTATAAGCAAACTATTGATCAGTCAGTGCGCGAAGGTATTGCGAAGCAATTGAGGCCTGGAGGGCTCATCTGGAATGCTTCCAAATCACGATAACCCGCTCAGGCGGTTTTTTTATGCCTGGAGAAAGCATGACAATCGAAACATTCACGTGGCGAACACAGATACAGGCGGGAATGGAAGGATCGTTCAGCCTTAAAACGCGCTCTGCAACCTTTGGAGACGGCTATGAGCAGATCGCCGGGGAAGGCATTAATCCTGAAAAGCAGTCTTGGCCTGTAACACTCACGGGGAAAAAAGCGGACATGCTTCAGGCCCTGAAGTTCTTTCGTTCTCACGTTACCAAATCATTCATCTGGACATCTCCAGTTGGCGAAACAGGGCTGTATCGTATCGAGGCCGAATCAATCAAGTCACAGCCCTTATCCAGCAAAGTCATAACCATTTCCGCAACATTCAAACAGGCGTACGCACCATGATCACAGCAGACTATCAAAGCCTTGAGCCCGGAAACAAAGTCCGGCTTATCGAAGTTGATGGCTCTACTTTCGGCGTGGATGATGTACTGCGATTTCACGCGTACAACCTCCCGCACACGGAAGAAGAAATCGCCGCCGCTGGTGGTGATGAATCAAAGCTGCAGGCGAAAAGCATCTGGTGGCAGGGGGAAGAATATGCCGCCTGGCCGTATCAAATTGAAGGGCTTGAAGCCTCCACAGACGGCAACAGTGCCCAGCCAACGCTGACGGTTGCAGATATCGAAAGCAAGATTACAGCGCTGGGCCTTGCTTATGACGATATGCTACAGGCGAAAGTCACTATCCATGACACCTATTCGCACTATCTCGATGCGAAGAACTTCCCAGCAGGTAACCCAACAGCTGATCCGCAACAGGTCAGAAAACGAGTTTTTTACATCGATAGTAAAAGCAGCGAAATTCCGGGCGAAAGTATCGAATTTGTACTCGATAGCCCAATGTCGTTACAGGGAAAGATGATCCCTACGCGACAACTTCATTCTCTGTGTACCTGGTGTATCCGGAATAAATATCGCACCGGCGACGGCTGCGACTATGCCGGTACCCGCTATTTCGACAACAACAACAACCCGGTGAGCGATCCGTCGCTTGATGAATGCAACGGCACGCTAACGGCCTGCAAACTTCGATTCGGCGAAAATAACGAACTCTCGTTCGGTGGTTTTCCGGGCACGTCTTTGATCAGGAGCTGATATGCGTCAGAAAACCATCGATGCGATTATGGCCCATGCTGCAGCCGAGTATCCTCGTGAGTGTTGCGGCGTGGTGGCGCAAAAAAGCCGTGTTGAACGTTATTTCCCGTGCCGGAATCTTGCCGCGGCGCCGGAGGACAATTTTGTCCTTTGCCCCGAAGACTATGCAGTTGCTGAGGACTGGGGGAAGGTCATAGCTATCGCTCACAGTCACCCTGATGCCTCGACGCAACCGAGCGAACTGGATAAAGCGCAATGCGATGCAACCCTTTTACCCTGGCATATCGTGAGCTGGCCGGAGGGGGATTTACGGACCATCCAGCCGCGTGGAGAACTGCCGTTGCTCGAGCGTCCGTTTGTGCTTGGTCACTTTGACTGCTGGGGGCTGGTGATGAGCTATTACCGGCAAACGTACGGGATAGAGCTTCACGATTACCGGGTCGATTATCCCTGGTGGGAAAACGACTATCCGGACAACTTCTATCAGGATTGCTGGTATGAGTGCGGATTCCGTGAATTCGACGGGCCGCCAAAACCTGGCGATATGGTGATCATGCAGGTTCAGGCTGATAAGTGGAATCATGCGGGGATTCTGCTGGAAGGCAACATGCTACTGCATCACCTTTATGGGCATCTGAGCCAGCGCGTGCCGTATGGCGGCTACTGGCGTGAGCGCACAATGAAAATACTGCGCTTTAAAGACTGTTTCTGATAACTGCCTGTGACAGTTTTTATGGAGGAAAAATGGTTGCATTACTCAATGCTGAGCCGGTCCGCACAATTCGATTGTACGGCGTGCTAGGTGCCACATTCGGGCGTGAATATCGTTTATCAGTAGCTTCACCAAAAGAGGCCATCCGCGCTCTGAGCGTTATCGTGCCGGGCTTTGAGCGTTTCCTGAATACCAGTAAGCAACGAGGTTTAACTTATGCGGTATTCAGCGGGAAACGAAACCTCTTAAACGATGAGCTCAGTATGGACAGGAGCACAGAGGAAATCCGCATCGCGCCGGTGATCATCGGCAGTAAGCGAGCCGGGGTGTTTCAGACAATCCTCGGGGTTGCCCTTGTCGCTGTTGCTGCGTTCGTTACGGGAGGGGCCGCGATCGGGATTGGTGGTACCGCTTTCGCTGGTGGATGGGGCGCTGTGGCGGGGATTGGGGCATCAATGGCGATCGGCGGCGTAGTCCAGATGCTTTCTCCACAGACAACCGGGCTCGCCAGTAAGCAATCTGCGGATAACCAAGCCAGCTACGCCTTTGGTGGAGTAACAAACACGACAGCCCAGGGGAATCCGGTACCGCTTCTTTACGGTAAGCGCCGCATCGGTGGTGCGATCATTTCAGCTGGTATTTATGTTGACGATCAGCAGTAGCTATAGTGCCAAGCTAAGTGTATCTTCTTGAAAGAACGCATTATATGAGTGGAAATGCTTATGGATGGTTATGCAATAGACTTTCAAGATTTGCTTGGAATAAGAAAATTAAACGAGCCTGGTTTGGACAGGAGGGCGTTCACAAACTGGGCTGAAAAACAGATTGCTGCCGTCATTGAGTCTTCAAATCTTTTGATTTTGGCATCTTTGGGATTAGATAAGGAAATCTCAAAAGATGAGGTGTTTCGCTATTTTGATGGCTACGTTGAAGAAATTGGAGAGGTGATGCCAACTGAACGAGTAGCGTTAATATTTTCACTACGGCTAACATTCAAAAAGCTCGCCTATTCTGAACTTGAGGGTGATGTCTGGAGTGAATTAACTAGAACTTTTGTTCAGTGGTATGACTTGCCAAATGGCCTTTTAAATAGAGTAATGACGTACTGGAGCGCATTGCATGATGATTTTATCAATAATTATGAATATGAGGTTGGATATTATTACCTGAACTATCAGCGACACGGTGACATTCCTCGCTCGAAACAATTAGAGTACGTTCGTAATTGTGCAGTTCGCTTTCTCCGCATTTTCGATGAACAGTACTATTTTGGTTTGCTAATCAAATGATATTTAATTCAACATCGTTCTGATGATGGCCACCTCCGGGTGGCTTTTTTTATGGACAAAATATGGCAACTGCAACCGCTATAAAAGGCCGCAAGGGCGGCAGCTCCAGCTCCCGAATCCCTACCGAACAGCCTGATGATCTGCAATCTGTAGCAAAGGCAAAAATCCTCGTTGCACTGGGAGAGGGTGAATTTGCAGGGCAGCTGACGGCGAAAGATATCTACCTAGACGGAACGGCTCTGGAGAATGCTGACGGTTCTCAGAATTTCAGTGGCGTAACGTGGGACTTCCGGCCAGGGACTCAGGCGCAAAAATACATTCTGGGAATCCCCGGTACCGAAAACGAAATCAACGTGGGTACTGAGGTATCGAGCGCTACAGCGTGGACGCGCACGTTTACCAATACGCAGCTTTCAGCTGTTCGCCTGCGCCTGAAATGGCCTTCGCTTTTCAAGCAGGAGGACGACGGCGATCTGGTCGGTTACTCGGTTAATTATGCGATTGACCTGCAGACGGACGGCGGCACATGGCAGACGGTACTCAATACCAGCGTGACCGGCAAAACGACGTCAGGTTACGAGCGCAGCCACCGTATTGATTTACCTCAGGCTGGCAGCACCTGGACAATCCGACTCCGTAAGATTACGTCTGATGCCAACAGCGCGAAGATCGGCGACACGATGATGCTGCAGAGCTTCACCGAGGTAATTGACGCCAAGTTACGCTATCCAAACACAGCGCTACTTTATATCGAATTTGATTCCAGCCAGTTTAACGGCTCTATCCCGCAGATCTCCTGCGAGCCCCGCGGCCGCGTTATCCGCGTTCCTGATACTTACGACCCCGAAACCCGCACTTATAGCGGTACGTGGGCTGGGACATTTAAATGGGCCTGGACCGATAACCCTGCATGGATTTTCTATGACCTGGTGGTTAGCGACCGTTTCGGACTTGGGGATCGTCTTACAACGGCCAACATAGATAAATGGACGCTTTACCAGGTTGCACAGTATTGCGATCAAATGGTACCGGATGGCAAAGGCGGAAGTGGTACAGAACCACGTTATACCTGCAACGTGTACATTCAGGAACGCAACGACGCTTATACGGTCCTGCGTGATTTTGCTGCAATCTTCCGCGGGATGACCTACTGGGGTGACGACCAGATTGTGGCGCTGGCGGACATGCCGAGAGATGTTGATTTTACATACACGCATGCGAACGTTATTGATGGGCGCTTTACCTATTCCAGCAGCACCATAAAGAACCGTTACACCAATGCGCTGGTGTCCTGGTCTGATCCTGATAACGCTTATTCTGATGCGATGGAGCCTGTTTTTGAGCAGGCTCTGGTTGCGCGTTATGGGTTTAATCAACTTGAGATAACTGCGATCGGTTGTACCCGTCAGTCGGAAGCGAATCGGAAAGGGCGATGGGGGATCCTCACCAACAACAAAGATCGCGTTGTTACTTTCAATGTAGGGGAAGATGGCAACATTCCACAGCCTGGCTATGTAATCGCTATAGCGGACCGAAATCTATCCGGGCGCGACCTGGGCGGCCGTATCTCTGCGGTGAATGGTCGCGTGCTGACGCTGGACAGGGCGCCGGATGCTTCGGCAGCCGACAGGATGATTGTCAATCTTCCATCGGGTGTTTCTCAGTCACGCACCATTCAGTCGATTACGGGCAATAAAGTGACCGTTACGACCGCTTACAGCGAAACGCCTGTGGCTGAGGCCGTGTGGGTCATTGAGTCTGATGAACTCTACGCACAGCAGTATCGCGTTATTACGGTAACTGATAATAATGACGGCACGTTCACAATCGTCGGTGCAAATCACGATCCGGATAAATTCGATCGCATTGATACCGGAGCCTTCATTGACCAGCGGCCGGTGAGCGTGATCCCGCCGGGCAACCAGTCGCCGCCTGCGAACATCGTGATCAGCTCGTTTTCTGTAGTGCAGCAAAATATCAGCGTCGAAACGATGCGCGTGAGCTGGGACCAGGCGCAGAACGCTATCGCCTATGAAGCGCAATGGCGCCGCAACGACGGGAACTGGGTTAACGTGCCGCGCAGCTCCACCACGTCATTCGACGTCCCCGGGATTTATGCCGGGCGCTACCTTGTGCGCGTGCGCGCAATCAATGCCGCAGAAATTTCATCCGGATGGGGCTATTCAGATGAGAAAACGCTGACGGGTAAAGTGGGCAACCCACCGAAGCCGGTTGGCTTCATCGCTTCTGAAAATGTGGTATTCGGTATCGAGCTGAATTGGGGATTCCCGGCGAATACCGACGACACGCTGAAGACGGAAATTCAGTACAGCCTGACCGGTACCGAAGACGATGCGATGCTGCTGGCCGATGTGCCTTACCCACAGCGCAAATATCAGCAGATGGGCCTTAAGGCTGGGCAGATTTTCTGGTACCGCGCGCAGCTGGTGGACCGCAGCGGCAACGAATCAGGGTACACGGAATGGGTGCGAGGACAGGCCAGCATCGATGTTTCCGACATCACAGATGTGATTCTGGAGGAAATTAAAGATTCCGATACGTTCAAAGACCTGATCGAGAACGCGGTGGACAGCAATGAAAAAATTGCTGGCATGGCTGACGAAATCAAAAACCATGCCGACGAACTCGAGCTGCATGCGAAAGACATCCAGGAGAACGCTGACGGGCTGGCGCAGGCCGAAGTGAAGATCGACGAGCTTTCTGTGTCTATGGACGGCATGACGGGCGGGGTGAAGAACTCAGCCATTGCCATTATCCAGAATGGGCTGGCGCAGGTGGCCACACGCAAAAGGCTTTCCGCGACGGTCGCCGGTAACAGTGCGCAGCTGGATCGTATTGATGAGGTAATCGTAAACGAGAAGGAGGCAACGGCGCGCTCGCTGCTAAGTCTGCAGACGGACGTTAACGGCAATAAGGCATCCATCAACAACCTGAATCAGACGTTCTCCGACTATCAGCAGGCTACAGCCACTCAGATAAACGGCATAACGGCGACGGTGAACGGGCATACCTCAGCCATTACAACAAACGCTCAGGCCCTCGCGAACGTAAATGGTGACCTCAAAGCAATGTACAACATCAAAATTGGTGTCTCCAGTAACGGGCAGTATTACGCCGCAGGGATGGGGATTGGCGTTGAGAATACGCCATCCGGCATGCAGTCGCAGGTTATCTTCCTGGCTGACCGCTTCGCCGTCACCACGGCAGCCGGAAATAGCGTGGCTTTGCCGTTCGTGATCCAGAACGGGCAGACATTCATCCGGGCCAGCTTCATCCAGGACGGCACCATTGAGAACGCCAAAATCGGCAACTATATCCAGTCGAATAACTATGTGGCTGGTTCTGCAGGCTGGAAGCTTGATAAGGGAGGGACGTTCGAAATTAACGGCGTGGCCGGGGGCGGGAGGATGCTGATAACCAGCACTCTCATTCGTATCTATGACAGCAATAATGTGCTGCGTGTCAGAATGGGGTTATGGTAATGCCACAGGGGTTGCAATGCTGGGACAGTGCAGGGCGGATAGCGGTTGATTTAAGTGATTATGCCATCCGATATATCGGAAGCACCTCGGTAACATTCGCTGCGGGGGAAACGTCGAAAAATGTTTCCTTCGCCGGGATAACCCAGGATGGTTCATTTATTTCAATTGTATCGACTGGTGTCACGGTCAATGAATATCACTGCCGCGCATATAATGGCGGCTTTACTGCTTACTATTTGCCGTCTACCGGTAGTCCTGCGATCACTCTCAATGTGGAGGTGTATAACTTTCAATGAGCGGATTCGAAGTTTACAACAGCGATGGAAAATTACTGGTGGACTCGCAAAACAGGTCCACCCTTTTTTATGATCAGCGTATGCTCGGCGCAGTGAACAACAAAGGTTTTTACCAGATAGACAGCCCATTTGGGAATGGCAGTACCCTGGGATTCACTCCGCAGTCATTCTGGAATGATGGGAGATTAAGGTGGCTGCAGCTTGGCGCAAACAGATACGGGATGCCTGGTGCAGACCTGCTTGAAGATAATGCGGGGAGCATGATCCGCACTGCGCGTAACATTGGAATACAAAGCGGGTATCTGGATGTCTTCGACAGTGCCGGATATCTCATCTGGAGCGCGGCTTCAGCCTCAAAAATGCCCCGCGTTGTCGGGTTCTTTGATGTGCCGACGAACTATGACCTGCAGAACAACACACTATCGGTGAGCCTCAGTTTTAACCCGTGGATTCTGGTAAACAACTGCCCTGGAAATCTCAGCGATGACGGGGAGGTGGTCGGTTATTCAGGGATAGTGCTGAAGTGGACGGGCTCACAGCTGCAGGGGAGGTATATTTCTAAAAATCAGCGCAGCTGGAGCCAGACGATGCAGGGGCGAGGATTAAGAATCCCTGTCGCTCAGTTTGTCGGTATTTGAAACAGGCGGGACACGTGGATATTGCGTGGCAATCATATCTTGCCTGACTCCCTTCGCAGCATTGAAGCGATAAATGACATCGAGTTTATCGGTTTTTTTATAGCAAATATTACTCAGACGTTTATTAACATGGCGGCTGAATATTCCATTGCTGCTGTCTGAAATAACCTTCATTTCCCTCGTGGCACAGTCGATATTTACATGAATATCGCCACCGAGAGAAAGTCGCGCAGCCTCCACCGGATAATCCATTTTAAATGTATAATCTGTGTGTTTATTGGCACAGCCAGCCAGCAGCAAAAGAGCTGCAGCAAATAATCGTTTCATTTCTACATTCCTGTAAGAGCGGGAATATCCATTTTATTTAAGTTAAAAAAATAGTCAGATTGCTATAAACGATCAATTTTACATTATTGATCGTTTCAAACGATCGTTATTATCGTGAGGTAGTTCATGCTTTATAACACCGGCACCATAGCCATTAACGGAAATACCGCAACCGGCACCGGAACTAACTGGACAGCACCCGCCAGCCAGGTCCGCGCTGGTCAGACGCTTATTGTCATGTCTAACCCGGTTCAGATGTTCCAGATTTCCTCCGTGAACAGCGCCACGTCAATGACGGTAACGCCTGCTGCATCACCGGCGCTGAGCGGCCAGAAGTACGGCATTCTGGTATCAGACAATATCTCGGTCGACGGGCTGGCACAGGCCATGTCTCAGCTCATCAAAGAGTATGACGAGAATATTGGCGCATGGGAGACGTTCGCTACTACCTCAGCAAACCAGAGCATCACGGTAACTATAAACGGCACCCCCGTGACTATCCCCGGCATCGGTAAGCTGGCACAGAAAGGGACCAACGGTGCTCTCCCGATTGACCAGGGCGGGACTGGTGCAACTAACGCTGCAGACGTTCGCACAAACCTCGGTTT
>JABLTH010036726.1_pt1 | contig 27856 bp, 23 predicted proteins | sample 7875711 | NCBI WGS metagenome assembly JABLTH01 (sample SAMN14941262, study PRJNA633318) | bioreactor metagenome | isolation source: bioreactor | place: China | collected 2019-03-05 | reverse complement strand
TTCCTCAACCCCGAACGCGTGTCGATGCCCGACTTCGACATCGACTTCTGCATGGACCGCCGCGACGAGGTGATCGACTACGTCGCGCGCAAGTACGGCCGCGACCACGTCAGCCAGATCATCACCTACGGCTCGATGGCGGCCAAGGCGGTGCTGCGCGACTCCGGCCGCGTGCTCGGCATGGGCTACAACGCGGTCGACCGCATCGCCAAGCTGATCCCCGCGCGCCCGCTCGACCTGACCCTGTCCGACGCGCTGGGCCGCAGCGAGAAGTCGAAGAAGGAGCCGGACCGTGTCGTCAAGGAATTCTGCGACCTGTACGAACAGGACGAGGACGAGGCGCGGCCGCTGATCGACCTGGCGCTGAGCCTGGAGAACCTCACCCGCAACGCCGGCAAGCACGCCGGCGGCGTGGTGATCGGCCCGAAGCCGCTGACCGAATTCGCCCCGCTGTACTGCGAACCTGGCGGCGCCGGCGTCGTCACCCAGTACGACAAGGACGACGTCGAAGCCGTCGGCCTGGTCAAGTTCGACTTCCTCGGCCTGCGCACGCTGACCATCATCGACTGGGCGGTGAAGGCGATCAACGCGCGCCGCGCGGCCGCCGGCGAAGCGCCGCTGGACATCAGCCAGATCCCGCTGGACGACGTGCCGACCTACGAGCTGCTCAAGCGCGCGCAGACGGTGGCGGTGTTCCAGCTCGAATCCTCCGGCATGCAGCGCATGCTCAAGGACGCCAAGCCCGACCGCTTCGGCGACATCGTGGCGCTGGTGGCGCTGTACCGCCCCGGCCCGATGGACCTGATCCCCAGCTTCGTCGCGCGCAAGCACGGCAAGGAAGAGGTCGAGTATCCGGACCCGCGCGTCGAGCCGATCCTGAAAGAGACCTACGGCATCATGGTCTACCAGGAGCAGGTGATGCAGATGGCGCAGATCGTCGGCGGCTACTCGCTCGGCGGCGCCGACCTGCTACGCCGTGCGATGGGCAAGAAGAAAGTCGAGGAGATGGTCAAGCACCGCGCGACGTTCCGCGAGGGCGCGGCCAGGGACGGGCTAAGCGCAGCGAAGGCCGACGAAATCTTCGACCTGATGGAGAAGTTCGCCGGCTACGGCTTCAACAAGTCGCACGCCGCCGCATACGCGCTGGTGTCCTACCAGACTGCCTGGCTTAAGGCGCATTACCCGGCCGAGTTCATGGCCGCGACGATCTCCTCGGACATGGACAACACCGACAAGGTGGTGACCTTCCTGACCGAGTCGAAGGCGATCGGACTGACCATCCTGCCGCCGGACGCGAACGCCTCCGCCTACATGTTCGTGGCGACCCAGCCGAAGGAAATCCGCTACGGCCTGGGGGCGATCAAGGGCGTCGGCCAGGGGGCCTGCGAGGCGATCGTCGACGAGCGCAAGCGCAACGGCCCGTACAGGGACCTGGCCGACTTCTGCCGCCGCGTCGACCCGACCAAGCTCAACCGCCGCGTACTCGAGGCGCTGATCTACGCCGGCTCGCTCGATGCGCTGGCGCCCACCCGCGCCAGCCTGATGGAGCAGCTGCCTGACGCGATCAAGGCCGCCGAGCAGCATCTGCGCGATCGCCAGTCCGGCCAGAACGACATGTTCGGCGCGGCGATGGGGGCGGTGACGCCGGTAGTGCAGATCGAGCTGCCAACCGTGCCGGAATGGCCGCTGGAGCGGAAGCTGCAGGGCGAGCGCGACACGCTCGGCCACTACCTGTCAGGCCATCCCACCGACCCGTGGCGCGACGAACTGGCGCAGTTGTCGAGCTGCCCGCTGGGCGAGATCGCCGAGCGCTACCAGCCGCCCCGCCCGCGCAAGAACGACGACGGCGAGAGCAACCGTTTCCGCCGCGGCCCGGACACGCCGTGGACGGTCGCCGGCATGGTCACTGCGGTGCGCAAGCGCGGCGACTCGGACGCCTTCGTGCGGCTGGAGGACGGCACCGGCAGCATCGAGGTGAGCTTCTTCGGCGAGCTGTTCCAGCAGGTGTCACCGCTGCTGGTGCGCGACGAGATGCTGATCGTCGAGGGCGGCCTGCGCATCGACGAGTTCTCCGGCGGCGGCTTCCAGGTGCGCGCACGCAGCGCGATGACCCTGGCCGACGCCTGCCGCCGTCACGCCCGCCTGCTGCGGCTGAAGCTGAACGGCATTACGCCGGATTTCCCCGCCCAGTTGCAGCGCACCCTGGCCGGCTTCCGCGGCGGCCGCGCCAGCGTGGTGCTGTACGGCTACCACAACCGCGATGCCCAGGCCGACCTGGAGCTGGGCGAGGACTGGCGGGTCGAGGCGATCCCGGACCTGCTGCGTGCCGTGCGCGCGCTGCCCGGGATCGAGGCGGCCCGCCTGCGTATCGTGAAAAGCCAGGAGTGATGTAGGAGCGCACCCTGTGCGCGAATGCTCCCGGCTTCAATGTCGATCGGAAAAAAAAGCATTCGCGCACAGGGTGCGCTCCTACAATACGCCCGCGTTCTCGCGTTTTTTCGCGGCCCGCTATACTGCCCCGCTTACTGTCCTGAACCGCGCCGAATGAACCCGAACTTCCTCGATTTCGAACAACCGATTGCCGAGCTGGAAGCGAAAATCGAAGAGCTTCGCCATGCCAGTCATGGCCAGGCGGTGGACATCGACGACGAGGTCGGCCGCCTGCGCGAGAAGCTCAAGGTCAAGACCGCCGACATCTTCCGCAACCTCAATTCCTGGCAGGTGACCCAGCTCTCGCGCCACCCGGCGCGGCCGTACACGCTGGATTACATCGGCGCGATCTGCGAGGAGTTCCATGAGCTGGCCGGCGACCGCGCCTACGCGGACGACGCTGCCATCGTCGGCGGCCTGGGCCGCGTCAACGGCCGTTCGGTGATGATCATCGGCCACCAGAAGGCGCGCGACACCAAGGGCAAGGTACGCCGCAATTTCGGCATGCCGCGCCCCGAGGGTTACCGCAAGGCGCTGCGCCTGATGAAGCTGGCCGAACGCTTCGGCCTGCCCATCCTCACCTTCATCGACACCCCCGGCGCCTACCCCGGCGTAGGCGCCGAGGAACGCGGCCAGAGCGAGGCGATCGCCCGCAACCTGCTGGAGATGGCCGAGCTGAAGGTGCCGGTGGTGTGCACGGTGATCGGCGAGGGTGGCTCCGGCGGCGCGCTGGCGATCGGCGTGGGCGATGCGGTGGTCATGCTGCAGTACTCGATCTACTCGGTGATCTCGCCGGAGGGCTGCGCCTCGATCCTGTGGAAGAGCCAGGACAAGGTGCGCGACGCCGCCGACGCGATGGGCGTCACCGCCCCGCGCCTGCTCGAGCTGGGGCTGATCGACAAGGTCGTGCGCGAGCCGCTGGGCGGCGCGCACCGCAACCCGCACTCGATGGCGATCCGCCTCAAGGCCGTGCTGCTCAACGAGCTGGACCGGCTCCAGGCGATGAACGTGCCCGACCTGCTGGCACGCCGCTACGAGCGCCTGCGCGGCTACGGCGCCTACACCGAAGGCTGAGGTAGCCGGTCGGCCGCGCCGACCGGCCGAACCGTTCACTCCACTGCCTCGGCGGCTCTGCCATGATCACTGCTGATTCGCCCGGGGAAGCTTCGCCATGGCCAACACGCCGACCGACCGCCTCGCGGTCCTGATCGACGCCGACAACGCCCAGCCGGGTATCGTCGAGGGACTGCTGGCGGAAATCGCCAAGTACGGCACCGCCCACGCCAAGCGCATCTACGGCGACTGGACCGGCTCGCACCTGAAAGGCTGGAAGGAGACCCTGCTCACCTTCTCGATCCAGCCGATCCAGCAGTTCGGCTACACCCGGGGCAAGAACGCCACCGACTCGGCGATGATCATCGACGCGATGGACCTGCTCTACACCGGGCGCTTCGACGGTTTCTGCATCGTCTCCAGCGACAGCGACTTCACCCGGCTGGCAGCGCGCATCCGCGAGTCCGGGTTGACCGTGTACGGCTTCGGCGAGAAGAAGACGCCCGAGCCGTTCGTCGCCGCCTGCGACAAGTTCATCTACACCGAACTGCTGGTGGAAAAGCCGGAGGACGAGGCGCCGGCCAAGCGGTTGTCCCAGGCGCAGCTGAAGGGCGACGCGCGGCTGGTCGGCCTCCTGCGCAATGCCATCGACGCGGTCTCCGACGACAACGGCTGGGCGCACCTGGGCGCGATCGGCTCGTCGGTGGCCAAGCAGGCACCGGAGTTCGACCCGCGCAACTACGGCTACCGCAAGCTCAGCGAACTGGTCGATGCGATCGGCCTGTTCGATATCGACCCGCGCGGCGACGGCGCCACCCGCACGCTGTACGTGCGCGACAAGCGGCGCAAATGACCCGCGCGCCGTGACGACAGGCGCGGCCGGGCCTGCCGGCCTAGACTGTGCGTCCCGACGCCGCTGCAAAGTGCCTTGTCCCAACCGCTCACCGACCACCTGCTCGCCCGACTGGCCGACGCGCCGGCCGATGGCCTGTGCGTGGCCTTCAGCGGCGGCCCGGACTCCTCCGCGCTGCTGCATGCGCTGGCCTTGCTGCCGCGCGAGCGGCCGCTGCGCGCGTTGCATGTCGACCACGGCCTGCACCCGGACAGTGGGCGTTGGGCCAAGCACGCACAGGCATTCTGCGCAGGCCTCGGTATTGCCTGCACGGTGTTGCGCGCCGACGTGGATCTCGACACCGGTCTCGGCATCGAAGGCGCTGCGCGCGAGGCCCGCTATGCCGCGCTCGCCACCGCACTGCAGCCGGGCGAGCAACTGCTGACCGCGCACCATCGCGACGACCAGGTCGAGACGGTGCTGCTGAAACTGCTGCGCGGCGCCGGGCCGGAGGGGCTGGGCGGCATGCGCGCGCGGCGGCCGCTTGGCGCCGGCATGCTGTGGCGCCCCCTGCTCGAGGTGCCCCGCAGCGTGCTGCAGGCCTACGTGCAGCAGCAGGCGCTGGTCTGCCTCGATGACCCGGCCAATGCCGATCCGCGACTGGCCCGGCACGCGCTGCGCCACGAGGTCCTTCCCAGTCTCGCCCGCCACTGGCCGCATGCCGCCGATTCGATCACCCGCAGCGCCGCGCTGTGCCGGGACGCCGCCGATGCCTTGCGCACCGGCTGGCTGGCGGCCTTCGACCGACTGCACGACTGCGCCACCGGCAGCCTGGATGCCACCGGCTGGCGCGACCTCGCCCCCGGTCTGCGCGAACCGCTGCTCGATTACTGGCTGCACGGTCGCGACCTGCCTGCCCCCACCGGTGCGCAGCGTGCGCAGATCGTTCGCCAGATCGGCGCCCGCGACGGCCGCGTACCCTGTATCCGCTGGCCCGGCGCCGAGCTGCACGTGTGGCGTGGCCGCCTGTGGGCCCTGCCACCGGGCCCATCATCATTCGACCTGCACTGGCAGTCTCGCTGGGGCGGCGGTGCGCTGACCCTGCCGGATGGCGGCTTGTTGCGCGTCGACCGGGCGCTGGACGTGCCGCTCACGGTCCGCCTGCGCCACGGCGGCGAACGGCTCAGGCCGGCCGGCGACCCGCACACCCGCGAGTTGCGCGACCTGTTCCAGGCGGGCGCCATCCCCCCCTGGCAACGCCTGGCCTGCCCGCTGGTCTGGGAGGGTCACGTGCTGGTGGCCGTCGCCGACCGCTGGGTGAGCGCCCGTGGGCAGGAACTGCTCGGGGAGTCGCTGCGCTGGGTTCCCGGCCGTTAGCGAAAAGCCCGCTGCCATGCGGTTTTCGAGCCATCCGCGGCGTCTTTTCGATTGATTCCCATGCCCTGCTGCGCTAGCGTTGCCGGCCATGGCAAAGACCGTTCCCGCTCCCGCCGACACCGCACCAGCCGCCGACTTCGAGCATTCGCTCGACGAGCTCGAACAGCTCGTGGCCAAGATGGAGGGCGGCGACCTCAGCCTGGACGATTCGCTGGCCTCGTTCGAGCGCGGTATCGGCCTGTACCGGCACTGCCAGCAGGCGCTGGAAAAGGCCGACCTGCGGGTGCGCCTGCTGCTCGATCCCGACGCCCCCGAGAGCGCCGAACCGTTTGAACCCGAACTCTGAGCTGAGCACGGCGCTGCAGGCGCTGATCGACCGCGCCGACCGCGCACTCGCCGCCGCACTGCCCGCCGAAGACGCCCCGCCTGCCGAACTGCACCGCGCCATGCGCTACGCCGTGCTCGGTGGCGGCAAACGGCTGCGCCCGCTGCTGGTCTATGCCGCCGGCCACGCACTGGGCTGCGACGGCGCGGTGCTGGATGCCCCGGCCTGCGCGGTGGAGCTGATCCACGCCTACTCGCTGGTACACGACGACCTGCCGGCAATGGACGACGACGCGCTGCGCCGCGGACGTCCCACCTGCCACATCGTGTTCGGCGAAGCGATGGCGATCCTCGCCGGCGATGCACTGCAGGCACTGGCCTTCGAACTGCTGGCGCAGGCGCCGGTGGAACCGGCCACCGGCATGGCGATGCAACGCGCGCTCGGCCGTGCCTGCGGCGCCGAGGGCATGGCCGGCGGCCAGGCACTGGACCTGTCCGCGGTCGGCCACACCCTGTCGCTGGACGAGCTGGAACACATGCACGCCTGCAAGACCGGTGCGCTTATCCGCGCCTCGGTGCAGCTCGGCGCGATGGCCGCCGGTGCCGAGGTCGGTACGCTCGAGGCGCTGGACCACTACGCCCACGCCCTCGGCCTAGCGTTCCAGGTGCGCGACGACATCCTCGACGTCGAGGGCGAGTCCGCTGTGATCGGCAAGACCGCCGGCAAGGATGCAGCGGCCGACAAGCCCACCTTCCCCTCGCTCCTCGGCCTGGATGCCTCGCGCAGCCGGTTGACCCAGCTCACCGACGAGGCCCTGGCCGCCCTCGGTCCGCTGGATGCGCCGCACTCGCCGCTGCGCGAGCTGGCGCTGTACGCCGCGCACCGGCTGCGCTGACGACCGCTGACAACCGGCTCGAAAGAAAATGGCCGCCCCTGGGGCGGCCTTTCTGCGTGCATCGCTGGATGCGCCTACTTGATCAGCCGCAGCGCGAACGGATACCGGTAGCTCACGCCTTCGTTGGCCTTGATCGCCGCGATGATGGTGAACACGATCCACACGATGGCCAGCGCCCACAGCAGCAGGAAGCCGATCAGCACGAACACCAGGATCCAGCAGATCGCGCCGGCGATCATCACCGTGATGTTGAAGTTCAGCGCTTCCTTCGCCTGGTCGTCGACGAAGGGCATGGTGTCCTTCTTCACCAGCCAGATCACCAGCGGCCCCAGGAAGCAGGCCCAGCCGGCGGTCACCAAACCGAGCAATGCCGACAGGTGGGCGAACATCGCCCATTGGCGCTGCTCCGCCGAGGGCCCACCGGCGGCCGGCGGCTCGCCCGACGGCGGATCACCCGGCGGCGGCGCGGCCGGCGGGGGCGGGGGAGGTACGACGTCTTCGGGAGGAACGCTCATGGCAAGACCCTCGATGGTGGCGATGTATCGCCACGGCGTGGCGATCACCACCCGATGCTACCGCTACCGCAGGGTCTTGCGGAGGGGACCGTTGGCCTACGCGCCGGCGACGGTCATGCGATCGAGCAGGATCGAGCCGGTGAGGATGTGCGAACGCGGATCCACGTCCGATCCCACCGCCACGATGCCGGCGAACATGTCGCGCAGATTGGCGGCGATCGTGATCTCTTCCACCGGGTAGGCGATGGCGCCGTTTTCCACCCAAAAGCCCGAGGCGCCGCGCGAGTAATCGCCAGTGGTGGTATTGACGCCCTGCCCCATCAGTTCGGTTACCAGCAGGCCGGTGCCCAGCCGCGCGAGCATGCCGGCGAACGTGCTGGCCTCACCGTCCGCGGCGCCCGGTGAGACGACCAGGTTGTGGATGCCGCCGGCATTGCCGGTGGTCGTCAGCCCCAGCTTGCGTGCGGAGTAGCTGCCCAGCACATAGCGCACCAGCACGCCGTCCTCGACCAGCGTGCTGTCGCGGGTGGCCACGCCCTCGGCGTCGAACGAGCCCGAGGCCTGACCACCACGCAGGAGCGGCCGCTCGACGATCTGCATCCAGCCAGGCATCACCGGCTTGCCGGCGTGGTCGAGCAGGAAACTGGCTCGCCGGTACAGCGCGCCACCGCTGACCGCTCCGACCAGGTGGCCAACCAATCCCCGCGCCAGTTCGGCGGCGAACAGCACCGGGCATTGCCGGGTCGACAGGCTGCGCGCACCAAGCCTCGCCAGCGTACGCTCGGCAGCCTTGTCGCCAAGCGCCCCGGCATCCATGAACCGCGATGCATCGCGCACGCTGTCGTACCAGTAGTCGCGCTGCATGCCGGATTCGTCGCCAGCGATCAGCGAGAGCGAGAGCGAATGCCGGGTCCCGCGCTCGCAGCCGACGAAGCCATGCGAGTTGGCGTACACCGCCAGGCTCTCGCCCATTTGCACGCCGGCACCGTCGGAGTTGGTGATGCCGGCGTGGGCGCGCCCGGCATCCTCGATGCGCTGCCCCAACGCGATCGCGCCGGCGGTGTCGATCGCCCATGGATGCCACAGGTCCAGATCGGGAAACTCGGTGGCCATAAGCGCCGCATCGGCGAGGCCCGCGGCAGGGTCTTCCTCGGTATAGCGGGCGATCGCGCAGGCCTGGTCCAGCGTGGCCTGGATCGAGTCCGGGTTCAGGTCCGCGGTGCTGGCCGAACCCTTGCGCTGGCCGAAGTACACGGTCAGGCCGAAGCCGCGGTCGCGGGTGTGCTCGACCGTCTCCACCTCGCCCAGTCGCACGTTCACGCTCAAGCCCGTGTCGATGCTCGCGGCCACCTCGGCCTGGCTGGCACCGGCGGCGCGCGCGCGGCGGATCACGTCCTGCGCCAGCGCGGCCAGGCGATCCAGGTCCTCGCGGCTGCGATCGGGATGGGTGGCGATTTCGCTCACGTGGGATTCCTTGAGAGGGGACGGGTAGAATGGACGACCCGCGCCGTCCGACCCGTCACATATGGGGCCGTCGGGCGACATGAAAAGAGCGTGCCAGTCTGGCCGCTGTGGAGAGTCCCATGCAACCAGCCGCCGGCGTCTACCGCCACTACAAGGGTCAGCGCTACCGCGTGCTGGGCACGGCCCGCCATAGCGAAACGATGGAGCCGATGGTGGTGTACCAGGCACTGCACGGCGAGTACGGCCTGTGGGTGCGTCCGGCCGCCATGTTTTGCGAAACGGTGGAGCTGGAAGGCGAGCCGATCCCGCGCTTCGCCCTGGAACAGGCCGACCACAGCGACCCGCTCTCCCTCGCCCATCCACCGGAAGCCACCCCGTGAGCCCCAGCCGAAGCCGCAGCCAGTACGAACTGGACGAGACCGAATACGGCCCCAGCCGCACCCAGCAACGCCGCGACGCGCTGGCCGTGCTGGCGCTGGCCACCCAACTGGTGGAGATGGTGCCTTCCAAGCTGGCCAAGCTCGCGCTGCCGGACGATGTACGCGACGAGATCGCCAACGTGCGGAAGATCACCTCGCACATCGCGCGCAAGCGGCAGCTTGCCTTCCTCGCCAAGCTGATGCGACGCCACGAGGAAGCCAGCTTCGACGCGGTCCGCGCCGAACTCGGCGAAAACCGCGAAAAGCAGCGCCAGGAAACCGCGGCCATGCACCGGCTGGAATCGCTGCGCGAGCGCCTGCTGGGCGAGGACGGCGATGACGCGCTGTCCGGACTGGCCGAGCAACATCCCGCTCTCGACCGCCAGCACCTGCGCTCGCTGGTGCGCCAGGCCCGTATCGAAAAGAACACCCCGAACAAGCCGCCGCGGGCCTATCGGGAGATCTTCCAGGTGCTCAAGGAACTGGACGCCGACGAGCCGGGCGACGGGGCGACGGCGCAGGACGGCGACGCCTGACTTGCGGCGGACCGCTGCCGGGCGGCCGCCACGGCCAAACGTGCGAAAGGCGCCCCTAGGGCGCCTTTCGCGTCTTTGCTCCGGGCTGTGGGTCGGATCAGGACGCGGTGCCGCCCACCGTCATGCTGTCGATGCGCAAGGTGGGCTGGCCGACGCCCACCGGCACGCTCTGGCCGTCCTTGCCGCACACGCCGACGCCCTCGTCCAGCTTCATGTCGTTGCCGATCATCGAGACCCGCTGCAGCACCTCGGGGCCGGAACCGATCAGGGTGGCCCCCTTCACCGGCGCGGTGATCCTGCCGTCCTCGATCAGGTAGGCCTCGCTGGCCGAGAAGGTGAACTTGCCGTTGGTGATGTCCACCTGGCCACCACCGAAGTTCGGCGCGTACAGACCCTTCTTCACCGAACGGATGATCTCGGCCGGATCCATGGCGCCACCGCGCATGTAGGTGTTGGTCATGCGCGGCATCGGCAGCTGGGTGAACGACTCGCGGCGGCCGTTGCCGGTGGGCTGCATGCCCATCAGGCGGGCGTTGAGCTTGTCCTGCATGTAGCCGACCAGGATGCCGTCTTCGATCAGCGTGGTGCACTCGGTCGGGGTGCCCTCGTCGTCGATGCTGAGCGAGCCGCGGCGGCCAGACAGCGTGCCGTCGTCGACCACGGTGACGCCCTTGGCCGCCACGCGCTGACCGATACGGCCGGCGAAGGCGGAACTGCCCTTGCGATTGAAATCGCCTTCCAGGCCGTGGCCGATCGCCTCGTGCAGCAGCACGCCGGGCCAGCCGGGGCCCAGCACCACGGTCATCTGGCCGGCCGGCGCGTCGATCGAATCGAGGTTGACCAGCGCCTGACGGATCGCCTCGTCGGCAAAGCCGAAGGCCCGGCCGTTGGCGATCAGCTCGCGATAGCCGTAGCGCCCGCCGCCGCCGGCGTAGCCTTGCTCGCGGCGGCCGTTGGCCTCGGCGATCACCTGCACGTTCATCCGTACCAGCGGGCGTACGTCGGCCGCCAGCGTGCCGTCGGAGGCGGCGATCAGGACCGTGTCCAGCGTGGCCGCCAGGCTGACGATCACCTGGGTGATGCGCGGATCGCGCGAACGCGCATAGGCATCGACCTCGCGCATCAGCGCGATCTTGTCCGGGTTGGGCAGACTCTCTACCGGATCGATCGCCGGATACAGCGCGCGGACGTTGCCGATCGCCAGTGGACGGCCAGCCCCGCGACCGTCCTGCGCGATGGCGCGTGCGGCCTGGGAGGCTTCCAGCAACTGCGGCAGGACGATCTCGTCGGAATAGGCAAAGCCGGTCTTCTCCCCTGAGATCGCACGCACGCCGACGCCCTGCTCGATGGAGTGGCTGCCGTCCTTCACGATGCCTTCCTCGAGCAGCCACGACTCGCTGCGCGAATGCTGGAAATACAGGTCGGCGGCGTCGATCGACGGGGCCATCAGTTGTGCGAACACCCGCTCGAGGTCGCCGGTGGCGAGGCCGCCGGGAGTGAGCAGACGCTGCTGGGCAAGGGCGAGGAGGTTGTCCATGGAGATCGGGCCGGTGGTGGAATGAAGCATATGGGGGCGCCCAGGGTGGATCCAAACGCACCGGGCCACGAGGCGGCGCCCGCGCCTGGAGGTTACCGGCGGGCGCTGGTGGCCGGGGCGGGCTGCGTGGTGGCGGGTGGCTTGGGTGCGGACTGTCCCGTGGCCGGCGCGCCCCCGGACGGGCCGACCGCAGGCTGGCCGGTGCCGGCCGGAACGGAGGGGCGCAACAATGCCCTGGACTCACGCTTCTCAAGCAGAGTGATCCTGGGTTTGTCCCAACTGCCGGTGATCGCGTAGCGCGCGCGGGCGGCCCGATTCAGTCCCTTGCCGAGCAGGCCCTGCACCGCCAGCCCAGCGGCGGCGCCGACCGGGCCGCCGACCACCGCGCCGACCACCGGCAGGCTGTTGCCCACATGCGGAACCACCAGCAACTGCTGGTCGTAGTCGCGTGCACGCAGGCCGGTACGTCCGCTCACGGTGATCTCGGCCGCCGGCCCCTTGATCTTCATGTTCTGCGTGGTGGCGTTGCCGTTGGCGAAGATGAAGCTGCCGTCGATGCTGTCGAAGGCCAGTCCCTTGCCGAACACGTCGCCGAAATCGAGTGTAAGCCGACGCGGCAACTCGGCCAGCGAGACCAGTCCCAGCAGCCGCCCCACGCCCGGGGAATCGGCCTCCGGGATGCGTCCGTCGGTCACGCGCACCTGCAGGCGCCCCTCGAGGTTGGCCAGGGTGATCGCCGACGGGCTGCCCGGCCAGGTGCCGTCGAGGTGGGCACGGGTCTTGCCGCCGTTGAACAGGCCATCGAAGCCCAGGGCGTCGAGCATCTTGCCGATGTCCTCGGCGGAGAAATCGATCGCCAGGTGGGTCTGGCTGTCGTCCGCGCTGCCGTTCCAGTCGCCCGATGCGGTGATCTGCACGCTGGGTGACAGCGCCCGCAACTGGTCCAGATGCATGCCTTTGGCGGTCGGCCAGCTCTCCAGCCGTGCCTGTCCCAGATGGGCGTTGCCCAGCCGCAGGTCGTCCACCAGCAGGTGGAATGGTGGCAGGCTGGCCGGGTTCACGCCGGTGCGTGCGGCCTGCTCCGGCGTCGGGCCGGTATCGGGCAGCGCCTTGCCGTCTGCGTCCTTCGGCGGCTCGGCCTTGGGCCAGTACAGACGCTTGAGCCGTGCGGTGATGCCGCGCTTGCCGAGGTCGGCGGTCGGCACGTCGAAATGGCCGGAGAGGGTCGATCCATCGGCATCGATGCTCAGTCCGCCGGAGGTGGGCTTGACCAGCATGTGCAGGTCGGGGAAATCGTTGTTGAACAGCATCGCGTGGTCCGCGGTGACGTCGATGCCGTCCAGCGTGGGCGCCGATCCGGAGGCCTGGCCACCCACCACCTGCTGGATCCAGCCGCTCACGTCCACCCGGCCGCTGTGCCCCTGCACGCGCACGCCCTGCGTCGGCAGCGCGTCGGGCATCCGGTCGCCGAGCGCCACCGTGCCGGCCAGCGGCTGGCCATAACCTCCCGGCAGGCGGAAGCGTGCGCGCATCACGTCGTCCAGCGACACCTGCAGGTCGGCCGAATCGGTCGGCAGGCCCAGCACCACGTGCAGCGGCATCATCAGTCCAGCCGGCTTGTCCAGTGGCGCCGGCAGCTTGATCGCGATGCTCTGCAACCCGGAGTCGACGGTGAGCCGCTGGTGCAGCGGCCCATTGGCTGCATCGCGTCCGATATCCAGCCCGATGCGGAACTCGCTGCGCCCCTCCGAGGCGGCGCCCAGCCAGGCCATGGCCGGCTGGTCCTGCAGCAGTTCGGCCAGGGTGTAGCGACCGTCCAGGCTCGCCGAAAAGACCGAATCCGGGTCGCCGGTAGCCCCGGCGATGCGCATCTGCAGGGTGGACGACTGGCCGCGGAACGTCCCCTGCAACGGGCCGGCAGACAGCCCCTTCCCGTCAAACTGCATCGGCCCGCTGAGCTGGCCCAGCTTGAGGTTCCAGTCCGGTGCCGCGAGATCGGCACCGGTCAACTGCGCGGTTCCGTTGAGCTGGAACGATGCTTCGTCCTTGAACGGCAGCAGCAGGTGGAAATCGAAGTCGCCCTTGCCGCCGAGCTTGAGCTTGGCCAGCGTATCGGCCTCGCGCGCGGCGATCGGGCTGTGGCTGACGAAGCCGAGCATGCCGGCACCGCTGCCGCTGCCGCTGACGTTGAGGTCCAGCGAGGCGTCGCCGAAATCGGGAATCAATGCCACTGCGCGTTGCGCCTTCACCCCCATCGCATCGCCTCCGCCGGCCTGCACGAGCATGCCGTTGTCGATGAAGTTGGCCACCGCACTGACGTGCTCGGCACGGGGCCAACCCTCGCCATAATCCAGGGTGAGATCGCTGATCCGCGCCTGTGCCTCGAAGCGCCCTTCGTTGTGAAGGAATGGCCAGTCGGCCAGGCTGCCCCGAACCAGTGCATCGCCGCCGTCGATGGTGCCGCCGACCAGGGCGCGATCCAGCCACGCCATCGCCTTGGGCGGCATCGTCAACGGCCAGAACAGCTTGGCGGCGGTGACGTCGCTGCGGTCGACGTGGGCATACAGGTCGAGGAATGGGCGCCCGCCATCGGCAGGCAGCAGCACCTCGCCGCGTGCCTGGCCGGCGTAGCCAACACCGGTGAAGTCCAGCGGATCGGCGCCCAGGTGCACGCCATCGTCGTCATGCCAGACCGCTACCGTGCCGGCCAGCCGGGACAACTCGAACGGCTGGCGGAACGCCTTGGGGAAACGCAGCACCGTTGCCTGCTCCGGCAACTCCAGCGAGAGCGCCTCGGCATAGCCGCGTAACGTCCCGGAGAGCCGATCGATGCCCGGCAGCGCACCGACCGGATCGATCCCAAGCCCCTGGAACGCCGCGTCGAGCCGGACCAGGCCCGCACCACGCTGCCACTGCACGTCGGCGCGGGTGATCTCGCCACGCGGCTTGCCCTCGCCCAGCCAATGGGACAGGCCGGGCGACATGTCCGGCACGAGCGCCAGCCAGGGCGCCAACGGCGCCAGTTGCAGGTTGCTGGCCGCCACGCCGATGCGGATCGCCTCGGCCGTGGGGCGGTGCATCACCGCGACCAGTCCGCTGCCGTCGTAGCCGGCCCAGGCGAGCCGGTAGCCGTCCCCGGCCTGGCGTATTTCCATCACGCCGCGGATCGCCGCCACGTCGACCCGGCCGCCCACCGGTGTGCCCAGCGAAACCCCGGTGAGGTCGGTCTGCAGCACGCTGCGAACCACCTTGCCGGCGCGCCAGTCCAGCCACGCCTCCAACTGCCCGTGGCCCTGCTCGGCGGTGTAGCCGGCCAGGCTGACGTCACCCAGCATCGCCTTCACGTCGAGGTTGTCGCCGGCCAGCCAGATGCGCCCACTGCTGCCGTCGTCGCGGAACTGCCCGGCCGCGGTAAGCACGCCGTCCGCGCCGGCACGGCGCAGACGCGCGCCTACGCGGACCTCGCCCGAACCCAGCCACGCGCGCAACTGCTCGGCCAGCACCGCGTAGTGCCGGCCGGTCCGCTCGTCGGCGACGTCGATGTGCACATCATCCAGCCACAGGTCCAGCGAGAGGCGTCCCAGCGACGCCGGTTGCCCGGAACTGCCTCCGCTCGCTCCAATGCCACGGATCGACCAGCGGCCGTCCATGCTGCGCGCCACGTCCAGTTGCACGCCCCGCACGTGCAGGTTGAGCAGGTGCCGCGACGGCAGCAGCCAACCGCCGAAATCCAGCGTCGCGTCGACCTCGGGAATGCGCATCGGCGCCTCACCGGGTGCACCGCCGCCCAGGGTGACGCCGCGCAATGCGAATGTCGGGCCAGCAGGCGTCCAGCGCCCCTGCATCGATTCGAACGACACCGGGCGGTGCAGGCGCGCACCAAGCTGGGCGGCCACCCATTGCGGATGCTGCGCCAGCGCCGGCAGCAGCACCTGCGCCAGCGCCGCCACCACCGCCAGGGTGATCAGGCCGACGCCGACCGTCCATCCGAGCGCACGGCTGAGTCGGTGCGCGCGCCGCGACCAGGTCGCCGTCACGGTCGACGGTCCGCGCCGCACCGCGGATTACAACAGCACCACATCGAACTGTTCCTGCGAATAATGCTCTTCGGCTTGAAAGCGTATGCTCTTGGAGATGAACTCTTCCAACTCGGCCACCGCGGAGGACTCCTCCTCCAGGATGCGGTTGACCACCGCGGGGCTGGCCATCACCAGCAGCTTGGCCGCGCTGAACTGGCGCACCGCGCGGGTGATCTCGCGGAAGATCTCATAGGTCACCGTCTCGGCGGTCTTGACTGTGCCCCGGCCGGCGCACGCCGGGCATGGTTCGCACAACTGGCGCTCCAGGCTCTCGGTGGTGCGCTTGCGGGTCATCTCCACCAGGCCCAGCGCCGACATCGGGTAGACCGTGGTCTTGGCGTGATCGCGCGACAGGCCCTTCTCGAGCGTGCGCAGCACCTGGCGCCTGTGCTCCTCGTCGGTCATGTCGATGAAGTCGATAATGATGATGCCGCCCAGGTTGCGCAGTCGGAGCTGGCGCGCCGCCGCCTGCGCCGCTTCCAGGTTGGTCCGGTAAACGGTTTCTTCCAGGTTGCGCGTGCCGAGGTAGCCCCCGGTGTTCACGTCGATGGTGGTCATCGCCTCGGTCTGGTCGACGATCAGGTAGCCGCCGGACTTCAACGGCACCTCCTTCTTGAGCGCGCGCTGGATCTCGTCCTCGGCGCCGTACAGGTCGAAGATCGGCCGCTCGCCATCGTAGTGCTCGACGCGGTCGTCCAGGCTGGGCATGAACTTGTGGACGAACTTGACCACCCTCTCGAAGGTTTCTCGCGAGTCCACGCGAACCTTTTCGATGGCCTCGTTGAGCGAGTCGCGCAGGCAGCGCAACGGCAGCGACAGTTCCTCGTAGACGCGCTCGCCGACCTTCGCCCGGGCAATGTTCTCCTGCACCACGCGCCATACCTTGCCGAGATAGGTCACGTCGAAGGCCAGCGACTCCGCCGACTGGCCCTCCGCGTTGGTGCGCACGATATAGCCCAGCGGGCTCTCGCCCAGGAGTGGGGCCAGCACGTCCTTCAGGCGCTGTCGCTCATCCTCGTCCTCGATGCGCGCGGAAATGCCCAGCGTGCGCGCATGCGGCAGCAACACCAGGTAGCGCGATGGGATCGACAGGTGAGTGGACAGCCGCGCGCCCTTGGTGCTGATCGGGTCCTTGACCACCTGCACCACGATCTCCTGCCCTTCGTGGACCAGTTCGCTGATCGATGGCACCTGGCCGTTGCCTGCCGGATCGCCCTCGACCCCGGGGATGGCGGGACGAATGATGTCCGACGCATGCAGGAAGGCCGCGCGGTCCAGACCGATGTCGACGAACACCGCCTGCATGCCGGGCATCACCCGCTGCACCCGGCCTTTGTAGATGTTGCCCACGTAGCCGCGTTTGGAGGCGCGCTCGACGTGGACCTCCTGCAACATGCCGTTCTCGACGATACCCACGCGTGTCTCGCGCGGCGTCACATTGATCAGGATCTCTTCGCTCACCGCACTACCCCCGCCCAGGGCGACCTTTATAACGGCTGCTTCGGGGGACTGTCGATGCGCACCAGCCCTTGACTTTGGCGGCCCGTGACGCGTGTCGCCGGGCCGTTCAGGCCGGCCCGGGACGGCCGCCGGCGCCATCTTCGGGATGCGGGCTGCGCTGCCCCTCCGGCGGCTGCCGCGGCATCGCCCCGGCGGACTCGTGCCCGGCATCCTGCGCGCGCGACCATTCGCCGCGCCAGCGCGGCAGGGCGTCCGGGTGATGGACCTGCACGAACGCCAGCAGACCCTCGCGCACGCGACAGCGCAGATCCCAGTTGCGACCGGAGTCGCGCGAGCTGACCAGCGCGCGCAGCTGCATCGCGTGCCCGCTGGCGTCGGTCACCTGGAGCACACACACGCGTCGGTCCCACTCGGGGGCTTCGCGGCACAGGCGCTGGAGCTCCTCGCGCAAAGGCGCCAGCGGCACGCGGTAGTCCAGCCAAAGGAATACCGTACCGATGATCTGCGCCGTGCGCCGCGTCCAGTTCTGGAACGGGTTCTCCATGAACCAGTTCAGCGGCACCACCAACCGCCGCTCGTCCCAGATACGCACCACGACGTAGGTCCCGGTGATCTCCTCGATACGCCCCCACTCGCCCTGGATGATCACCACGTCGTCGAGCCGGATCGGCTGGGTCAGCGCAATCTGCAGGCCGGCGATGAGGTTGCTCAGCACCGGCTTGGCCGCCAGGCCCACCGCGAGCCCGGCCAGTCCCGCTGAGGCCAGCAGGCTGGCGCCGATCTGGCGCACCAGCGGCAGTGTCATCAGGGCTGCAGCCAGGCCCAGCAGCACGATCAGCACGGTTGCCGTGCGGCCGAGCACCCGCGCCTGGGTGAGCACACGGCGGGCCTGCAGGTTGTCCTCGGTATCGACGGGGAACCGCCGGGTAAAGAACGCCTCCGCCGCCTGGACGCAGCGCACTCCCAGCCAGGAGGCCACGCCGATCATCGCAACCACCAGCGTATGGGACAGGACGCCGACCCCGCCCAGCTGCGCTGCTTCGGGTCTGGCCCGCAGTACCACCGCGAGCGCTACCAGCGGCACCAGCCAGCCCATGGGCGTGCGGGCGAAGCGCAGCATGTCCCGCGCCATCGGGTGACCTTCGCTGACCCGCCACAGCAGCCATCGGATGAGCCGATGCGCCACCACCGCCAGCACCAGCGCCAGTGCCGCATACGCGGCCAGACGAAATGTGGCCGAGCGGTTCCAGAGATCGAGAGGGAAATCGCTCATGCGCCGAGCATGCCAGCCAGAACGTCCACGCCACGTCGGCGCCGCGATCACGTAGAGTTGCAGCATGACTTCCACTCCTACCCTGCTCGCCTGGAGCGGCGGCAAGGACTGCCTGATGGCCCTGCAGCGGCTGCAAGCCGATCCGCACTGGCAGGTGGTCGCCCTGCTCACCACGGTCAACCGCACCTACGACCGCATCGCCATGCATGGCGTGCGGCGTACGATCCTGGAGGCCCAGGCCGCGTCGCTCGGCCTGCCGCTGCTGGTGGTGGAAATGGACTGGCCCGGCTCGAACGAAGCCTACGAGGAAGCACACGCCAATGCGCTGGCCGAGGCGCGCATGCGCTGGCCGGGCGTACGCCACTGCGCGTTCGGCGACCTGTTCCTGCAGGACGTGCGCGACTACCGCGTGCGCCAGCTCGGCCAGGCCGAGTGGCGCGCGATATTCCCGATATGGGGCGAGGACACCGCCGCGCTGTCGCGCCGCTTCGTCGCCGAAGGTCACCGCGCAATGCTCTGCTGCGTGGACACCCAGCAGTTGGACGCCGCGTTCTGCGGTCGTGCCTACGACGGGGCCCTGCTCGATGCGCTGCCAGCCGGCGTCGACCCCTGCGGCGAGCGCGGCGAGTTCCATACGCTGAGCTGCGGCGGCCCGCTGTTTCGCACGCCGCTGCACCTGCGCAGGGGCGAATCGGTGTTGCGCGACGGGCGCTTCCAGTTCACCGACTTCCTGCTCGATGACGCGACCGGCTGACGATCACATCCTGCCCGACGTGCTGCAGCCGGCACTGGCGCTGGTGTTCTGCGGTACCGCGGCGGGAAAACGTTCGGCGGCCGCGGGGGCGTATTATGCGCATCCCGGCAACCTGTTCTGGCGCGCGGTCGCCGAGGTCGGGCTGACCCCGCGGCGGTATGCACCTGGGGAGTTCCCGCAACTTCCCGAACTCGGCATCGGCTTCACCGACCTGGCCAAGTTCCATAGCGGCAATGACAGCGAGCTGCCGCGCGACGCCTTCGACGTGCCGGCGTTGATAGCAAAGATCGAGCGCTTTGCACCGCGCTGGCTGGCGTTCACCAGCAAACACGGGGCCAAGGCGGCACTGGGGCGTGCGATCACCGGCTACGGCGAGCAGCCGGAGTGCATCGGGACGACGCGGGTGTTCGTGCTGCCCTCGCCGTCGGGACAGGCGCGCGGGCATTGGTCGATCGCGCCGTGGCAAGCGTTGGCGTTGCGGGTTCGCGGGGACTGAAGACGCCGGATCTGGCCTCCGCCGGGATCCCGTGCCGCCCCCCAAAGAAACGGGCGCCCGAAGGCGCCCGTCCATGAATCCGCCAAATACGGCCGCTTACATCTCGACGCAGTCGAACCGCACGTCGGCCGGCACGTCCAGCGTGTAGTCCACGTCGCTGCGATCGAAACCGAACAGCTTGAGGAAGTCGTGGCGGTAGCCGGCGTAATCGGTAAGCTGGGTGAGGTTCTCGGTGGTCACGGTCGGCCACAGCGCCTTGCACTCGGACTGCACGTCGTCGCGCAGCTCCCAGTCGTCCAGGCGCAAGCGGTGCTCCTGGTCCACCGGCGGCGCGCTGCCGTCGGCGCGGTAGAGGAAATCGCGGAACAGGCGGTTGGCCTGCTCGATGGTGCCCTCGTGGATGCCCTTGGCCTTCATGATCTTGAAGACCATCGAAACGTACAGCGGGATCACCGGGATCGCCGCGCTGGCCTGGGTCACCACCGACTTCATCACGCCCACATAGGCCTTCAGGCCCTGCGCCGCGTAGCGCTCGCGCATGGTGTTGGCGGTGTTGTCCAGATGCTGCTTGGCGCGACCCAGCGTGCCGTGCCAGTAGATCGGCCAGGTGATCGAGGTGCCGACGTAGCTGTAGGCGATGGTGGTGGCGTCCTTGGCCAGCACGCCGGCCTGGCTCAGCGCCTCGATCCACAGCGCCCAGTCCTCGCCGCCCATCACGGCGACGGTGTCGGCGATCTCTTGCTCGGTAGCCGGATCGACGGTGGCGGTGATCACGGTGTCGCGGTTGGTGTCGATCGAGGTGGCGCTGAAGGTCTCGCCGATGGTCTTGAGCGCCGAGCGCTTCACTTCACCGGTGTCCGGCAGCTTGCGCACCGGCGAGGCCAGCGAATAAACCACCAGGTCGATCGGGCCGCCCATCTCCGCCTTGATCAGCTCGATGGTGCGCGCACGGGTCTCGTTCGAGAACGCGTCGCCGTTGATCGACTTGCTGTAAAGACCGGCGGCCTTGGCCGCCTGGTCGAACGCGGCGGAGTTGTACCAGCCGGCGGTGCCGGTCTTGGTCTCGCTCGAGGGCTTCTCGAAGAACACGCCGAGCGTGGCCGCGCCATAACCGAAGGCGGCGGTGATGCGCGAGGCCAGGCCATAGCCGGTGGAGGCGCCGATGACCAGCACGCGCTTCGGACCCTGCCCGCTCTGGCCGCTGGCGCTGGTGATGTCGATCTGCTCGCGCACGTTGTTCGCACAGCCCACCGGGTGCGCCGTGATGCAGATGAAACCGCGGACTTTCGGATTGATGATCATGCGTTCGCTTCGATCGTGGTCAGGCAAAGGCGCATATTACCCGCCAGTGCCGGCCATGCGCCTGCGTAGGGTTTCGGATGTCCGATACGAGAACGGCCCGTCGAAGCGGGCCGCTCGTGCGATCCATCGCGCGACCATGCACTCAGTCGTTCGGCGTCTGGCGATATTTGCCCACGTCGCGCTCGAGCACCGGCGGGGCGCGGTTGGTCCAGGCGTACCGGATGTAGCTGACTACCGCAGCCACATCGGCGTCGTCGAGCGACTGCGCGAACGGCGGCATCGAGTAGGGCCGCGGGTTGCCGGTGGTCACCGGCGGAAAGCCACCGAGCAGCACCACCCGAATCGCATTGATGCCGGTCGGCTCGTCGACCGAGGAATTGCCGTCGAGCGGCGGATAGACCCCGGCCACGCCATTGCCGTCCTTGCCGTGGCAAGCGGCACAACGCTGGCCATAGATCTCCGCGCCCCTGTGCCGCATCGCCGTTGCGTCGATCGCCGGATCGGCGACCCGCGGCTGCGGCCGCGGCGGCAGCGATTCAAGGTAGTTTGCGATCGCCGCGAGATCGGCGTCGGCCATGTGCTGGGTACTGCGCGAGACCACCTCGGCCATCGGGCCGAACGCACTGCCCTTCGCCGACTGTCCCGTCTTGAGCAACTGCACGATGTCCTGCCCGCTCCAGCCCTCGAGCCCGCCGTGGGCCTGCGTGCCGAGGTCGGGCGCATACCAGTCCTGCGCGGGAATCTCGCCGCCGGACAACGGCGGCTGCGCCGGGATGCCGCCAAGCGCGTCGCGCCGGGCGTGACACTCGTTGCAGTGGCCCAGGCCCTGCACCAGATAGGCACCCCGATTCCACTCGGCAGACCGGGCCGGATCGGGCCGGTACACCCCGGGCTGGAAATACATCGCGCGCCAGGCAGCCAGCCCCTGGCGCACGCTGTAGGGAAATTTCAGCTCCGGAGTCGCGGCGGGACGATGCACCGCCGCCAGCGATTTCAGGTAGGCGAAGATCGCCAGCGCATCCGCGCGGGTGACCTTGGTGTACGAGGTGTAGGAGAACGCCGGGTAGAGGAACTCGCCGTGGCGTCCCTTGCCCTCGTGCAGGGCACGCCAGAAATCGGCAAACGTCCACCGGCCCAGTCCGGTCTCGTCATCCGGCGTGATGTTCGGCGCCGGGATATTGCCGAATGGAGTCGGCACTTCGTGGCCGCCGGCGAACGGGACGCCGTCGCGCGCGGTGTGGCAGGCCGCGCAATCGCCGACCGTGGCGAGGTAACGGCCACGCTCGATCAGCGCCGGATCAGCCAGGTTCTCCCCCGCAGCGAGCTGACCGGCGCGACGCAAGGCCGCGTCGTCGGGATGCGGTCCGAACAACCACCAGGCGACACCGCCGAGCATCAGTACGAGGACGACCAGGAATCCGCGCAACAGCCATTTCATGCACCATCTCCCTCGACCTGGCTGGCGGCTGGTGCGGTATTCCCGAGCACGCCGCACTGCAGCGGCGGCGTCACCGAGCCGGCCGGCTGCGCGTGCATGTCCGCCGGCACCTGGCGCGTGGCCAGGAAAGCCGACACTGCGGTGATGTCCTCCGGGGTAAGCCGGTTGGCGATCGTCGCCATGCAGTCCGGTGCAGCAGCGGCGCGGGTACCGGTACGCCAGGAGCCGAGTTGCGAACTCACGTAGTCGTAGGGAAGACCCACCAGGCCGGGTGTGGATGGCTGCACGCCGGTGAGCTGGCTCCCGTGACAGGCCTGGCAAGGCGGGATCTTCCGCCCTGGGTCGCCGAGCTCGGTCAGCGCCTGTCCGCGTGCCAGCAGCGCGGCGGATACCCTGGGCGTGGGCGACGGCGAGTACGGCACCTCCTGTTGGGCGAAGTAGCTGGCGATCTCGTGCATGTAGGCGTCGGTCAGCGGGCGCACGGTGTATTCCATCGGGCCGTACTTGCGCAGGCCAAGCTGGAAATAGCGCAACTGGCGCGCCAGGTATTCCGCCGGCTTGCCGGCCAGACGCGGGAAGAAGCCGGTACCCGGCGAACCCTCGCCGTGCTCGCCGTGACAGGCCGTGCACGAGGCGATGCGCTGGGCCAGGGTGTCCGGCACGGTATGGGGTGGCGGGTTATCGGCGGCGTGTGCGACCGGCAGCAGCAGGGCTGCCAGCAGAAGGGCTCTGCCGAGCGGGATACGGAAGTAACGGATCATCGCTAGAGTATAGGTGCTCGGTATGGCGAAGCCGCGAAACGCTCCGGCCGCCGGCCCGATGTCGCGACAACCTGCCGCAAGCCCCGCCCCGCTCCGGTCCTCGCGATCCCGGCAACATCCCCGGCTCCGACTGCCCGCAAAAGCGCCGAAAGCGCCAGCGCCGCGACCGGGAATCCGCCGCCTGCGCGTGGACCCGGGCCCCAGGCTGGCCTGTCACCGACCGTCTCGTGAAATCCCATGCGCATCCCACTCCCTGCCGTCCTGGCTGCGACCATCGCGATCGCCCTTCCCCTGCGCGCCGCGTCGGCTGCGCCCGATTCCCACCCCGCCTGGCGCCAGCCACAGGTGCCGCAGCGCATCTTCGGCAACACCTGGTACGTCGGCAGCCGCGGGCTCAGCGCGATCCTGGTGACCTCGCCGCAGGGCCACGTGCTGATCGATGGCACGCTGCCCGAAAATGCGGCGATGGTTGAAGCGAACATCCGATCGCTCGGCTTCCGCCTGCACGACGTCCGGGTGATCCTCGACTCGCATGCGCATGGGGACCACGCCGGTGCCTTGGCAGCGATCGCCCGGGACAGCGGGGCTACGGTCCGGGCACGCGCGGCCCAGGCTCGGGCGCTGCGTGAAGGCGGCAGGGACCCGGAAGATCCGCAGTACGGCGACGCGCCGCTGTTTCCGCCGATCGGGCACGTGCAGGTGATCGGGGACGAGGCCACGGTACATGTCGGGCCACTGGCGATCCGCGCCCATCCGACGCCAGGGCACACCCCCGGAAGCACCACCTGGAGCTGGACCTCCTGCGAGCGCGGCCGCTGTCTGCACATCGTGTATGCCGACAGCCTCACGCCGATGGCGGCCGGCAGCTACCGCTTCTCCGACCCGGACCATCCGGAGCGTCTGGCATCCTTCCGCCGCGGCATCGCCGCGTTGTCCACCCTGCCCTGCGACATCCTGATGACCCCACATCCGGAAGCCAGCAGCTTCTGGCAGCGGATGGCTGCGCGCGAGCGTGGCAAGGTCGATGCATTGCGTGATCCCGGTGCCTGCCGCGCCTACGCGCGCCTGGGCGGGCAGATGATGGACAAACGCGTCGCTGTCGAGCGGGAGACCGCTCCCTGAGCTGCGCGCAGGACCTGCGGGTGACAAGGATCACTTAGCTCCGGCTACCCGACGTGGTCCGATAGACGGCGTCGCCCTGGCCCGGAACCTCGCCGATGAGCGCGAAGCAAGGATTACCTGAAGCGCCCTCCGCGCTGCCGCATGTCGATCGCTGGACCCTGATCGGACTGGTTCTGCTGCTCTCACCCCTGCTGACCATGGCCCACGAGCTGCTGGGCCACGCCGTGACCTGCGTGGCCTCTGGACACCGCCCGAGCGAGCTGGGGGCCTACTACGTCGAATGTCCGGGCACCGGGCCGGTAGCGCGCCGCCTGGTGGCCGTGGCCGGCACGACGGTCGATGTCGTGGTGGCGGCGCTGGCCTACCTCGCCTGGCGCACCGTCCGCACGCCGCTGCTGCGACTGGCGCTCTGGATCACCTTCACCGTGAAGGCGATGGTGGCCGCCGGCTACTGGCTGTTCTCCGGAGTGCTTGGCCTGGGCGACTGGAGCCCGGTCGGCGAAGGCGGACTCGCGCCGCTGGCGTATCCGTGGCTGTGGCGGTTCGCCCTGACCGCGGTGGGACTGGCGGCCTACATCGGCGCCATCCGCCTCGCCAACCGCAGCATCGACGAGATGCTCGGCGGCGGCGCGGCAGCGCGCGCCACCCGCGTGCGCCTGGCCATGACCATCTACTGGATCGGTGGCGCGGGCGCGCTGCTGGTCAGCCTGTTCAATCCGCACGGGCTGGTGATCACGCTGATCTCCGCCGTGGCGTCGACCTTTGGAGGCACCGCGGGACTGTTCAATGTGGCCTATCGCCCAACACCGGCGATTCCACCCCGCCTCCTGGCCATCGGTCGCCACCCCGCGCTGCTCATCGCAGGCGCGGTGGTGATGGCTGCGTTTGCCGCAGTGCTCGGCCCCACCGTCTACCCGCGCTGACCGATGGCTCAGCCACGACTGGCGGATTTGCGCACGATCAACATCGCCAACTCCAGCGACTGCTCGTAGTTCAGCCGGGGATCGACCGTCGACTTGTAGGCCCGCGAGAGATCGAGCTCGGACAGGTCGCGTGCGCCGCCCATGCACTCGGTGACGTTCTCGCCGGTCAGCTCGAGGTGGACCCCACCCAGGCGCGTGCCGGCTGCGGCGTGGATGTCGAAAGCCTGATCGAGCTCGCCGCGGATGTTGTCGAAGCGACGTGTCTTGTAGCCGTTGGAGGTGCTCTCGGTGTTGCCGTGCATCGGGTCGGCCACCCAAAGCACACGACGCCCTTCTCGCTTCACCGCGTCCAGCAGCGGCGGCAGGCGCTCGGCAATGGCGGCGTTGCCCATGCGATGGACCAGCGTCAACCGTCCAGGCTCGTCGTCGGGATTGAGTGCGTCCATCAATGGCAGCAGCTGCTCAGGTGTGACCGACGGCCCCACTTTCACCGCGATCGGATTGCGGATGCCGCGGAAATACTCCACGTGCGCACCGTCGAGCGCCGCCGTGCGCATGCCGATCCACGGGAAATGCGTGGACAGGTTGAACCAGCCCGGGTGGCGCGGCACCTGCCGGGTCAACGCCTGTTCGTAGTGCAGCAGCAACGCCTCGTGCGAGGTGAAGAAATCGACACGCGAAAAGCTGGCGATCGGTCCGGCAAGCGTCTCCATGAAACGCAGCGAGTCACCTATCGAGGTAACCATCTGGCGATACTCGGCCGCCAGCGGCGAGTGCTCCACCCAGGCAAGATCCCAGTACTCCGGATGATGCAGGTCGGCAAAACCGCCATCGATCAGCGCACGCACGAAATTCATCGTGAGCGCCGAATGTGCGTGTGCCTGGATCAGGCGCTGCGGATCGGCGCGGCGTGCCTCGGCCGTGAAGGCCGGTGCGTTCACCACGTCCCCGCGAAAACTCGGCAGGGTCAGGCCATCGCGCGTCTCGGTGTCGGCAGAGCGCGGCTTGGCGTACTGTCCGGCGAATCGACCCACCCGAAGCACCGGCTTTTTGAGCCCGTGCACCATCACCAGGCTCATCTGCAGCAGCACCTTGAGGCGGTTGGAGATGATCGGGCTGGTGCAGTCGGTGAAACTCTCCGCGCAATCGCCGCCCTGCAGCAGGAAGCTGTGGCCATCCTGGGCCTCGGCCAGCGCCTGCTTGAGCGCGAGTACCTCCCACGAGGTCACCAGCGGAGGCAGCGAGGCCAGCTGGGCCGTCGCGGTGGCCAGTTCGGCCGGATCGTCGTAGCGGGGCTGCTGCAGTGCCTCGCGCTGTTGCCAGGAAGCGGGAGACCAGTCCACCGGGCCGGATGGGCTCGTAGGCCGGATCGCCATGTCAGACGCCCCGCCGCCGCGTGGCCAGTACCGCCCAGATCCCCAGCGCGATGAACCACAACAGCGTCCAGGCAGGCATCGGCAGGCCGAGGATGGGCTCGACCTTGGCGCACTCGCCCGACCCGGTGAACACGAGCTTGAGCACCTTGGCGAAAGGAAAGGCGCTCATCAGGTAACCGAGATCACCGCCGCAGGAGGGCACTTCATCGGCGGGCAGCGACTGGATCCACAAGTGGCGTCCAGCCACCGCAATACCCCAGAGCGCGCCAACCAGAACGCCAGCCGTATATATCCAGCGCGCGCTGCTCCTGGGCGCATGGATCGCGCCGGCCAGGAAGAACAGGCCCATCACCATGAAACCGATGCGCTGGAAGATGCACAGTGGGCAGGGAATCATCGCCCAGACGTACTGAGCGTAGAGCGCAAATCCGAGCAGCCCCGCGCAGATCGCGAAGCCTGCGAGGAAGGTGGTGCGGTAGGACCAACGGAGAGGATTCATGGCTTGTGGATAGCGAGGAGTGACCGACATTAACCCGTCCCGCGGTGTGCTGTCAGCACACCCGATCGCCGCAGGACCGCCAAACAAAAAGCCCCGCCAGACCAGCTGTCGGGGCTTTCGTTGGCGCGGACGTCCAGACGCCCAACCGGGCAACGCTTACTCGGCGTCGACAGCCTCGGCACGCGGACGATCCACAAGTTCGACATACGCCATCGGCGCATTGTCGCCGGGGCGGAAGCCGCACTTCAGGATGCGCAGGTAGCCACCGGGACGCTCGCGGTAACGCGGGCCCAGCTCGACGAACAGCTTGCCCACCGCCTGCTTGTCGCGCAGACGGGCGAACGCGAGACGGCGGTTGGCGACGCCGTCGGTCTTGCTGAGGGTGATCAGCGGCTCGGCGACGCGGCGAAGTTCCTTCGCCTTCGGCAGGGTGGTACGGATCAGCTCGTGCTTGATCAGCGACGCGGCCATGTTGCGGAACATGGCTTCGCGGTGGCTGCTGGTGCGGTTGAGCTTGCGACCGCTCTTCATATGGCGCATGGCGATAATCTCTGTCTGTTGTTATGAGAGGCCGGACGTGGCCGGCTTCCCGCGGGTGCCCGCTATGGATTTGGAAATATCAGGTGCTGCGGAAGCCCCGGGAAGTCCCCGCGGCAGACGGTCAAGCGGACCGTCGAAAAATGCCGGAAACAGGCAGGCCACAGCGACCTCCTCACGGCAAGATGCCGCGATCGCCTGAGCGATCGCGGCATGTGTTGCATCAACCCAGCTGCATGCCGTGCGACAGGCCCGGCGGCGGCCAGTTCTCAAGCTTCATGCCGAGCGCCAGACCACGGCTGCCCAGCACGTCCTTGATCTCGGTCAACGACTTCTTGCCGAGGTTCGGGGTCTTGAGCAGCTCCACTTCGGTCTTCTGCACCAGATCGCCGATGTAGTAGATGCTCTCGGCCTTCAGGCAGTTCGCCGAACGCACGGTGAGCTCCAGATCG
>JABLTH010074982.1_pt1 | contig 27891 bp, 26 predicted proteins | sample 7875711 | NCBI WGS metagenome assembly JABLTH01 (sample SAMN14941262, study PRJNA633318) | bioreactor metagenome | isolation source: bioreactor | place: China | collected 2019-03-05 | reverse complement strand
GTGGTTCTTCGCGCTGCTCGGTTTCTACGGCCTCACGTCGTGGCTCGGCGCGCTGCTGCAGCAGGCCGGTTACGAGGTCACGAAATCGGTGTTCTACACGGTGCTGATCTCGCTCGGCGGCGTGCCGGGCTTCCTGTGCGCGGCGTGGCTCGTCGAACGCTGGGGGCGCAAGCCGACCTGCATCGCGTCGCTGATCGGCGGCGGTGCGATGGCATACGCATACGGCCAGAGCGCGCTGTACGGCGGCAGCACGACGCTGCTGATCGTCACCGGCCTCGCGATGCAGTTCTTCCTGTTCGGGATGTGGGCCGCGCTGTACACGTACACGCCCGAACTGTACGGCACGGGTGCGCGTGCGACGGGGTCGGGCTTCGCATCGGCGATCGGGCGCGTCGGCTCGCTGATCGGGCCTTATGTGGTCGGCGTCGTGCTGCCGGTGTTCGGCCAGGGCGGCGTGTTCACGCTCGGCGCGCTGTCGTTCGTCGCGGCGGCAATTGCAGTGTGGACGCTCGGTATCGAGACGAAGGGGCTCGCGCTGGAACAGCTCGCGGCAGGCGACGAAGCCGGCGGCGGCGGCCGGTATGCGGCAGCGGCCGACAAGATGTCCTGAGCGCCGAGTCGACGACCCGGGCGGGCTTTCCGGCCGGCATGGTGTTCAGCGCCGTGCCGGCCGCTGCGTGAACTGACAGGATTCGCGCCCGATCACCCACGACATCCCGCGCGTGCTCGCCGGCGCGATCGCGCATTGCGAGGCCGCCGCCGCGTAAGCCGTGGAGGCGGCCACCCGACGACGGTCCGGCTGGCTCCGGTCAGGCGCCGGCGACGACGAACTCTTCGGCCGCCTTGCGCTGGACCGCGGCCATCACCGCCAGTTCGCGCTTGCTGCGCGCGTCGCCGGACACGACACCCGTCGCGTTCTTCGCTTTCGCACCCAGCGGGAAAAAGACAAACGATGCGCCGGCCGGGGCCTCCGGTTCCGCGCGCAGGCGTTTGTTCAGGATTTTCAGGTACTTCTTCTTCGACACTTCCTTAGCAGCCATGGCACCCTCCGCGTGAACGTGGTGGGGATCAGCATACCAGTTTTGGCACAGGGCTCCGCCGCATCGCCCGCCGGCGCGTGCATCCCCGAATATTCGTCGGAACCGATGTCGATTCGCGTCGCCGCCGCGCGTCGTGTTGTCGTAACCGATCGTTTTGCCGTCGGCGCGGCCGGCGGCGCCCCCTCATTTCCTTCAAGGAGATACGACCATGCGCGTCCTGGTAATCGTCAAGGCCACCGCCGATTCCGAATCCGGCCGGATGCCCGACCCCGAAATGATCGCCGCGATGGGCCGGTTCAACGAAGAACTGGCGAAAGCCGGCATCCTGCTCGCCGCCGACGGGTTGCACCCGAGCATGCGCGGCAAGCGCGTGCACTTTGCCGGCAGGAACCGCACCGTCATCGACGGCCCGTTCGCGGAAACGAAGGAACTCGTCGCCGGCTTCTGGCTGTGGCAGGTGAAATCGATGGAAGAAGCGGTCGAATGGGTGAAGCGCTGCCCGAACCCGATGCCCGGCGACTCCGACATCGAGATCCGTCCGCTGTTCGAGGCCGAGGATTTCAGCCCGGCATTCACGACCGAGTTGCAGGAACTGAAAGCGCGGCAGAGTGCGCAAGCGGAGGCGGGGAAACACGCGTAAGACGGGCGGCGCCGGACGGTTTCACATGACCGCCGGGCGCCGCCCTGTTTTTTGAGTGTGCGCGGCTCATGCGCGTTTGCGCGGCACCGCGAGCCGCTCGACCGCCCCGCCGGTCACGTCCCGGAACATCCCGGCGTTGCCGTACGCCCGCGCGGCAAGCATCGCGCCATAGACCAGCGCCACGAACGTCGCGGCCTCGGTCTGCACCGACACGTCCGGCTGCACGATGCCGTCTTTCACCCCTGCCTCGAGCACGCGCACCAGCCATGCGGCAAGGTCGTCGAAATGCGCCTTTACGGCCCGCGCGACTTCGTCAGGCAGCGCCGGCAGCTCCGCGCCGAGCATGCCGGCCACGCAGAACGGCGCGCTGTCGTCCGCGATGCAGCGTTCCCAGTAGCCGATGTATGCGCGCATCTGCACCAGCGCGTCGGCGCCGCTCGCGTCGAGCAGCGCCATGTCGGCATCGAATTTCGCCTGCGACTGCTGCAGCACGGCGACCGCCAGGTCCGCCTTCGTCGGGAAGTGGTGGTGAATGCTCGCCTTCCGGATGTCGATCGCGTCGGCGATGTCGGCGTAACTGAACCCGCTGTAGCCGCGCCGCATGATCAGTTGCCGCCCGGCCTCGAGAATGCGGCCCGCCGTACTGTCCCCCGTTACCGTCATATCTGCCTACCATCTAGTCGGATGAAAAACAGGGATAGTTTACCGCCCTGAGATACTCTTTTCCAGCCGTGATTTTTCATTGCATCTCACCCTACCTACTAGTAGGATGAGCACATCGACAGAACGAGATAGCTGTCGATATCCGACGGTTTCCTACCCTGTCTTCCTTCTGGAGAATGAAAATGAAGCGTTTTTCCCAAGTCCGCCAGATCGCCGCGGCACTCGCATTGTCCGCCGCCGCACTCGGTTCGCATGCGGCCGTCGCGGCCCCCGTCAAGAACGTCGTACTGGTTCACGGCTACTTCGCCGACGGTTCGGGCTGGCAAGCCGTCTCGAACATCCTCACGCGCGACGGCTACAAGGTTTCGGTGGTTCAGCAACCCGAAACGTCGTTCGACGACGACGTGAAGGCGACCCGGCGTGTCGTCGACGCGCAGGACGGCCCGAGCATCCTCGTCGGCCACAGCTACGGCGGCGCGGTGATCACCGAAGCCGGCAACGACGACAAGGTCGCGGGCCTCGTCTACGTGGCCGCGTTCCAGCCCGACACCGGCGAAAGCCCGCTCGACCTCACCAAGAAGACGCCGCCCGCGACGAAGGCGATCAAGGCCACCGAAGACGGCCACCTTTATTTCGACGAAGCGTCGTTCCACGCCGACTTCGCGGCCGATGTGCCGGCCGCCGAAGCGAAATTCATGGCGATCTCGCAAGTCACGCCGGCCGCGCAGTCGTTCGGCGTACCCATCACGCACGCCGCATGGCGGACGAAACCGAGCTGGGCGGTGGTCGCCTCCGCGGATCGCGCGATCAACCCCGAGCTCGAACGCTTCATGACGCAACGCGCCGGAAGCAAGACGATCGAACTCAAGTCGAGCCACGTGGCCTACATCTCGCATCCGGCCGAAGTCGCGAAGCTGATCGAACAGGCCGCCAGGGGCGCCGCCAAGGAGTGATGCCGCGCATCGCCCGACTTCCCCGGTTGACGCTCCCCACCGGGTAACGTATCGTTTTGACACGTTACCCGGCGAGCGCCTTCCATCATGCATTCCCGTTTCGACCGCTTCCGCACCACCGCGCTCGGCGCCCAGCTCGAAGCACTGATCGCTCAACCCGAGCGCTACGTCGAATTCGCGGCGCTGTCGCGCGTGGGCGTCGCCGCGATCGGCGCGATCCAGCACGAGATCGCGCTGAAATTCCCCGAAATCGAAACCGACACGACGGCCCGCCAGTTCTGCGGCGCGATGGTCGCGGACGTCATGCGCCGCCACGGCCACGACGTCGTGCAGGCACGCGGGCGGCTCGGCGGCACGCTGTTCAGTTACGGCGCGGTGTTCAGCGCGCATCCGCAGTTGCTGCCGTTCGCCGGTGTCGTCGCCGCGCTGGCGCAACTGCCCGATCGGCTCGCCGCGTATGCGGCGCACGTGCCGGCCGCACTGCGGACGCGCCGCCCCGACGGCACGGGCTTCTCGCTCGTCGAGCATGCGTGCCACCTGCGGGATCTCGACGCGGTGTTCGCCGAACGCATCGACGCCGTACGCACGCTCGACCTGCCGGTGATCGCCTCCGTCGACGGCACCGCACTCGCCGCGCAACGCGACTATCTCGCGCAGCCGCTCGACGCGGCGGTCGCGGCGTTCCGCACGGGCCGCGCGGCGCTGTGCGCAGTCGCCGCCGCGCTCGATCCCGCGCAGCTCGCACGCTGCGGGCTGCGCGACGGCATCCGCCGCATGTCGCTCGACGAACTCGTGCGCGAGCTGCTCGATCACGACCGCACGCACGTGCTCGAACTCGACGAACTGCTCGCCGAACTCGCATTGCCGCCCCTTCCTTGCCCGCCCGCGCCATGACCCAGCCCACGCCCGTCGTCTTCATTCACGGTTTCATCGGCACGCTCGACGTGCGCGGATGGAACGGCCCGCATCTCGCGCCCGACCTGCTCGGCTACGGCGCATATCGCGCGGCGCCATTCGACGCGATCTCGCTTGCCGGCCAGGTCGAGCATATGCGCCAAACCGTCGATGCTCACTTCGGCGCGCAGCCGGTCGATGTCGTCGGCCACTCGGTCGGTGGCGCGATCGCGATGCTGTTCGCGCATGCGCACCCGGAATGCGTGCGGCGGATCGTCAACGTCGAAGGCAACTTCACGCTCGACGATGCGTTCTGTTCGGCGTCGGTCGGCCGCATGACACCCGACGAAGCCGATGCGATGCTCGACGGGCTGCGCGCCGATGCGCCCGGCTGGCTGCGCGGCGCGATCGACGCGCCGTCGCCGGCCCAGCTCGACGACGCCCGCCGCTGGCTCGCGCATCAGCCTGCATCGACGCTGCGCGCGATGGGCCGCTCCGTCGTCGCGACGACAGGCGAACCCGGCTACCTGCAGGCGCTCGCGCAGGTGTTCGAGCGTCATCCCGTCTGGCTCGTCGCCGGCGAACGCTCGCGCGCGGGCTGGCACGTACCCGACTGGGCGCTCGCGCGCTGCGCCGGCTTCGACACGATCGCAGGCTGCGGGCACTTGATTCCGGCCGAGCGGCCGGATGCGTTTCGCGATGCAATCGCGCGCATCCTGGGCGCAGCTGGCATCTCCGGTCGTCAGGCGGGGAAAATGTCGAAACCGTATGATTCGCCGAAATTTGGTTGAAAGGCGCGGTTGCTAGAGTCACCGGAACAGGGTTTTCCCGGCGTCCGGCGCCGGACTGGGTCGACACATGCAACGATCGATGCACCTGGCACGTACCTTCTGGCTGCTTCTGCTGCTGGCCGTCACGAGCCCTGCCTTCGCGTTTCATGCGCGGGTCGTCGCGATCCCGAGCGCTGCGATGAGCGAGACACTTAAGGCGACGATCGTGCTGCCCGACGATTACGCGCGCGACAACCGCGGCAACGAACGCTATCCGGTCGTCTATCTGCTGCACGGCTCGGGCGGCGACCATACCGACTGGACGTCGAACACGCACATCGCCGCGCTCGCCGACCGCTATCACGTGATCCTCGTGATGCCCGACGGCGGGCACGAAAGCTGGTATATCGACAGCCCGTTCGATTCGGGCAGCCGCTACGAAACCTTCATCGGCGATGAAGTCGTGTCCTACGTCGACCTGCATTTCCGTACGATCGCGACGCAGCACGCGCGCGCGATCACCGGGCTCAGCATGGGCGGCTTCGGCGCACTGCGCATCGCACTCGACCGGCCCGACACGTTCGGCGCGGTCGGCAGCATCAGCGGCGCGGTCGATCCGCGCTGCTGCGCGGACGAGCCGGGCATCGACCACGTGTTCGGCGATCCCGAACGCCATTCGTCATTCTGGAACCGCAACGTGATCGTCGAAAGCGCGCGCGCGTTCGTGCGCGCCCATCTCGACCTGGCGATCGATTGCGGCCGCGACGATTCATTCGTCGGCTCGAACCGCACGCTGCACGAACGCCTGCTCGCGCTCGGCGTGCCGCACGACTATACGGAGCGGCCCGGCGGTCATACGTGGGATTACTGGGCGAATGCGATCCGCTACCAGATGCGGTTCTTCGCGACCTCGTTCCAGCATCGCGGTTACGCGTACCATCCCGCACCGGCTGTGCCGGAGATGACGCGCGCGGGCTGACGCGTACGCGGCGCGGCCCGCTGAACCCGGTGGTACGTTGCACTGGCATCGACCACCCGACACCTCCCATGCCGCGCGACAACCTGGCGGACCGCCCCGCCTTCATCGCCGTCGCGCGCGAGCGCAGATTCACGCGAGCGGCCGGGCGCTGTGCGACATCGGTGGCGTTCGCGCTCGCATGGGTCATGAAGAACCGCATCGTCGGCTCGACGATCGCAGGGCTGCGCACCGATGCGCATCGGGACAGCGACATCGCTATGCTGACGCTCGAACCCGGCCCGGACGACGAACGGTTCGTCGATTCGCTCGTGCCGCCCGGGCACGCATCGACGCACGGGTATACCGATCCCGGCTATCCGGTCGAAGGCCGCAAGGTCTGAAATCTGAACGGAACGAACGAGATGCCGGGCTGCCCTGCCCGGCATGAAGAGGCGCGCGAGTCACTCGACGCGCGGAGACATGGAAGCGGCGGAATCAGCTGTCGTGCGCAGTCGTATCGGCGCCGACCACGCGATCGAAGAACTCCTGCGCACGCGCCAGCTCGGCGAGCGCACGATCGAGGCGCGACATCGCGCGCGCGTATTCGGCCGACGAACCGTCGTCGTCGCTTTCGCCGCGCACGGCGCGAAAGGCCTGATCGACGTTGCGCGTTGCTTCGACGAAGCGTTGCGCGGCCCGGGCTTCCCGCGAACAGATGTGGGTCGACATCGACACTTCTCCCTCAGGGTTGCAGTGTGAAGCACGCCGACGCCCCGTGTGCGTGGTGCGCATGTCGGCAGCGTGAACCACGACCCGTCGATCGTCGACGCATCGGCCGCCGCGCAGCGCGCTTCGAGCCGATTGTCCCTCCGCACTCGCCGCTCCGCTATGGCGAGATTGCAACAAATTCTTGCGCGACGTACTGCGCGTGATTCGTCACGCGCGCCCGACGCGCGGATGTGCAAGGCCCGCGAACGCGGATGCTTCGCCCGGCGACAGGTCGAACAGGTCGCCCGTGAGATCGCGCGGATGCTCGGCCGCCGGCCGGTTGCGCAAGCGCGCCACGTGCGTGGGCGCCACATACGCGGCCGCCGTTTCGATCGGCGGCACGTCGAACAGATCGCGTGTGACGCCGCGCACGGCGTCCGTCGGCGAACGGCCGCGCAAGCGCGCGACGAGTTCGACGAAGCGATCGAAATCACCGGCGCGCGTCGCCTTGTTCACTTCCGCGAGATCGCGCGCCTTCAGCACGCACGGCTGGGCGAGCCGCACGAAATACGGGGCCTCGAGCTCGACCGACAGCGCGAGCGGATAGCTCTTGCCCGTCTGCTCCTTCGCTCGCCCGACGCAATCGACCACGGCCGCACCCTGTGCGGCGCCGAGCGCCTTGCCGGTGCTCACGCTGCGCAGGTGATCGGGAAACACGCGCAATTGCGTGCCGACCGTCAGCGCGGTGGAGGATGCGCAGACGAGCGCGTAGTGCTGTTCGCGGCGCCGGCCCGACGGCAAGGTCGAGCGGCTCGCGATGAAGGTATGCGGCGGCAACGGCCGCACCTGCCCGCTCGCGTCGATCCACGCATTCCACAACAGCGCGTCCTTGCGCTCGCCCGCGCGCGGTCGCGACGCGACCGGCGAAAACAGCGCGAGCAGCGAGCCCGTGCGATGCGCGGCGATCTGCGCGCTGTTGCCGAGCGGCTGGTTGATGCCCCACAGAAAACGCCCACCCCCGAGCCGGCGCTCCCATTCCTTGCGGAGCACGACGGTCGGCAGTTCCTCGCCGGACTCGGTACCGATCTTGGTCCAGCAGAACGTGGGTGGGAGGTGTTTCAGTGTCATCAACTTTCTCGGGATACAGCCTCGCTGGTGACAGCAAGCCCATTCAACAGCCGTAACTGTATAGGTATAATGCATCGCATGGAAGCCCCGGACCAAGATTTTCCCGTACAAGACCTGTTGCGCCGCCTGCTGGCAGATACACGCTCGTCCAGCGAAATAGCGCGACTCTCCGGGGTCAGCCAGCCGACCGTATCGCGCCTGAGGCTGTCGAACGGGCATCGGCTGCGCCGCAGCGCGCCATTCAATAAGCTATGCAATTTCTACGGCGTCGATACCGAGCCATCGCGCCGCCAATACAACGACCTGTTGCGCGACGCGATCGTCGACGCGTGGGACGGATCGGACGAGCACGGCCGCGCGCTGCTGGTCGTGATCCAGGGGTTGAAGGGATTGCAGGCCAAGGCGGACGACGGATGATCGTCGGGCCGTGACGCGAGGCACATGGCGCGCGACCCGCGCGCCGCCGCTGCGCGAAGCAGGAAAGCCGGCAAGAAGGAAAAGAAGATGCCGTGCAACACCAGGCGTGCGATCCGCCTGGCTTCAATCGAAGGGAACCGAGCGCCGCGCCGAACGCGCGCGCTCCCGCCACACGCCAGCAAGCAAACCTCGAGATCCGGCTTCGGAACGCCGCCGCGAAATGACAACGGACAGCGGACAGCTGACAGCGGCCGCACCGGTTCTCGGCAACGCCTGCGCTTCGCCTGCATTGCGTCAATGCCTCATTCGTCAAGGATGACGAATGACTTACATCATCGTTTCCCGTTTATAAAAAACACCCTGAGAAGCGATTATCTAAACTTTTTAAACCTAATCAAAAAAAGTTTGACTCGTCGTTTTCTTTCTTGTTATCTTTCCCCGCAAGAAATATCGCCGGGAAATCGAATCCGCATCAGGGAATCAACGGCCCGACAATCCACTTCCGTTTTTATTACGTTTCAAACGACAAGTAGCTGATTCGTAAGCCGCAGCACCCGCTCGCAACACACAGCTCCCGCTTCACCGGTCATCCCGTTCCGATTCTGGTGGAAGAGGACGATGTCGACATCTCTCCCGGCTGACCGGGACATTCGATCTCGCCCGCAGCACCTCACACGAAACACGCACACCACGTCGTCGCTCGACAATGCATTGCCCGCTTATACGGATTTCATACATTGGATTCCTAATTAAGTGATAACGCAGTGAAGCATCCGCAACAGCAGATTGAAGGGAAACAGATGGCCGGCACGCGCGCCGTTGCTGCGACGCGAGCCGGCACGACGCAGGCCGTGCGCGGGATCGACGTTCGCGATACGCGAATCCGACACCCGGGCCGGCCTCCGATCTTGATGGTGGGAGGGGGAGGAAAACTCATGTCGCCGTGAATCACGCCGGTCGGTCCGGTCTTGCGTCAGGTTGCATGCGCCGCCCTGCCGCTACCCGCGATCCGGGTCGCGCGCTGCACCGGTTCTTCGTCGAAATCTCGGAGCTCACAATGCAGAGAACTCAGCACGTCAATCGCACACGCTCGCAACGCGTTGCCCTCGCCGCACTGCCGCTCGCGCTAGCCGCCACGCTGGCACCGCTGCCCGCCCAGGCCGCCACCAGCTGGGTGCCGACCCGCACCGCCGCTTTCCTGCTGTCGAATGCGCCCGCCGCGGCTGCTTCGGCCGCCACGCAGGCCCAGCCTGCGTACTCGCTCAACAGCATCGGCACGCCGGCGCTCACTGACACGCACGTCACCCCGCTCGAACTGAGCCAGCCGCTGCACGTCACCGTGGTGCTGAAGAACCGCAACACCGACCAGCTCGACGCGTTCCTGCGCGACGTCAACCAGCCGGGCAGCGCGAACTACCGCAAGTACCTGACGCCCGCGCAGTTCAAGGCGCGCTTCGCGCCGACCGACGACCAGGTCGCGGCCGTCGTGGCCCACCTGAAGGCAAACGGCTTCAGCAACGTCACGGTGTCGGAGAACAACACGCTGGTCTCCGCCGACGGCAACGCGACCAACGCACAAAACGGCTTTCACGCGAGCATCAAGCGCTTCAACTATCGCGGCAAGCCGGTCTTCGCGAACGATTCGGCCGCGTTGATCCCGGCGTCGCTCGGCCCGGTCGTCGATGCGGTGCTCGGCCTGCAGAACGCCGCGGTGCCGCACCGCCTGCTCCACCGCTTCGCGCCGGCCGCCGCCATCGAGCCGAACAGGATCGCGAAGAATGCGGCCGCCGCGTCGCAACAAGTCGGCCACCAGCCGACCGATTTCGCGAAGATCTACGATGCGAGCGGCCTGCCCGCCGCGACCAACACCACGGTGGGCATCATCACCTGGGGCGACATGACCCAGACCATCGCCGACCTGAACACCTTCACGCAGAATGCCGGCCTGCCGACCGTCAACACGGCCGTGGTCGCGGGCGGATCGGGCACGCTGGCCGACGACGGCGATCCGGGCGAATGGGATCTCGACAGCCAGGACATCATCGGCACGTCCGGCGGCGTCAAGCAGCTGATCTTCTACTCGGCGGTGAACGGCGACAGCAACGACAGCGGCCTCACCGACGCGACGCTGACCGCGGCGTACAACAAGGCCGTGACCGACAACAAGGCGACCGTCATCAATGTGTCGCTCGGCATCGACGAAACCGCCGCGAACTCGGACGGCTCGCTCGCCGCCGACGACGCGGTGTTCAAGCAGGCCGTCGCGCAGGGCCAGGTCTTCTCGGTCTCGGCCGGCGACGCGGGGGTCTATCAATGGTCGACGTCGCCGCAAGGCGCGCCCGGCTACATCGGCACGTACAACGGCACGTCGGTCAGGACGACGATCAACCTGTCCAAGTACAGCGTGTCGTCGCCCGCGAGTTCGCCGTATGTCGTCGCGGTCGGCGGCACGACGCTCTCGACCACCGGCACCACGACGTGGGCCGGCGAAACCGTGTGGAACGAAGGCGTCGCGTACGCGGATCTCGACAGCAACGGCAACCCGGTCGACAACGCCGTGCGGATCTGGGCGACGGGCGGCGGCGTGAGCGCGTTCGAAACCGCGCCGAGCTGGCAGACGGCCGCGCTCGGCAGCACGGTGACGAAACGCGTGGTGCCCGACGTGGCGTTCGACGCCGCGCAATCGACGGGCGCGTACATCGTCATCAACGGGCAGGCCAACCAGCTCGTCGGCGGCACGAGCCTCGCCTCGCCGATCTTCGTCGGCGGCTGGGCGCGGGTCGAATCGGCGAATAACAACAGCCTCGGCCTGCCGACGTCGGCGTTCTATCAGAACTTCCCGACCAATACGTCGCTGCTCCACGACGTGACCTCGGGCAACAACGGTTATAGCAGCCACGGCTATACCGCGAAGGCCGGTTGGGACGACGATACGGGCTTCGGCAGCCTGGACTTCGCGAAGGTCAGCGCGAGTTCGGCGAAGTAAGCCCCCGGCGCGATGCGGTACGGCGAAGGTGCCGCACCGCATCGCCCAGGCGACGCGACACCGCGTGAACGAGATCGACGAACGGACTGTCCTGCTCCCCGAGCGTGTGCATCGCGCCGGCCGCGCCGCCGGCGCCCCGAAAGCGCGCTTCCGCGCGCACCGCGCGGCAACGGATGCCGACGCGTTCGATCGCCTTGATCACGATCGCCGTCCACGATGCGATCGACATCGCGACGAGCAACAGCGCGACCGCGCGCGTCATCGGGTCGCCCTGCGTCCATACGTGCTCGATTCCATGGATTGTCGTGATGACGTGTCCTGTCAGTCGTCGAGGTTGAACGCGATCGGCGCGCGTGCCCGCGTCGGCACCGGCGCGCCGTCGAACACATGCGGCGCGCAGCGGCTCGCCAGTACGGCTTCACGCGCCGCCGCGTCGAGACGCGGATAACCGCTGCCGGTCACGACACGCGCGGCGACGATCTGCCCCGTCGCATCGGTCTCCAGCTCGACGAGCACGGTGCCGTGCTCGCCCAGGCGCAGCGACTGCAGCGGGTAGTCGGGTTTGACCAGCGCGCAGTCGGGATGCGCGACGAAGCGCGGCGGCGCAGATACGGAAGACGATCGGGATTCGGGTTGAGTCGGGGTCGGTGTCGATGTCTGTGTCTGCGTCGGCATCCGTGCGGCCGCGTCGCCGTGCGACGTATCGCGTTGCGCCACGGCCGGCGGGGACGGATCTGGCCGTGCCGGAGCCGGCACGGGCGCATCATGCGCCGGCGGGCGGGTACGGCCGGACGCGACCTGCCGGTTCGTCCGCAACGCACTGCCCGCAGACGATCGGGGCGCAGACGTAGCCTCCTGCACCGCGCGCGACGCGGCAACCGGCTTCGCCTTCGCAGCCGCCATCGTCGACGCCTCCGGCACCGCCGCGATCAGCGTCGCCACCATCACCTGCCGTTGCAGCGGTTCGCGTCGTACGATCTGCTGATGTGCGAGCAGAACGAACAGGGCGGCATGCAGACCGCATACGACTGCGAAAACCGACGCGACGCAAATTCCGCGATGGCGCGCCCGATCGCCAGCGGCACCACGCACGCCGGTCGCCTGCCGCGCGCCGAAGGCAGCGGCGCTCATCGCCCTCGCCTTCCCGCGTTCACCCATCCTCGTACATGCGCGCCACATCGCCGACATGAAGAGGAGTGCATATCTATCGATCCGTCTTCCATCGCGTTGCCTTGCCTTGTTAGCCGCGCCGCCGTGGCCGTTGCCGTGTCAGCAGTCGCAGGCCGCCCCACATTGCGCGAGCGAATTCTCCTTGCTGCGGAACACCAGCGGTCGTTCGTCGCGCGGCGCGGGCCGCCGCGCGAATTGCACGGCCTGCTCGACGCGGCCGTGATGCGCGGACTTCTCGCACACCGGATCGGCCTGCGCCGGGTCGCCGGCCAACTGGTACGCCTGGCACCGGCAGCCGCCGTGATCGACATGCCGCTCGTCGCACGTGCGGCACGGCTCGCGCATCCAGTCCTCGCCGCGATACGCGTTGAATGCGTCGCTGTCGTACCAGATTTCCTTCAGCGACCGGTCGCGCACGTTCGGCAGCGCGAGCCCCGGCAGCGACCGCGCCGCATGACACGGCAGCGCGGTGCCGTCCGGCGCGACGCCGAGAAACACCGAACCCCAGCCGTTCATGCACGCTTTCGGGCGACGCTCGAAATAGTCGGGCACGACGAACAGGATCTTGCAACGCTCGCCGATCAGCTTGCGATAGCGGTTGACCGTTTCCTCCGCCTCGCGCACCTGCTCGACGGTCGGCATCAGCTGGTCGCGGTTCACCATCGCCCAGCCGTAGTACTGCGTGTTCGCGAGCTCGAGGTAATCGGCGCCGAGGTCGAGCGCCATCTCGATGATCTGTCCGACGTGCGGCAGGTTGTAGCGATGCAGCACGCAGTTGAGCACCATCGGGTAGCCGTGCGCCTTGATCAGCCGCGCGACGTCGCGCTTCAGCTCGAACGTGCGCGTGCTCGTCAGGAAATCGTTCAGTTCGCGCGTCGAATCCTGCAGCGACAACTGGATATGGTCGAGCCCGGCCGCCTTGAGCCGCTCGATGCGCGTGACGTTCAGCCCGACGCCCGACGTGATCAGGTTCGTATAGAAGCCGAGCCCGCGCGCATGCGCGACGAGCGTCTCGAGGTCGTCGCGCTGCAGCGGCTCGCCGCCCGAGAAACCGATCTGCGCGGCGCCGAGCGCGCGCGCATCGCTGATGACCGTGCGCCACGCATCGGTGTCGAGTTCCGCGCCGTGCGTCGCGAAATCGACCGGGTTGTAGCAGAACGCGCAGTGCAGCGGGCAGCGGTACGTGAGTTCCGCGAGCAGCCACAGCGGCGCGGACGGACGGGGCGTGTCGGGCGTCATGTCAGTCCAGCCAGCCGCGCAGTCGCGCATGATCGAGGAAACGGTACACGTCGGTCGCGAGATCCGACTGGCTGAACAGGCGCTCGAGTTCACCGATGATGTCGTCCAGCTCGCGCGTGCCGTCGCAACGCGCGAGGATCTCGCCGGCACTCGGGTTCAGTTTGACCATTCCTTCCGGATAGAGGAGCACGTATGCATCCTGGGCCGCCTCCCATTGCAGGCGGTACATGCCCCTGAGGCAGGGGCGCAGCGGCACGCCGCTGGCAGCTTCGATCGCGTTCATAGCGGGTAGGCCTTTTCGACGGCGTCGAGCATCGACCACAGGATGTCGAGCTTGAATTGCAGGATGCCGAGCGCACGCTGCTGCGCATCCGGCGTCGTGAAGTGCTGCAGCGTGACCGCAAGCCCGTGCTCGACGTCGCGCTGCGCAAGCGGCACGCGGCTGCGGAAGTAATGCAGCCCGTCCGGCTCGATCCACGGGTAATGCGACGGCCAGCCCGCGAGCCGGTCGAGATGGATCTGCGGAGCGAACATCTCGGTCAGCGACGAGCACACGGCTTCCTGCCATGGCGCGCGCCGCGCGAAATTCACATACGCGTCCACCGCGAAACGCACGCCGGGCAGCACGTGTTCGAGCGACCACAGTTCGTCTCGCGTCAGACCGCATGCCTCGCCGAGGCGCACCCATGCCTCGATGCCGCCTTCGTTGTCGCCCTGCCCGTCGTGGTCGATCAGCCGCTGGATCCAGCGGCGCCGCGTGTCGCGGTCGGGGCAGTTCGACAGGATCGCCGCATCCTTGAGCGGGATGTTGATCTGGTAGTAGAAGCGGTTCGCGACCCAGCCGCGGATCTGCGTGGGCGAACAGGCACCGCTGTTGAGCCGGCGGTTGAACGGGTGATGGATGTGATAGCGCGATTCGAGCGCGCGCAGGCGCGCCTCGAACTCGGGCGCGCTCCAGGGCGTCGGATGCAATGCCGTAGCGGGAATCGGTGCGTTCATGGTCAGACCTGGAATTGCATGCCGTCGTGCGCGACGTCGATGCCATGCGCGCGCAGGTGCGCGTGCTCGACGGAATGCGGATCGAGAATCGGATTCGTGTTGTTGATGTGCGTGAGCACCTTGCGCGTGCGCGCGGGCAGCGTGTCGAGCCAGTCGATCATGCCGGGCCGCCCGTGCTCCGCGCATTGCGCGAGATGCCCCATGTCGGCCGCGTGCTTGCCCGACAGGCCGAGGTCGATCATCTCGGTTCCGCTCCAGAACGTGCCGTCCACCAGCACGAGATCGGCGCCGTCCATCGCCGCGCGCACGTCGTCGGTGACGGCCGCGAGCCCCGGCGCATAGAACGCGCGCCGGCCGCTCGCGACATCCTCGATCGACAGCGCGATGTTGTCGCCGGGCGCGGCCGACGCACGCCGTGGCGAATAAGGCGGCGCCTTGCTGTCGACGGGAATCGCGGTAAAGCGGACGCCGATTGCCGCCGGCACCGTGAATGGCTCGCCGAGCACGATCGTGTGCGCGGCGACGCCGCAGTAATGGCCGAGCAGCGGCACGAGCGGCAAGCCGGTCGACAGGTCGTCGAGCACCGGCGCGCTCGCGTAGAGCGGCAGCGGCGTCGAACGCTCGCGCAGCATCAGCAGGCCCGTCACGTGATCGATCTGCGCGTCGCACAGCACGACGGCGGCGATGCCGCTGTCGCGAATCGCGCGCGCCGGCTGCAGCTCCGGATCCGCGCGCAACTGGGAAAGGATGTCGGGCGACGCGTTGACGAGGACCCAGTCGATGCCGTCGTCGCTGACCGCGATCGACGACTGTGTGCGAGGCAGCACGTGGCCGCTTCCGCTGCGTGCGCGGCGACAGTTCGCGCAATTGCAGTTCCATTGCGGCAGGCCGCCACCGGCTCCCGAGCCGAGTATCTTGATCTTCATGGGCGTCAGCTCCCGACGCCGCCCGCGCCGATCACGGCAAGACGGGCGGCACGCTCGGCGATCAGCGGTTGGCGATGTACATCGTGATTTCGAAGCCGAAACGCAGGTCGGTGTAAGACGGGGTGGTCCACTGCATGATGTGTCTCCTGATTGAGTTGATGAGTTGCGTCGGTGAGTCGTACAACCGCGGCAATCGAGCGGTCGGTTCCTATTCAGCAAGGAGCGTGCCGAGGCCGCACTTCGACGGCCCGACAGCGATACGCGGCGGTCGCCCGGGCATCGGGACGGAATCCTTACGATTTGCCTACGCGATTGGCACGAATGCGGTTCGGCGCCACGGCCGCACGATGCGCGTGGGCGGTGACAGGTGTTGAATCGTTGAACACCGGTGTTGCAACTTGACACACCGGCTGTGACAGGCCGCGCGGCCGCGAACCCGTGGCGCGCGTCAGCTTTCGTCGGACGGCTGGCGCTGCGGGTCGGCGGCCGGCATCTTCCGGTAGATCGTGTTGCGCGACACGCCGAGCGCGCGCGCCGCCGCGGACACGTTGCCGCCATGGCGCGCGAGCGCAGCCGCAATCGCGGACGCGGCGACATCCTGCAACCGCGCATCGCCTGCCGGGAGCGCGTCCGCGGGCCATGCCGCGGCGGACGGATCGTGCGCGGCCGGCTCGGCCCGGGTATCGTCGCGGCGCAGGTCGTCGAAGAAATCGTCCGGCAGGTGCTCGCGCCGGATCTCGCCGTCGTCGTCGACCATCGCCGCCGCCGTGCGCAGCAGGTTGCCGAGCTGGCGGAAGTTGCCGGGCCACGCGCAACGCACGAACAGCGCCATCACGTCCGGCGCGACGGACAGCGGCGGCCGGCCCGGGCCCGCGTAGGCTTCCCGTTGCAGCATCTTCTGCACGACCACCGCGAGATCCGTGCGGTCGCGCAGCGGCGGCAGGCGTACCACGAGGCCGTTCAGCCGGTAATACAGATCCTCGCGAAAGCGGTTCTGCGCAATCATGTCGCGCAAGTCGCGGTGCGTCGCGCAGATGATCGCGATGTCCACGGCGATCGTCTTCGTCGATCCGAGCGGGTTGACGAGGCGCTCCTGCAGCACGCGAAGCAGCCGCACCTGCAGCGGATACGGCATGTCGCCGATCTCGTCGAGAAACAGCGTGCCGCCGTTCGCTTGCAGCAGCTTGCCGATCGAGCCCTTGCGGCGCGCGCCGGTGAAGGCGCCCTCTTCGTAGCCGAACAGCTCGGACTCGATCAGCGTCTCCGGAATCGACGCGCAGTTGACCGCGACGAACGGCGCATCGCGCCGCGGCGAGTCGTTGTGGATCGCCTGCGCGAGCAGTTCCTTGCCGGTACCGGTCTCGCCGGTGATCAGGATCGGGATGTCCTTGCCGATCACCTTGCGCACCTTCGCGATCACGCTTGCAACCTGCGGATCGCCGGTATCGAGGTAGTTGAGCCGCGACAGGCCGGCCGACGTGCCGGCCGCCGGCGCGGGCACGGCATTCGCGCGCGCGGCTGGCGCACCCGCATCGTGAACGTCCGTCGGCCGGCTGCCTTCGGCAAGCGTCGCGCGCCGGAAATGCACGCGCGCGCAAACCACCGCGCCGTTGCAGAGGTTCAGCATCAGGTGCCGGTCGGTGCTTGCGCGCATGCGGTCGATCAACTGCGCGCTCGTGACGTCGAACAGCGACGACAGCGTATGCGCGCGCAGCGCGGCGAGCGGCATGCCGAGCTGGAACTGCGCACTGCGATTGGCGGACAGGAAACGGCCGTCGGCGGTGAAGGCGACGATCCCCTCCATCAGCGTGCCGAGGAATTCGGGGCGGCCATGGAACGACACCTGCAACGTCTCCTGAAAGGTCGTCGTAAACAGGTGATTCTCGATCATCTGCACCGACATCTTCGCGAGCGCCATCGTGTGCTGGTGATAGCTGCGGTGGTCGCCGGTCACGTCGAGCACGCCGATCGCGTCGCCGTACGGATCGAGGATCGGCACGCTCGAACAGGTGAGGAAGCGGTTCGCTGCGAGGAAGTGCTGGTCGCCGTGAACGACCATCGGGCACAGCTCGGCGAGCGCCGTACCGATCGCGTTGGTGCCCTGCCGGTCCTCCGCCCAGTTCGCGCCCGGGCGCAGCGCGACCTTCTCCGCGCGGCGCAGGAAATCGTCGTCGCCGATCGAATGCAGGATCAACCCCTGCGCATCGGTCAGCACGATCATGCTCTGTGTGTTGACGATCTGCTCGTGCAGCGTCTCCATCACCGGCATCGCGTGCGCGCACAGCACGCGGCTCTGCTCGCGCTTGAGCACCAGCGCCGCGCTCGACAGCACGTCGTAGTCGGGGCGCGCCGAGACCTGCAGGCCGAACGTCTCGGACCGCTCATGGGCTTTCTGGATCGACGGCGCGGGCCAGCCGGCGGGATGCGCGGCCCGCGTTCCGGCCGCCTGCTCTACGTCATCGCGCATTGTCTCCTCCGGGGATCTTCCGGTCAGTTGCCGGACTCTTTGCCGTCATTGCAAGCAAGCATCGGGCCACGCGAGCGGCACGGCTTCAGTCGAAAGCAGGATGTAAGACACGATCCGGTTCCGCCGGGCGTGTCGAGTCACCGCACGGGCCGGTCTTCGTGATACCGCGTCTGCCCGACACGTGACTACCCGTGCGAATCCCGATCTTTGCGGCTGGCGCGTTTCTGGCTTTGTCATGGATCAATTACAGTGGTCGCACCGGCCCCTCGCGGCCGCGTGACGATTGCCCCGATTCCCCGAACCGATTCGACACGATGCCTGCCCCGATTCGCCCCCTATCCCGATCCCGACCCGCGTCGCCGGCGTCACCGGCCGCGCTCGCCGCGCCCGTTCGCGGACGCTTGCACCGCGACGCGCAATCGATCGCGTTCTCCGTCGCCGGCGCGGCGCACGGCCATCCGGTCGTCGTGCTGCACGGCGGGCCCGGCAGCGGCAGCCAGGCCGGCATCCTGCGGCTGTTCGACCTGACGCGGGTGCGCGTCGTGCTCGTCGACCAGCGCGGCGCGGGCGCGTCGGCACCGCGCGGCGGCACACGCCACAACGACACCGCGCGGTTGATCGACGATCTCGAAGCGGTGCGCGCGCAGCTCGGCATCGCGCGCTGGGGCGTCGTCGGCGGCTCGTGGGGCGCGGCGCTCGCACTGGCATACGCGGGTACACATCCCGCACGGATCACCGGCGTCGTGCTGCGCGGGCTGTTCCTGACGTCGCGACGCGAAGTCCGCCGGTTGTTCACGACGTCGCGAACGCGCGCACCCCGCGAATGGCGACGCCTGTACGCGGCGGCTGGCTGCAGCCGGCCGGATCGCCTGCTGTCGTGCTGCGCGCGGCGGCTGCAACCCGGCGCGGGCGCGGCCCGGCAGCGGGCGGTGGCGCTTGCTTGGCACGCGTACGAGAACGCCGTCCTCGCATCGCCGAACCCGCGCCGCTCACCCGCGGATGCGATCCGCTCGCACAAGACCGTCGCCCGGCTGATCGACAAGTACCGGATCCAGGCGCATTACCTGCGGCGCGATTGCTGGCTCGGCGAGCGCCGCGTGCTCGCGCTCGCGCGCCGGGCGGCGCAGGCGGGCGTGCCGCTGTTCGCCGCGCACGGGATGCACGATCCCGTCTGCCCGGCCGCCAACGTCGCCCGCCTCGCGCGTGCCGTGCCTGCGGCCGCGATCGAACACGTGAGCGCCGGGCACCTCGCAAGCGACCCGGCATTGGCACGCAGCATCGCCCGCGCCGTGGCCGCGATGTTCGCGGCGGCACCGCTCGCCCGACCGGGCCCGTCGCGCACATCCTGAGCGCCGCTCAGGCTGCGACGCGGCAACGCACGCAGCCGGGCAACGCTCAATCCCACGCGTAACGCACGCCGACCCACGCACCGCGCGGCGCACCCGGCCCGACGAACTGTTCGTTGACCGGATTCGCACCGTCGAACGTGTGATTCGGCCCGTTGAAGAAGTTCTGGCCCAGCACGCCGAAGCTCGCATAGCGCTTGTCGAACAGGTTCGTCACGCTCGCGAAGACTTCGAAGCGCTTCGTGATCCGGTAGCGCATGTCGAGATCGACGAGCACGTAGCCCGCGATCCTGCCGTTCACGTCCTGGTTGTTCTCGTCGCCGCGCGCATACACGCCGCTGCGCCACGTGACGTTCGCGCCGATATCCCACCTGGGCGTCGCCGCGTAGTCGAGCCGGAGCTTCACCGTGTGTGCGGGAATACCGGGAATATGGTCGCCTTGCTTGACGGCCACGTTGCCGTTCGCGTCGGCCGCCGAATTCGCCGGGCTGTGCTCGGTCCACGACGACCGGTAGGTCGCATCGACATAGCTGTACGAAAGCCCGACACCGAGCGGGCCGAACCGCGTGCGGCCCGCGAGTTCGATGCCTTGCCGCCGCGTATCGCCGACGTTGCGGAAATAACCCTGCGCGCTTGCCGGGCTGCTGATGAACTGGATGTCGTCGGTCAGCGTCGTGCGGTAGGCGGCGGCGCTCCAGGTCGTCGCGGCGCCGATGCGGCCGCGCATGCCGGCTTCGAACGTCTTCGAGATCACCGGCTTGAGCGCCGGGTCCGCGATGAAGTCGTTCGGCAGCGAACACGGCGCGGCCGGATCCGCGCATGCGAGTTCGATCGCGGTCGGCGAGCGCATCCCTTCGTTGTACGTCGCATAGGCGGTGAAGCCCGCGACCGGGTTCCAGTTGAGCCCGACTGCCGGGTTGAACCGGGAGAACACATGGTTGCCGTCGAGCAGCGGCTGCACGCCGCTCTCGTCGCCGATCTGCGCCTTCGACCAGTCGTAGCGCCCCGACACCGTCAGCGTCCAGTGCGGCGTCAGCGACAGTGCATCGCTCAGGTACACGCCGAGGTTCGCGTTGCGCGTCTTCGCGCGGGTCTGCGGCTCGAAATCACCGACGCCGATCGCCGCGCGCGTGTCGGTGAAATACGCGTCCTGCGACGACGCGACGTAGCTCGAGTTCGCGACATCGGCCGCCACGCCCGCGATCAGCTGGTTCGCCATCCCGCCGAGCTTGCCGAGCAGCGTGAGCTGCAGGCTGCCGCCGTAGCTGTCGGTCACGATCGTCGACTGCGCATTGGTGCCCTGCACCGCGTCGACCGTGCCGTCGTCGCCGACCGATCCGTAATCGGTATTGTTGTTGCTGCTGATGTTGGTGTTGCGCAGGTGCCGATAATACGCATTGCCGCTCAGCTCGACGTGCTCACCGAAGAAGTGATCGCCCGACAGCGTCAGGTAGCCGGCGCTGTTGCGATTCAGGTCGGGATAGGTGTACGCCTGCTTCCGGTTGTCGAGGAACGAGCGCGGGATCGTCTGGGTGCCGTACAGCGCGTTGTCGGCGCCGCCCGCGGAAATCGCCAGCGTCGTGTCCGAATCCGTGTAGCGCAGCTTGCCGAACGCCTGCCGCACGCGGCTCGCATTGTGGTCGGCCCAGCCGCCGTCGTTCGCGACGTTCGCCGTCGCGTAGTAGTCGAGGTTCGGGCCGATCGTGCCGCCCTGCTCGATTGCGGCCGTCTTGCGGCCCCACGAGCCGCCCGACACCTCCGCTTCGCCGCCCGGGTTCGACTTGCCGTTCTTCGTCGTGATCGCCAGTGCGCCGCCGAGCGTATTGCGTCCGTATACCGGGTTCGAGCCCGGGATCAATTGCATCCGGTCGATTGCCTGCGTCGGCAGGATGTCCCAGTTCACGACGTCGCCGAACGGTTCGTTCACGCGCACGCCGTCGACGAACACCGACAGCCCCTGCGGCGTACCGAGCAGCGGCGATGCGGTGAAGCCGCGATAGTTGACGTCCGTCTGGTACGAATTGCCCTGCGCCTCCGAGATCGTCACGCTCTGCAGGTTCGCGGCGAAGAAGTCGGCAAGCGTCGCGCGGTGCTGCGCATCGAGTTCCGCCGCGCGTACCGTCTGCACGTTCGCCGGCACCTTCTGCAGCGGCGTACCGATCCCGAGCAGCGGCGTCGTGCCGACCACCACCACCGTCGGCAATGTGACGGCCGGCGCTTGCGACGCTTCCGGCGCAACCGCGACGGCGGCCGGCGGCACGGCGCCGCCCGTCGCGGCCGTGCCGTCCGCAGGCTGCTGCGCACGCGCGCTGCCTGTCGACAGGCCGAACAGCGCGATGGCGCCGAGGGCCGGCCCGAGAAGCGCGCCACGCATCGCGCCACCGTGCAGCGCGCGACGTTCGCGTCGCATCGCGCCGCCCTTTCCGGCTGCCTTTGGCCTCCTGATCATTTCATTCGTCTCCATGCTTGTATTCCGCCGTGGTGTGCCCCGCACCGCGCGGCGTGCTGTTGTCGCGAAGCAGCGTGCGAGAACCGTGCCAGCCGCATCGGCGCGACGCCCGCGCGCGTCGCCGCGCACGGCGTGCGTGACACCGGCGCGGGGGGCGCCCCTTCTGTCACGGATGCCGCGCCACCTGTCATGTTTGGCAACACTGCGCGCGCGGAGGTGTACCTGAATGCAACACCTTCGTTGACACGTGCGCGCGACGCGCACCGACGCCGCACGACGCACGATGCGCCCGTGTGCCGCGTCACACCGGCTTCGCGCCGCGATGGCATGCGACTTGCGTGAACGGCAGCGCACTCGGCCCGGAATCCCCACCGTGCCGGCGCGACGAACCGTTCGCGGCGGTGCGACCACAATGACTCAGGAGACAACCATGAAGAAACTCTCGGCTTCAGCGAGCCGGCTGGCGACGATCGGCATCGCGGCGGCAGCGGCCGTCGCGTTGAACCCCGGCCTCGTCGAAGCGGCCGCGGACTACCCGGCCGTGACCTACCAGCGGCTGACCGACGCGCACACCGATCCGGGCTGGCTGACCTACTACCGCACCTACGACGGCCAGTCGCATTCGCCGCTCAAGCAGATCGACGCGTCGAACGCGAAGGAACTCAAGCAGGTGTGGGCCTACAAGTTCCCCGCCGAGCTGAAGCAGGGCTTCGAAGCCACGCCGATCATCAACGGCAACTACCTGTTCGTGACCACGCCGAAGGACAACGTCTACGCATTCGATGCGAAGAGCGGCAAGCAGCTGTGGAAATACGAACCGAAGCTTGGCGCGGCATCGTTCAAGACCGCATGCTGCGACGTCGTCAACCGTGGCGTCGCGCTGTACGGCAAGAACGTCTACGTCGCGATGCTGAGCGGCGAGGTCGTGGCGCTCGACGCGCAGACGGGCAATCTCGTCTGGAAGAAGCAGATGTTCGAGCCGGGCCTCGGTTATGCGTTCTCGCTCGCGCCGCTCGCGCTGGACGGCTCGATCATCGTCGGCACCTCGGGCGGCGAATACGGGATTCGCGGGTACATCGCCGCGCTGAACCCCGAAGACGGCTCGCTGGTCTGGAAGCGCTACACGATCCCGAGCCCCGGCGAAAAAGGCGCGGACACCTGGCCCGACGGGATGCAGGCACACGGCGGCGGCGCCGCCTGGCTGACGGGCACGTACGATGCGGCAAGCCGCACGCTGTACTGGGGCGTCGGCAACCCCGGCCCGTGGCTCGCGGCGCTGCGTCCCGGCGACAACCTGTATTCCGACTCGCTGCTCGCGCTCGATCCGAAGAACGGCAACCTGAAGTGGCACTATCAGTACACGAGCAACGACACGTGGGACTATGACGGCGTCAACACGCCGATCCTCGCGGACATCAAGTACAAAGGCAAGGACTACGATGCGATCATTCACGCCGACCGCAACGGCTTCTTCCATGCGATCGATCGCACGACCGGCAAGCTGATCTACGCGGAGCCGTTCGTCACGGCAACGTCGGTCACCGGCTACACGGCCGACGGCAAGCCCATCGCGGACCCGTCGAAGTTCCCGAAGGCCGGCACGACGATCGACACGTGCCCGAGCTTCCTCGGCGGCAAGAACTGGTGGTCGGTGTCCTACGACCCCGCGCGCCACATCGCGGTCGTCCCTTCCCTTCACGCGTGCATGAGCCTGTCCGGCAAGTCGGTCAGCTACATGGAAGGCCTGCCGTATCTCGGCGAAGGCTTCTAGATCAAGCCTGAACCGGGCAGCCAGGGTTACGGCGAACTGCAGGCCATCGACGTGAACACCGGCAAGAAACTGTGGGGCCACTGGTCGAAGAAGCCGTGGAACGGCGGCGTCGCGACCACCGCGAGCGGTCTTGCGTTCAGCGGCTCGCTCGACGGCCACCTGTATGCCTTCGACACGGCGACCGGCAAGGTGCTGTGGGAAAGCCCGCAGCTCGCGAGCGGCATCATCGCGCAGCCGTCGGTGTACGAGGTCGACGGCAAGGAATATGTCGCGGTGCTCGCCGGATACGGCGGCGCGAACCCGATCTGGGGCGGCCCGATGGCCGACGTCGCGAAAGACGTTCCGCGCGGCGGCACGCTCTACGTATTCGCGCTCGACTGAACGCGCGTCGCGCCCGGCATGCGCCCGATCCGGGCGCGACGCCCCCACTGTTTCAACCGGAATGCACGACCATGAAGACTCGACTCGCTCCCCTGACCCTCGCCAGTCTGCTCGCCGCGGGCGTGGCGCTGACCCCGATGTCCGCCGCGGCCGGCGGCGTGCGCGTCTGCACGCTGCCCGGCAGCCCGACCGCCGCCCTCGACATGTCGGTCGCACGTGAAGTGCTGCGCACCGCCGGCATCGCCGCCTCGTTCAACCGGCGCGGCGTGGACGACGACGGCGGCGACGACGGCATCTCCGCCGCCGAACTGAAGCAATCGCTCGAACGCGACTGCGACATGATCGCCGGTTTCCCGCGCTCGGCGATCGCCGATGCATCGAATGCCCGGATGAGTTTCTCGCAGGGGTATCTGCGCTCCAGCTACGTCAGCGTGACGCTGCGCGACGCGCATGCATCGTCCACCGGCAAGGAAACGATCGCGGCCACGTACTCGAGCCCGTCGCAACTGATCGCGGCACAGGCGACGAATGCCCGCTTCGATCTCGAGAACACGTCCGAGAAGACCATCGACGCGCTCGCGACCGGTCGCGCCCAGCGCGCGATCGTCTGGTATCCGAGCGTCGTGGCGTACCGGCGTGCGCATCCCGGCCAGCCGTTCCGGATCGCGGCCACGGCGTCGCCGTACTCGGACTGGCAGCTCGCGTTCGCGTTCGGCCCCGATCGGGACGCGCTGCGGCAGCGCATCGACGCGGCGTTGTCGCGGCTGAATGCCAACGGCCGGATCGCCGCGCTCACACGCGGCTGGAACCTGCCGGAAAACATCGCTCAAGCGGCCAATACGCCGTCGCGCGGCCGCTTCCTCGACGGCGCGGTCGCGTCGGCCGGGCATTCGCGCACCGGCGTGCTGCTCGCCCGCGGAACGTCCGCGACGGGCGGCTTCATCAAGGTGTCGGCGAGTGACGACAGCGGCGTGCCGTCGTTCGACAGTTCGCAGGCACAGCACGGCAAGAAGCTCTATATCGATGCCTGCGCGAAATGCCACGGCGACCAGCTCGAAGGCAATACCGCTCCCGCGCTGAGCGGGGAATCCTTCGCGCCCGAGGGCAAGTCGCACATCACGGTCGGCGGCATCTTCCAGTACATGTCGAACAACATGCCGGCCGATCGCCCCGGCAAGATGACGGCACAGGAATACGAGGACCTGATGGCGTTCCTGCTCTATTCGAACGGTTATGACGCGTCGAAGAGCAAGCTGACCGCCGATGTCGCCACCTCGTCGAAGGCGCCGCTCGTCGCCGGCCCGCGCAAATAACGCCTTTCTCCCTCCGCTTCGATCGACCGCCGCGCCGGGAAGCAATCCCGGCGCGCGGGGCCGTACTTTTTTATTCAGGAAAACCACATGATCTCCCGCACTCGCAGAACCTTCATCGTTCAGACCGCCGGCCTGTGTGCCGCACTCGCAGCCGGAACCGGCGCATTCGCGGCAGCGCCGCTCGTCGACGAAAACGACGCGGCCGCGAAGACGCTCGGCTACCGCGCGAAGGCGACGACCGTCGATGCAGGCAAGTTCCCGAAGTACCAGGCCGGCCAGACGTGCTCGAACTGCCGCTTCTACAAGGCCGGCGCCGGCGAATCCTCCGGCACGTGCCCGATGTTCGGCGGCAAGGCGGTTGCCGCCGAAGGCTGGTGCAACGTCTATGCAAAGCTTGCTTGATCCCGGGAGCGGGCGCGAACACGACAGCGTGCCGCACGGCGGCACGAATGCGGAGCGCACCGACCGTTTGAATGCGCTGGTCGCGCTGGGCATCGGGCGCGGCTACGTGACGCGCGGTGAAATCGTCGACGCGTTGCCCGACGATGCGGCAGACGGCACGGATTTCGACGCCGCCGCGTCGATGCTCGGCGAATGGGGGATCGAGGTTCGCGAGCACGTCGACTCGCGAAGCGCATGGACGCTCGATCGTCATTTCGCGCGAGCGGCGGACACGACGTCGCCGCTCGCCGACGCGTCGGCCCCGCTCGCGACCGCCGATCTGCTCGCGGCCCGCACGAGCGATCCCGTGCGCATCTACCTGCGCGAAATGAGCGCGACACCGCTGCTCGACCGTGAAGAAGAGATCGCGCTCGCGCTTCATCTGGAAAGCGGGCGCGCGGCGTGCATCGACGCATTGTGCCGCGACCCGGCTGCGCTCGACGCCGTCGCGTCGATCGCCGGCGACATCCGCGCCGGCAAGGTGGCGGCATCGGTCTACGTGACGGGGTTCGTCGGCGACGCCGAATCGCTCGATGAAGCGCGCGCGGTTTTGCCCGGGGAATCGCCCGGCAATGCAACGGCACCTGATTCAACCATCGAGTCACCGGAGGGGGAGGACGACACGGACCGCGCGCCGGACAGCCCCGCATGGCGCGACAGCGTCGTCGCATCGCTCGACCGCGCCGGCGCGCTGGCCGCCGGGATGCAGCATGCATTGCGCACCGGCGGTTTCGCGTCGGCCAGTTACCGGGCGCTGCTTCGCGAGGCCGCCGCGTCGACCGGCAGGATCCGCTTCACCGCACGCGCGATCGAACGCATCGGGCACGCGATTCGAGACCGTGCGACGCAAGCACGCAAGTTCGAGAAGCGCATCGTCGACATCCTGGCCGAATCGGGCATCCGCACCGATTCGCCGCGCCGTGACCTCTTCATGCCATGCGACGACGTGCGCGCATGGATGACCGACTGCATCGCCGCGCATGCCGACCGTGCCGCCGCCCTCACCCGCCGCGCGCCGGCGCTGATCGAAGCACGCGCCGCGCTCGCCGGCCTCGCCGGCCTCGCCGGCGAGTCGAGCCTGCCGCTCGACATCGCGATCGCGATCGACGCACGACTGTCGCGTATCGAGCGCGCGATGCAGCCCGCGAGAACGAAGCTGTTCCAGAGCAATCTGCGGCTCGTCGTGTCGATCGCCAAGCGCTATCCCGATCGCGGCCTGCAGTTTCTCGACCTGATCCAGGAGGGCAATCTCGGCCTGATGAAGGCCGTCGATCGCTACGATCACCGGCGCGGCTTCAAATTCGCGACGTATGCGACCTGGTGGGTCCGGCAGGCCATCACGCACGCGATCGCCGATCAGGGCCGCACGATCCGCGTGCCCGCGCATACGGTCGACGCGATCAACAAGCTGTCGCGCCTCGCGCGAACGCATGCGCAACGAACCGGCGAGGTTGCCGGCGCCCCGACGCTCTCGGCGCAGATGCGGATCCCGGTCGACAAGGTGCGGGACCTGATGGATATCGTGCGCGAGCCCATCTCCGCGGACCTGCCCGTTTCGCCCGATCACGACCTCACGTTGTGCGACGTCGCGATCGACCACGCCGCGCCAACCCCGGAAGAATCCGCGAGCGCCCGCCAGCTTCGCGCGGCAGTTGCGGCGCTGATCGACCGCCTGCCGGCACGCGAAGCGTGGATTCTTCGCTTGAGGTACGGCATCGACGTCGAAAGCGAGTATTCGCTGCGCGAGATCGGCCGGCAACTGAACCTGTCCGCCGAACGCGTTCGCCAGATCGAGGTGTCGGCGCTCGAACGGATCAGACAGTTCGGGCACGCACCGGCGCTTCGGTCGCTGATCGCCTGACGCCGCCAGGTCGCCCCACCGCGCTCCGGAACGAGCCGCCGATCACCTTCCCCGGCGCGCGCCACCTGTTGAGGACTGCAACACGATGTGCTGCATTTATGAACGGCCGGCTTCGGCTTGACGGTATCCACCCCGTCGCACGTTCGACCGGATCGCTCGCAACGCGCACGGTGCGCCGCGACTTTCGCCGATTGCGCGCATCGATCGCTGACGCTGGCACGCATGTTGCGTTTTCCCGAACAGCAGCCCTGCATCCCAAGAACGCATGGAGACACGCTTGTCCACGATTGAATCGGTTCTTCACGAAACCCGCCAGTTTGCGCCGCCCGCGGCGCTCGAGCAGGCGGCGACCATTTCCGGCATGCCGGCCT
>JABLTH010068340.1_pt1 | contig 27952 bp, 25 predicted proteins | sample 7875711 | NCBI WGS metagenome assembly JABLTH01 (sample SAMN14941262, study PRJNA633318) | bioreactor metagenome | isolation source: bioreactor | place: China | collected 2019-03-05 | reverse complement strand
GGGCGGCTTTTTCCTGACGTCGGCGACTTTGCCGGCAGCGATCAGCGATTGCCGCCGCGATTGCCGCCGGGGCGCTTGCCGCCGCGACCGCCGCCGTTGCCGCCCGGACGGGGGCCGCGGTTGCCGGCATTGCCGCGATTGCCCGCGTTGCCGCGGTTGCCGCCGGGGCCGCGCTTCTCGCCGCTGAAGCCGGTGTACGGGGTCGAGGTGCCCGCCGGTCCGCCACTGCCGCCACCACTGCGGCGGCGCTTGCCGCCTGGGGCGCCGCGACCAGCGCCTCCGGCCGGCTGGCCGTCGCGGGTTTCGCCGGCGAACCAGGTACGCACCGACGGCAGTTCCTGGCCCGGTGCCACGCCGCGCTTGTTGCGGCTCTTGCGGGGCTTGCCCGGGCGCTCGGGGCGGGCGACGTTGCCATTCACCTCGCGACCGGGGCGACGCGTCTTGCCGCGCGCCGGTTCGTCGCGGATGCGGTCGAAGGCGCGCAGCTCGCGCGCCTCGTCGGCGGCGGCGCTGCTCCAGGCGGTAGCCGCGCCGCGCTCCGGGCGATACTCGGTGACGTTGCGCGACGCACGGCGTTGGTGAAGCACCGGGCTCAGGGTCAGCACCGGCTGCGGCGCGCCGAGGCCGGTGAGCTTGCGCAGCTCCTTCACCGCGTCTTCGCCCAGTGCTTCGCATTCGCCGCGGCGCAGGGCGCGCGGCAGTTGCACGTTGCCGTAACGGATCCGCTTGAGACGGCTGACCAGGAAGCCCTGCGAGTCCCACAGGCGGCGGACTTCGCGGTTGCGGCCCTCGCGGATTACCACGCGGAACCAGCTGTGGCTGCCGCCGCGGCTGATCACCGCGATGTCGTCGAAGCGGGCAGGGCCGTCTTCCAGCTCCACGCCGGACTTGAGCTTCTCGACGATTTCGTCAGGTACCTCGCCGTGCACCCGGCACAGGTACTCGCGCTCGAGTCCGCTCTTGGGATGCATCAGCGCATTGGCCAGCTCGCCGTCGGTGGTGAGCAACAGCAGGCCGGTGGTGTTGATGTCCAGGCGGCCCACGGCAACCCAGCGCGCGCCCTTCAGGCGCGGCAATTCCTCGAACACGGTGGGGCGGCCCTCGGGGTCGTCCCGGGTGGTCATCACGCCTTCCGGCTTGTGGTAGATCAGCACCTCGGTCTCGTCGCGGTTGTCGGTGGCGACGACGAACTGCTTGCCGTCGATCACCACGCGGTCGCCGGCATGCACGCTGGCACCGATGGCTGCCGGCTGGCCGTTGAGCTCGACTTCACCGGCCTGGATGCGCTGTTCGAGCATCCGGCGCGAGCCGAGGCCGGCATTGGCCAGCACCTTGTGCAGGCGCTCTTCCAGCGCGGGCTCGTTTTCGGTGCGTGCAGGACGCTTGAGGGTAAGTAGGGATTTCTGCGGCGCAGTCATGCGCGTGACTCCTCAGGAATGCTTGTCGGCGTCGCCGTCGTCGGCGTCCGCGGGGATCGCTGCCTCGTCGGCAGTGGTCGGTTCGGTGGACAGCCCGTCGGGGGCTGCCGTGGCGTCGTCGCGAACTTCCGCGACGACGGTGGGTTCTTCTCCGGGTTCGGCGCTACCGGCCGGCGGCGGCGCATCGCCATTCGTGATCGACCCGGGCGCTGCCTGGCTCGCGGCATTGGCGAGGTCCAGGACGTCGATGTCGTCCACCGGTTCGGTCTCACCGGGGATGACCGGTTCGTCAGATGCGCTCCCGACATCGGCCGGGGCGCCGGTGTCCTCGCCGGTCGCGGCCAGGGTCTCTGCCTCGGCGTCCGGATCGATCGGCAGATCCTTGACCACACGTGCTGGCAGCGGCTCGGGCTCGAAGCGCAACTGCGGATCTTCCATGTCACGGATTTCCGACAGCGGAGGCAGCTCGTCCAGCGACTTCAGGTTGAAGTAGTCGAGGAAGGCGCGGGTGGTGCCGAACAGTGCTGGCCGGCCCGGCACGTCGCGGTGGCCGACGACCCGTATCCAGTCGCGCTCTTCCAGTGTCTTGATGATGTTGGAGGACACCACCACGCCGCGGATCTGCTCGATCTCCGGGCGGGTGATCGGCTGGCGGTAGGCGATCAGCGCCAGCGTCTCCAGCAGGGCGCGGGAGTAGCGGCTGGGGCGCTCGGTCCACATGCGCGACAGCCAGGGGTGCACGTCCTGTTTCACCTGATAGCGGAAGCCGGAGGCGACTTCCTTAAGCTCCACACCACGGTATTCGCAGTCGCCGGCCAGTGCCTCGAGCGTGCGTGCCACCAGCTCGCGGGTCACTTCGTGCGCTTCGCCGAACAGCTCGACCAGCTGCGCCACCGTCAGCGGGTTGCTGGAGGCGAGCAGGGCGGCCTCGACGATCGGCTTGAGCTGCTCGATGTCGAGCGGTTCGTCGCGGACCGGGTTGGCGAGTTCCTGGTTGTCATTCATAGGCGGAGGCTTCTCCGGCGGATTCGTCGTTGGGCAGCTCGGCGTCGGTGGCGTCCTGGTAGTCGCCTGCGTCGGCCTTGGCCCGGAGGTAGATCGGCGCCAGCGGCGCCTCCTGCACGATCTCGATCAGCATTTCCTTGGCCAGCTCCAGCATGGCCAGGAAGGTCACCACGACCCCGAGGCGGCCTTCGGTCGGGTCGAACAGCGTCTCGAAGCGCTGGAAGCTGACGCTTTCCAGCTTGCCGAGCAGCTCGCCCATGCGTTGGCGGACGCTCAGGGCTTCGCGTTTGATGGCGTGGTGGCCGAACAATTCGGCGCGATGCATCACGTCCTTGAGCGCCAGCAACATTTCCTTCAGGTCCAGCGGAGGCGGCAGGCGGATCACCGTGCGCTCGCCGGCGTCGACCTGGACCGCGACCGTGTCGCGCTCGACGCGGGGCAGGGCGTCGATGTCCTCGGCGGCCTTCTTGAACCGCTCGTATTCCTGCAGCCGGCGGACCAGGTCGGCGCGCGGATCCTCTTCCAGCCCTTCTTCGGTGGGTGGTCGCGGCAGCAGCAGCCGCGACTTGATCTCGGCCAGGATCGCGGCCATCAGCAGGTACTCGGCCGCCAGCTCCAGCCGCATCACATCGCGCATCAGCTCGATATAGGCCATGTACTGGCGGGTGATCTCGGCGACCGGGATGTCCAGGATGTCCAGGTTCTGCCGGCGGATCAGGTAAAGCAGCAGGTCCAGCGGCCCCTCGAACGCTTCCAGGATGACTTCCAGCGCGTCCGGGGGAATGTACAGATCCTGCGGCATCTGCAGCATCGGCTCGCCGCGCACGATCGCCAGCGGCATCTCCTGCTGCTGCGGCATCGACGCGAACACGTCCGGTGCGCTGGTTGTCTGAGGCTCGCTTGGCTCAGTGCTCATCAATGCATGTCGTTGGGCCACCGCCGCTGCAGGCGGGGATTGCACACGATTGGAACCGGACCCGTCCATCCGGCACACGCCGAGGGATACGGGGCTTTCGCGCGCCGACATAGCCGCGCTGTGTGGAAACGCTCCTTGCTGCAGATGCCCGGCCTGGCTGGTGCCTTGGTCGCGAGTGCCCGGCGAGATCCCTGGGGAATCATCGGGCGGGTCGCGACCAACCGCTGGGCGTCCGGTCCGGGATATGAGCCACGGTCGAGGCGCACGTGCCGTTCGGCGTCAGGGACGCTACGGGCATGTCAGTCGGTCGGCGGAGAGCATCGGATGTGGCTCTCGGGACGCTCTCCACTGCCTCGCCGGCAGGATGGCGTCCTGTCTTAACCCCACGAATGGCCCACAGCGTAACGGCTGGCCTGCCGCAAGTCCAGCAGCAGGGCGACCATCGCGTGATCGCGGCGCAATGTGCCGCTCATTGTCCATCCTGCGGTCTGGCGACAGCCTGGAGCGCCGTGCTTGGACCGGTACCCGATGGCTGTGCTGCGCCGCTGCTGCACCTGCCCAGCTCTCTGGCACACCGTTTGCTTTGCCTGCTTGTCCCTGCGTGGACTTCGTGCCCCAATACGCTCCTGCCGGATCGGGGCCCGCGCGTCGGGGCACATTTCACCGGCAGGTCTTCCAGGGCTTACCTGTGCGACCGGTCCAGGCCCGCGGGGGGCGGGCAAGCGAGGGAGCATGATGGCGATTGACAAGAGTGCGGTGGGTGCCAGCCAGGAGCAACTGCGACCGGCCCGGATGCGCATCGAGACCACGGTGTTGATGAGCCGGGGTGACCAGTCGCACCCGAGTGAGCTGGTGGATATCTCCGCGACCGGCCTCCTGGTCCGGCGCCCCCTGGGTTGGAAGGGCGAGCTGGGCGAGCCGTGGGTGCTGGACATGATTTTCGGCAGCGACCTGCATATCCACCTGGAGGCGACGGTGGCGCGGGTCTCCGACCACCACGTCGGTTACGCGTATTCGCGGATTCCGGAAGACAAGCAGGTGCCGTTGTGGAACCTGCTCGGCGGCTACGCCGATATCCTGGAACAGTGGAACAACTGAGCGCCGGTCCTTTTCCGGTCCGCACGCGAAGACGCCCGCATCGCGCGGGCGTCTTCGTATCTGCCGGCGGCGCCGCTGGTCAGTGGGCAGTGGCAGGCTTCTTGTCGTCCCGCAGCTCTCGCCGCAGGATCTTGCCGACATTGCTTTTGGGCAGGTCGGTGCGGAACTCGATGATCTTCGGCCGCTTGTAACCGGTGAGATTCTCGCGACAGAACTCCTTGAGCGCCTCGGCGGTGAGGTTCGGGTCCTTGCGCACCACGAACAGCTTGACCACCTCGCCGGAGTGCTCATCCGGCACGCCGACCGCTGCGACTTCCGCTACGCCGGGGTGCTGCATCACCGTGTCCTCGACCTCGTTCGGGTACACGTTGAAGCCGGACACCAGGATCATGTCCTTCTTGCGGTCGACGATGTAGAAGTAGCCGTTCTCGTCCATCTTCGCGATGTCGCCGGTATGTAGCCAGCCGTCCGCGCCGAGCACCTTGGCGGTTTCTTCCGGACGCTGCCAGTAGCCCTTCATCACCTGCGGGCCACGCACCATCAGCTCGCCCACCTCGCCGACAGGCAGCGGCTGGTTCTCCTCCGACCAGATCGCCACGTCGGTGGACGGGATCGGCAGCCCGATCGAGCCGTTGTACGCCTTCAGGTCGAGCGGGTTGATGCACGCGGCAGGCGACGTTTCGGTAAGGCCGTAGGCTTCGGCCAGGGTGCAGCCGGTGACCTTCTTCCAGCGTTCGGCCACGGCACGCTGCACCGCCATGCCGCCACCCAGCGTCAGGTGCAGGCGCGAGAAGTCCACCTCGGCGAAGCCGGGCGTGTTGAGCAGGCCGTTGAACAGCGTGTTGACGCCGGTGAGTGCGGTGAAGTGCGACTTCTTCAGCTCCTCGACGAAGCCGGGCATGTCGCGCGGATTGGTGATCAGCCAGTTCAGGCCGCCCAGGCGCATGAACACCAGGCCATTCGCCGTCAACGAGAAGATGTGATACAGCGGCAGGGCGGTGATGATGACCTCCTCGCCCTCCCTTGCATTCTTGCCGATCCATGCGCCGGCCTGGAGCATGTTGGCGACCATGTTGCCGTGACTGAGCATCGCGCCCTTGGCCACGCCGGTGGTGCCTCCGGTGTACTGCAGGAAGGCCAGGTCGTCGTGGCCCAGCGCGACCTTCGTCAGCGGGTGGTGCGCACCGTGCGCGAGGGCGTCGTTGAAGCGCACCGCCTGCGGCAGGTTGAAGCTGGGTACCATCTTCTTGAGGTGCTTGGCGACCGCGTTGACCAGCATGCCCTTGATGCCGCCGAGCAGGTCGCCCACACCGGTCGTCACGATGTGTTCGACATGGGTTTCGGCGACGATCTGTTCGAGCGTCGCGGCAAAGTTGTCCAGTACCACGATCGCCTTCGCGCCGGAGTCCTCCAGCTGGTGCTTCAGCTCGCGCGCGGTGTAGAGCGGGTTGGTGTTGACCACCACCAGGCCGGCACGCAGCGCGCCGAACAGGGCGATCGGGTACTGCAGCACATTGGGCATCATGATCGCGATGCGATCGCCCTTGCCGAGCTTGAGTTCGCCGGTGAGGTAGCCGGCGAATTTCGCGCTCAGGGCATCGATCTCGCCATAGCTGAGCTGCTTGCCGAAACTGGCAAAGGCCGGCCGATCCCTGAACTTTCCGAAGGCCTCCTCGAGCACCGCGACAACCGAAGCGTAGGCATCCAGATCGATCTCGGCGGGAACGCCTTCCGGATAGTGGTCAAGCCACGGACGCTCTTTGCTCATGGTGATCCTTGCGCTTCTGGAAACGGGTGGCCGCGTGCCGCGGCGGGTCATCGACATGACGCAGCATTGGAGCATACGCTCGCGTATAGCGGCAAGCCGCGCCGCAACGCCCCGGAGACCTTCGGCATGCACCTGCGCTGCTGGATTTGCGCCCTTGTTTTGGTGCTGCTTGCCGCCCCGCTGGCAGGGTGTCACCGCGTGCCAGCCGAGGCCGCCGTGCGGCAGGCGATTGCGTCGGCGGAGCATGCGGCCGAAGTACCCGACCCCGGCGCCTTCGAGGACCTGCTCAGCGAGGATTTCTCCGGCAATCGGGGCGAGGCCGATCGCCGGCAGCTGGTCAACCTGTTGCGGATGGCGCGGCTTCGCGGCGAGACGATCCACGTGTTGACGGGACCGGTGACGGTCGAGCCGCGAGGCGATCGTTTTGTGGCGACGTTCACCGTGACCCTGACCAGCGGCGGCCGCCTGCTGCCTTCGGAGATGGGCGTCTACCGGGTCGAGAGCGCCTGGCGCAGGGAGCAGGGCGACTGGGTCTGCTATTCGGCGAGCTGGTCCCGGCCTTTGCGGTGACGTGGGCTACGGTCGCATTCCAAAGGAAAACGCCGCCCGGGGGCGGCGTTTCGCGTGCGGCATTGCGCGGTGACGCTCAGGCTGCCTTCCTGCTCGCCAGCTGGCGCAGCACATATTGCAGGATGCCGCCGTGACGGAAGAACTCGCGCTCCTTCGGCGTCAACAGCATCACGTGGACCTTGAAGGTCTTCTTGCTGCCGTCGCCGGCGGTGGCGACCACCGTGGCTTCCTTCGAGTCGCCGCCCTCCAGGCCGGTGATGTCGAAGCTCTCCTTGCCGGTGAGCCCCAGCGACTGCGCGTTCTCGCCTGCTTTGAACGTGCACGGCAGCACGCCCATGCCGACAAGGTTGGAGCGGTGAATGCGCTCGAAGCTCTCGGCGATCACCGCCTTCACGCCCAGCAGCAGGGTGCCCTTGGCGGCCCAGTCGCGCGACGAGCCGGTGCCGTATTCCTTGCCGGCCAGCACGATCAGCGGGGTCTTCTCGGCCTTGTACTTCATCGCCGCGTCGTAGATCGCCAGCTGCTCGCCCGAGGGCACATGCAGGGTATAGCCGCCCTCGACACCGTCCAGCATCAGGTTCTTGATGCGGATGTTGGCGAATGTGCCGCGCACCATCACGTCGTCGTTGCCGCGGCGCGAGCCGTAGGAATTGAAGTCCTTCGGGTCCACACCCTTGGAGACCAGGAAGCGGCCCGCCGGGCTGTCCTTCTTGATCGAGCCGGCCGGGGAGATGTGGTCGGTGGTGATCGAGTCGCCGAACAGGCCGAGCACGCGGGCGCCGTGGACGTCTTCGACCGGCGCCAGATCCATCGTCATGCCGTCGAAGTAGGGCGGGTTCTTGATGTAGGTGGAGTCGTTCCACCGGTAGACCGCGCCATCGGGCGAATCGATCCGGTTCCAGCGGCTGTCGCCCTTGAACACGTCGGCATAGTTCTTCTCGAACATGGCCGGGCTGACCGCCCCGGCGATGGCATCGGAGATTTCCTGGTTGGTCGGCCAGATGTCCTTGAGGAACACATCCTTGCCGTCCCGATCCTGGCCGATCGGCTGGCGGGTCAGGTCGATGTCGAGCGTGCCGGCGAGCGCGTAGGCGACCACCAGCGGCGGCGAGGCCAGGTAATTCATCTTCACTTCCGGATGCACGCGGCCTTCGAAGTTGCGGTTGCCGGAGAGTACCGATGCCACGGCCAGGTCGCCTTCGCCGATGCCCTTGCTGATCTCGGCCGGCAGCGGACCGGAGTTGCCGATGCAGGTGGTGCAACCGTAGCCGACGATGTAGAAGCCGATCTTCTCCAACTCGTCCAGCAGCCCGGTCTTCTTCAGATAGTCGGTGACCACCAGCGAACCCGGCCCGATCGAGGTCTTCACCCACGGCTTGGCCTTCAGTCCGCGCGCCGCCGCCTTCTTCGCGACCAGGCCGGCGCCGAGCATCACCGCCGGGTTGGAGGTGTTGGTGCACGAGGTGATCGCCGCGATCACCACCGAGCCATCCTTGAGGTCGAAGGTCTCGTCGTCCTTGCTCACCCGCACGCTGCCCTCGCCGAGGCTGTTCGCTTCGTTGCCGATGGCGGTCGAGCCGCCTTCGTTCTGGAAGCCGGCGGCGTCGCCGTTCTTTTTCCTGCGGCTGGCGGTGAGGCCGCCGACGGCATCGTGGAAGCTCTTCTGCACGCCCTCCAGCAGCACGCGGTCCTGCGGACGCTTGGGGCCGGCCAGCGAGGGCTTCACGTCGGCGAGGTCCAGCTCGAGCGTGCTGGTGAAGTCCGGCTCCACGGCATGCTCGTCATGCCACATGCCCTGCGCCTTGACATAGGCTTCCACAAGCGCGATCTGCTCATCGCTGCGGCCGGACAGGCGCATGTAGTTCAGTGCTTCCCGGTCGACCGGGAAGATGCCGCAGGTGGCGCCGTACTCCGGCGCCATGTTGGCGATGGTGGCACGGTCGGCCAGCGCGAGGTGCTTCAGGCCCGGGCCGAAGAACTCGACGAACTTGCCCACCACGCCGAGCTTGCGCAGCATCTGGGTGACGGTGAGCACAAGGTCGGTGGCGGTGACACCTTCGGAGAGCTTGCCGGTCAGCTTGAAGCCCACCACCTGCGGGATCAGCATCGACGAGGGCTGACCCAGCATCGCCGCCTCGGCCTCGATGCCGCCCACGCCCCAGCCCAGCACGCCCAGGCCGTTGATCATGGTGGTGTGCGAGTCGGTGCCGAACACGGTGTCGGGATATGCCCAGCGCTCGCCGTCGATCTCCCCGGTGAACACCACGCGGGCCAGGTGCTCCAGATTGACCTGGTGCACGATGCCGGTGCGTGGCGGTACCACCTTGAAGTTGTTGAAGGCCTTCTGGCCCCAGCGCAGGAACCCATAGCGCTCCTGGTTGCGCTCGAACTCGATCTCGACGTTCTTTTCCAGCGCCGATTCGGATCCATAAACGTCCACCTGCACCGAGTGGTCGATCACCAGCTCGGCCGGCGCCAGCGGATTGATCTGGGTTGCGTCGCCACCGAGCCGGACCACCGCGTCGCGCATCGCGGCCAGGTCGACGACGCAGGGGACGCCGGTGAAATCCTGCAGCACCACGCGCGCGGGCATGAAGGCGATCTCGGTGTCCGGTTCCTTTTTTGCATCCCAGGTAGCGACCGCCTCGATCTCCTTCGCCGTGACGGTCACGCCGTCCTCGTGGCGGAGCAGGTTTTCCAGCAGGACCTTCAGCGAGTAGGGCAGGCGCTTGAGGTCGAATTTGTCGCCCAGCTTGGCCAGGCTGGCGAACCGGTAGGTTGTGCCGTTGGCCTGGAGGGTGTCGCGGGTGGCGTAGGTGTCCAGCATGGCTAACTCCTTTCTTGCTTAAGGCTGGCGGACGCGGGGGAGCGTGACCGGGGCATGGTACGCGCCCTGCGGTCAAAGCGCTGTGGCGGTGCGGAGCGGGGCTCGGCCTTTGATCGCTCCGGGAAGCGGTTCATCGATGGCGGCGACCAGGCACCGCGCTTGGGGACGTCGGGTCGGTGGTCTGCGAGTGCAAGCGGTCGACGACCGGCGCGGCTTGCACGATTTCGCACGCTCCCGGAAACGGTGTCTTGCGTTGCGGCTGGGTTGGCGCGGCTGGCAAAATACGACGGCTAAACGCTGCCGTGAGGCGGCTTCAGGCCTCGCTTTCTGGCGGGTCGACGGTCGCTCTCCGGAGAGAGTCTTTCGGAGCGTTACGCGGCGTCGATCGGCAACAAGAGAGACCATTCGGTACCCGCACGCACCCACCCCAAGGGACTCATCACATGCTTACCGCCTATCGCCAACTCGCCGCCGAACGCCAGGCTCTCGGCGTTCCGCCGCTGCCGCTCACCGCACAGCAGACCGCCGACCTGATCGAGCTGCTGAAGAACCCGCCGGCTGGCGAGGAAGCCTTCTTGGTCGAGCTGCTGAGCGAGCGGGTGCCCGCCGGCGTCGACGATGCGGCCAAGGTCAAGGCGTCCTACCTGGCCGCCGTGGCTCTCGGCACCGAAATCTGCCCACTGATCAGCCGCGAGAAGGCGACCGAGCTGCTCGGCACCATGCTGGGTGGCTACAACATCCATCCGCTGATCCAGCTGCTGGACGATGCGCAACTGGGCGGCATCGCCGCCGACGCGCTGAAGAAGACCCTGCTGATGTTCGACTCCTTCCACGACGTGAAGGAAAAGGCCGACGCCGGCAACGCCAACGCGCAGGCTGTGCTGAGGAGCTGGGCCGAGGCCGAGTGGTTCACCTCGCGCCCCGAGGTGCCGGAGTCGCTGACCATCACCGTGTTCAAGGTGCCGGGCGAAACCAACACCGACGACCTGTCGCCGGCGCCGGACGCCACCACCCGCCCGGACATCCCGCTGCACGCGCTGGCGATGTTGAAGAACAAGCGCGACGGTGCACCGTTCCAGCCGGAGGAAGACGGCAAGCGCGGCCCGATCCAGTTGATCGCCGACCTGAAGACCAAGGGCTACATGGTCGCCTACGTCGGCGACGTGGTCGGCACCGGCTCCAGCCGCAAGAGCGCCACCAACTCGGTGCTGTGGTGGACCGGCGAGGACATCCCGTTCATCCCGAACAAGCGCTTCGGCGGCGTCTGCCTGGGTAGCAAGATCGCCCCGATCTTCTACAACACCATGGAAGACGCCGGTGCGCTGCCGATCGAGCTGGACGTGTCAAAGATGGAGATGGGCGATGTCGTCGAGCTGCGCCCGTACGAAGGCAAGGCGCTGAAGAACGGCGAAGTGATCGCCGAGTTCCAGGTCAAGTCCGACGTGCTGTTCGACGAGGTGCGCGCCGGCGGCCGCATCCCGCTGATCATCGGCCGTGGCCTCACCGCCAAGGCGCGCGAGGCGCTGGGCCTGCCGGCCTCGACCCTGTTCCGCCAGCCGCAGCAACCGGTCGACACCGGCAAGGGCTACTCGCTGGCGCAGAAGATGGTCGGCCGCGCCTGCGGCCTACCGGAAGGCCAGGGCGTGCGTCCGGGCACCTACTGCGAGCCGAAGATGACCTCGGTCGGTTCGCAGGACACCACCGGCCCGATGACCCGCGACGAGCTGAAGGACCTGGCCTGCCTGGGCTTTTCGGCCGACCTGGTGATGCAGTCGTTCTGCCACACCGCCGCCTACCCGAAGCCGGTGGACGTGAAAACCCACCACACCCTGCCGGACTTCATCTCCACCCGCGGCGGCATCTCGCTGCGGCCGGGCGACGGCGTGATCCACAGCTGGCTCAACCGCATGCTGCTGCCGGACACCGTCGGCACCGGCGGTGACAGCCACACCCGCTTCCCGATTGGCATTTCGTTCCCGGCCGGCTCGGGCCTGGTTGCGTTCGCCGCGGCCACCGGCGTGATGCCGCTGGACATGCCGGAATCCGTGCTGGTGCGCTTCAAGGGCGAGCTGCAGCCGGGCGTCACCCTGCGTGACCTGGTCAACGCGATCCCGTACTACGCGATCAAGCAGGGCCTGCTCACGGTTGCCAAGCAGGGCAAGAAGAACATCTTCTCCGGCCGCATCCTGGAGATCGAGGGCCTGCCGGACCTGAAGGTGGAGCAGGCGTTCGAGCTGTCCGACGCCTCGGCCGAGCGCTCGGCCGCCGGCTGCTCGGTACGCCTGAACAAGGAGCCGATCATCGAGTACCTCAACAGCAACATCACCCTGCTGAAGGTCATGATCGCCCAGGGCTACAAGGACGCCCGCAGCCTGCAGCGCCGCATCGCCAAGATGGAGGAGTGGCTGGCCAACCCGCAGCTGCTCGAGCCGGATGCCGACGCCGAATACGCCGCGGTGATCGAGATCGACCTGGCCGACGTGCACGAGCCGATCGTGGCCTGCCCGAACGATCCGGACGACGTGAAGACCCTGTCCGACGTGGCCGGCGCGGCCATCGACGAGGTGTTCATCGGTTCGTGCATGACCAACATCGGCCACTTCCGCGCCGCGTCGAAGCTGCTGGAAGGCAAGCGTGACATCCCGACCAAGCTGTGGGTGGCCCCGCCGACCAAGATGGACGCCCAGGAGCTGACCAAGGAAGGCCACTACGGCACCTTCGGCACCGCCGGCGCGCGCATGGAAATGCCCGGCTGCTCGTTGTGCATGGGCAACCAGGCACAGGTAAAGGAGGGCGCGACGGTGTTCTCCACCTCGACCCGCAACTTTCCCAATCGCCTGGGCAAGAACTCCAACGTCTACCTCGGTTCGGCCGAGCTGGCGGCGGTGTGCTCACGCCTGGGCCGGATCCCGGGCAAGGCCGAGTACATGGAGGCCATGGGGGTGATCAACGCCAGCGGCGCGGCGATCTACAAGTACATGAACTTCGACCAGATCGAGGACTTCAAGGAAGTCGCCGACACCGTCGCCGGCTGAACCGGCCCGCGATGAGCCCGACGAAGCCCGGCCCCGTGCCGGGCTTTGTCGTTATGCTGTGCGGCCAAGCGGCGGGGGCAGGCGCGCCCGCGCGGAGCGGAGCCCGACGCCCGGATGATTTCCAGCCTTCTCTCGGTCGTGTCCCTGCGCGATCTCACCCTGGTCCAGGCGGTCAGCCGCCACGGCAGTTTCAACAGTGCGGCGCGGGCCATGCACATCAGCCCGTCGGGATTGTCGCACCAGGTACAGAAGGTCGAGCAGGCGCTGGGCGCGCCGTTGTTCGAGCGGGGCGGTCGACGCATCGTGCCCACTGCGGGCGGTCGCCGCCTGCTGGAGCAGATCGATGCGGTGCTGGGGGCAGCCGAGCATCTGCAGCTGGCGGCCCGCGCCGGCGAGGTGGCCTTCGGTGGCGAAATCCGGCTGGGCGTGCCGGCCTCGCTCGGTCCCTACCTGCTGCCGCACCTGATCGCCCCGTTTCCCCAGCATTTCCCCGGCACCCGGTTGAGCCTGTCCGAAGGCAAGCCGAAAGGGCTGCTGCGGCGCCTGCACGAGGGCGAGCTGGACGCCGTGCTCGCTCCGCCGCCGGCGGTGTCGCCGGCCGGCATCGCCAGCCGGCCGCTGTTCTTCGAGCCGTGGGAGGTGATGTTGCGGGCCGACCACCCTCTGGCCGGCAAGTCGACGCTTGCGCTCGACCAGCTCGATGCCGCCGAGGCCACGGTGATGGCCGAGTATCACCAGGACGGCGTGGCCGAGGCCGGACAGGTGCAGGACGTGAGCCTGGAGAGCCTGGCTGCACTGGTCGAATTGCGCGGCGGCTACGCGCTGGTGCCGGCGCTGGCGCGGGACCGGCTTTCTTCGATCCCGGCCGTGGTCCTGGCGAAGATCCGCGGCCCGGCACCTGGGCGGGACATCGCGTTGTACTGGCGCGAGGCCTCGCCCTGGGGAGCGGACCTGGCTTCGTTCGCCGAGCTGCTGCGGCAGATCGCCCGCCGCCGGCCGGGACTGCGCCTGCTCGACTGAAAACTCAGCCGTTGTCCAGGGTGGAACCGGTGAGCAGGCCGCGGGCCAGCATCGCGCATTGCTTGCGATGCAACAGCAACTGCCATTGCCGCCCTCCGACCTGTCGCCACAGCACCGCCGAGCGCACCGCGGCGAGCAGACTGGCGCGCACGCGCTCGACGATTGCCTCCTGGCGCAGCATCTGCGGGTTGCCGGTGACCATCACGCGCGGCTTCAGCGTCGACAGCGTGGACACGTACAGCGCCGCCAGCCGACCGACCACCTGGCTGGAGTATTTGCCGAAATGGTCGACCTGCCGTTGTGCGGCCAGCAGGCCCTGCTGCAGTTCGTTGCGCAGGGCGGCATGTCGGTCGAGGGTGCGCTCCAGCCGCATCACGGTGACCGCCATGCGGGTGACGGCCATGTCGCTGGAGCTGTCTTCCAGCTGGCCGATCAGGGTGCGCAGCCCCAGGCGGAGCGCCGACGTGTGGCCGTAGACGCCAACCACCGAATCGGCGTCGATGCGGAACACGCTGTCCACGCTGGCCTCGAATGCCGCCTCGTCGCAGCGTCCCTGGTTCGCCAGCTGATGGGCGAGGACGCTGGCCTGGAACAGGCCGGCCAGCGCGAGCACGCGCTCTTCGTTCATGACAAACAGGCTGGGTGCCACTTCTTACGACTCCGGTGAAACAGGCGGCAGGCCGCCGAATGGGGCGTCGGTGGCCGCGATCACCGCACCACCCAGACAGACCTCGCGGTCATAGAGCACGACCGACTGCCCCGGCGTGACGGCGCGCTGGGGCTCATCGAAGCGCACCTCCAACTGCTCGCCGAGCAGTCGCACCTCGCAGGCCTGATCGGTCTGGCGGTAACGGGTTCTGGCCGTACAGCGGAAGCGGCTGGCGGGCGCGTCGCCCGCTATCCAGTGCGGGTTGTCGGCTAGCAGCCGGGTGGACTGCAGCCAATGGTTTTCGCCGCCCTGGGCCACGTACAGGACGTTGGCCGGCACGTCCTTGCCGACCACATACCAGGCTTCGCCGCTGGCACCATGGCGGCCGCCGATGCCAAGGCCCTGACGCTGGCCCAAGGTGTAGTACATGACGCCCTGGTGCTGGCCGACCTCCCGTCCATCGGGGGTGCGCATCGCGCCGGGCTTGGCCGGGATGTACTGGCTCAGGAACCCGCGGAAGTCGCGCTCGCCGATGAAGCAGATGCCGGTGGAGTCCTTCTTGGCATGGGTCGGCAGGTTGGCCTCGCGGGCCATGGCGCGCACCCGATCCTTCGGCAAGTGGCCGATCGGAAACAGCGTGGCGGCCAGCTGGGCCTGCCCGACCGCGTGCAGGAAGTAGGTCTGGTCCTTGGCGTGATCCATCGCGCGCAGCAGGCGATAGCGGCCTTCGTGCTGGTCGACCTGCGCGTAGTGGCCGGTGGCGATCTTCTCCGCCCCCAGCGCCCGGGCCTCGTCGAGGAAGGTCTTGAACTTGATCTCTCGATTGCACAGCACGTCCGGGTTCGGCGTACGACCGGCGCGGTACTCGGCAAGGAAATGCTCGAACACGCCGTCCCAGTATTCGGCGGCGAAGTTGCGCACGTGGAACGGGATGCCGAGGCGTCCGCACACACCCAGCGCGTCCTTGCGGTCGGCGTCGGCGGTGCAGGGGCCTGAGCGTTCGTCCTCCTCCCAGTTCTGCATGAACAGGCCTTCGACCTCGTAGCCGGCCTGCTGCAGGACCAGGGCGGCGACCGACGAGTCGACGCCGCCGGAGATGCCCAGCATCACCTTCACGGGTAACGGTCCCCGTCGAGCAGGCTGGTCAGCGCGGTCAGCGGCAGGCGCTGGCCGGCGAGCCAGGCGTCGATGCTCAGCAGCACCAGGGGGCTGCGCAGGCGATCGCCGAAGGCGGCGATCTCCTCGCGGGTAAGCCACAGCGCACGCCGGATACCCTTGTCGAGTGGCCGCGCCGGGTCGTGGCCGAGCGGGCGGGCGGCGAAGCTGAAGCGCACCACACCGTCGCCGTGCTCGGTACTGCGCCACTGGTGGATGCCGATCAGGTGCTGCAGCTCCACGGTCCAGCCGGTTTCCTCCAGCGTCTCGCGGACTGCCGCGGTGGCCAGGCTTTCGCGATCGTCGAGGTGGCCGGCCGGCTGGTTGTAGGCGAGGCGGCCACCCACTTCTTCCTCGACCATCAGGTAGCGGTCGCCGTCCGCCACCACGCAGGCGACGGTGACGTGCGGGCACCACACGGAGGAGGACGAAGCGGGCATGTCGGCTTGCCTTGCGGCACTGGAAAAGCGTTCATTGTGCCATCACCTATGTCCGCGTCGCCAAAGCTGCATCCCCGGCGGCGTAGAATCCGTATCAACCGGCAAGCGACCCTATTTTTTCCTGATGGCAAACCAACCCGAACACGAGCAGGGCCCCGGGCACGGCCTAGCGCTGGAAACCTCCCGGCCGGAGGTGGCACGGCCGCCGCTGTATCAAGTTCTGCTCATGAATGACGATTTCACCCCCATGGACTTCGTGGTGGAAGTGTTGCGTGGATTCTTCGCCATGGACCAGGAGAAGGCCGTGCAGGTCATGCTTCACGTGCACACCCGCGGAAGAGGCGTGTGCGGCGTGTTTACCCGGGAGGTGGCCGAGACGAAAGTCACCCAGGTAAACGAATATTCACGTGCCCATCAGCACCCGCTGCTGTGCACTATGGAAAAGCTGTAGGCGACCCCATTTTGGCGGTAACGCGGCGCCCAGGCCGCAGCCATATCACCGGGAGACGGTCCGGATGTTCAGCAAGGATCTCGAAGTCACCATCGGCCAGTGCTACAAGCAGGCGCGCGAACAGCGTCATGAGTTCATGACGGTGGAGCACCTGCTGCTCGCCCTCACCGATAACCAGTCCGCGTCCGGCGCCCTGCGCGCCTGTGGCGCCGACATTCCGCGGCTCAGCGCCGAGCTCGAAAAGATCATTGCCGAGACCGTTCCCGTGCTACCGCACGGCGACGAGCGTGACACCCAGCCGACGCTGGGTTTCCAGCGCGTGCTGCAACGAGCGGTCTACCACGTGCAGTCCTCCGGCCGGAAAGAGGTCACCGGGGCCAATGTGCTGGTGGCGATCTTTGGCGAGAAGGACTCTCATGCCGTCTATTTCCTGCATCAGCAGGAGATCACCCGGCTGGACGTGGTCAATTACATCTCGCACGGCATCGCCAAGATCGGCGAGGAGCCGTCGGCCGGTCCTGCCGGCAGCGAGCGCGAGGGCGAGGAAGGCGGCGAAGGCAAGGGCAACCCACTGGCCGAGTACGCCAGCAACCTCAACGAGCTGGCGCTCGAGGGCAAGATCGATCCGCTGATCGGCCGTGCCGACGAGATCGAGCGCACCATCCAGGTACTGTGCCGCCGTCGCAAGAACAATCCGCTGTACGTCGGCGAGGCCGGTGTGGGCAAGACCGCCCTGGCCGAGGGCCTGGCCAAGCGCATCGTCGACGGCGAGGTGCCCGAGGTGCTGGAAAGCGCCACCATCTGGTCGCTCGACCTCGGTGCGCTGGTGGCCGGTACCAAGTACCGCGGCGATTTCGAGAAGCGCCTGAAGGCGGTAATCGCCCAGCTGAAGAAGCAGCCGGGCGCGATCCTGTTCATCGACGAGATCCACACCATCATCGGCGCCGGTTCGGCGTCGGGCGGCACCATGGATGCCTCGAACCTGATCAAGCCGATGCTGGCTTCCGGCGAGCTGCGCTGCATCGGTTCGACCACATTCCAGGAATTCCGCGGCATCTTCGAGAAGGACCGCGCGCTGGCCCGCCGCTTCCAGAAGATCGACGTGGTCGAGCCGACCGTGGCCGACTCGATCGAGATCCTCAAGGGCTTGCGCAGCCGCTTCGAGGAGCACCACGCGGTGGCTTACACCAACGAGGCGCTGAAGGCGGCGGTGGACCTGTCGGTCAAGCACATCCCCGACCGGTTGCTGCCGGACAAGGCCATCGACGTAATCGACGAGGCGGGCGCGCGCCAGCGCCTGCTCCCGGAAGACCAGCGCAAGGCCACCATCGACGTGTCCGAGGTCGAGTACATCGTGGCCAAGATGGCGCGTATCCCGGCCAAGCAGGTCTCGGCGTCCGATCGCGATGTGCTGAGGAACCTCGAGCGCAACCTCAAGATGGTGGTGTTCGGCCAGGATCAGGCGATCGAGGCGCTCACCGCGTCGATCAAGATGGCCCGCTCCGGCCTGGCCGATCCGTCCAAGCCGATCGGCAGCTTCCTGCTGGCCGGCCCGACCGGCGTGGGCAAGACCGAGGTCACCAAGCAGCTCGGGATGCAGCTTGGCATCGAGATGATCCGCTTCGACATGTCCGAGTACATGGAAGCGCATTCGGTGTCGCGGCTGGTCGGTGCGCCCCCGGGCTATGTCGGCTTCGACCAGGGCGGGCTGCTGACCGAGGCGGTCACCAAGCACCCGCACTGCGTGCTGCTGCTGGACGAGATCGAGAAGGCGCACCCGGATGTGTTCAATATCCTGCTGCAGGTGATGGACCGCGGCGTGCTGACCGACACCAACGGTCGCGAGGCCAACTTCAAGAACGTCATCGTGGTGATGACCACCAACGCTGGCGCCCAGCAGGCATCGCGCCGGGGCATCGGCTTCGTCAAGCAGAACCACACCACCGACGCGATGGAGGTGATCCGCCGCATGTTCACGCCGGAGTTCCGCAACCGCCTGGACGCGATCATCCAGTTCAACTCGCTGGACTTCGAGCACATCCTGCGCGTGGTGGACAAGTTCCTGATCGAGCTGGAGGCACAGCTGACCGAGAAGCACGTATCGCTTGATGTCGATGCCGACGCCCGCCGCTGGCTGGCCGAACACGGTTTCGACCCCCAGATGGGCGCGCGGCCGATGGCCCGGGTAATCCAGGAGAAGGTCAAGCGGGCGCTGGCCGACGAGCTGCTGTTCGGCAGGCTGGCCGATGGCGGCAAGGTACGCCTGGGCGTGCGCGACGGCGAGCTGACGGTGGATACCGAGTCGGCCGAAAAGATGCCTGCCGTAGTCGAGTGAGGTCCCGCCCGGGGCTGGGTTGCCCGGGCGCTGGACACGAAAAAAGGCGACGCCGCGGCGTCGCCTTTCTTGTCTGCTGCGGCGCGAAGGCTGCCGCGGACAGACGTTCCGCTTACTTCATGCGGTAGGTGATACGACCCTTGGTCAGGTCGTAGGGGGTCATTTCGACCTTCACCTTGTCGCCGGTGAGGATGCGGATGTAATGCTTGCGCATGCGGCCGGAGATGTGGGCGATGATCACGTGCCCGTTCTCCAGTTGCACCCGGAACATGGTGTTGGGCAGGGTCTCCTGGACCGTGCCTTCCATTTCGATGACGTCGTCTTTGGCCATGCTTTCCGTCGTTCGATCGCGGGCCGATGTGGCCGCGTAAGCCGACGAGTATGCCACGTCGGCGGTCCTGGTTAAAGATTCGTCAGGCCAGATGTTCGGCCAGCTTGCGCCGGATCTCGTCCTCGACCATGCCTTTGAGCGGCGACAGCATCAGGCCGAGTTCGGCATGAACGGTCACCTCGTTCGCGGCGACCGCAATGCTGCCCTTCACGCCGGAGCGCGAAAACCGCAGGGTGTCTCCCTCCCAGCGGCTGTCCATGTCGAATTTCTCCCTCCTGCGGGCGGCGACCCGATCGACGCGGGCGCGAGCCTCGGCGGGAGGGAGCTGGTGGGGTTGGCGCAGGTCGATGGACGGCATGGCGATATTGTCCGGCAGGTGGGCGAGCGGTGTCACGCACCGAGTGCGCGGGGAGCTGCGGTGTGCGGTGTGGCATCTGCTAGAGTCCCGGCGTTCGTCGACTGGTTCACAGATGCGCATCGAGTTCCCCCACGAGGCCCGCGAAGACATCCCCTGGGACGCCCCCGTCCTCACGGTCGGCAGCGCGCCCGACAACGCGGTGGTGCTCGGCGGGCACCAGGCCGCGCCGCATCACCTGGAACTGCGCAAGGACGGGCGCGGTTGCCTGCTGCAGGTCCTGCCGGGTGCTGGCCGCATCTATCTCCATGCACGGCCCGTGCGCGAGAGGGCATTGCTTCGCGCTGGCGATGTGCTCAGCGTGGGCGATTGCCGGATGCTGCTTCGGGAGGGGGGCGACCCGGCCTTGCGCGACCCGATGCGCGTCCCCGAGTCCAGCCGTTGCCCGGTCGCGTTGCGGGCCGTGGCGGGCCCGTTGTCCGGGCGCGTGCTACCGCTGCACGGCCGCCTGGAACTGGGGCCGGCATCGGCGCCGTCCCTGGAGCTGCCGCAGGGTGAGTCTGCCGCGATCAGCCTTTGCTGGGTCGACGGCGAGTTGCGCCTGCAGCTGGAGCAGCGGTCGGCCCACTTTCCGCTGCGCGTCAACGGGGTCGAAACCACCGCGCTCGCGCTGCAGCCAGGCGACCAGCTCGGACTGGCGACGCACCGCTTCGTCGTCGATGCCCCCGGCATGCAACCGGAGCCCGAGTTGCCGGCGCCGATCGGGGCTGGCGACCTCCTGCCGGAGGAGCAGGCCGGACCGCGCGGCGAGGTGTGGTGGTTGATCGTTACCGCCGCGGTACTCGCGCTGGGTATTGCCCTGGTACTGCTGGTCCGCCTCTAGTCCCACGCATTGACGCCGCCTTGTTGCGGCGCGCCATAATGCGGCGGTACGTCGGCGGTCCATCGGGAGAGAGCGGTCAGTGAGCAAGGTGTGGAATTTCAGCGCGGGGCCCGCGGCGTTGCCGCGCGAAGTGCTCGAGCAGGCGCAGCGCGAGCTGCTGGACTGGAACGGTTCGGGCATGTCGGTGATGGAGCAATCCCATCGCGGCAAGCGCTTCATTGCCCTGGCTGCGGAGGCCGAGGCCGACCTGCGCGGGTTGATGGCTATCCCCGACGACTATGCCGTGCTTTTCATGCAGGGCGGAGCGACCCAGCACTTCGCGCAGATTCCGATGAACCTGGCCGGCCCGGACGATCGAGCCGACTACGTGGTCACCGGCCACTGGGGCGAGAAGGCCGTGCGCGAGGCGATGCCCTATGTGACGGTGAACATCGCCGCTACCGGTGCGGGCGACGATTTCCGCAGCCTGCCGTCGCGGGAAACTTGGCGGCTCGACCCGCGAGCGGCCTATGTGCACTACACGCCGAACGAGACCATCCATGGCGTCGAGTTCACCGATGTGCCGGAGGTGGGCGAGGTGCCGCTGGTGGCGGACATGTCCTCGAACATCCTCTCGGCACCGGTGGATGTCTCGCGCTTCGGCCTGATCTACGCCGGCGCACAGAAGAACATCGGCCCGTCGGGCCTGGTGGTGATGATCGTCAGGCGCGACCTGCTGGCGCGCCCGGGCCGGCCGATGGCCAAGATCCTGCGCTATGCCGAACATGCCGGGCAGGATTCCATGCTCAACACGCCCAACACCTGGGGCTGGTACCTGGCCGGGCTCACCTTCAAGTGGCTCCGGGCGCAGGGCGGCGTTGCGGCGATGGCCGAACGCAACCGCGCCAAGGCCGACCTGCTTTACCAGGCGATCGACGGCTCGGGGGGCTTCTACGCCAACCCGATCGACCCGGTTGCGCGCTCGCGCATGAACGTTCCGTTCACCCTGCACGACAGTGCGCTGGATGCGGATTTCCTGAGGGAGTCGGAGGCGGCCGGGCTGATTGCACTGAAGGGCCACAAGGCCGTCGGCGGCATGCGCGCTTCGCTGTACAACGCGGTACCGCTGGAGGCCGTGCAGGCGCTGGTCGCCTTCATGCGCGGCTTCGCCGATCGTCACGGATGAAACCAAGGCGCTTCGCCGCGCTTTCAGGCACCATGGCGCTCCGAATGTTTGGACGTCTATCCATCCAGGTTGTTTTTCATGGCTGATTCGAAAAACCCGCTGAGCGAGGTGCGCGAGCGCATCGACAGCATCGACCGGCAAATCCAGGAGCTGATCGCAGAGCGCGCCGAGCGTGCTCGCGAGGTGGCCAGGGTGAAGGGCGAAGGCCTGTCGGCGATCGACTATTACCGTCCCGAGCGCGAGGCCCACGTGCTGCGCATGGTGGTCGATCGCAACAAGGGGCCGCTGTCCGATACGGAGATGGTGCGGCTGTTCCGCGAAATCATGTCCTCCTGCCTGGCGCAGGAGGACCCGCTGAAGATCGGCTTCCTCGGTCCCGAGGGCACCTTCAGCGAGCAGGCCGTGCGCAAGCACTTCGGCCATGCCGCGTATGCGCTGCCGCTGGGCAGCATCGAGGAGGTGTTTCAGGAGGTGGCTGCCGGTCACGCCGATTTCGGCGTGGTGCCGGTGGAGAACTCGGGGCAGGGCATGATCCAGGTCACCCTGGATATGTTCCTCACCTCCGAGGCGACGATCTGCGGCGAAGTGGAGCTGCGCGTGCACCAGTGCCTGCACTCGCTCAGCGGCGAACTTGCCCATGTCCGCCACGTCTATGCGCACGCGCAGTCGCTGCAGCAGTGCAAGACCTGGCTGCGACTGAACCTGCCGGGCGTGGAGTGCACCGCGGTCAGCAGCAACGCCGAGGCTGCGCGGATGGCGCGTGCCGACGAACAGGCCGCGGCGATCGCCGGCGAGAGCGCGGGCAAGATCTACGGCTTGAAGACGGTGGCCAAGGCGATCGAGGATCGTGCCGACAACACCACACGCTTCCTGGTGATCGGCCGCTCGGTGTTCCCGCCATCGGGCAACGATCGCACCTCGCTGCTGGTTACCGTCAACGACAAGCCCGGCGCGCTGTACGACGTGCTGAGCCCGTTCGCCAGGCACGGCGTCAGCCTCAACCGCATCGAATCGCGCCCGGCGCACACCGGCAAGTGGCAGTACGCGTTCTTCATCGACGTCTCCGGCCATATCGACGAGGGCAACCTGAAGGAGGCCGTGGCGGAGATCCGCCCGAGCGTGGCCAGCCTGCGGGTGCTCGGTTCCTACCCGGTGGCGCTGCCGTGAGCGGTTCCCAGCGGGTCGACTGGACCAGCCGCCCGGCCGGTCCGCTGAACGGTGTCGTGCGCGTGCCCGGCGACAAGTCGGTGTCGCACCGCGCGATGATGCTCGGCGCCCTTGCCGAGGGCGTGTCGCACATCCACGGTTTCCTCGAGGGCGAAGACACCCGCGCCACCGCGGCGGTGATGCAGCAGCTCGGCGTGCGCATCGATGCGCTGGCCGACGGCGAGCGCGTGGTGCATGGCGTGGGGCTGCACGGCCTGCGGGCCGCCGCCGGAGCGCTGGACTGCGGCAACGCCGGCACCGGCATGCGCCTGCTCACCGGCCTGCTGGCCGGCCAGGCGTTCGACAGCACGTTGGTCGGCGACGCGTCGCTCTCGAAGCGGCCGATGCGCCGGGTCACCGATCCGCTTGCCGCGATGGGGGCCCGCATCGACAGCCAGAATGGCCTGCCGCCGCTGCTGGTGCATGGCGGGCAAGCGCTGCGCGGCATCCGGTACACCTTGCCGGTGGCCAGCGCCCAGGTGAAATCGGCGCTGCTGCTGGCCGGCCTGTACGCCGAGGGCGAGACCGAGGTGATAGAGCCGCACCCGACCCGCGACTACACCGAGCGCATGCTCGCTGCGTTCGGCTGGCCGATCGAGTTCTCGCCCGGTCGTGCGAAATTGAGCGGCGGCCATACCCTGCGCGCCACCGACGTGCGCGTGCCGGCGGACTTCTCCTCGGCCGCGTTCTTCCTGGTCGCCGGCAGCATCGTGCCTGGCGCCGAACTGCGGCTGCCGGCGGTGGGCCTGAACCCGCGGCGCACCGGCCTGCTGCAGGCGCTGCGACTGATGGGCGCCGACATCCGCGTCGAGAACGCGGGCGAGAGCGGCGGAGAGCCGGTGGGCGACCTGGTGGTGCGGCATGCCCCGCTGCGCGGCATCGAACTGCCCGAGGCGCTGGTGCCGGACATGATCGACGAGTTCCCCGCACTGTTCGTCGCCGCGGCCGCGGCCGAGGGCGCGACGGTAGTGAGCGGCGCCGCCGAGTTGCGGGTAAAGGAGTCCGACCGATTGGCCAGCATGGCCGCCGGCCTGCAGGCGCTGGGTGGGCGGATCGACGAGCGGCCGGATGGCGCCACCATCCATGGTGGCCCGATCGGCGGCGGCAGCATCGACAGCCACGGCGACCACCGCATCGCCATGAGCTTCGCTGTGGCCGGCCTGGTCGCCGGTGGGCCGGTGTCCATCGGCGATTGCGCCAACGTGGCCACGTCGTTCCCCGGCTTCATGGAGCTGGCCAACGGTTGCGGCTTCGACCTTGGCGTGGCCCCGTAGGAGCGCACGCTGTGCGCGAGGCTTTTGTCGCGTCGTCGCGCACCGTGCGCGCTCCTACACACGGGCGCGGCTTGCGGGTTAGGCTTGCGGGCCCGTGATCGAGGTCGCCATGTCCTGTCCTGATTTCATCGTCGCCATTCCGGCCCGCTACGGCTCCACCCGGCTGCCGGCCAAACCGCTGCGCGCCATCGCCGGCGTGCCGATGGTGGTGCGCGTGGCGCAGCGCGCACTGCAGGCCGGCGCCCGGCAGGTGGTGGTGGCGGTGGACGACGAGCGCATCGCCAGCGCCCTGCGGGGGCAGGGCGTGGACATCTGCATGACCCGCGCCGACCACGCCTCGGGCAGCGATCGCCTCGCCGAGTGCGCGGCGCACTATGGCTGGTCGGACGACGCCATCGTGGTAAACCTGCAGGGCGACGAGCCGTTCGCGCCGGCCGCGGGCATCCGCGAGGTGGCGCGCGCGCTGGCCGAGGACGATGCACCGATGGCCACGCTGGCCACGCCGATCACCGAGGCGCACGAGCTGTTCGATCCCAACGTGGTGAAGCTGGTGCGCGATGCGCGCGGCCGCGCGCTGTACTTCAGCCGGGCGCCGCTGCCGTGGGCCCGGGACGCCTTCGCGACGGACCGTGACGCGCTGCCGGCCGACGTGCCGTTCCTGCGCCACATCGGCATCTACGCCTATCGTGCGGGCTTCCTGCGTCGGTACACCGGCCTATCGCGCACGCCGCTGGAACAGGTCGAGTCGCTGGAGCAATTGCGCGTGCTCGAGCACGGTCATGCCATTGCAGTGCGGCTGACCCCCGAGCCGTTTCCCCCGGGCATCGATACCGAGGCCGACCTGGAGCGCGCCGAGCGCCGGCTGGCAGGAAACGCATGAGCGATGGTGGCCTGCTGATCGTCTGCCTGGGCAATATCTGCCGGTCGCCGGTGGTTGCCGAGGTGGTGCGCCAGCGCTTCGCCGCGGCCGGACGCGCCGTGACGGTGGAATCTTGCGGTACAGGTGGCTGGCACGCAGGGCACCGGGCCGATGCGCGCATGCGCGAAGCGGCGCTGGCCGCCGGCTACGATCTGTCGGGCCATCGGGCGCGGCAGATCGAGGTGGTCGATTTCCAACGGTTCGAGCGCGTGCTGGGCATGGATCTGGCCAATCTGCGCGACCTCACTGCACGGTGTCCTCCGGCACTGCGGCACAAGCTCGGCCTGTTCCTGCCGGCGGCCGGTATCGACGATGTGGTCGAGGTGCCCGATCCCTACTACGGCGGGCCGGAGGATTTCCGCTATGTGGTCGCACTGGCCGAGCGCGGTGCCGATGGCCTGCTGACCCAGCTGGGGGTCTGATCCGACCTCTGCACGGAGCGGTGATTCACCCGCCAGCGGCTACAATCCGCCCATGTCCCGCGCACCCGAGCCGGCCTTCGACGGCAAGGCCTTTGTCCGTACCCTCACTACTTCTCCCGGCGTCTACCGCTATTTCGATGCGGACGGGGAGCTGCTCTATGTCGGCAAGGCCGCCAACCTCAAGAAGCGGGTCGCCAGCTACTTCCTGAAGCCGCGGATGGAGCCGCGGATCGCCTCGATGATCTCGCAGATCGCCCGCTGCGAGACCACCGTGACCCGCACCGCCGGCGAAGCCCTGCTGCTGGAATCGCAGCTGATCAAGTCGCTCAAGCCGCGCTACAACATCATGTCGCGCGACGACAAGAGCTACCCCTACGTCTACCTGTCCGGCGGCGAGGATTACCCGCGCCTGGCTTTCCACCGTGGCGCGCGCAACCTGCCGGGGCGTTTCTTCGGGCCGTACCCCAGTGCGTTCGCGGTACGCGAAAGCCTCAGCCTGATGCAGAAGCTGTTCCAGGTACGGCAGTGCGAGGACAGCTATTTCCGCAACCGCTCGCGCCCCTGTCTGCAGCACCAGATCGGGCGTTGCACGGCGCCGTGCGTGGGCCTGATCAGCGTCGACGACTACCGCGCTGACGTACGCCATGCCGAAATGTTCCTCGAAGGGCGGTCCAGTGCGGTGATCGACGAGTTGGTCGCCTCGATGGAGCAGGCCAGCGCGGCACTGGACTTCGAGCGCGCAGCCACCCTGCGCGACCAGGTCGCTGCGCTGCGCAAGCTGCAGGCCCAGCACCACGTGCACGGCGCCAGCGCGGACATGGACGTGATCGCCTGCCGCATCGAATCGGGCCTGGCCTGTGTCAGTGTGCTGTTTTTCCGCAACGGCATCAGCCTGGGTACGCGCGACTTCTTCCCGCGGCTGCCGCTGGATGCCGAGCCGGGTGACCTGCTCGCGCAGTTCGTGGCGCAGTACTACCTGGATCGTCCCGTGCCGCGCGAACTGGTCGTGGGTGAGGAGATACCCGACCAGGAGATGCTGGCGCAGATGCTTACCGAACAGAGCGGGCATGCGGTGGAAATCAAGCATCGCGTGCGCGGCGACCGTGCCCAGTTCCTGCAACTGGCACAGCGCAACGCACAGGCCTCGCTGACCCAGCGCCTGGCCAGCAGGCAGACCCTGGGCATGCGCTTCGAGGACCTGCAGAAGCTGCTGGAGCTGCCCGAGTCGCCCCGGCGCATCGAGTGCTTCGACATCAGCCACACCCGCGGCGAGCTGACCGTGGCCTCCTGCGTGGTGTTCGGCCCGGAGGGGCCGGACAAGTCGCATTACCGCCGCTTCAACATCACCGGGATTACCCCCGGCGACGACTATGCCGCCATGCACCAGGCACTGACCCGGCGCTTCCGCAAGATCGCCGAGGGCGAAGGCGCGAAACCGGACGTGCTGCTGATCGACGGTGGTGGCGGGCAGGTGACGCAGGCGCTGGACGTGCTGCACGAGCTCGGTGTCTCGGGCATCGCCGTGGTCGGCGTGGCCAAGGGCCCGGGGCGGCGCGCAGGCGAGGAAACCCTGGTACTGGCCGACCAGGGGCGCGAGATCCATCCGGGCGCTGCCTCGCCGGCACTGCATCTGGTGGCCGCAGTCCGCGACGAGGCACACCGTTTCGCGATCAGCGGCCACCGCAAGCGACGCGAGAAGGCGCGCGAGCGCAGCGTGCTCGAGGACGTGCCGGGAGTGGGGGCCCGTCGTCGCACCGCGCTGCTCAGAGCCTTCGGCGGGTTGGCCGGCGTCGAGGCCGCCGGCGTGGAGGAACTGATGACGGTCAAGGGTATCGACCGTGGGCTGGCCGAGCGCATCTACGCCGCCATGCACCCCTGAGTATCGTTCGACGGGGCGCCACTACCCGGCAACGTGCGACACTTGGGGAGCCACATCCGAGGAACCGAGTACGTGATGCGAATCAACCTGCCCACCTGGCTCACCCTGTTCCGCGTCGCGCTGTTGCCGGTGATGGTGGTCGCGTTCTACCTGCCGTTCCGGGGCCACAACATCGTGGCGGCGGTGGTGTTCCTGCTGGCGGCGGTGACCGACTGGCTGGACGGCTACCTGGCTCGGAGGCTGAAGATGACTTCGGCGTTCGGCGCTTTTCTCGACCCGGTGGCAGACAAGTTGATGGTGGCGATCACGCTGTTCCTGCTGGTGGAGTCGCACCATCGGGTAGTGGAGGCGCACTACAGCTCGGCGCTGCCCGATCACGACTGGTTCGGCGTGGTGATGGCGGTGACCGCGGCGATCATCGTCGGGCGCGAGATCAGCATCTCCGCGCTGCGCGAATGGATGGCCGAGATCGGCATGCGCGCGGCGGTGAAGGTAGCCTTTATCGGCAAGCTCAAGACGGTGATGCAGATGGTCGCGCTCACCGTGCTGATCGTGCAGCATGACGCCGAGACGCTACGCCTTTACCACGTGGGCGAGTTCCTGCTGGTGGCCGCGGGCGTGCTCACCATCTGGTCGGGGCTGTATTACGTGCGCGCCGCCTGGCCGGCGTTGAGCGGCGACTTGTCGCGGCCGCCTGCGTCCGGCGACGATTCATGAAGAAAAGGGTTGACGGGTCGTGATCTCACGCTAGAATGCGCGACTCCGATGCGGGAATAGCTCAGTTGGTAGAGCACGACCTTGCCAAGGTCGGGGTCGCGAGTTCGAGTCTCG
>JABLTH010061140.1_pt1 | contig 27953 bp, 33 predicted proteins | sample 7875711 | NCBI WGS metagenome assembly JABLTH01 (sample SAMN14941262, study PRJNA633318) | bioreactor metagenome | isolation source: bioreactor | place: China | collected 2019-03-05 | reverse complement strand
GCGCGGCCTGATCGTCCAGCCCTCACCGCCGCGAAGGGGACCCGGAAGAGCAAGAGCCGCACGGAGCGTCGGCTTCGCCTCGCTCTTACTTGCCGCGGTCTTGCACTTATCCCTCTCCACGCTGGGGAGAGGGTGGAGTGAGGGGACCTACGGAGCGCGGACTACGCGCGCCGTAAGGGCCGCCGCAAAAAACAAAATCACTGAGCTTCGGGCTTCAGTGCGCCCTTGATCTCGTCGTAGTTCCCGTCGTTCTTCACCGGCGTCACGTTCAGCAGGCGTGTCATGAGGGGGTATACGTCGACGTTGGAGATGGCCGGAAGCGTTTCGCCTTGGCGGAAGGCGGGGCCGTGGGCGACGAAGAGGGCCTGCATGGTGGGGTCGGTGTTGTCGTAGCCGTGCTCGCCGAGGCTCAGCTTGCCGCCGTTCTTGAGCTTCTTCGCCACATAGTCGGTGGTGGTGATGCGCCAGCCGACGTCGGCGAGGCAGACCAGCTGCGGCACGCGCGGGTTGCTGCCGTAGGCGAAGCGGGCGGGGATGCGGGTCTTGTCCCAGCACTGCATGTGCTTCTGCGGCTTCTCCAGCTTCGCTTCGATCTTGGCGAAGTCGTAGCCGGGCTTGGCGTTGAAGCCTGCCAGCACGCCGAGACTGACGACCTGCACGCGATCCAGCGGAATCAGCTTGTTCACCATCACGCTGTGCTTCGCTGGCACGCCGGCCATGCCGTGGTCCGACACCACGATCAGGTTGATGCGGTCGAACAGGCCGCGCTTCTTGAGGCCGTCGACGAGGCGGGCCAGGGCCTCGTCGACCTTGGCGATCGCTTCGTTTACCTGTTTGGCGTCGGGGCCGAAGCTGTGGCCGGCATGGTCGACGTCGTCGAAATAAAGGGTAAGGAACGTGGGCCGTTCGCCGGTGGGGGCGTCGAGCCAGGACAGGATCTGGTCGACGCGCTGGTCCGGGGTCATGGAGCCGTCGTAGGGAAGCCAGTGATACGGGCGATAGTCATGGATCGGCGCTTCGCTGCCCGGCCAGAACATGGTCGCGGTCTTCAGGCCCTGGCGACCGGCTGTCTCCCAGATCGGGGTGCCTTGCGCCCACCAGCGGCCGTCCGCCCCGGCCTTGCGGTTGCTGAGCGAGAACTCGCCCAGCTCGGGATCGAACATCGTGTTGTTGACCAGGCCGTGGTGGTCGGGACGCAGGCCGGTGACGATGGTGTAGTGGTTGGGGAAGGTCAGGGAGGGAAAAGACGGCTGCATGGTCTGGGCGCGAACGCCGTCCTGCGCCAGCGAGGCGAGGGTGGGGCTGAATCCGCGCTGGAGATAGTCGGCGCGGTAGCCGTCGATCGAGATCAGCAGCAGCGGCGCGGGTGCGGGCTTGGCGGATGCCTGCGCGGCGGGCCGGGCCGGCGGCTGGGTGGCACACCCGGCGCTGAACGCCGCAACGGAACACAACAGGAGGCGAAATAGGAATTTCATGCGCGAGTCCATACGATGTTTCAGGCAATCCAGCCATGATCGCGCACTCGTATGACCATTACATCTCCATCCATGCAGCGCAGCATTCGCCTGATCGCCCTGGCGCTTTGCCTGGCGCCCCTCGGCACCGCCATGGCGTGGCAGCAGCAGCGGACGCCGACGCAGGTCCGGCCGGTCAGTGATAACGCCATCCAGGCGCAGCAGGCCAACCAGCAGGCGATCCTGATGAACAAGCTGCAGACCAATCAGGTGCTGGAGCAGCAGCGCCAGCGCAATGCCGCAGCCGTCCGCCGCCCGTTCGAGACGACGCCTGGCGCGACGGCACCGCTCGATCTCTCGAACCAGGCCCAGCAGGACCGCTTCAACGCCCGCCAGCGCGACGTCGTCAACCAGTACCGCGCCGCCTCCGCGGCCAATCCGCTGGTGCTGCCGCAACCCGTGCAGCAGGCGCCGAAGAAGAACGCGCAGACGAACCCGCAGCCGAATCCGCCGGCTCAGCAGCAACAGCCGCCGCAGCACTGACGCCGCGGCGGAGCCGCGCGACCGGCCCTTCGTTGCGGCCGTCCGTCAGGTTTCGACGAAGCTCTTCAACCTCGCCAGCGCCCCGTCCCATTGCGCTGCGATGGCATCGAGCGACCGCCGCGCTTCATCTAGACGGGACGGCTCCAATTCCCACAGCCGTTCGCGTCCGCTCTTCGCATCGCGCACCAGGCCCGCGTCGGCCAACACCTGCAGGTGCTTGGTGACGGCCTGCCGGCTGATGTCGGTGCCGCCGGTAAGTTGCGCGATGGACATGGCGCCGCCCGCGCACAGCAGGGCGACCAGCCGCAGGCGGGTGGCGTCCCCCAAGGCGGCGAAGACAGGGGCGGCGCGCTGCAGCGCGGTGGCCGCGGCTTCGCGGGACTTAGCTCGCGTCGACATACTTGCGGATGTTCTCCATCTGGCCGTCCCAGCCCATGCTGTTCATGCGGTAGGCCTCCTGGCGGCGCTCGGCGGGGATGCGGTCGAAGCCCGATTCCACCACGTGCAGCAGGGTGCCGCCAGCGTGTTCTTCCAGCAGGAACTCGACCAGGGTGGTCGGCTCGTGCGCATAGTTGGCCTTCGGGTCGATGGCGTAGGGATGCCAGCGGAAGGAGAAATAGCGCTCCGGTTCCACCCGTTCCACCAGCGCTTAGAGCAGGACGTGCTCATAGCCGGGATAGGTGATGTAGCCCCGCGTGTACTCGCCGGCGACAAAGCGCTGCCCCTTGAGGTTCACGCCGAACCAGCTGCCGAAGGATTCGGCATCGGCAAGTGCCTGCCAGACGCGTGAGCGCGCCGCGTTCAACTGAATCTGCCGTTCGATGCGATCGGTCGACGATGTGTTCATGAGGCCTCCAGCGGCCAGTGGCGAGAAGGACGAAATGCAACATTGAGGTTGCATGTTAGGACGCGGCTTGGCCGAAATGCAACCTTTAAGTTGCCTATCACCGGCTGCGTTTCGCCTGATCCCAGTCATGTTCCGGGATGGCCACGGTGATAACGTGTCGCGCCGTCGCAACCGCAAGCTGGCTTCCCCGATGACTCACCCATTCCGGCGCGCGCTCGCCGCCGTTCTCCTGTCCTCCGCCGCGCAGGCCGGCTTCGCGCAGGCACCGCGCAGCGTGGTGCTGGACGACCTCACCTGGACCGAAGTACGCGACGCGCAGCAGGACGGCAAGACCACCATCATCATTCCCATCGGCGGTACCGAGCAGAGCGGCCCGGGCGTCGCCCTGGGCAAGCACAATGTGCGCGCCGCGTTCCTGGCGCAGAAGATCGCCGAGCGACTCGGCGACGCGCTGGTGGCACCGGTGGTCGCGTACGTGCCGGAAGGCGCCGTGTCCCCGCCGCAGGGCCATATGAAGTTCCCGGGCACCATCACCATTCCCGACGCGGCGTTCGAAGCCACCCTGGTCTCGGCGGCGCAGAGCTTCGCGGCGCACGGTTTCCGCAACGTCGTATTCCTGGGTGACCACGGCGGCTACCAGAACGACCTCAGGCACGTGGTGGCGCAGTTGGATAAGGCCTGGGCGGGCAAGCCTGCGCGGGCCTTCGTGCCGGCCGCGTACTACCAGACCAGCTCTGACGGCTTCGCGGCGATGCTGCGCAAGCAGGGCTATCGCGACGACGAGATCGGCACCCATGCGGGCCTGGCCGATACTTCGCTGCAACTGGCGGTGGCGCCGCGCATGGTGCGGCTGGAGAGTCTGCAGCACGGGCCGAAGCTCGGCGCTGCCGACGGCGTGTTCGGCGGCGACCCTCGCCGCTCCAGCGCCGCACTCGGCCAGGCCGGCGTGGATGCTATCGTTGCGCGGACCGTGGACGCGATCCGCCAGGCCACGACCGGCCGCTGAATCCGGCCGGATTTTTTCCCCATCCCATCGAAGAAGAAAACGGAACTCCCATGATGTCTCGAACCCGTTGCGTTCCGCGGCTCGCCACCCTCGCGAGCGCCGCGCTGGCCGGTCTCGGCCTTTCCGCCGCCGCGTTGGCGGCTCCCCAGACCGCGGTGAAGACCGTCGCGGGCATGCCCGCCGTGGTCAACCCGTCGAACATGTACAGCGAGGCGCACGCCGGCAACTTCAGCCCGGCGGTGAAGGGTGCGCTGGAGCGCATCTACGTGCCGAACCTGCGTTCGGACACGGTATCGGTGATCGATCCGGCTACCTACAAGGTGATCGATACCTTGCCGGTGGGACGCAGCCCGCAGCATGTGGTGCCGTCGTGGGACCTGCAGACGCTGTGGGTGACCAACAACGCCGAGGGCCGCAGCGACGGCAGCCTCACGCCGATCGATCCCAAGACCGGCAAGACCGGCAAAGCCGTCGAGGTGGATGACCCCTACAACATGTACTTCACGCCCGATGGCAAGGAAGCCATCGTGGTAGCCGAGGCTCACGCGCGGCTCGATTTCCGCGACGCCCACACCATGCAGCTGCGCAGCAGCCTCGACGCGCCGGAGTGCAAGGGCATCAACCATGCCGACTTCGCCATCGATGGCCGCTACGCGATCTTCACCTGCGAGTTCGGCGGCAAGCTGGTCAAGATCGACATGGTCAACCGCAAGGTGCTCGGCTATCTGGATCTGGACAAGAAGGGCATGCCGCAGGACATCCGCGTCTCGCCGGACGGCAAGGTGTTCTACGTGGCCGACATGATGGCCGACGGCGTGTTCCTGGTGGACGGCGACAGCTTTACCAAGATCGGTTTCGTCAAGACCGGCGTCGGCACGCACGGCCTGTATCCGAGCCGCGACGGCACCAAGCTGTACGTCGCCAACCGCGGCTCCAACCACGTGCATGCCGAGCGCCGCGGCAACAAGAAGGGTGTCAACAAGGGCAGCGTCTCGGTGATCGATTTCGCTACGCGCGAAGTGGTCGCCAACTGGCCGATCCCCGGCGGCGGCAGCCCGGACATGGGCAACGTGAGCGCCGACGGCAAGACGCTGTGGCTGTCCGGCCGTTACGACGATCTGGTCTACGCGTTCGACACCACTACCGGTGCCGTACGCAAGATCAAGGTCGGCGCCGAGCCGCACGGCCTGGCCGTGTGGCCGCAACCCGGCCGGTATTCGCTGGGCCATACCGGCATCATGCGCTGAGCTCCGGCTCAGCGCGCGTCCTGCAGGATCATCTCGGCCGCCTTCTCCGCCACCATCATGGTGGCGGCGTTGGTGTTGCCTGAAGTGACGTTGGGGAACACTGAGGCGTCCGCGATGCGCAATCCGTCCATGCCATGCACGCGCAGGCGCGCATCGACCACGGCGCGGCGCGGATCAGGCCCCATCGCACACGATCCGCACAGGTGGTAGATCGAGCCGCTGTTCTGCCGGACATACGCCAGCATGGCGTCGTCGTTATCCACCGCCGCACCGGGCAATACCTCGTCTGTGGTGACCGCTCGCAGAGCTGGAGCGCTCATGATCCTGCGGATCAGCTTCCCGCCCTGGATCGCTTCGCGCACGTCGTGTTCCGTCGCCAGATAGTGGGGATCGATCCGTGGTGCGTCGCCAACGCGTGCTGACGCGATCTCCACCGTGCCGCGACTGGTGGGGCGGCAAGGGTTGAAGCACAGCAGGAAGCCGGAGTAGGGCTCGGGCCGGATGGTCGTTCCCCGTTTCGGTATCTGGTACGACAAGGGGTTGAAGTAGAGCTGCAGGTTGGGGTGCGCCTGGCTCGCGTCGCTCCGGAAGAAGCCGCCGGCCTGGTTGACGCTTACCGATAGCGGCCCATCGCGCGAAAGCAGGTAGCGCAGGCCGGCGCGCGCCTTGCCGCTCCACGAACCGAGCACATCGTTCAAGGTGGGCACGCTGGCCTTGTAGTAGTAGCTCGCGCAGAGATGGTCCTGCAGCCCGCGCCCGACCGCCGGCAGGTGATGCACGGTCCGGATGCCGTGGCGCTCCAGCAGTTCACGGTCCGCGACGCCGGATAACTGCAGCAGCTTGGGCGTGTCCACCGCGCCCGCGCAGAGGATGACTTCGCGCGCGGCGAGAAAGGTGCGCTGCCTGCCGTTCTGGTCGACGCGCACGCCGATGGCGCGCCGGTTGGCATCGAACACGATGCGCTCGGCGCGCGCGTGTAGCGCGACATGGAGGTTCTTTCGCTCCAGCGCAGGAACGAGATAGGCGGCACTGCTCGAGCAGCGTTGGCCATCACGCGTGTTGATGTCGTAGATGCCGGCGCCCTCGAGACGCGTGCCGTTGAAATCGTCGTTGAGCGGATAGCCGAGCTCCTCGCAGCCGGCGAGGAATGCATCGCACAGAGGATGCGTGCGCCCGCGCATCGGCGTGATGTGGATGGGGCCATCGCCGCCATGGACATCCGAAGGGCCGGCGGGGTGCGTTTCCATCTTGCGGAAGTACGGCAGCACCTCGGCAAACGACCAGCCCGGGGTGCCGGCCGCGGCCCAGTCGTCGAAATCCCGGGCGTGGCCGCGCACGAAGATCATCGCGTTGATCGCGCCCGAGCCGCCGCGCACCTTGCCGCGCGGTGCGTACAGGGCGCGCCCGTCCAGTCGCGCCTGAGGCTCGCTGCGGTACATCCAGTTGCAGGCAGGGTCGTAATAGAGCTTGACGAAGCCGGCGGGCAGCTTGAACCAGAAGCCGTCGTCCTTGCCGCCGGCTTCCAGCAGAAGTACCGAGTGGCGGCCCGATGCGCTCAGCCGCGCGGCGAGGATGCAGCCGGCCGAGCCGGCGCCGACGATGACGTAATCGTAGGTGAGGGGGAGTTCGTTAATGCGCTCTCGCCTCAGCCCTTCGCGGCCGAGCGATCGTTCACATCGACAGGGTCGGGTGCCATCTGCAGATGCAGGCGGTCGCCTGTGTACGGCGAGTGGCTGCGCACGACCGCCATGTCCAGTTCCACGCCAAGGCCGGGTTCGCGAGGGGGAATGATGTAGCCGTCTTCCCACTGCAGCGGACGCTTGAGGATGTGCGCATGGAAACCGTCCCACACGCCGATGCTTTCCTGGATCAGGAAGTTCGGGCTGCATGCCGCCAGCTGGATACTGGCCGCCGCGCCGATGGGGCCGTTGTAGAGATGCGGCGCGATCTGCACGTAGTGCGCCTCGGCCATGCCGGCGATCTTCTTGGCTTCCAGCAGGCCACCGCAACGGCCGACGTTCATCTGCAGGATCGAAGCGGCGCCGGTTTGCAGCAGCTTGAAGAACTCGTACTTGGTGGTGAGGCGCTCGCCCGCGGCGATGGGAATGCTGGTGTGGTCGGCTACGTGCGCCATGGCCGCTTCCTGTCCTGGCGGCACGGGTTCTTCGAACCACAGCGGATCGTAGGGCTCGAGGCGCTTGGCCAGGCGGATAGCGGAAGCGGGCGTCATCTGCCCATGCGTACCGAACAGCAGGTCGGCGCGCGTACCCACCGCCTCGCGGATGCGGCGGCAGAAGATTTCGCAGCGCTCCAGCACCTCCAGCGAGAGCTGGTGTCCCGAATAGGCGGTGTAAGGCCCAGCCGGATCGAATTTCACCGCGGTGAAGCCGCGCTCGACCTCGCGCACGGCGCATTCGGCGGCGAGGTCGGGGTCGCCGTAGTCGTACTGGCCGTCGGCACGCTCCGGATAGAGATAGGTGTACGACCGCAGGCGCTCATGCACGCGGCCGCCGAGCAGCTCGTAGACCGGCTTGTCCGCGGCCTTGCCGACGATGTCCCAGCAGGCCATTTCCAAGCCGCTGGCGACGCCCATCATGGTCAGGTCCGGCCGCTGCGTGAAGCCGCTGGAGTAGGCCTGGCGAAAGAAGCGCTCGATGTGATGCGGATCGTGGCCGAGCAGGTAGCGTTCGAAGACATCCTCGATGACCGGCACCATGGCGCGCGGATGGAAGGTGGCCGCATAGATCTCGCCTACGCCTTCGATGCCGTCGTCGGTACGGAGCGTGACGAAGATCCAGTACATGCCGCCAAGGTGCGGCGGGGGTACGGCTACCACGTGGGTTTCCAGCGAAACGATCTTCATGGCTGTTTCCTCCCGAGCATGCGCTTGAGCTTCAGCGCGGCGGCGACACCGAAGAGGCCGACGGCGACCACATAGGCGAAATAGAACTGGTAGCCCGGCAGGCCGGGAAGCGCTCGGTGATCCAGCCGTTGAGCAGGGGTAGGAATACGTCCGGCGAGTAGCCGGCGAGCGAGACGATGCCGATGGCCAGTCCGGTGAGCCGGGCGGGACTGGCGCAGTCCTCCAGCAAGGCCCAATACAATCCGCGGATCGCATAGGTCATCAGGCCGATGAAGACCACCAGCGCAATCAGCACGCCGATGCGTGCGACACCGGGAAGCGCGATGAGCCCGATCAGGCCGAGCGCGGCAAGAAGCATGGCCAGCGCGAGTACGTCCAGCTTGGCGTAGCGATCGCCAAGCCATCCGCCGCCGATGCCGCCGACCGGGCGCATCCATAGCTTGATCGTGGTGATGGCGCCCGCGGCGGTTGCGCTGAGGCCGAGGCCATCCTGCTCCAGGTATGCGGAAAAGCTGTACGTCGCCCAGAAGAAGTGGTAGCCGCAGAACACGATGGCGGTGACCAGCCACAGTTCCTTCTTGCTGGCGAGAAAACGCAAGTCGGCGAGCAGGCTTGCGCGTGCCGGGCGCATTGCTTCGGCGGCATCGCTTTCGGCCGTGCCTGGGTCCGGCACGAGCGCGAGCACCGCACCGAGGGCGAGGCAGGTATAGGCATACAGATGGATCACATCGCGCAGGCCTTCCTCGTGGCCGCCGCCATGGCGCTCCGTGACATAGGCGAACAGCGCGATAGCGATCGTCGCCAGCAGCGCCTCCACCAGGCCGCGTCCGCCATCGAGCACGCCGAAGAAGCGCCCCTGTTCGTTCTACGCCGCGAGCAGCTTCACCCGCTTGAGCAGCGAGGCCCAGAAGGTGAGGCCGGTGGTGATGCCGAAACCGCAGAACACCGCCAGCAGCGAGGCGTAAGCCGGCAAGGTGGCGTACCAGAGGCCGAGCGCACCGGTTCCGGCGAGCGAGAAGCTGATCAGCCAGCGCGGCGGGATGCGGTCGGCGAGCCAGCCGCTCGGCAGATAGCTGATCAGGAACGCGCTGCCGAGGATGGCATAGAGGACGCCCAGCTGCGCGTTGTCGATGTGCAAGCCTTCGAGCATGCTGCTCTGGTAGACCTGGCGCAGGTAAAGCATGGGATAGATGGCACCGGCGGCGATCACCAGCAGCGCAAGCTGCATGTAGCGCAGCAAACGATGGGCGTTGGGAGCGATTGCGACAGCGACCGGCGGCGTGGTTTGGTGAGATCTCATGCAGGGACTCCTTGCGAGGCGGTCAGTGCTTCATGACCACGAGCCGGGTCTGGGTGAACTCGAGCATGCCGTGCTTGCCGTCGTCGCCACCCAGACCCGAGCGCTTCCAGCCGGCATGGACACCCTGGTAGGGATCGGCGGGCATGCGGTTGATGTACAGCTCGCCTGCCTCGATGCGATTGGCGACGCGCAGCGCGGAGCGGTAGTTCTCGCTGAAGAGCACGGACGACAGGCCGAACTGGTGATCGTTGGCCAGCGCGATGGCTTCCTCCAGCGATTCGTATCGCAGCACGGGTAGCACCGGCCCGAAGAGCTCCTCGCGCACGACGTCCATGTCCTGCCGGCAACCGCTGAGCAGCGTGGCCGGATAGAAATAACCGGCGCCGGCTGGCAGTTCGCCGCCCGCTTCAAGCACCGCGCCTTCGTCGATCGCGCGCATGACCCGCGCATGGAGAGCGTCGCGCGCCCGCGCGCTGACCAGCGGACCCATGCGGGAAGAGTCGATCGCGCGATCGCCGGGCGTCACGGTCGAGAAGCGTTCGCGCAGCAGCGAAAGCAGTCGGTCGTGCACCGACGCGTGCGCGTAAATGCGCTCGGGCGCGGTACACAGCTGGCCGCAGTGCGTGGTCTTCGAAGCCACGATGGCGTCGGCGGCCTGGATCAGGTCGGCGTCCGGCTCCACGATCACCGGCGTCTTGCCGCCGAGTTCGAGCGAGGGCTTGGCGATGTTCGCCTTGCAGTACTCGAGTACCGCACGCCCGGCGGCGACGCTGCCGGTCAGCGTGATCATGCCCACCGCCGGGTGTGTGCATAACGTACGCGCCACGTCGTGGCGCATCGGCAGGATGTTCAACAGGCCGGGAGGCAAGCCGGCATCCCCGGAGGCGCGGGCGATCTCCAGCGCGGACAGTGGCGTGTGCTCGCTGGGCCGGACCACGACGGCGTTGCCGGTGATCCACGCCGGGGCGATCTTGCGCAGCAGCGTATAGACCGGATAGTTGAAGGGAATCAGGCAGGCTGCCACACCGAGGGGCTCGCGCTGCAGCAGGATGGTTTCGTCGCGGCTGTCGCTGGGAATCACCTCGCCCTCGATGCGGCGCGCCCACTCGGCGTGATAGCGCGTGATCTCTGCCGCGTAGAGCACTTCGTTGGTTGCCTCCGCCAGGCTCTTGCCGGATTCCACGGCAAGGGTCGCGCCGATGCGGGGCGCCCGCGCTGCGAGCGCATCCACGAAGCGATGGAGATAGTGGGCCCGCTCGACGGCGGGCTGTTCGGCCCATGCCTTCTGTGCCCGTGCCGCGGCATGCACCGCGGCGATGGCCTGCTCGTGGGTGGCTGCCGCCACGCGCGCGGCGATCTTGCCGGAGGAAGGATCGTGGACTTCGATCGTGTCCTCGCCGGCCGCGGGGACGAAGTCGCCATCGATGAAAAGAGGTTCGGTGCGCATGGTCTCGGCGTTTGCGAAGAGGAGGGCGGAGCAGCCGCCACGGCGGCTACGGGGAGGCCGAAGCTTTCGCGTTGCTGCGCTGCGTTCGCAAACGATTAATTGGCGGCATGACCATGAGAAAAATGCATGCCTAAGACGCGTCCCATGCACGCGCCGGTTGGCGGTCACGCCGCGACGGCTTCGTCCACCAGCCAGCGACGGAACGCATCCATCGGAGCCGCCTCGGTGCGCTCGGCGCGCGTCACCAGCCAATAGGACTGGTGCCCCTGGACGACCACGTCGCCGATCTGCACGAGGCGGCCGGCAGCGAGTTCGGCACCGATCATCCTGCGGTCTGCGATGGTCGCGCCGAGCCCGTCGATGGCGGCGCGGATCGCCAGGTCCAGCAGGTCGAACTCATCGCCGCCGCGCAGGTCGATGCCGTCGATGCCGGCGGCATCCAGCCAATGCGCCCAGGTCATGTAGCGCTGCCATTCGCCCGACAGCACATGCAGCAATCGGACATGGCGCAGGTCGACGTCGCCGCGATGGCGCGCGGCGAGCGAGGGCGCGCACACCGCGATGTGCTCCTCGTGCATCAGACGCGTGCAGCGGAACTCCGGCCACTCGCCGTTGCCGAAGCGGATCGCGCCATCGAGCGCCGCCGAGGTGGCGAGATCGTCGTCCGTGCGACTGGTCAGCGTGACGTCGATGCCGGGGGAACAGTCGTGCCACTGACCCAGGCGGGGCAAAAGCCAGCGTCGCGCGAAGGTGGGCGGCGCGTTGATGCGCAACCGGCCGAGATGTTGCTTGCGCGAGATACCTAGCGCCGCGAACTCGATGCGATCGAACGACTGCTGTACGGCGCGCAACAGCATGCGTCCCGCATCGGTGAGCTCCATGTGGTGGTGATGCCGGACCAGCAGGGGCTCGCCCACCTGGCTCTCAAGCAGCCGCACCTGCCGGCTCACCGCGCCCTGGGTGACGTTGAGCTGCTCGGCCGCGCGGGTGAAGCTGCCGAGGCTGCCGGCAGCCTCGAACGCCTTCAAGGCATTGAGCGGCGGCATCCGGCGTTTCATGCGCGAGTCCCGCCCCAATGGGTGACACGCGCGCGCATCAGAAGTAGTACCCGACGTTGAGGTAGAACTGCCGCGTCCAGCGGTCGGAGCCGCCGCGCGCGAGGCTCTGAGCGTAGCTGCTGCCGCCGAGGTAGGGGTCGTTGCGGCCCAGCTGCCATTCCAGTGCCAGGTATATCGGACCGAGGTGTGTGCTCATGCCGGCGAGCAGGCGTTCGGTCGATCGGAAGCCGCGTGACGATTTGTCGAAGCGGCTATAGCTGAGGAAGGGCTTGAGGGAGTCGACGATTCCGCCCAGGACGCTTTCCGGCACGTCGTACGCGATATCGGCCACAGAGAGGTTGCCGCGCGCAGCCAGATTGAAGGTGCCGTCGTAGGCGCCGATCGTGACGATGTCGCTGCCGTCGGGGTTGCGCGGACGCATCTGCTGGCGCCCGAATTGCAGCTTGGCGCTCCATGGGCCGCGCTGGGCTTGCGCGTGGATCGCATAGGCGTGCCGCGGACCGCTACGTCCGGTGTCGGCGTTGCGCAGTTCACCGCGGTAGAGCGACAAGCCCGCTTCACCCGTCCATTCATCGCCATCGAGCGCGCGGGCGACGCGCACGACCGTGGTGTTGCGCTCCTCGTTCCGGCTGCCTCCATCCAGGGACGCATCTGCGGGCGTGACGACAACCGAGTAAGTCGTGCCATGACTGGTGCCATGGCCGCGCCATGCCGGACGCGCGTAGTAGCCTGCCTGCAGGTTCCACGCACCGTGTTGGCGTTCATAGGAGACGCCGAGCAGCGACAGGTCTTCCAGGCCGATCACATTGCCCAGCGTCCCCAGGAAACTGCTGCTGTACAGAGGCTGCAATCCGAACGGCACGCGGTGCAGGCCGAATCGCCATTGCTGGTCCTGGTCAGGGCGCCATCCTACCCAGGCGTATTCGGCGAAGCGCAGCTTGCCGAAGCGAACGTAGTGGTACGGATAAGCCTCGCCATAGAAGCGATAGCGTGCCGCGGCGCTCCAGCGTCCATCGTCGTACGCGCCACTGAGCATCAAGGTGTCGATGCCGGCTTCCTGGATGTCGCGTCGCGCGTCCGAATCGACGCGGGCGCGCAACGCGCCGCCGAGCTGAAGGCGATCGTTGATCTGCGCGGCGGAAGCGACGTGCGCGGCGAGTGTCGCGGCGAACGAACACAGGGCGCGATGAAGGCGTGTGGCTCGGGCCATCGGCGAGGTCCTCTCTGGCTGGGTCGCGCGGAGAGCAGAGCGCACCCGCGGCGTGACGAAGTGGCCCGCGGTTATTTCACGCGCATTCACCGGCAACAAGACGATTTCCGCCAAATCGGCTGTAATTCGTAGGAGTTCGAGTTTCTTCGGGGATAACCGGAACGGTTCCCTCGGAGTTGTCAGCCGGAAGTTGGCGAAGAGCGTGCGCCGCGATGGTCAATTGCTCTAAGCTTCGCCACTTCGACGGCAGGGCGTTCTCGCGAACGCCGTCGATGGCGGCGGCCGCAACGACCCGCCGCAAGGACCGATATCACTCTGGCATGGGAGCCACTCGACATGATCCTCATCCATTTCCGTCGCGGCGTGCTCGCCGCGAGTCTCGCCGCGTCATTGCTCAGCGCCTGCGGTACCGGCGACAAGTCCGCTACTCATGAGAGCGGTACCCATGAGAGCGCCGCCGCGCCGAAGCTTGCCGTGCCGGAGCCGTTCAATGTCGGCATCTGTCTGGACGGCCACTGCGGCGTGGTCGACCAGACCGGTACGCCGCGTATTCCCTTCGATAACGACTACGGCTACGTCTCGCCGTTCGTCATGCGCGATACCGCGCTGCTCGGCAAGGATGGCCACTGGCAGTTGCTGGACCTGAAGACCAAGGCCGCGATCAAGACGCTGGATGGCGACATCTACAACGCCGCACCCGGCTACTTCGGCTTCGAACGCGACGGCAAGGTCGGCCTGATGGACTTCAAGGGCGACGAAGTGCTGGCGCCGCGCTTCGACCAGATCTATACCGGTGGCGATGATCAGTACATCGGCTTCGACATCGGCGACAAGCGCGGCATGCTCGACGTCAACGCCAAGCCATTGGCCGAACCGGTCTACGACAGCGCCGCAGTCAATGACGATTTCGACCTGCGCGGCGGTCTGGTGACGGCCGAGCGCGGCGAGCAGCATTGGGTGATCGACTTGAAGACCGGCGCGCAGAAACAGGTGCCGTACGATCGCCTCGGCCAGATCCACGACGGCCACATGGTGGCCTCGCTGACCCTGGCCAACAAGAACGGCCTGGTCGATGCCGGCGGTGCGTTGACCGTGCCGATGGACTATCCGTGGCTCGGCGACCCGGGCGAGGGGCTGGTGGCCTTCCGCGAGAAGAGCGATGGCGGCTGCGGTTACCTGGACTACCAGGGCAAGGTAGTGATCGCGCCGCGTTTCGCTTCGTGCGAACCGTTCGGCAAGAAAGGGGCGCTGGTGAAGGAAAAGGGCGCCGATGGCGAGCCTGGCAAGACCGGTTTCGTCGATCGCGCCGGCGCATGGCTGGTACAGCCGGTGTACGCGGACGTCGGCGATGCCGGACACAGCATGCTGGGCATGATCGGCTACGTGCCGGGCTACAACGCGGTGTACAAGCAGACCAGCCCGCTGACGTTCGATGTCGGCCTGTTCGACACGCACCAGGGGCGCGAACTGCTGCCGCCGACTTATCAGCAGGTTGGCGTATTGACGCCGGAGCGCCTGCTGTTCAGTCCCAAGGACGCCCCGATGCTGGATTTCACGTTCATGGGGCAGGCGAACAAGGTGCCCGCGGTCGGCCTGATGGATGCGTCCGGCAAGGTGCTGATGAAGCCGGAGCGCTACGTCAACCTGGAATTGGACAAGTCCGGCCGCTACGTGCTGGCCAAGGACGGGGTGGAACGGCCGCGCGTGGCGCTCTACGACCTGGATGGACACGAGCTCATCGCGCCGCAGTGGCACGAGTTGAAGATCGATAGCAGGAATGCGGTCGTCTTTGCCTACACGGTCGAGGGCTCGGGCGACGACGAGATGCGCCAGTTGCGGGCCGCCTACGACCTCGGCGGCAAGCCCTTGTTCGAGGTCAAGAGCGCCGCCTGCGGCGCGGAGCAACTGGTGGACGGCGCCGGCAAGGCGATCTGGCCGCAGGACGTGACGCCGTATTGCGCGAAGGATGCGGCCAAGGGCGGTTGAGTCCACGCTGTTGGCTTCGTTCGGAAGATGCGCGGAGCGGAACGCCTGAGTTCCGCTCCGCGCGACCGGTCGGAGGCTCTCCAGCGACGGAACGAGCGGCTATCCGGCGTTTTCGTCGAAGCGGATATCCAGGAACGCCAGTTTCTTTCCCTTGGGCAGCTGCTTGATGGCCCATTCCGCGCGGGAGGCCGTCGCACGATCCGGATACGCCCGCGAACCCAGCAGCCGCAGCGGCGGATGCGCGCGGGTGTAGCGCGCGCCCTTGCCCTCGGCGTGGGTGCGGTAACGCGCCTCCACGTCGTTGGTGATGCCGGCGTAGTACGAGCCATCGCGGCATTCGATCAGGTAGAGGAACCAGAGGCGTTCGTCGTTCGGCACGGGGCGGCGGCGCAGGCGGGGTTGCCGGGATGGTAGCCAAGCCCGCGACGATATGCGCGCGGGAGCCCTCGAGCCGGGCGGCTATAATCGCTGGCCAACCATCGCAGGAACCGCCGCCATGTCCGACATCCCCGCCTGTCCGCTCTGCGGCATGGAGAACACCTATCCGGATGGCGGCAACTACATCTGCCCGGACTGCGGCCACGAATGGCCGATGGTCGCCGGATCGACCCACGAAGAGGCGCTGGTGGTGCGCGACGTCAACGGCAACGTGCTGGAGGCCGGCGACTCGGTGGTGGTGATCAAGGACTTGAAGGTGAAGGGATCGTCCATCCCCCTCAAGCAGGGGACGGTGATTCGCAACATCCGCCTGGTCGACGGCGATCCGGAGCACATCGAAGGCCATTCGGACAAGATCAAGGGCCTGGTGCTGAAGGTCTGCTTCCTGCGCAAGGCCTGACCGCTGGCCATGCAGCGGCCGCCGTCAGGGATTCAGCGCTAAAGAAATCCGCGTGGCGGCCGATAGGGCGAGAAATCGCCCTCCCTGGAGCCCGCCCGTGCACAAGCCGCAAGCCCGATGGACCGGCAACCGCGTCGACTGGGATGACGACCGGCTCGCGGCCCTGCTGAAGAAGACCGAAGGCTGGACGCTGGACAACCGCGGCACCTTCGAACCGCGGGAGGTGCAACTCCACATTGGCTGGGGTGCGTCGTCCGGGCGCCACGCCACGCTGGTGTGGGAGCGGGACCAGGCCGTGGTGGTCGTGACCGAGTACCCCATCCCCGTGGGCGAGCAGGTGCGCGTCGACCGCTACGCGGGCGAGGACGTGCGCAGCGCCTGGGGCGTGGTGGTGGAAGCGCGCGAGGGTTTCCGCGCCGAGGACCGCCAGGCCGGGGCCTGGGTGCACTGGCTGCATCTGCGTTGAGCCTGGCTGTGCGGGCGCTTCAGCGCAGATAGGCACGCAGCACGGCCAGCACCGGTTCCAGCTCTTCGTCGCGGCGGCGCGAGCCGGCGACGTGCTCCTTCAGATGGCCTTCCATCAGCTGCAGGGTCAGGCCCTGCATGGCGCCGCGAATGGACGCGGCCAGCTGCAGGATCGCGCCGCAATCCCCTTCAGCTTCGATCGCGCGCTCCAGGGAGGCCAGTTGCCCGCCGATCCGGCGCACGCGCGCCACCAGTTGCTTCTTGTTCCCAGCGACGTGCGCCATGGCATCTCCCGGAAGGCGTGGATAGTATGGGGGGGTATCCTAAACCAGTCCGCCTCCGCCATGAATGCCGCTCCCGACGCCTCGCCCTACGCGCACGATCACCGCTTCAACGATGGGAATCCGCTGGCCGAGAAGAACACGCTGCGCGCCACCGTGATCACGGCCGTGATGATGGTGGTCGAGATCACCGGCGGCTACCTGCTCAATTCGATGGCGCTGCTGGCCGACGGCTGGCACATGAGTTCGCACGCGCTCGCCCTTGGCCTGTCGCTGGGCGCGTATGCGCTGGCGCGCCGGCTGGCCGGCGACCAGCGCTTCGCCTTCGGTACCTGGAAGATCGAAGTGCTCGGCGGCTACAGCAGCGCACTGCTGCTGGCCGTGGTGGCCGCGCTGATGCTGTTCCAGTCGGTGGAGCGGCTGTTCGCGCCGAGCGCGATCCATTACGACGAGGCCATCGGCATCGCGGTCCTGGGCCTGTTCGTCAACCTGCTTTGCGCAGGGCTGCTGCGCGACGGCCATCATGGCCATGCCCATGGGCACGTCCACGTACATCACCACGAGCATCACGGCCACGGTCACGGCCATCACCACCATGACATCAACCTGCGGTCCGCCTACCTGCACGTGATGGCCGACGCGGCGACCTCCGTGCTCGCGATCCTCGCCCTGCTCGGCGGCAAGTATTTCGGCGCGCGCTGGCTGGACCCGGCCATGGGTATCGTGGGCGCGGCCCTGGTGGCGAACTGGTCGGTGGGCCTGCTGCGGCAATCGGGCAAGGTGCTGCTGGACGCCGATATGGATGCGCCCGTGGTCCAGGAGGTGCGCGACGTGCTGGCGGAGCACTTTCCCTACGCCGCGGTCAGCGACCTGCACGTGTGGCGGGTAGGCAAAGGGCGCTACGCTTGCATCCTCGCCCTGGTAAGCGCCCGCCCACTGCACGCGGCGGCGGTGCGCGGACGCCTGGCGGTGCACGAGGAGCTGGTACACGTGACGGTGGAAATTGCGCTCTCGGGCCAGACGCCCGTCGCTTTCTTTCCCGCGGAAGCGGCCCGCGCGGACCGCCGCGCGCCATGATCGTCCGCGAACGCCCCGGCCTGAAAGACATCCTCTTCGCCATGCGCGGCTCGATCCTGCCGCGCATCGCCGGCCGTCTGCTCGCGATCGCGGCGCTCAGCGTGGGCGCGGTGTGGCTGGCGCGCTGGCGGCCAGCCGTATTCGCGCCGCTGAGCGCAACGCCGTTCACGCTGATCGGCATCGCGCTGTCGATCTTCATGAGCTTCCGCAACAACGCCTGCTACGACCGCTGGTGGGAAGGGCGCAAACTGTGGGGGCAGCTGATAATCGCCAGCCGCTCATTCGCCAGGCAGACGGCCGCGCTGGACCCGGCGACGCGCCAGCGGCTGCTGTATGCGCTCTGCGGCTTCGCGCATGGCCTGGGCGCGCGGCTGCGCGGCGAGCCGGATGCGCCGCGCATCGCGGCCTGGTCCACGGCGCGCGAGTGGGCGGCGCTGCCGAATGCGACCGATGCGGTGCTGGCCGAGATCGGGCTGCAATGCCGCCGGCTGGCCGACGAAGGGCGCATCGGCGAGGTCCATTACTCCGTGCTGGAGACGCAGCTCACCGAGATCGGCCACGTCCAGGGCGGCTGCGAGCGCATCGCGGCCACGCCGTTGCCGTTCGCTTACTCGCTGCTGCTGCATCGCACCGCTCATCTGTTCTGCCTGGCGCTACCGTTCGCGTTCGCCGGTTCGCTGGGCTGGTGGACGCTGTTGCCGGTGCTGCTGGTCAGCTACACCTTCTTCGGCCTGGATGCCTTGAGCGACGAACTGCAGGATCCGTTCGGGCGCGAGTCCAACGACCTGCCGCTCGACGCCATGACGCGCCTGATCGAGCGCGACCTGCGCGCCGCCCTGGGCGAAACGGAGCTGCCGCCGCCGCTGGCGCCCGAGCGCTTCGTGCTGCTGTGACGTAGCCGGCGCGCCGTTCACCCAAAGGCTCCCCGAAGCCGGCACAATCGCCCCAACGCCGACGGCGCGCGCAGCATGCCGTCTCTGACTTCCGGGGTGACACGCCATGTCCTTCCATAAGCCGCCGTCCAAGTGGAACGCCAACAAGGTCGACTGGAGCGATCCGGACCTCAAGGCGCTGCTCGATCGTTCCGAAAGCTGGACCTTGGACAACCGCGGCAGCTTCAGCGCGCAGCAAGTGGAAATCCACATCGGCTGGGGCGCCGGCGGTGGGCGGCCAGCCTTGCTGGTATGGGAGCGCGGACAGGCCCTGGTGCTGGAGACCCAGTTCCCGATCGCCAAGGACGAGAAGGTACGCATCGACCGGATGACGCCGACCGGCTTGCGCAGCATCTGGGGCGTGGTCGCGGACGGCCGCAAGGGCACACGCGTCGAGGACCAGGAAAACGGGATCTACGTGCACTGGGTGCACGCGCAGTAGGGCGGGGTGCGCGGGCGCCGGCCCACGCACCCGGCGCCATTCAGGCCGCGGCCTTGCGGATCTGTTCCAGGTCGATCTTCTGCATCTGCATCACGGCGCCCATCGCGCGCGCCGCCTTGTCCGGCTCCGCGCCGGTCATCAGCTGGATGAGTTCCTCCGGCACGATCTGCCAGGACAGGCCGTAGCGGTCCTTCAGCCAGCCGCACTGGCTCTCGGCGCCACCGGCGGAAAGGCCCTTCCAGAAGTGGTCGATCTCCTGCTGCGAGTGGCAGTGCACGACCAGCGAGATCGATTCGTTGAACTGGAAGATCGGGCCGCCGTTGATCGCGGTGAAGGCCTGGCCGTCCAGCTCGAACGCCACGGTCATCACGTCGCCTTCCTTGCGTCCGGCCGCCTGGGCGACCTCCTTGGTGTAGCGCGCCACATGCGTGATGCGCGAGTTCTCGAACAGCGATACGTAGAACGCGGCCGCTTCTTCGGCCTGATAGTCAAACCACAGGAAACGGGTGATGCGCTGGAATCGGGTGGTCATCGCTTGAGTCCTCTTTTGTCGGTAGTCGAAAGGGCGCCTGTCCCGGCGTCCGCGTGGTATGGCATCCAGGCGACGAACGGCAAAACAGAGAATCGACAAGGCCGAAGAAAAAAAATGCGCCCGGTGGGCGGGGCCATGGCGCTGCCAGGACCCAGCCGTGGCCATTACTGCTCGAAATCGATGCCGGTCACCCCTTCGGCCTTGGCCTGGGCCAGTACGCGCGCTACCGCCTGGTAAGCGGCACCGTCCGCGGCGCGCACGAGCAGCCGCGGCGGCTCCGCCCGCTGGCCGGCCACCGCGAGCTGCGTCGCCAGCTGCGCTTCGTCGATAGGGGTGTCGTTCCAGTACAGCGAGCCGTCGGCCTGGATGGACAGGCGTATCGGTTCGGCGAGGGGCTCGGTGTGCTTGCCGCTGAGCGAGGGCAGGTCGATGTGGGTGCGATGCGTTACCACCGGCGCGGTGATCATGAAGATGATCAGGAGCACCAGCAGCACGTCGACCAGCGGCGTGACATTGATGTTGGCGATGGCACTGCTTTCAGCACGGACAGAGAAAGCCATGTTCTTCCTCCTGGCGAAGCAACGATGTGGATGGATGGCCGCGGCGCGATAGGGGGATCGCCGCGACGGCCGCAGGTTACTGCGGGCGGCGCGGAGCTCGCCACGGGGGGCGCAGCGGCCAGCGCGGATGCATCGGGATGAACCATCCAGCCATCGTCCAGTCTCAATCTCGTTGGCAATGAAAGAGGAACGCGATAGTGAGAAAAGAACGGCAGACTTCGTTCGGCGCGTGGCTGGTGGCGGTGGTCGTGGTAGCCGCGGCGATCGGCGCGGGCGTCTATCTCTGGCGCAAGGCGTTGCAAGCTCCCGCATCGGCGCCGCCGGCACCCGTGTCCGCGGCATCGGGAACGGCTCCGGCAACGGCTGCGCCGGGCATCCGCCATCCCATCGCGGACGCCGCCCCTGCCGCCGCGTCCACGGCTCCGCTGCCCTTGCTGGACGGCAGCGACGGCACCGTGGCCGACGAACTCGCGCAACTGGGTGGTGACGACCTGGCCGCTCTACTGCTGCGCGAGCAGATCATTCCGCACATGGTGGCCACGGTCGACGCATTGCCTCGCCAGGGTGTGGCGGTGCGACTGCTGCCGCTGCGCACGCCGCGTGGCCCATTCGCCGTGGACGAGCAGGAGGGCAGCGTGGAGATGTCGGCGCGCAACGCGGAGCGCTACGCGCCTTACTTGCGCGTGCTCGAGGCGGTCGACGCGTCGAAGGCCGTGGCCTGGTACGTGCGCTATTACCCGCTGTTCCAGCAGGCCTACCGCGACCTCGGCTATCCGCACGGCTATTTCAACGACCGCCTGATCGCCGCGATCGACGACATGCTCGCCGCGCCCGAGGTCACTGGGCCGATCGCGCTGGTGCGTACCGATACCTACTACCGCTTCGTCGATCCATCGCTGCAGCAGCTCTCCGCCGGCCGGAAACTGATGCTGCGCCTGGGACCGGACACCGCAGCGAGAGTGAAGGCGAAACTGCGCGAGATTCGCGCCGCGCTAGTGGGGCAGGGGCCCGCGCGCCGCTGAGCCTCTTGCGATAGAGTGCGCGTCGCGTCGCGCAAGGCGGCGCGACGCGGTCATGCCGTCGGGCTTGTATTCCAGTACCGATAAGTTCAATAATTCGCCACTCCATTCTTGGTCCGCGTTCTCAAGCCATCGCACCGCGATGGCCGGCAGGACCTGGCGCCGAGGCCGTGTACCGGCCCTCCCGCTTCTCGATCTCAAGGAAACAGACGCATGAATTCCCGGCTCTTCGGGGCGGCGCTCATTCTGGGCCTGCTGTCGGCCATCGGCCCCTTCGCCATCGACATGTACCTGCCGGCGCTGCCCACCATCCGCGAGGCGCTGCGTACCGACGTGGATACCGCGCAGATGAGCCTGATGGTGTTCTTCGCCGCGGTGGGCGCCGGACAGCTGGTATACGGCCCGGTGTCGGACATGCTGGGACGCAAGCCACCGATCTACTTCGGCCTGGCGTTGTTCGCGCTGGGCAGCATCGGATGCGCCATGGCCTCGGACATCCATACGCTGATCGCGTTCCGCTTCGTGCAGGGCCTGGGCGCCTGCGCCGGCATGGTGATCCCGCGCGCGATCGTGCGCGACATGCATACGGGACATGAGGCGGCGCGGCTGATGTCGTTGCTGATGCTGGTGTTCAGCGTGTCGCCCATTCTCGCTCCGCTGACCGGCAGCCTGGTGATCCGCCTGGCGAGCTGGCGCGGGATCTTCTGGACGGTGGCCGGCGCGGCGGTGCTGGGCCTGGTGCTGGCAGGCACGGCGCTGAAGGAGACACGGCCGCGCGAGGCACGCGTGGACAGCAACCTGCGCACGGCGCTGAGCGCCTACGGCACGCTATTGCGCGATTGGCATTACCTCGGCCTGGTCTTCATCTGTTCGTTCGGCGTGTCCAGCTTCTTCGCTTACCTCGCCAACTCCTCGTTCGTGCTGATCGACCATTACGGCCTGACGCCGTCGCTGTACGGCCTGGCCTTCTCGGTGAATGCCGTGGCCTTCATCGGCGCCGCGCAAGTCACCGGCAGGCTCGGCGCGCGCTATGGTCTCGCACGGGTCGTGCTCGCTGCCGTGATCGGCTACAGCTCGGTCATGGTGGCCTTGCTGCTGTTGAATATCGCGGGGTTGGACAAGCTGGGCGTGATGATGGCCCTGCTGTTCGTCGGCTATGGCTTCCTCGGCCTGGTGATTCCGAGTTCCGCGGTGCTGGCGCTGGAAGACCACGGCAAGATCGCCGGCACGGCCGCCGCGCTGCTGGGCACCATGCAATTCGCCACCGGTGCGTGCGTGATCGGTGTCGTCGGCCGCTTCCTCGACGGCACGGCGCGCCCGATGCTGGCGGGCATCGCCGCCTGCTCGGTGATCGCCTTGCTGCTCGCCCAGGCGACGTTGCGCCAGAGGCGCTATCGCGTGGCGGAACCGGCGGCCGACTGAGGGATTCAGGTCAGCGCGGTGTGCGCGTGGAACGGCAGCAAGGTGGCGCCGGTGCGCGTCACCGCCGGCTCCGCGAGTTCGAGCCGGTCCCTGCGCGCGTCCAGCACGACCAGGATGTGACCGGAGGCGATTTCGCCGCCGAACTTCCGGTGAATCACATCCGGCACCTCGCTGCCGATCAGAGCGCCCGTCCAGCCGCCCACCGCCGCGCCCGCCACTGCCGCGGCGCCCGCGCCGGCCAGGGTCACGCCCAGCGGCGGTACCGCCGCCGCGAGCAAGCCCAGCAACAGGCCGGCGCCGCCGCCGCAGGCCACGCCGCGGAGCGCGGAGGGGACGAAGTCGGTGCGCCCGGCCATGCGGTGATCGGGGATTCTCGCCAGTTCGATGTCGTCGCGGGCGACGAAACAGATGTCCTCGTCCTCGATACCCGCGTCGAGCGCCGCCCGCATGGCGGCGCGCGCGGCTTCGAGGTCCGGCGTGCTGAAGACGCATCGGGTTTTCATGACGACCTCCCGCCGGTATCCGGCGTGCGCTTCGCCCGCGCGCAACGGTCGTACGGCCGCCGGGCAGGGCGGGCTTTCCGTCTCGCATTCTTCGCCGGTGAAGGTGATCGCCGCGTGGCGCCGCTGTTATCGCGGCGTGGCGTGGCGGCGCCGATCCGATGCGCTAAGGTTCGCGTTTGCACGCGATGCCTCCACGATGCCGAACCCATTCGACACCCCGCAATTGGATCTGCTCGGCGGCCCTTCTGGCCCGGCACAGATCCATCGCCTGTTCTTCGCACTGATGCCCGATGAAGCGGCGCGGGCCGCGTTCGCGCGCATCGCCGACACCTTGAAAAGCGCGTCGCCCGGATTTCGCGCGCGCTGGGTAGCGCCGGCGCGTTACCACACCACCGTGCACGTCCTCGGGGATTATCCTTCCTTGCGTGAAGACATCGTGCGCGCCGCCCGACAGGCCGGCGACGCGCTGCATGCCGAAGCTTTCGACTGGACGCTGGAGAGCGTGTCCACGTTCCAGGGGCGCGAGCCGCCTTGCGTCCTTCGTTCGGCCGAAACTCCCGCGCCCTTGAAGCAGCTATGGCAGGCCTTGCGCGAAACGCTGATCCGCGCAGGCCAGGGCAAACATCTGTCGCGCACGTTCACCCCGCACGTCACCCTGGGCTACAGCCGTTCAGGCATGTTGCCGGCAATGCCGGTCGCGCCGGTCACATGGCGTGTGCGCCGACTGGCGCTGATCCACAGCACGGTGGGGCACGCCGATTACGAAGTTCTCCAGAGCTGGTCCCTGGAGCCGGAACACGACGGGGTATAGGCAGGCCATTGCATTCGGCCATCCATGCGTCTAGAAAAGCCACATCGCTGTTCGGGGATGCATGCGCCCCCATCTGCCCGGGTAGAACGCGTTGAGAAGTGAGGTCCGCTCTTCGCTGGCAGCGATGCTTCGTCACCGGATTGGCGGATCGTCCGGCCACTGCTTCAAGGAGGAGACATGAAAAGACTGCACAAGCGAGTGTTGATGGCCGGATGCGTGGTCGCCGCGCTGACCGGCGGAACGGCCATGGCCGGAGAACCGGCGACGGGCAAGGACTACGCCGCGGACCACGGTTTCGATCGGCTCGATGTGAATCACGATGGCGTGCTGAGCCGCTCCGAAGTCACCGCGGACGCCGATATCCGCACGCATTTTGCCCAGTACGATCTCGATGGCGATCAGCGCTTGAATCGCTCCGAGTTCGCGTTCGCCGTGGCGCAGCACCAGCCACCTTGTGCGACGGGTGGCCCCACCATGGATTGCAGCCGGGAACTGGCGAAGGCACTGGCCGCTCCGAAGGCCAAGGTCGGCCAATAGCCGACGAAGTCCGCTGTGCGTTGACGTTTGCCGAGCAGGTATGGATCCGCCCGGCATGCCAAAGATCATGGCTCTCCGAACACAGGTTTGGGCGCACAATGCCGCTCCCAACCCAAGCTATCGCGGAGCCACCGTCATGCGTACGACCGTTCTTGCTGCGTTGATTGCCCTCGCGTTGCCGCTCGCCGCGGCGGCCCAGTCGCCCAAACAGGCCGCCGGCAGCATGCCGCCCTATGTCACCGCCGCGGTTGCCGATCCGGCACGCAAGGCTGACGCGGCCAACGATGCGCGCCGCAAGGGCGGCGAGCTCCTGGCCTTCTCGCAGGTCAAGCCGGGCCAGAAGGTGCTGGAACTGATCCCGGGCGGCGGCTACTTCACGCGTCTGTTCAGCGCTGCGGTCGGCAGCGGCGGGCATGTCTACGTGGTATGGCCCAACGAGTACGCACAGGAAGCCGAGTCCGACATGAAGGGCTCCAAGACACTGGCCGCTCAGCCGCACTACAAGAATGTCAGCTTGCTGCTGCAGCCGGCCACTCAGCTGAGCGTGCCGCAGCCGGTGGACGTGGTATTCACCTCGCAGAACTACCACGACTCTCCGGACAAGTTCATGGGCAGCGAAGATCCGGCCGTACTCAACAAGCAGGTCTTCGACGCGCTCAAGCCGGGTGGCGTCTATGTCATCGTGGACCACGTGGCCGAGGCCGGTTCCGGCATGCGCGATACCGACACCCTGCACCGCATCGATCCGGCCATCGTGAAGAAGCAGGTCGAGGCCGCCGGCTTCGTGTTCGATGGCGAGAGCGATGTGCTGCGCAATCCGGCCGACCCCCACAACATCACCGCATTCGACAAGGCGATCCGCGGACGCACGGATCAGTTCGTCTACCGTTTCCGCAAGCCGGGCTGAGGCGTTGACGAACCCGACCGAACTACGTGTCACGGCGGGAGGCGAGACGCCGCCTCCCGCCGATCCGCGCCCGGTCAAGCCCGTCGAGCCCGACGCGCTCGAATGCTGCGGCGAGGGCTGCGTGCCCTGCGTCTACGATCTCTACGAGGAAGCCCTCGAACGCTACCGGGCCGAACTGGCCGCGTGGCTGACGCGCCATCCGGAGGCGCGCCCGGACTGAGCGCCCACTACGACGCGCGCGGCGCGGCGTGATCGAACTGGTGCTGCAGATCCTGCTGGCAGCGCGCGACCTGCGTCGGCGCGAAGCGCCCCGGCCAGGCCTGGGCGAGGTCGGGACAACCGTCGATCACGCAGTGATCGCTCAACAGCTGCGCCATCGACAGGAAGTGCGCGACGTGCAGCGTCCGGCCGAGCGGCGAGGGTGTTTCGGGCGCGTCTTCGCCGGCATGTTCGCGTAGCGCCTGGATCACCGCGCCCGGCAGCTCCCAATGGCGCGCCGCGCGCAAGGTGAGGCGCGCGCCGAGTTCGGCGCAGCCGTCGAGGAAGATGGGACTCAGCGTTTCCGGCGAGCCGACGTCCTCCATGCTGAGCAGATGGATCACCGCACCGGTGCCGGTATTGCACACGATGCCGGCCAGGTAGGCCTCGAACGGATCGCATCCGGCGAACCTGCCCAGGAAGGCGCTCGCGTGCGCGCAGCGCTCGGCGTGATCCCACAGCCGCTGGCCGGCGACCAGCCCGTGCGCGCCGGCGCTCGCCTGCAGGATGGGTTTCATCATGTGCTGCGTGACGACGCGGCGCAGGCCGTCCTGGCCGAGCAGCACCACGGCGTGCTGCAAGCTCTGGATCGAATGCAGCGTGCGGTAGTAGATGCTGCGGCTCACCCGCATCACTTCGCCGACCAGCATCGGATCGCGCCCGACCAGCCGCGCCAGCTCGGCGCCGGCCACGTCGTCGTTCTTCAGCGCGTGCAGCAGCTGCGGCAGTACCGCCGGAAGGCGAGGCAGGCTGCGCACGTCGAAGCGTTCGCCGACGATCTGCAGCCGGCGCAGCAACGCGGTCTCGCCGGCGTTTTCTCCCGGACGATGATCGGGCAGGCCAAGCATGAAGCGCTGGAAGCGTTCGGCCAGTACGTCCAGCCACGGTTCCGCCGGTGGTGCCGCCGGCGTTTGACCGGGGGGCGCGGGGGCCGGGCGCGGCGCCGGGCGTTCGAACGACGCGCGCGGCACCGGCCGCGCGGGCGCGGGGGCGAAGAAACGCCTCAGCCAGGACATCGTCAGTTCTCCCCATGACCGCGATACGGTCTCCCCGTCGGGGTATCGGCAACCCGGGCGAAAACTGTAGCGGCGATATCCGTTACTGCTATGGACGCCACACCTTTCGGTTCGGGGTGGGAATGGGCGGGCGCGCCCCCAGATGGAAAGCTTCGCCGCTAGGACGTCCCCATGATTCCCTTTTCCGTACTCGATCTGGCGCCGGTCACCCAGGGCAGCACGCCGGCGCAGGCCTTCGCCAACAGCCTCGACCTGGCCCGCCTGGCCGAGCGCCTGGGCTACCGCCGCTACTGGCTGGCCGAGCACCACAACATGCCCGGCATCGCCAGTGCGGCGACCGCGGTGCTGATCGGCCACATCGCCGGCGGCACCTCGACGATCCGTGTGGGTGCCGGCGGCATCATGCTGCCCAACCATGCGCCGCTGCAGGTGGCCGAACAGTTCGGCACGCTGGCTTCGCTGTATCCGGGACGCATCGATCTGGGACTGGGCCGCGCGCCCGGCACGGACCAGCCCACCGCGCGCGCCTTGCGCCGCTACTACGAAAGCGCCGACGCCTTCCCGGAAGACGTGCAGGAACTGCTGGCGTACTTCGAGCCGGCACAGCCGGGACAGCCGGTGCGCGCCGTGCCTGGCGCCGGCATCGACGTGCCGGTGTGGATCCTCGGTTCGAGCCTGTTCGGCGCGCGGCTCGCCGCGGCCCTGGGCTTGCCGTACGCGTTCGCCTCGCACTTCGCGCCGGATGCGATGGATGAAGCGCTGGCGCTCTACCGCCGCGATTTCCGGCCTTCGCCACGCTTGGCGAAGCCGCACGCGATGCTGGGCATCAACGTGGTGGCGGCGGAGAGCGACGCGGAGGCGCGCCGTCTATTCACGACCCAGCAGCAGAGCTTCATCAATCTCCGCCGCGGCAGGCCCGGCCTGATTCCGCCGCCGATCGACGATATCGAGAGCTATTGGACGCCGACGGAGAAGTTCGGGGTGGAGCGGGCATTGGCGTGTTCGGTGGTGGGGGATGCGCGCGCTGTGCGCGAGGGGCTTGCGGCGTTCGTGGCGCGGCATCGGCCGGATGAGTTGATGATTACCGCTAACGTGTTTGAGCATGCGTTGAGGCGGCGGTCGTATGAGTTGGTGGCGAAGGTTCGGGATGAGTTGTTGGCGTAGGTTGGGGTGAGCCGCAGGCGAACCCCAACGGGGGGCGCTCCGGTTGAGCGCCACGCTACTTACTTCGTCATTCCGGCGTCACGGCGTAGGTTGGGGTGAGCCTCCGGCGAACCCAACGGGGCGCACTCCGGTCCACCGCTCCGCCACCTAATCTCGTCATTCCGGCGCAGGCCGGACGGAGCGCGCAGAGCGGAGAACGCCCGGAGGGCGGCCCCGAAGGGGCGAGCG
>JABLTH010021076.1_pt1 | contig 27985 bp, 25 predicted proteins | sample 7875711 | NCBI WGS metagenome assembly JABLTH01 (sample SAMN14941262, study PRJNA633318) | bioreactor metagenome | isolation source: bioreactor | place: China | collected 2019-03-05 | reverse complement strand
GCTGCTGCGGGTACTACAAGAACGCGAAATCACTCCGCTGGGCAGCGGCAAAAGCATCCCTGTCAACATCACCCTGGTTTGCGCCACTAATCGCAAACTGATGGACCATGTCGAACAAGGGCATTTCCGCGAAGACCTGTATTACAGAATCAACGGGCTGCGGGTGAGGCTTCCCCCGTTGCGTGAGCGCACCGACCTTGGGCCGCTGATCACCCGCATCCTGCATGAAGAACAGAGCATACCGGTAACGCTGGACCAAACCGTGCTCGACCTGTTTCAGCGGCACCCATGGCGCGGCAATATCCGGCAGCTGCGCAACGTGCTGAAAGCGGCGCTGGCGTTTGTTGACGACACCGGCCACATCCTGCCACGACACCTGCCGGAAGATTTCATCGAAGAAGCTGCCGCCACGGCAAAAACCACTTCAAAAAAAACTGCCTCCAGCATCCGCCATGCAGAACGCCAGTTGATACAGCAAGCGCTCAACGACCACGACCAGAACATCGCACTGGCGGCTCGCCAACTCGGCATCAGCCGCGCCACCCTGTACCGTAAAATCAAGGCAGAAAAGCTCTGATTCCCCGGCTGTCTGGCCTATATCCATACTGCTCCAAGTGTTGACGAACAGCATTGCGATGGATATATTCGTTCAATCATAACGAAGTACCCTCTAATGGGATCATTCTTTCCTTATCGTTATGTTTTTTCATACATACAGAACCAGCCCCTGACATGACCTCGCACTACCTGACCACGGTACAAGGCGCCATCGCCAACCAGAAAGACAAGCCCGGTGCCCTGCTGCCGATCCTTCATGACATCCAGGATGCCATCGGCCACATCCCGCCCGATGCCGTCCCCGAGATCGCAAAAGCGCTCAACCTGTCGCGCGCGGAAGTGCATGGTGTTGTCACTTTTTATCACTATTTCCGGCAGACCCCTCCCGGCCGGCATACCGTACAGATTTGCCAGGCCGAGTCGTGCCAGGCGATGGGCAGCGTCAAGCTGACCGAGCATGCAAAACAATGCTTGGGCATCGATTTCCACGAAACCACAGCGGATGAAAACTTCTCGCTGGAACCTGTTTACTGTCTGGGGAACTGTGCCTGCTCCCCCGCCATCATGATCGACGATCAAGTCTATGGCCGCGTCAGCAACCAGAAACTGGATCAGCTGCTGGACGCAGCACGAAAGGCGCAATCATGAGCATTACCGTCTATGTTTCACGCGACTCCAGCGCGCTTTCGCTGGGTGCAGACCAAGTGGCCGCGGCCATCGCAGCCGAAGCCGCCAAACGCGGCATCAACATTCAGCTGGTGCGCAACGGTTCGCGCGGCATGTTCTGGCTGGAAACCCTGGTCGAAGTTGCCACGCCGAATGGCCGCATCGCATACGGCCCGGTACAGCCGGAAGACGTACCCGGCCTGTTCGACAGCAACTTCCTCACTGGCGGCACGCATCAGCTGGGGCTGGGGCTGACCGAAGAAATCCCGTTCCTGAAAAACCAGGAGCGCCTGACCTTCGCCCGGGTCGGCATCACCGACCCGGTGTCACTGCAGGATTATGTCGACAATGCCGGCTATCGCGGCCTCAAGCGCGCGCTGTCCTTGAGCGGTGCCGACATCGTCAAGCAAGTCACCGACTCCGGCCTGCGCGGTCGCGGCGGCGCGGCCTTTCCCACCGGCATCAAGTGGAACACCGTGCTCAATACGGCGGCCGACCAGAAATACATTGTCTGCAACGCCGACGAGGGCGATTCCGGCACCTATTCCGACCGCATGATCATGGAAGGCGACCCCTTCGTGCTGATCGAAGGCATGACCATCGCCGGCATCGCGGTCGGTGCCACGCAAGGCTACATCTACCTGCGCTCCGAATACCCGCACGCACTGCAGGTTCTGAACGAGGCGATTGATGTCGCCGTTGCCAACAATTACCTGGGCACCGACATTCTCGGCAGCGGTAAGACTTTTCACCTGGAAGTCCGTCGCGGCGCCGGCGCCTATGTCTGCGGCGAGGAAACCTCGCTGCTGGAAAGCCTGGAAGGCAAGCGCGGCATCGTGCGTTTCAAGCCGCCACTGCCCGCCATTGAAGGCCTGTTCGGCAAGCCCACCATCATCAACAACGTGATTTCTCTGGCTTCGGTGCCCATCATCCTGGACAAGGGCGGCGAGTTTTACCGCGATTACGGCATGGGCCGTTCGCGTGGCACACTGCCGATCCAGCTGGCGGGGAACCTCAAGCATTGCGGCCTGGTCGAAAAAGCATTCGGGGTAACGTTGCGTGAACTGCTGTATGACTACGGCGGCGGTTCGGCCACAGGCAAACCGATTCGCGCCGTGCAGGTCGGCGGCCCGCTCGGTGCTTTCCTGCCGGAATCGCAGTTCGACACACCGCTGGATTACGAAGCGTTCACCAATATCTGGGCGGTGCTCGGGCACGGCGGCATCGTCGCTTTTGACGACAGCGTGGACATGGCAAAAATGGCGCGTTATGCAATGGAATTCTGTGCCATCGAATCCTGCGGCAAGTGTACGCCCTGCCGCATCGGCTCAACGCGCGGCGTGGAGGTGATCGACAAGATCATCGCCAACAAGGATCGCGCAGCCAACATTGCACTGCTGCGCGACCTCAACGACACCATGCTCAACGGTTCGCTGTGTGCACTGGGCGGCATGACCCCCTATCCGGTGCTGTCAGCGCTCAACCATTTCCCGGAAGATTTCGGCCTGCAAAACACGCAGCAGGCGGCTTGAGCCTGTTTCAATAGGAAACAAAAGATGCGTTTGAACACAAAATGGATGGATGCAAGGCGCGGAGTGAAGCGAATGGTCGTTCCATTCGCGAACTCTGCAACGCAGCAGGCACCATTTTGTGTTCAAACCCTCCGGGCTAGCCATGTATTGCGCGCAGGGCGGTGTTGCTCGTTGCTCATTTGGAATAACCAAACTTCACAACTCGCGCCTAGCCCTGCGCGCAATACATGGCTAGCGCACATTTGTTGCCTATTGAAATAGGCTCCAGGAGTAACGATCATGGCATGTCAATGTGGTAGTGGCGGGTGCGACACCGATTACGGCACCCCGGCAAGAGTTTCCGAAAAACTGGTCACGCTGGAGATCGACGGCATTGAGGTCAGCGTGCCGCAAGGCACCTCGCTGATTCGCGCCGCCGCCGAGGCCGGCGTGCAGATCCCCAAATTATGTGCGACCGACAGCCTGGAGCCGTTTGGCTCCTGCCGCCTGTGCCTGGTGGAAATCGAAGGCCGCCGCGGTTACCCGGCTTCGTGCACCACCCTGGCCGACCAGGGGATGAAGGTCTGTACCCAGTCCTCCAAGCTGGCCGACATCCGTCGCGGCGTGATGGAGTTGTACATTTCCGACCACCCGCTGGACTGTCTGACCTGTGCCGCCAACGGCAACTGCGAACTGCAGGACATGGCCGGCGCCGTAGGCCTGCGCGAGGTGCGCTACGGCTACGATGGCGAAAACCATCTCAAGGACACCAAGGACGAATCCAACCCCTACTTCACCTACGACCCCAGCAAGTGCATTGTCTGCAACCGCTGCGTGCGTGCCTGTGAAGAAACCCAGGGCACCTTTGCCCTGACCATCGACGGCCGCGGTTTTGAATCGCGGGTTTCCGCCGGGATGAAGGAAAATTTCCTGGATTCGGAATGTGTGTCCTGCGGTGCCTGTGTCCAGGCCTGCCCGACCGCCACCCTGATGGAAAAAAGTGTGATCCAGTTCGGCCAGGCCGAACACAGCGTCACTACCACCTGCGCCTATTGCGGCGTGGGCTGCTCGTTCAACGCCGAAATGCAGGGCAGCCGCGTGGTGCGCATGGTGCCCGACAAAAACGGCCAGGCCAACCACGGCCACAGCTGCGTCAAGGGACGTTTCGCCTGGGGTTACGCCACCCACCCGGACCGCATTACCAAGCCGATGATTCGCGACAACATCAGCGACCCGTGGAAAGAAGTGAGCTGGGAAGAAGCGATCGACTACACCGCACGCCGCTTCAAGGAAATCCAGGCCAAATACGGCAAGGATTCCATCGGCGGCATCGTATCCTCGCGCTGCACCAACGAGGAAGGCTACCTGGTGCAAAAACTGGTGCGCGCCGCGTTCGGCAACAACAACGTCGACACCTGCGCCCGCGTTTGCCACTCTCCCACCGGTTACGGCCTGAAGCAGACCCTGGGTGAATCCGCCGGCACGCAGACTTTCGACTCGGTGATGCAGGCCGACGTCATCGTGGTGATCGGCGCCAACCCCACCGACGGCCACCCGGTATTCGGCTCGCAAATGAAGCGCCGCCTGCGCGAAGGCGCCAAGCTGGTGGTGGTTGACCCGCGCGAGATCGACCTGGTCAGGTCGCCGCACATCCAGGCCGACTACCACCTCAAGCTGCGCCCAGGCACCAACGTCGCCATGGCCAACTCCCTGGCTTACGTCATCGTCACCGAAGGGCTGACCGATGATGCTTTTGCCAACGAACGCTGCGACCCGGCCGAATATGCCGCCTGGAAGAAATTCATTTCGCAGGAACATCACTCGCCGGAAGCCATGGAAGCCGTCACCGGCGTCCCGGCGGAACTGGTGCGCGGCGCGGCACGCCTGTACGCCAGCGCCGGCAATGGTGCCATTTATTACGGCCTGGGCGTGACTGAACACAGCCAGGGCTCCACCATGGTGATGGCGATTGCCAACCTGGCCATGGCGACCGGCAATGTCGGCCGCGAAGGCGTGGGCGTCAACCCGCTGCGCGGCCAGAACAACGTGCAGGGCTCCTGCGACATGGGCTCTTTCCCGCACGAACTGCCGGGCTATCGCCACGTTTCCGACAACACCGCGCGCGCGCTGTTCGAGGAAAGCTGGGGCGTCAAGCTGGAAAACGAACCCGGCCTGCGCATCCCCAACATGTTCGAAGCCGCTTTGGACGGCAGCTTCAAGGGCCTGTACTGCGAAGGCGAGGACATCGTGCAGTCCGACCCCAACACCCACCATGTCACGTCCGCGCTGGAGGCCATGGAATGCGTGGTGGTGCAGGACCTGTTCCTCAACGAAACCGCCAAGTTTGCCCACGTGTTCTTCCCCGGCGCATCCTTCCTGGAGAAGGACGGCACCTTCACCAACGCCGAGCGCCGCATTTCGCCGGTACGCAAGGTGATGCCGCCGCTCGCGGGCAAGGCCGACTGGGAAGTGACGTTGATGCTGTCGAACGCACTGGGTTATCCGATGAACTACGCGCACCCGTCCGAAATCATGGATGAAATCGCGCGCCTGACGCCGACCTTCCATGGCGTCAGCTACGAGAAAATCGACCAACTGGGCAGTATCCAGTGGCCATGCAACGAGCAGGCGCCGGAAGGCACGCCGACCATGCATATTGGCAAATTCGTGCGTGGCAAGGGCAAGTTCATGTTCACCGAATATGTGCCGACCGACGAAAAAGTCACGCAGAAATTCCCGCTGATCCTGACTACCGGCCGCATCCTGTCCCAGTACAACGTCGGTGCGCAAACGCGCCGCACGGAGAACTCCACCTGGCACCCCGAGGACATCCTGGAAATCCATCCGCACGATGCAGAAGACCGCGGTATCAGCGATGGCGACTGGGTCGGCATCCAGAGCCGCGCTGGTGAAACCGTGCTGCATGCCAAGGTATCCACCCGCATGCAGCCTGGCGTGGTGTACACCACCTTCCACCACCCGTTCTCCGGCGCCAACGTCATCACCACGGACAACTCCGACTGGGCGACCAACTGCCCGGAATACAAGGTGACGGCGGTGCAGGTCACCAAGGTCAGCCAGCCTTCGGAATGGCAGCAGCGTTATCGCCAGTTCAGCGCAAAGCAAGAGGAGCTGCTGAAAGCGCGCGAGGTTGCCAAGGCACAGTAGCAATGAGCATAACGCCGTTGACCGCTGAGCCTGCGGCGTTGTTTCCCAGCCAGCGTACTGTTGCGGTCAGCCGCTGGAGCAACGGCAGCACCAGTCAGGCCATGGATTGCGTTGCTGACGAAGTGCCGGTGGCCATGGTCTACAACGGCATTTCGCACGCAGTGATGCTGGCTACCCCGTCCGCACTGGAACAGTTCGGGCTGGGCTTCAGCCTGACCGAAGGCATCATCCGCAACAGCAGCGAATTGCGCGACATTGAGGTGGTCGAGGTGTGTGATGGCGTAGAACTGCACATGACCATCCCGCCAGAGCGATTTCTGGAACTCAAGCAAAAACGCCGCAGCATGGCGGGACGCACCGGATGCGGGCTGTGCGGCGCGGAAAGCCTGCAGCATGTCATCCGCCACCCGGCACCGGTGGCGGCCGGAACGAGCATCACCCCGCAAATAGTGCATACGGCCTTTCGCAATCTGGCCGGCAAGCAACCGCTGCAGGCCGTCACCGGCGCCGCCCACGCTGCGGTATGGGCACTGGCGGATGGCAGCATTGCCCATGTTGAGGAAGATGTCGGGCGGCATAATGCCCTGGACAAGTTGATCGGCACCCTGGCGAAAACTCGTACCGATCCAACCGCCGGCTTTGCCATCGTTACCAGCCGCGCCAGTTACGAAATGGTGCAGAAAGCCGCGACGTTCGGCATTACCCTATTGGCTGCAATTTCAGCCCCGACCGGCCTGGCCATCCGCCTGGCCGAAGAAACCGGACTGACACTGGTGGGGTTTACCCGCAACAATAGTCATGTCGTTTACGCAAATCCACAAAGACTAACTCAGGAGTCACCATGAACGTGCAACACCTTGTCAAAATGGCCAACCAGATCGGCAGCTTTTTCGAGAACGAACCCGACCGCCAGCAAGCGGTCCAGGACATCGCCTCGCACATCAAGCGCTTCTGGGATCCGCGCATGCGCAAGGCGATTATCGGCCACCTCGAAAACGGCGGCGAGGGGCTGAAAGCCATCGTCAGCGAAGCCATCAGCAGCAACCGCCAGTTGCTGGCCTGATTACGCTCGGCCCACCACACACTGGCTCTCCGGCCTGGCCGCCATGTCCCCGCAACTCATCGACCGTTTCGGCAGGAAAGTGGACTACATCCGCCTGTCCATTACCGATCGCTGCGATTTCCGCTGCACTTATTGCATGGGCGAAGACATGGTATTCCTGCCGCGCGAGGAAATCCTGTCGCTGGAAGAGTGCGAACGTATCGTCAGGGCATTCGTCGACTTGGGGGTGAGCAAGGTGCGCATCACCGGCGGCGAGCCGCTGGTGCGCAAGGATGCCATCGAATTATTCCGTGCCGTCGGCAACCTGCCGGGATTGCGCGAGTTGGTGCTGACCACCAACGGCTCGCAACTGGCGCAGTGGGCGCGGGAATTGCGCGCGGCGGGCGTCGCTCGCATCAACATCAGCCTGGACAGCCTGGACGCCGAAATATTCCGCCGCATCACGCGCGTTGGCGACCTGAACAAAGTGCTGGCTGGCATTGCTGCCGCGCGCGACAGCGGGTTCGACAGCATCAAGCTCAACAGCGTGCTGATGCGTGGCATTAACGACCACGAAACCGTAGCGCTGGTGGCGTTTGCCATCGACCACCAACTCGACATTGCATTCATTGAAGAAATGCCATTGGGCGCGGTGGACCACGCACGGGACGCCACTTTCGTCAGCAACACGGAAACCCTGCAGACGCTGCAACAGCGCTACGCTCTGGTCAGCAGCGCGGAAACCACCGGCGGCCCGGCACGCTACTGGCGCATCCCCGGCACCCGCACCAAAATCGGGTTCATCTCGCCGCACAGCCATAACTTCTGCGAATCCTGCAACCGCGTCAGGATTACCTGCAAAGGCGAAATGTACCTGTGCCTGGGGCAGGATGACAAAGTGGACCTGATGCCGCTGCTACGCCAGCACCCGCATGACGACACTCCGCTGAAGTCCGCCATTATCGAGGCGATGCAAATCAAGCCGAAAGGCCATGACTTTGACCTGCAGCGGGCACAGCCCGCCGTGGTCAGGTTCATGTCCATGACGGGCGGCTGACATGGACATCACCGGGATCGTGCTGGCCGGAGGCATGGGCCGGCGCATGGGTGGCGTGGACAAGGGGCTGGTCCCGTTCCGCGGCAGAGCGCTGGTTTCCCATGTCATCGACCGTTTTTCCCCGCAGGTGAGCGCCATCCTGATCAGCGCCAACCGCGAGCTTGATGCCTACAGGCAGCTCGGGTATCCCGTTGTGACTGACGCCATCAGTGGTTATGCCGGGCCGCTCGCCGGCCTGCACGCGGGCCTGCGGCAAGCAACGACGCCACTGCTTGCCGCAGTGCCCTGCGATACGCCTTTCCTACCCGCCGATTTGGTTGCCAGGCTGACGGATGCACTGCACACGCAACAGGCCGATATTGCCGTGGCAAAAACCGGCGACCAGTTGCATCCGGTGTTCTGCCTGTGCAACACCAGCCTGCGCGACCATCTCGCACGGTTTCTGGAAAACGGCGGCCGCAAGATGGAAACTTGGTACAAAACACTCAAATTCGTCGAAGTGCCGTTCGACGATCAGGAACAGGCATTTGCCAACCTCAACACGCTGGATGAACTGGAGGCCGCGGCATGATCCCGTCCGCCACACCGCTGCTGGGGTTCTGCGCCTGGGGCAGCGGCATCGGCAAAACCACGCTGCTGACCCGATTGATCCCGGTATTGGCCGAGCGCGGCGTGAGGGTTTCGGTCATCAAACACGCCCACCATACCTTTGACATCGACCACCCTGGCAAGGACAGTTACCGCCTGCGCGAATCCGGCGCGGTGCAAATGCTGCTGGGCTCGGCCAAGCGCTGGGCGCTGGTGACGGAGCGTAACCGAACCAGCGACGGCAACCGCGACCCCAGGCTGGAAGAACTGCTCAGCCATCTCGACCCGGCACTGGCCGACCTGATTCTGGTGGAAGGTTTTCGCCAGGAGCCTTTTGCCAAAATCGAAGTTTACCGGCCATCGCTGGGTTTTCCGCTGCTCGCAGCCAGCGACAGCAACATTATCGCCATCGCCACCGATGGCGTGGCCGACAGCGCACTGCCCCAGATCGACCTGAACGACCCGCGGGCCGTTACCGATTTTGTGCTGGCATGGCTGCAACAGCAGCGCACTCACCTCAACATTGCTTCGACACGATAGATGACCGCCATGACAACAGATTTCATCCGCGCCGCCAGTTGCGCCGACGATTACGACCCCGATTCCATGCCGGTGGATCAGGCACGCAAATACATCCGCAATTACCTGACGCCGGTGCAAACCCGCGAAAGCCTGGCCTTGCGCTCGGCATTGGGCCGGGTGCTGGCAGAGGACATCGTCTCGCCCTTCAACGTACCCAACCATGACAATTCGGCCATGGACGGCTACGCCATCAACGCCGACGATATTCAGCCGGATGGCACCACCACCCTGCGCATCGCCGGCACCGCTTTTGCCGGAAATGCCTTTGTCGGCCAGGTGCAGCCGGGGGAATGCGTGCGCATCATGACCGGCGCGGTGATGCCGCCGGGATGCGATACGGTAGTGATGCAGGAGCATGTGCAAACCGAAGGCAACCGGATCAGTTTCGGCTTAGGCGTCAAACGCGGCCAGAATCGGCGCCTGGCCGGCGAAGACCTGAAACAGGGACAAGTGGTGTTTTCCGCCGGACACAGGATCAAGCCCGCCGACCTGGGGCTGATTGCCTCGCTCGGTATCGGCGAAATCAGGGTTTACCGCCGCCTGCACGTTGCCTTTTTCTCCACCGGCGACGAACTGGCCAGTATCGGCCAGCCACTACAGCAGGGCCAGGTCTACGACAGCAACCGCTACACCATCCATGGCATGCTGGAACGGATGGGCGTGGAAATCATCGATATGGGCGTGGTCCGCGACGACCCCAAACTGCTGGAGCAGGCCCTGCATGAAGCCGCGGCCAGTGCCGACGTGATCCTCACCAGTGGTGGCGTCTCCGTAGGCGAAGCCGATTACATGAAACAACTGCTCAACCAACTGGGGCAAGTGGTGTTCTGGAAAGTCGCCATGAAGCCCGGCCGGCCGCTCGCCTACGGCAAGATCGGCAATGCCCATTATTTCGGCTTGCCGGGCAATCCGGTGGCCGTGATGGTGACGTTCTACCAGTTTGTGCGCGACGCGTTGCTGGTGCTGATGGGGCAGCCCAACCCACCGCCCGTCCCCTTGCTTCCGGCGACATGTACCGCAGCGCTGAAAAAAGCACCTGGGCGTACCGAATTCCAGCGCGGCATCCTGTTTTCAGATGCTGATGGCGTGTGGAAAGTACGCCCGATCGGCAACCAGAGTTCTGGCGTATTGCGCTCCATGAGTGAAGCCAACTGCTTTATTGTGCTGCCGGTTTCCAATGCCGGAGTAGCTGCCGGAGAAATCGTGCAGGTGCAGATCCTGGAAGGCATCGTCTGAAAATTCATGAAAACCCGTATTCTGCAGAAGGAGATATCCGGGTACCCTCAAGCAATCAAGAAAACAACTTTACATACCCGCAATCATGACCTTTCCATTTCAGTACCGAACCCTGAACGTGGCCCTGGCTAGCGCCATGGCCACCCCGATGCTTGCTCTCGCCGCGCCCCTGACGCAGGATGAGGTAGAAGCCGCCAACCATTTGCTACTTTCCCCGGTGGTGGTCACCGCCACCCGTATCGAGCAGAACAGTTTCGACTTGCCGGTTTCGATCGACGCGGTTGATGGCAACACCATCCGCGACAGCCAAGCGCAGGTTAATCTTTCCGAAGTTTCGGTGCGCGTGCCGGGGGTGGTGGTCAACAACCGCTTCAACCTAGGGCAGGATCTGGCCATCTCCACGCGCGGCTTCGGTGCACGCTCGCAGTTCGGCGTGCGCGGCGTCCGCCTATACGCCGACGGCATCCCCATGACCATGCCGGATGGCCAAGGCCAAACCGGCACTTTCAACCTCGACACGGCAAAACAGGTCGAATTCATGCGCGGCCCGTTTTCCGCACTGTACGGCAACTCTTCCGGCGGTGTTGTGCAAATCCTGACCAAGGACGGCGCAAAACAGCCCACCGTATCCGGCGGCATCACGTTTGGCAGTTACAACACCTACCGCGATACCCTGACCTTCGAGGGCGAACAAAGCGGTTTGAATTACATCGTCAATGCCTCACACTACAGCACCGACGGCTACCGCGATCACAGCAGCGCCGTTCGTGACATGCTGCACGCCAAGCTGTCTTTCAGCCCCAGCGATGCAACAAAAATCACCTTGCTGGCCACGGCGCTTGACCAGCCGGAAACACAAGACCCGCTCAGCCTCACGCCGGCACAGTTCCAGCAAGACCCCAGCCAGGCAGGCACCAATGCCATCGCGCGCAATACCCGCGTTGACCGTACCCACGTACAAAGCGGCCTGGTTGTGGATCATGCCATTTCTGAGCAGCAGAGCGTGCGCCTGATGGGCTATTACGGCGTCCGCGAGAACCTGCAATACCAGCAGCTGGGCGCCACCGGCCGGGTGGCCGGCATCGATCGCAATTACGGCGGCCTGGATGCGCGCTGGACCTACAAGGACGCCCTGGCGGGGCGCCCATTCACACTGACCGCGGGCATCAACTATGACACCATGGACGACAACCGCAAGCAATACAACGCCGCGAACGGCATCATCATCCCCACGCCGACCCGTAACGAACAGCAAACTGTTTATAACTTCGACCAGTTCGTGCAAGCCAGTTTCGAGCCCACGGACCGCTGGCTGCTGATCGCCGGGCTACGTCATACCCGGGTGAATTTTGAAATCCAGGACCGGATGCCAGCCACCTTTGCAGACCCGGATGGCAGCGGCACGCTGGAGTTCACCAACACCAGCCCGGTAGCGGGCGTCACCTTCAAACTGACCCCGACGGTGAATCTGTACGCCAATTACGGGCGCGGTTTCGAAACGCCGACTTTCGTAGAACTGACCTATAGCAACCCGGCAACTGGCACCGGCCCCAACCTCACGGTGCAGCCGAGCAAGAGCAGAAACTACGAAATTGGCGCCAAGGCTTTTGTGACGGACAATACCCGCGTCAATGCGGCATTGTTCAAGGTGGATACCGAGAAGGAAATTGTTACCGACCTCGGCACCGGCACCACCGCATCGTTCAAGAATGCCGGCGACACCGAACGCTACGGGCTTGAGCTTTCGCTGGACAGCGCATTACCTTACAACTTCAACTTCTACGCGGCCTACACCCGCATGAACGCAGAATTCAAGGATGCATTCTGTACCGGCAGCGCGCCCTGCACCAACGTCGCTGCCGGCAACAAGATCCCTGGCACCTATACCTCCACCACCTATGCCGAGCTGTCGTGGAAACATCCGGCATCAGGTTTCTCCACCGCAATTGAAGGCATGCATTTCAGCGACACCTTCGCCAATGACGCCAACACCATCAAGGCCGACGCCTTCACGTTGTTCAATCTGCGCGGCGGGTTCGTACAAAAAATCGGGGCATGGAGGCTCAACGAATACGCCCGCATCGACAACCTGACCGACAGGGTTTACGTCAGTTCCGTGCGCGTCAACACCGCCGCGGCGTTTGAGCCCGGTGCCCCCCGCAACTGGACTGTGGGCCTGAATCTGGGCTACCAGTTCTGAGCTTTTTGTTTTCCCTTAAAAACCCGCCACTTGGCGGGTTTTTTGTTGCGCTATAATCACAGCCGTCTGGTTGGGATAAAACATGGCTGAAGAAGACAGCGACCTCGAACGAACTGAACCGGCGTCGGCCAGACGCCTGGAAGAAGCGCGCAACAAAGGCAACGTTCCCCGCTCGCGGGAACTGAACACCTTCGCCATCATCATGTCCGGGGCGATTGCCCTGCTGATACTGGGGCCCAAGTTTGCCAACGGGCTGCATGCCATGATGCAGCATTGGTTCACCTTTTCCTACGCATCACTGCGCGACCCCATGCTGTTGTGGCGCGGCTTTGTCGAGTCGGTCATTGCCGCTTTGATCCTGATGTCGCCCCTGGCTCTGGTGCTGGTCATCGCCGCACTTGCCGCCCCGGCCTCCATCGGCGGCTGGATGTTCAGTTCGGAGGCCATCAAGGCGGATTTTGCCCGCGTCAATCCGCTCAAGGGTATTGCCCGGATCATCTCCTGGACCGGCATCGTGGAGATGATCAAAGCCGTGATGAAATCGGTGCTGATCGGCAGCATCGCTTTCTGGATCATCTGGGACCGCAAGGACGAAATTCTCACGCTGATTGCCGAACCCATCACCGGTGGCATCCCGCATTTCCTGCACATTCTGGCGTGGAGTTTCATCTGGTTATCCGCCACGATGCTGCTGATTGTGGTCATGGACGTCCCGTTCCAGCTTTGGGAATATCACCGCAAGCTGCGCATGACCAAGGAAGAAGTGCGCAAGGAAATGCGCGAAAGCGAAGGTGATCCGCACGTCAAAGGCCGTATTCGCGCCTTGCAGCGTGAAGCCGCACGCAAGCGCATGATGGCCGAAGTGCCGAAAGCGGACGTGATTGTGACCAACCCGACGCACTATGCCGTGGCGCTGATGTACAAGTCAGAGGCCATGAGTGCGCCCAAGGTGGTCGCCAAAGGCAGTTATCTGCTGGCGCAGCGCATCCGCGAAATCGGCGAAGAACACGGCATTCCCATCATGGAAGCACCACCGCTTGCGCGCGCCTTGTACAAACATGCCGAGTTGGATCAGGAAATCCCCTCCGCCTTGTTTTCTGCAGTTGCAGAAGTTCTGGCGTATATTTACCAACTTCGCAGCTATAATAGCGGCGAAGGCGCTGAGCCGTTGAAACCAACCGAATTGCCCGTGCCCAAAGAACTGGATTTCGATCCTGAAGAATAACATTGATACTTGATGAGTCATGGATAACACAATGGGAGCCTCCGCATGGCGATATTAGGCGCTAAGAAGCTGGGCATGCGTGAATTCGCACTACCACTGCTCGTCATCATGATTCTGGGCATGATGGTGTTGCCGCTACCCCCGTTGCTGCTGGACCTGCTGTTCACTTTCAATATCGCCCTCGCCATGATCGTTATCATGGTCAGCATCTACACCGTCAAACCCCTTGATTTTGCGGCATTTCCTACCGTGCTGCTGCTGACGACGCTGATGCGCCTGTCACTCAATGTCGCCTCATCGCGTATTGTGCTGCTGGAAGGCCACACCGGCCCCGATGCCGCAGGGAAGGTGATCGAGGCATTTGGCCACTTCCTCGTTGGCGGCAACTATACCGTCGGGATCATCGTGTTCGTCATTCTGGTGATCATCAATTTCGTGGTGATTACCAAGGGTGCCGGACGTATTGCCGAAGTCAGCGCCCGTTTCACCCTGGACGCCATGCCTGGCAAACAGATGGCTATTGATGCCGACCTCAATGCCGGCATGATCGGTGAGGAAGACGCCAGGAAACGCCGGGCAGAAATTGCCCAGGAAGCCGAGTTTTACGGCTCCATGGACGGTGCCAGCAAGTTTGTGCGGGGGGATGCCGTTGCCGGCATTCTCATCGTGCTCATCAACATCATCGGCGGTTTGATCGTGGGGATGGTGCAACACGGCCTGGACTTCAACACGGCTCTCAACAACTACACCTTGCTGACCATCGGCGACGGCTTGGTGGCGCAAATTCCCGCCCTGATCATCTCCACGGCTGCCGGTATCGTCGTCACCCGCGTGGGCGGTGACGACAACGAAAACGTCGGTACGCAACTGCTGGGACAAATGTTCCACAACTCCAAGGTGCTGTATCTCACCGGCGGCCTACTGCTCACCATGGGCTTCATTCCTGGCATGCCACATTTTGCCTTTCTGCTGCTCGGCTCCATTACTGCCGGCATTGGCTACCTGATGGATCACCGTGCCCGGCTGGCGCTTGCCGGTGCGGAACAGCAGCGTGTGATCGCTCCGCCACCGACGGATGAGATCCCGGAAGTGGGCTGGGAAGATGTACAGTCCGTTGACGTCATTGGCCTGGAGGTTGGTTATCGACTCATTCCGCTGGTGGATCGCGGCCAGGATGGTGAATTGCTGCGGCGGATTCGCGGCATCCGCAAGAAATTTGCGCTGGACATGGGCTTTCTGGTGCCTCCTGTCCATATTCGGGACAACCTCGAACTCCGTCCCAACGTTTATCGCATCGTGCTCAAAGGGGTGGAAATCGGGCAGGGCGAAGGCTTTGTAAATCAGTATCTGGCGATCAATCCAGGCCGCGTCAGCGGCGAATTGACAGGCGTCAAAACCCAGGACCCCACGTTCGGCCTGCCTGCGGTATGGATCGAAAGCGAAATGCGCGACCAGGCGCAGGCTTTTGGCTATACGGTGGTGGACGCTTCCACCGTGATTGCCACGCACCTGTCCAACGTGATCCAGAACCACGCATCGGAATTGCTGGGACGCGAAGAAACGCAGCAACTGGTGGACAGGGTCAGCAAGGAATCGCCAAAACTGGTGGAAGACCTGATTCCCAAAACCCTGCAGTTGAGCACACTGCAGAAGGTATTGCAAAACCTGCTGGCCGAAGGCGTGCATATCCGCGACATGCGTACCATTCTTGAAGTGCTGGCAGACCACGCATTGCGCACCCAGGATACCGAACTGCTCACTGCCGCTGTGCGTACCGCACTGGGTCGCGCCATTACCCAGCAGTTGTTCGCAGGCAACGAAGAAATACAGGTCATCGCACTCGAACCGCGCCTGGAGACCATGCTGATGCATGCCACCCAGACGCCGGGCGTGGATGGCCCCGGATTGGAACCTGGGCTGGCAGAGCAACTGCTACATGGCGTCAGCGAATCCGCTTCGCAGCAGGAGCAATTGGGCGTGCCGTCCGTGCTGTTGGTGCCAAGCCAGTTGCGCTCAGTACTGGCGCGCTTCCTGCGGCGCTCCATCCCCAATCTCAACGTGCTGGCGCATAACGAAATCCCGGACGGGCGCACAGTACGCATCGTACATACTGTCGGCAGCAACTAACCGCGAAATAAAGGGGCATGGTGGGTTCATGCGCCTTTATTCCGTTAGCCTTGGTGCTTGCATCAATTCAACCGAACGCTTGCCAACTTTCGAACTTTTTGGCCAGTTTGTGACCAAAGTTACTGACGGCATGGTACTGCTGGCCGGATAGTTATGGCTGCCGCTCAACAAAGCGAAACGACAAAAACGCACAGGAGAATTGTTATGGACACCCGACTTTTTCGCGCTCTCATCACCGCTTTCTGCCTGCCTTTGCTGCTACATGGACAGCAGGCACTGGCAGAAGCCAGCACCGAGGTATGGCCAGTACTCAAACAAAGTTTCTTTGGCCAGAAGCCGATAGACCGCGCCGACTTCATGAAGCTGGAAGGCCCGAAGCGCGCGGAAAGCGGCGCGCAGGTGCCCATCACCCTGACCATAGAGCAGGCGCCGAACGCGCCGGATGCCATCAAAAAAGTTTACCTGTTTGTAGATGCCAATCCGATCCCGCTCACCGCGGTCTACCATTTCACGCCATTAAGCGGCAAGGCGCAGATTGCCACCCGCGTCCGCATGGAGCAGGATTCTTTCCTGCATGCTGTTGGTGAAACTGCTGACGGCAAGCTGTACATGACCGAATTGCCGATCCGTGCCGCTGGTGGTTGCGGTGGCGCCGTAGATGGGGATGACAAGGCAATTCGTGCGGCCGCAGGCAAAATCAAGCTGAGCATCGAGTCGCCGGTAAAACAAGGCGAAGCCAATCCAGCAACATTCCTGATCAAGCACCCGATGTTTACCGGGCTGCAGCGCGACCTGGCCTCCGGCGGCTACAAACCGGCGTTTTTCATCAACAAAGTCGCTTTCAGCTACAACGACAAGCCGGTCTTGAACATTGATTTTGGCGTGGGCGTTGCCGAAGACCCGTATCTCCGTTTTTTCTACACGCCGGATACCTCAGGCGTATTGAAAGTGACGGCAGAAGACAACGAAGGCAAGAGTTTTACGCACTCGGTTGACGTCAATATTTAGCCTCCGCAACAAAAAAGGGCGCCTGAGCGCCCTTTTTTGTTTTTAGCTGTCCCTAGCGCAGGGACATCCGCTTCATTACATCGTCCTTGTCCACCAGCTTATGCTTGAGCGCAGCCGCCACATGCAAGCCTATCAGTACCAGCAGTGCCACCCCGATCACTTCATGGGCCTCTTTGAACACGTCGCGCAAGCCTGCATTGTCAAGCCCGCCGACCAGCGGGATGCCAAACCACAGGATGCCGTATTTGCTATAAACCGCAGTCAGCACGCCAGCGACCGGCATGGCTATCATCAGCAGATACAGCAGTTTGTGCACCCCCTCGGCGAGTTGTTTTTCCCATTTCTGCATCGTGGCGGGGAACGCTGGCGCAGCATGCGTAAGCCGCCAGAATATCCGGAAGCCGATCAATGCCAACAACGTCACGCCTATGGATTTATGCAGGTTGAAATAAAACGCGCGCGGACTCAGCGGTTCCGGCAGCGCCACGGTATACAAGCCTAAATCGAACAAGTCGATCGTTGCCGACTTTGGCAAATCCTTGGGCAACTCACTCATCCAGAAACCCAGGGCAAACAGCAGAAGTATGGCTAAACCGATCAACCAGTGCAGGATAATGGCAACCTTGTTATAGCGCTCTGTTGTGCTCATTTATATTGAACTCCCATGATGTCATTGATAACAAGCAGAATGACTGCCGGAATAGTCACAAGTTCAGAAAACTTGCGCTCGATCCATTAGTCAAACATCAAGCGCCATGATACCCTCAAGTTCAGCACTGTGGCTTATTCCGACATTCCTGCAAGGATTCAACATGATCCGTTTTCTAGCCTTGTTATTGTTTTCATGCGGCTTGCAAGCCGCCGCCCTGCCGGTCACGGAAGTGGCACCCGGCATTTATGTACACCAGGGCATACATGAAGACCTGAACGAGGGCTACCATGGGGACATCTGCAACATCGGCTTCATTATCGGCAAATCCTCGGTTGCCGTTATTGATAGTGGCGGAACCCTGGCGATAGGCCAGCAGCTGCGCGAAGCAGTCCGCCAGGTGACTGACCTGCCTATCAGCCACGTTATCAACACACACGTCCATCCCGACCATATCTTTGGCAACGCGGCATTCCAGCAGGATCATCCCGTATTCATCGGCCACGCCAAGCTGGGGGATGCGATGGAACTGCGCAAGGAAAGCTACCTGCGCAACAACCAGGCAGTGCTCGGCGAAGCATTCCGGGGCAGCGTCATCGTCAAGCCGACGCAAGCTGTCAGCGACATGCTGGATATTGATCTGGGTGGCCGGACCATCAGTCTGAAAGCCTGGCCTGTTGCGCATACCAATACCGATTTGACGGTTTTTGATGCCACCACGGCAACCCTGTGGACTGGCGACTTGTTATTTATCGAGCGCACTCCGGCCATGGATGGCGACACCCGCAACTGGCTCGGCATCATCCCGCAAATCAGCGCCATCCCGGCAAAACTGGCCATCCCGGGGCATGGCACAGCCACCGACCAATGGCGCCAGGCGCTGGCTCGCCAGCAACATTACTTCGAAGTGCTGCTGGGTGACATCAGGGCGGCCATCAAAAGGGGCGAAAGCATGGAAAGCGCCATGGACCATGCCGCCGACAGCGAAAAGAGCCAGTGGGCGCTGTTTTCTTTGGTCAATCGACGCAATGTCAACCTGTTATACCCGCAACTAGAGTGGGAATAGGCGCTGGTCAGCGTTTTTTCCGGACGGAACCCAAGTATTTAAGCTGCTATAATCCGACGACTTAAATTAACCATCAAACCGCGCACATGGCGCATATTGCTGACAACTCACACCAGAACCAACTGCTTCTGATTGCCCTGCTGTGCTCCATTGCGTTGCATGGCACCGCCGTTGTTTTTCTGCCCGATTATTTCGCTCATGCGCCGGCACCCGACACGCCGCTTACCGTTGAACTGCTGGCACCAAAACCGCCGCCCCCGCCGCCGCCGCCGATAAAAGAACCAGAACCACCCAAGCCCGAGCCGGTAAAACCCAAGGTGATCCCGCCCAGCAAACCGCAGCAGGTCGCCCCCCCTAAACCCGTGCTGCCCCCTCAGCCGCAACCGGTCGCGCAGCCAGCAGCACCGGCGCCCGTACAGGCACCGCCGCCGGTCGCGGAGCAGCCGCCGGTGGTTGCCGTCCCGCAAAAGGCGACCGAACCGCCCTCAACTTTCACCGCACCCGCGCCACCCGCCCCGCCACCGCCGCAGGAAACCGGCACCGAGGATATCAGCGCGATTAAAAACAGCTACGGCCGGCTGCTGGCGGGGGAATTCGCCAAACATAAAAAATACCCGCAAGTGGCGCGTATGCGGGGCTGGCAAGGCACAGTGCAAGTCAGGCTACAGGTAGACGCCGAAGGCAACTCCTCCAGCCCTGCCATCGAGCAAAGCAGCGGCAGGGAACTGCTGGACAACCAGGCACTGGAAACGGTGCGGAATTCGCTGCCTTTGCCCCCGCCACCGCCGGCTCTGCGCGGAAAACCTTTTTCCATCGTGGTCCCGGTCGTCTTCCGTCTGGACTAGCGATGTCAGCATCGCCGCCGCTTAAAAACCTGCTGCTGGTCCACGAACTGATTTTCCTGTGCCTGATCGTCCTGGCAGGCAGTGTTGGCGGGTATGGCATCCATCTCTGGCGCGCAGCCTCCCTGGAGTCGGTGCGCATCAGCCAGCTTGCCGAGGAAATCCAGCAGACGCGCGGCGACCTGTATCGCCAGATGAAAGAATTGTTCGATGCCCAGTTCCTGGCCGATCCGCAGGCACAAGATGAATATGACGCATATACCTCGCGTATCGCCGCGCATTTTGACCGCCTGAACACCATTGCCCAGGGCAGCGATGAACTGGCAGTGATTTCCAGCATGCAACAGGCTTACCAGCAATTTGTCGCCGAAACCCGGGGCATTCTCGAAAGCGGCGCGTTCCCGGACAACACCACGCTAGAGAAAAAATTCAACACTGACCTTGAACTCAAGATCTTCCGCCATTACGAATCCGTCACTTCGGCCGCCGAGAGCCTGCTTGCCGACAAGCAACAGCGCGTGCTCGCCAAGCTCAAACAGGCCGATAAAAATGCGGGAATATTGCTGACCATTCCTGCCGTGCTGGGTATTTTCCTGCTGCTGTTTTCGCGCACCTTTTTGCAACGCGCCATCGCCCGCCCTATCGCCGCCGTCCTGCGGGCAACCCAGGAAATCAGCCAAGGCAAGCTCCAGCAGCGCGTGCCAGAGACCGGTGCCGCCGAGCTGGCCCGCCTGGCGTCTGCGATTAATCAGATGGCGGATGAGTTGATGCGCAGCCAGGATGCATTGTTGCGCAGTGAAAAGCAGGCTGCGCAAGGGGCTCTGGTTCCCGTCCTGGCCCACAATATACGCAACCCTCTCGCCAGCATACGGGCAACCGCTCAAGTTGCCGATGATCCGGCGCTGGATGCGGACACGCGCGAATCCCTCACCGATATCATCCACACCGTGGACCGGCTGGAACGCTGGACCGGTGCATTGTTGGCCTATTTGCACCCGCTGAAACCGCAGCGCGAATCGACCACCCTGCAAACCTTGGTCAACGGTGCAATCGCGCCGCTTGCGGTCAAGCTCAAGGAAAAACAATTGTCCGTCACGGTGTCCGGCTGCGAACATGTCAATTTGCAGGTAGACATTCCGTTGATGGAACAAGCCATTTACAACCTGTTGCTGAATGCCATGGACGCATCGCCTGCCGGCAGCAGCATCGCCATCTACGGAGACCAGCAGGCCGACAACGTAACGCTTGAAATCCGGGATAGCGGCCCAGGCATGCCATTTACTCCCGAGTTCAACTCGCTGTCGCCCGGCCCCTCAACCAAACGGTTCGGCACCGGGCTGGGCATTCCATTCGCTTTCAAAATTTGCGAGGCGCATGGCGGCCGATTAAGCTTTACTCCACGCGCCGGCGGTGGCACAGTGGCAAGGGTGCAGGTCGCCGCACATCCAGCCACTGCGAGACTTGCCTTGTGACTTATTTTTCTCAACAATGGAAGCGTTAATATCCTTCCGGTACCTAAATGCTGAACCAACCTGTTCCAGAGTTTGAATTACCCGCAACGGGCGGGGAAACTTTCCGGCTGTCCGCATGCCGAGGAAAATTCCTGGTGTTGTATTTTTACCCCAAGGATGCCACGCCCGGCTGTACCACCGAAGGGCAGCAGTTCCGGGATTTATACCCCCAGTTCCAGGCCGCCAATGCCGAAGTTTTTGGCATTTCCCGCGACAGCCTGAAGTCTCACGAAAACTTCAAGGCCAAGCTGAACCTCCCGTTTCACCTGCTCAGCGATACTGAAGAACAAGCATGCCAGTTGTTCAATGTCATCAAGATGAAGAACATGTATGGTAAACAGGTAAGAGGCATCGAGCGCAGCACCTTCCTGATCGACGGCAACGGCACCCTGCGCCAGGAATGGCGCGGCGTCAAAGTGGATGGACATGCACAGGCAGTGCTTGATGCTATTCGACAACTTTAATTCCTGGATTCATTCTGGATACACCTCATGGCCAAAAAAAATAGCGTAGCCACCAAGCTTTTCGTTCTTGATACCAACGTCTTGATGCACGACCCTTCCAGCCTGTTCCGCTTTGAGGAACACGACATCTATTTGCCGATGGTGACGCTGGAGGAACTGGACAATAGTAAAAAAGGGATGACGGAAGTTGCGCGCAACGCCCGTCAGGCCAGCCGCTTTATCGAGGAAATCATTGGCACCAGCCTGCACTCGCTGGAGCAAGGCTGCCCACTGGCCAAGAACGGCAATTCCTTCAGCAGCGGCCGCTTGTTCCTGCAGACCGAAGCGCTCACCACCGCGCTCCCGATGCTGGCGGGCAGCAAGGCCGACAACCAGATTCTTGGCGTAGTGGCGCAACTGCAGAAGCATTACCCACAGCGTCAGGTCATCCTGGTCAGCAAAGACATCAACATCCGCATTAAAGCGCGCGCGCTGGGTGTCCCTGCGGAAGATTACTTCAACGATAAGGTACTGGAAGATACCGACCTGCTCTACACCGGCGTGAAAGAATTGCCGCAGGACTTCTGGGAAACGCACAGCAAGAAAATGGAGTCCTGGCAGGATGCCGGACGCATGTTTTACCGGCTGACCGGCCCGCTTTGCTCATCGTTGCTGGTCAACCAGTTTGTCTACTACGAATATGAAACGCCTTTTCACGCCATTGTGCGCAGCCAGGAAGGCAAAAGCGCAGTGCTGGAAGTGCTTAAGGATTACAGCCAGCAGAAACATAATGTCTGGGGCATCACTTCCCGCAATCGCGAGCAGAACTTTGCCCTGAACCTGCTGATGAATCCCGAAATCGACTTCATCACGCTGCTGGGGCAGGCCGGCACCGGCAAAACGTTGCTGACACTGGCCGCCGCGTTGACCCAGACCCTGGACAAGAAAATTTACAGTGAAATCATCATGACCCGCGTCACGGTGCCCGTGGGCGAAGACATCGGTTTTCTGCCAGGAACCGAAGAAGAGAAGATGACCCCATGGATGGGCGCGCTGGAAGACAACCTGGATGTGCTGAACAAGACCGAGGATGATGAGGCCGGCGACTGGGGACGCGCTGCGACGCAGGACCTGATTCGTACCCGCATCAAGGTGAAATCCATGAACTTCATGCGCGGTCGCACATTTCTGCATAAGTTTCTCATCATTGATGAAGCGCAAAACCTTACGCCCAAGCAGATGAAAACACTCATCACCCGCGCCGGGCCAGGCACCAAAGTGGTCTGCCTGGGGAATATCGCGCAGATCGACACCCCATACCTGACGGAAGGCAGTTCCGGCCTGACCTATGTGGTAGACCGTTTCAAAGGCTGGCAGCATAGCGGCCACATTACACTGATGCGTGGTGAGCGCTCCAGACTAGCTGATTTTGCTGCGGAAACGCTGTAGATCCGCGTCGGCATCTGCTCGATCTCAAGGATCTGACCCATATGAATCGCGGTTTCTACACCATATTATCAGCCCAGTTCTTGTCTGCACTGGCTGACAATGCCTTGCTGTTTGCGGCTATTGCCCTGCTCAAGGAACTCACGGCACCGGCTTGGCACACACCGTTGTTGCAGATGTTCTTTATCTTCGCCTACATCGTGCTGGCCCCGTTTGTGGGTTCGTTTGCTGACGCCCTGCCCAAGGGCCGGGTCATGTTTATTTCCAACACCATCAAACTCATCGGCTGCATTGCGATGTGGCTTGGTATGCAACCGTTATACGCGTACGCCGTGGTTGGCATTGGCGCTGCCGCCTACTCTCCGGCCAAGTACGGTATTTTGACTGAATACCTGCCGCCGTCCCTGTTGGTCAAAGCCAATGGCTGGATGGAAGGTACTACCGTTGCCGCGATTATCCTTGGCGCCATTGTCGGCGGTCAATTGGCCACGATCAGCCCGCACTTCGCCCTGCTTGTCATTGTGCTGCTCTATTTTTCCGCTGCCGGATTTAATCTTTACATTCCGCGCGTCGCCATTGATCACCGCATGCCCAAGCGCAATCCACTGTATGCGCTGCATGACTTCTGGCACTCATTCGCCGCATTGTGGCGAGACTCGCAAGGCCAGGTGTCGCTGGCCGTCACCACGCTGTTCTGGGGGGCAGGCGCGACCATGCGCCTGGTTGTTATCGCCTGGGCGGCAACGGCGCTGAACTTCGGCCTCGATAAAGCCACGCAATTGACGGCGATGGTGGCGCTGGGCATTGCGTTCGGTTCGGTATTCGCCGCGCGTTACGTAAAGTTGGAAGATTCGGTCAAGGTGCTGCCCGCCGGCATCATGATGGGCATGCTGGTCATGTTGATGATACTTATCCAGGACTGGCGGCTCGCAGCACTGGTGTTGTTCCTGATAGGCGTGCTGTCTGGTTATTTTGTCGTGCCGCTGAACGCGTTGTTGCAGCATCGCGGGCACATCCTGATCGGCGCCGGCCACTCCATTGCCGTGCAGAACTTCAACGAAAACCTGGGAATTTTGCTGATGACCGGGCTCTATGCCCTGATGGTGAGAGCGGAACTGTCCATTTCATGGATCGTGCTGCTGTTCGGCGCTTTTGTCAGCATCGTGATGAGCGGCATTTACGCCAAATATCGCAAACGCTAGTGTGCTTTTTTGTTAGCTCACATCAGTGCAGCTTGACATGCGGCGTGGTTCTTCTGGTAATCATTCTGGCTATGGTATCGAGTAACACCTTGCTGAAGCCATGCAGCGCATACAAATGCATTTTGTACAGCGAGCGATACATGATCCCGGCGAATGTCCCCTGAATGAACAAACTGCCGCCGGTCAGGCCTCCCATCAGATTGCCTACCGTGCTGTATTTACCCAGGTTGACCAGTGAACCGAAATCACGATATTTAAACTCTGGTAATGATTTTCCGCCCTTGACCCTGCGTCGCATCGATTTCAGCAGCATGGTTGCTTGCTGATGTGCCGCCTGCGCGCGCGGCGGAACCAGAATGTCGTTGCCCCGGGCATCTTTCCCTTGCTCGCGCCACACGCACGCGGCGCAATCCCCCAGCGCAAAAATATTATCGTCCAAAGTGGTTTGCAAAGTCGGCCGTACCACGAGTTGATTGGCCCAATTGGTTTCCAGTCCGTCTAGATTTTTCAGGAAATCGGGGGCTTTGATCCCCGCCGCCCAGACGACCAGTTCCGCCGGAACCAGCCGGCCACCTTCGGTGTGCACGCCATCGGCATCCACCCGGGTAACTCGCTCCCCCAGTTCCAGGGCCACGTTGAGTTTGGCCAACTGGCGCTGCACTTCAATCGACAGATATTCCGGCAATGCCGGCAGCACCCGCGTAGCACCTTCCACGATACTGAGCTTCACGTCTCGATCAGGATTGATGTTGTCCAAGCCATAGGCCGCCAGCTGTCGCGTCGTATTATGTAACTCGGCCGCCAGTTCGACCCCGGTGGCGCCGCCGCCGATAATCGCCACTTTTACCTGTGTGTTACCTTTTCTCTGATCGCTGACATGTGTCCGGATGCAGGCATTCATCAGCTTGCGGCGGAAGGTCGACGCTTCTTCCTGGGTATCCAGCGAGATGCAGTGTTCGCTGACGCCCGGCACCCCAAAATCATTGGACACGCTTCCAATCGCCATGATCAGGGTATCATAGCTGACCGTTCTCCGGGGAATCAGTATTTCCCCGTCATCGTCGTAGGTTGGCGCAAGAAAAAGCTTTTTTTCCTTGCGATCGATGCCATCCATGGCGCCCAGCAGAAAATTGAAATAATGCCACTGCGCTTGCGCCATGTACTCTATTTCGTGCTGATCCAGATCCATGCTTCCGGCAGCCACTTCATGCAACAGTGGCTTCCAGAGATGGGTCATGGACTTGTCCACTAGCGTGATGATGGCCTTGCCACGTTTTCCCAGAGTATCTCCAAGACGCGTGACCAACTCCAGCCCACCGGCGCCGCCACCGACGACTACGATGTGGTGCAGCGCTGGAGTTCCTTTTTGTGACAATGCCATCGTTACGCTTTCCTTATTCGTTGCCTGTGGTTTTGCCGTGAGTGCGCACCCATGCAATGATCTTGAGCGCCTCGTCCGGCTTCAGGCCATTGTTGGGGTCAGTCGGGTCCATTAGGCCCTTTCCTTTGGCGCCCATGCCGCCATTGGTGCCGTGCCAGATGGTTTCGAACATGCCTTTATTGGTTGCATTCTTGGCATATTTGAAATCCGGGCCATGCAGGCTTGGGCCGGTTTGCCCTTGCGCGTCGCCACCATGACATTGCGTGCAAGAATACAGCTGGAACAGTTTTTTGCCTTTATCAATGGCTTCTTGGTTGCCGATATAGGGATTCTTCCCGGTCGCGGCAAATTCTTTGGCCTGTGGCGTGTCAAATAAGTCCGCCTTGATGTCAAGCGGTTTGCCATCCTGCGTGGCGACAAACTCTATCATCTTCCCTGCGTCTGCTGCTTTTGATGCATCGCCGCCACCTTTGCCGTCTCCTTTGCCGCATGCGGTCAATCCAAATGCCATGACTACTACTGCTACTGCCGTATATCCATACTTCTTCATGATGCTCGCCTCCACTCGTTGGTTGGGTATCTTGTCTTTTTAGGAACTGCTATTACAGCAAGTGATAGCAAAAAAAAACAGCCGCCAATCACTTGGCGGCTGCTATTTTACAGGATGACAGCCCTATTATTGCGGCTTTTCGTTCAGCCACGGCTTGGTTGTGTCCTTACCCTTGAAACTGGCACGAATCCAGCCAATGATTTTAAGAATTTCGTCCGTGGAAGGAAGATCGTCATTCCCTGCCAGTTGCTGGTGCCAGGTTGGCATGCCCAAGTCAGAGCCGCCAGCAATGGTTTCGAACATACCCTTGTCGGTGGTGTGCTTGGAGTACTGCCAAAGGTCGTCAATCACTGCCGGGCCGGTTTGGCCTTGGCCATCGCCACCATGGCATTGGGTGCATGAGTACAAGCCAAACTTCTTTTTGCCTTGTTTTGCCAACTCAGGATCCGCAACAAACCTTTTCGTATATGGATTAACGCAGGTCTCCAGGAACTCCTTGGATTCAGGGGTATCTTTTTCCGTAACCTTGATGGTAAAAGGTGCATTACCTGCCTTGGTTGATACAAACTTACACTCCGCCGCTGCGGTTCCGCTCACGACCAGCGCCAGCATCGCTAACATCATCTTGGCTGCGCCACTTTTCTTGCTAAACATGCACCATCTCCTCTTCAAGTTACGTTCAAATTAAAGTTTGCACTGGCTACGCGTCTACATTTCAATCAACGAACCAGCGTATAACGCGTTGACACAAACCCGCCGGGCTTACTCAGCCTTCGGTATTGCGTCGCCGCGTGTCTCTAGTTTCTTTTTATATTCTAACCTATCATTTTCTACAACCGGTACGTGCGGGATACCGAAATCATCCAGTATTTTGTCGATGTCGGCCTTTCTGCGTTTCAGCACATCTTCGATCATCGCCAAACGCTCTTTTTCGCGCTTCCGTACCGCAACTGAAATATTCCAATACTCTTTGCCATTCGGATTCTCCTGCTGGTATTCCGGCGCGGGCACCACAACCAGTGGCACAGAGGCTTGTTTTGCATAATAACCAGCAATCGGCCCCCACAGAATGGCAACATCGATCTCGCCTTTGACCAAGTCGTCCACAATATACCCCGGCGACTTATTCAAGTCACGCATGATGCGATAGGGTCGAGCATTCTCCATCAGATTTTTATCGTGGATAGGCCGGCTCGGAGGCGTTTGCCCAACCAGGCCAATTTTCACCTTGCGCAAATCGGGTGAATCCCAGTCAGTGATGTTGTAGCCACTGTCCTTCTTATAGACGAACACATAGCCGGAACGATAGTATGGCTTGGATGTCAGCACCATGTCGTTGCCGGCTACGGTACCCATAATGACATCGCAGCGGTGCGCATTCAAGGTATTGCGGATATAACCTATGCGGTCATACCAGAATTGATAAACCAGTTTTTTGCCCAGGTCGTTTGCAATTAACTCGGCAATCTTGTTCTCAAAGCCTTCCTGCTTGCCATTGGAGTATGGAAGGTTGTCAAAGTCGGCACAAACCCGAAACTCGGTTGGATCTTCAACCTTGACCGGCTCACCAGCACGGCCAGTATCTTGGTCAACGTTCAGCGTGTTCTCATCATCTGCGGATGCTGTTGCAGAAAACATCGAGAACGCCAGTACTGCCAGTGTGAATTTTACTTTGTTTAGCATTGTCTTATACCCCATCGTTAGTTAGGCATGCTTCATCAGTTTGCAGATAAAAAGCACCCCGCCGGAGCGGGGTGCTTATCTGACATACTAACTAACGGTTAGTTCTGTATTTATCAGTCTTTCGACTTCAAATTACAGGCTGAACACGTTCAGTGCACCGCCGCCAGGAGCAGCGTTGTACTTGGTCAGTTCAGCATAGCCGCCAGCCGCACCGAGTGCGTCGGTCGGAGTGGTCAGACCCAGG
>JABLTH010012219.1_pt1 | contig 28028 bp, 22 predicted proteins | sample 7875711 | NCBI WGS metagenome assembly JABLTH01 (sample SAMN14941262, study PRJNA633318) | bioreactor metagenome | isolation source: bioreactor | place: China | collected 2019-03-05 | reverse complement strand
GCCGCCGGTGTCCACGCCGATCTTGCGCAGCACGGCGATCGAGGCGTCGCGCAGGCGCTGGTATTCCTTGTCGGTGAGCGTCTGCGCCGGTGCCACGGTGATCGAGTCGCCGGTGTGTACGCCCATTGGATCGAGGTTTTCGATCGCACAGACGATGATGCAGTTGTCCGCCTTGTCGCGGACCACTTCCATCTCGAACTCCTTCCAGCCGAGCACGGACTCCTCGACCAGCACCTCGTGCACCGGCGAGAGGTCGAGACCGCGCTTGACGATCTCCTCGAACTCTTCGACGTTGTAGGCGATGCCGCCGCCGGAGCCACCGAGCGTGAAGCTCGGACGGATGATGGTCGGGAAGCCGACGCGGGTCTGGATATCCACCGCCTGCTCGTAGCTGCGCGCCACCTCGGCCTTCGGGCAGTCCAAGCCGATCTCGGCCATCGCCTGCTTGAACAGCTCGCGGTCCTCGGCCATGCGGATGGCCTCGCGCGAGGCGCCGATCAACTCGACGCCGTACTTCTCCAGCACGCCATGGTCGGCCAGGTCGAGCGCGCAGTTCAGCGCGGTCTGGCCGCCCATCGTGGGCAACACCGCGTCCGGGCGCTCCTTGGCGATGATGCTCTCGACCGTCTGCCAGTTGATCGGCTCGATGTAGACCGCGTCGGCCGTATCCGGGTCGGTCATGATGGTCGCCGGGTTGGAGTTCACCAGGATGACCCGGTAGCCCTCCTCCTTCAGCGCCTTGCAGGCCTGGGCGCCGGAGTAGTCGAACTCGCAGGCCTGGCCGATGACGATCGGGCCGGCGCCGATGATGAGGATGGACTGGATGTCGGTGCGCTTGGGCATGTCAGCGGGCCTCCTGCATCAGGGCGGCGAAGCGGTCGAAGAGGTAGCCGATATCGTGCGGGCCGGGGCTGGCTTCGGGATGGCCCTGGAAGCAGAACGCCGGGCGATCGGTGAGGGCGAAGCCCTGCAGCGAGCCGTCGAACAGCGAGGAGTGGGTGACACGGGCATTGGCCGGCAGCGTGGCCGGGTCCACCGCGAAACCGTGGTTCTGGCTGGTGATCAGTACGCGACCGTCGTCGTGGTCCTTTACCGGGTGGTTCGCGCCGTGATGGCCGAACTTCATCTTCAACGTCCTCGCGCCGAGCGCCAGGCCCATGATCTGGTGACCCAGGCAGATCCCGAACAGCGGTATTTTGGCGTCGAGCAGTTCGCGCGTGGCAGCGACGGCATAGTCGCAAGCCGCCGGATCGCCGGGTCCGTTGGACAGGAAGACACCGTCCGGCTGCATTGCCAGTACCTCGGCGGCCGGCGTCTGCGCCGGCACCACGGTGATGTCGCAGCCCTGCTCGGCCAGCAGCCGCAGGATGTTGCGCTTCACGCCGAAATCGTAGGCGACGACCTTGAAGCGCTTCTCGGGGTGGTTGAAGGCGGTACGGTCGAGGTCGTAGGTGCCTTCGTTCCACTCGTAGTGGGCGGTGGTGCTGACCAGCTTGGCCAGGTCCATGCCGTTCAGGCCGGGAAAGCCCCTGGCCGCGGCGATGGCCGCGTCGACGTCGATCGACTCGCCTGCCACGATGCAGCCGCCGAGCGCGCCCTTGTCGCGCAGGATGCGGGTCAGGCGGCGGGTGTCGATGCCGGCAATCGCCACGATACCGTGGCGCTTGAGGTAATCGGGCAGGCTTTCCTGGTTGCGCCAGTTGCTGGGACGGCGCGGCACGTCGCGCACGATCAGCCCGGCGGCATGGACGGCGGTGGACTCCTCGTCCTCGACATTGCAGCCGGTGTTGCCGATGTGGGGATAGGTCAGCGTGACGAGCTGCCGGGCATACGAGGGATCGGTGAGGATCTCCTGGTAACCGGTCATGGCGGTGTTGAACACCACCTCGCCGACGGTCTGGCCGGTGGCACCCACGGCGTGGCCGTGGAACACGCTGCCGTCTTCGAGGGCAAGCAGAGCAGGAATAAGCATGGGGAGGCCGCCTTTAGGTGCAGCAAAGCCCGCAAGCCGCGATGAAGCTGGCTTGTGGACCTTAGGTCGTGGATGGTCTGGGCGGATCGAAATGATAGGCCGCGACAGGTTTCCTGTCCACGACTTCAGGTGAACGGAAGGCCAAACGCCCCGTCGAAGGCGTCCCCCGGAGCGCTACACTTGCGCGTCCGCTCGAGAGGAAGCCTTTCCCCCATGAATGCCGTCGTACTGCTCGATCCCGCCCGCCTCGACCGTCCGGATACCGAGGTGAAGCTCGAGCCGTTCCCGTTCATGATCGCCCACGGCCAGCTTCCGGACGAAGCGCGTGGCGACCTCGACCGGGACTTCCCCCGCTACACCAGCGCGGGCTTTTTCCCCTACGACCCGGCTGACTGCGGCCCGAGCATCAACACGCTGGTCGAGCACCTTGCCTCCCCGTCGTTCGCCAGCGCCGTCGGGCGCCGGCTCGGCATCGAGAAACTCGGCGACTACCCCACACTGGTAACGATCTGCCGCTCGCTCAACAAGCGCCACGGCACCATCCATACCGACAGCCGTTCGAAGATCGCCACCGCCCTGCTCTACCTCAACCCGAAATGGCCGGACACCAGCGACGGCTGCCTGCGCTTCCTGCACCGCATCGACAACATCGACGACATGGTCGTACCGGAGCTGAAGCCGCTGTACGGGGAGTTCGCGGTGTTCAAGCGCTGCGACAACTCGTTCCACGGCCACCTTCCCTACGAGGGCGAGCGCCGGGTGATCCAGATCGCATGGCTGACCAGCGAGCAGGAAAAACTGCGCAAGACCAAGCGCGGCAAGTTCTCGCGCGCCTTCAAGAAGGTTTTCGGCAAGCTGGACACCCGCTTCGGTGCTGGTCGCGCGCGGGACGCGGCACACCGCGACTGATTCCTTCGCCCGGCCGGCTGGCCGCGGGGTGGACAGTCCGGCCCGACCCGTCAGCCGCCGCTGCGTTCGGCCAACATCGCATCCAGCGTATAGCTTCCCGCGGGCCTGCCGGCCAACCAGCGTGCTGCCTCGATCGCGCCGCGAGCGAAGATGCGGCGATCGGTGGCGCGATGCGCGAGCTCCACCCGCTCGCCCTGGCCGATCAGCATCGCCGTGTGCTCCCCGACGATGTCGCCGCCACGGACCACGGCAAAGCCAATCTCGCCGGGCCTGCGTGGCCCGGTGCGCCCCTCGCGGGTGAGTACCGCCTGTTCGCCGAGCATGACGCCCCGACCCGCCGCGGCCGCTTCACCCAGCAGGAGGGCCGTGCCGGAGGGAGCATCCTCCTTGCGTCCATGGTGGGCTTCAATGATCTCCAGATCCCACTCGGCCAGCGCGGCGGCGGCCTGCCGCAACAGGCGGGACAGTACCGCCACGCCGAGGCTGAAATTCGCGGAGCGCAGCAGTGCGATATCCTGCGCGGACTGCACCAGCCGTGCTTCGAGCGCTTCGCCGATGCCGGTCGTGCCGACCACCAGCGCAGCCCTGCTGTCCAGACAATGCCGCAAGGCGGTGTCCAGGCCGGCGGGACCGCTGAAGTCGATCACTACGTCAAGGCCTGGCACGTCTGCCCAGTCGTGGGTGAAGCAAAGCTGGCTCCCGGGAGCGACCGGCGCGCCCATCTCCGGTGCATCGACCGCCGTCACCGCCGCGATGAGCTCGAATCGGCGGTCGCGCCGCAACAGATCGACCAGCACGCGCCCCATTCGTCCCGTGGCCCCGTTGACCGCGACGCGAACGACCTCACCCATGGTCCGCTCCCTCCGATGAAACCAGCACTGCGCCCATCATGCCCGAGCGGGCATGGTCCGCGCCTCAAGACGTAACCCGCGACCAGAACTGCTTGACGCCATCGACCCAGGTCTTGGCCCTCGGCATGTGCCGTTCGGCATCACCCTCGGCGAAGCTGGCCTCCAGCTGCTCCAGCAGCTCGCGCTGCTCCTTGGTCAGCCGTACCGGGGTCTCGACCACCACCCGGCAGATCAGGTCGCCGTGTCGGCCGCTGCGTACCGACTTCACGCCGCGCCCGCGCAACCGGAACTGCTGGCCGGTCTGGGTCTCCGCTGGGACCGTGATCGGCACCTCGCCTTCCAGCGTGGGTACTGCCAGTTCCGCCCCCAGCGCAGCCTGGGAGAAGCGGATCGGGACTTCGCAGTACAAATCGTTCCCGTCGCGCTGGAAGATCGCGTGCTCGCGCACCCGGACCTCCACGTACAGATCGCCGGATTCGGCGCCGGCCGGGCCAGCCTCGCCCTGCCCGGCCAGGCGGATACGGTCGCCGGTATCCACGCCGGCAGGAATACGCACCGAAAGCTTGCGTGTCTCCTCCAGCCGGCCCTCGCCATGGCAGTGCCGGCAGGGCTTTTCGATCGCCTGGCCGCTACCGCCGCAATGCGGGCAGGCTTGCTGGATCGAGAAGATGCCGTTCTGCATGCGCACGCGCCCGTGGCCGTGGCAGGTCTTGCAGGTGACCGTCTTGCCGTCGGCCGAGCCGGAGCCGTTGCAGTGGTGGCAGTTCACTTGGGTGGGAATCTCGATGGTGCGTTCGATGCCGAACACGGCTTCCTCGAGATCCAGCTCCATGATGTAGCGCAGGTCGGCGCCACGGCGGGAGCGCCCGCGCCCCCCACCGAAGATGTCGCCGAAGATGTCACCGAAGATGTCGCCCATGTCACCGAAGCCGGCGCCACCGCGGCCACCCATGCCACCCTCGAAGGCTGCGTGACCGTGCTGGTCGTACATCGCGCGCTTCTGCGCATCGGCCAGCACCTCGTAGGCCTCCTTGGCCTCCTTGAACTTCTCTTGCGCCGCGGGATCGTCGGGATTGCGGTCCGGGTGGTATTTCATGGCCAGGCGGCGGAAGGACTTCTTCAGTTCCACCTCGGTGACGCTGCGCTCCACGCCCAGCACTTCGTAGTAGTCACGCTTGCTCATTCATCACACCCGAAACTCGATCACGTCCCCAGCACCAGGCCGACCGCCGGCACCCTTCCAAGCAAACAGCCCGCGCCGGCTTTCGGCGCGGCGCGGGCTGGTTTTCGTCGATGTCGTCGACCGACGCGACCTACTTCTTGTCGCCGTCCTTGACCTCGGTGAACTCGGCGTCCACCACGTCGTCCGGCTGCGCCGAGCCGCCGCCCGGGGCCGACTGCGCATGCGCACCGGCGTCACCACCCGACTGCGCCGCGGCATACAGCGCCTGGGCCACCTGCTCGAGCTTCTCGACCTTGGCCTCGATCGCGGCCTTGTCGTCGCCGTCCTTGACCTTTTCCAGGTCGGACAGCGCGCCCTCGATCGTGGACAGCTGGTCGGCCGGCACCTTGCCGCCGTGCTCCTTCAGTGCGCTTCGCGTGGCGTGCACCAGCTGGTCGGCCTTGTTGCGGGCACCGACGAGCTCGTGGAACTTCTTGTCCTCTTCCTTGTTCGCCTCGGCGTCGGCGACCATGCGGGCGATCTCTTCCTCGGACAGGCCCGAGCCGGCCTTGATTTCGATGCGCTGCTCCTTGCCGGTCTTCTTGTCCTTGGCCGACACGTGGAGGATGCCGTTGGCGTCGATGTCGAAGGTCACCTCGATCTGCGGCATGCCGCGCGGCGCCGGCTCGATGCCCTGCAGATCGAACTTGCCCAGCGACTTGTTGGCGCTGGCGCGCTCGCGCTCGCCCTGCAGCACGTGCACGGTCACTGCGGTCTGGTTGTCGTCGGCGGTGGAGAACACCTGCGAGGCCTTGGTCGGCACCGTGGTGTTCTTCTCGATCAGCTTGGTCATCACGCCGCCCATGGTCTCGATGCCCAGCGACAGCGGGGTGACATCCAGCAGCAGCACATCCTTGACCGAACCGCCCAGCACGCCACCCTGGATCGCCGCGCCGACGGCGACGGCCTCGTCCGGGTTGACGTCCTTGCGCGGCTCCTTGCCGAAGAAGTCCTTCACCGACTCCTGCACCTTGGGCATCCGGGTCTGGCCACCGACGAGGATCACCTCATTGATGTCGGACACGCGCAGGCCAGCGTCGTTGAGCGCGGTGCGGCACGGCTCGATGGTGCGCTTGACCAGGTCCTCGACCAGCGCTTCCAGCTTGGCGCGGGTGAGCTTGATGTTCAGGTGTTTCGGACCGGAGGCGTCTGCCGTCACGTACGGCAGGTTGACCTCGGTCTGGTGGCTGGAGGACAGCTCGATCTTGGCGCGCTCGGCCGCGTCCTTCAGGCGCTGCAGGGCCAGCGGATCCTTGCGCAGGTCGATGCCCTGGTCCTTCTGGAACTCCTCGACCAGGTAGTCGATGACGCGCATGTCGAAGTCTTCACCACCCAGGAAGGTGTCGCCGTTGGTGGCCAGCACCTCGAACTGCTTCTCGCCGTCGACCTCGGCGATCTCGATGATCGACACGTCGAAGGTACCGCCGCCCAGGTCGTACACCGCGATCTTGCGGTCGCCGCCCTTCTTGTCCAGGCCGTAGGCCAGCGCAGCGGCGGTCGGCTCGTTGATGATGCGCTTGACGTCGAGGCCGGCGATCTTGCCGGCATCCTTGGTCGCCTGGCGCTGGCTGTCGTTGGAGTAGGCCGGGACCGTGATCACCGCCTCGGTGATGGTCTCGCCGAGATAGTCCTCGGCAGTCTTCTTCATCTTCATCAGCACCTTGGCCGAGATCTCCTGCGGCGCCATCTTCTTGCCGTCGGAGGTCTGCACCCAGGCGTCGCCGTTGTCGTGCGCCACGATGCCGTAGGGGACGATGTCCAGATCCTTCTGCACCTCGGCGTCGGTGAACTTGCGGCCGATCAGGCGCTTCACCGCGTAGAAGGTGTTCTTCGGGTTGGTCACGCTCTGGCGCTTGGCCGAGGCACCGACCAGCACTTCACCGTCCTTGTTGAAGGCGACGATGGACGGCGTGGTGCGGTCGCCTTCCGAGTTCTCGATGACCTTGACCGAGGTGCCGTCCATGACGGCCACGCACGAGTTGGTCGTGCCCAGGTCGATGCCGATGATCTTGCCCATGTGTCTGCTCCGAAATTTTCTTGCGACCCCCGCGGCCGCGAACTGGTTTTCAGAATGGGGCCCGGACCTGGCGATTCAATGCCGATCGGGCCGCCCGATTGGTGCCTGGCTTGACGTCGGTCAATCCGCCGGCGTCAGGCAGTGGCTCAGTCCTGCGCGACGGCGACCAACGCCGGCCGCAGCAGGCGGTCGTTCAACACGTAGCCCTTCTGCAGCACGCTCACCACCGTGCCCGGCGCCTTGCCCGGCGCGGCAACCATGCTCACGGCATGGTGGCGTTCCGGATCCAGCGGCTGCCCGACCGGATCGACCTGCGCCATACCGTTGGCCTCGGCCACCTTGAGCAGCGCCTTCAGCGTGAGGCTGATGCCCTCGCGGATCGCCGCCACGTCGCCGCCTTCCACCGCCAGGCCGCGCTCCAGACTGTCGTAGACCGGCAGCAGGTCGTTGAGCAGCTTTTCGTTGGCGAAGCGACGTGCCTGCTCCAGATCACGCTGCAGGCGACGGCGCTGGTTCTCCAGGTCCGCCCGCTCGCGCAAGACGCTGTCGCGAAGCTCGGCATTGCTGGCCTCCAGCTCGGCGATGCGTGCCTGCAGCACCGCCGGATCGTCGGCCTGGCCAGCCTGTTGCTGGCCCTGTTCCGGCGCCTGCGGATCGTTGTTTTGCATAGTCCCACTCCAGCAGAAAACCCGGGCCGGCAAGGCTTGCCGACCCTCGAAACATGCGGGGAACCCCGCCTCCCGGGGCGTTTATGAGGTCGGTGCGGCCCGATTCAAGGCATCGCTGAGCAGCCCGGCCGTCGCCTGCACCACCGGGATCACCCGCTCGTAGGCCATGCGTGTCGGCCCGATCACCCCCACCGCGCCCATCACCCGACCGTGGGCGCCGTAGGTGGCGGTCACGACACTGCAGCCGTCCAGTGCGGTGAAGCCCGATTCCTCGCCGATGAACAGCCGCACGCCCGGCGCCCGCGCGCACATTTCCATCAGCTGCAGCAGCTCGTTCTTCTTCTGGAACGCCTCGAACAGTTCGCGCAGACGGTCCAGGTCCGCCAGCTCGGCGTAATTCATCAGGTTGGTCTGCCCGCTGACCAGGACGTCCTCGCCCTCGCCCGCCGGCGCGAACGAGGCAGCCGCCAGTTCGACCGAGCTGGCCAGCAGCCGATTGAGTTCGCTGCCCGCCTCGCGGATCTCGCGCAACAGGTGGGTCCGGATGTCGTCCAGTCGCAGCCCGGCAAAATGGGCATTCAGGTAGTTGGCAGCCTGCTCGAGTTCGCGGTTGTCCAGCGGCTTGGCCAGACGGACGATGCGGTTCTGCACCTGGTTGTCGGCAAACACCAGCACAACCAGTACCTGGGCGTCCGGCAAGGCCACGAAATCGATATGGCGGAGGGGAAAATCTCCCTGCTTGGGCACGGTGACCACGCCGGCGAAATGGGTCATCGCCGACAGCAACGAGGACACGTTGCCCAGCAGGTCCCGCGTGGTGGCGGGCTGCGGCGGCAGCTCGCGCCTGAGCCTTGCCATGTCGTCCCGATGCAGCGGCTGCAGCTCGATCAGGCTGTCGACGAACAGCCGCAACCCGCGTGGCGTGGGAATGCGCCCGGCGGACGTATGCGGCGAGGCGACCAGCCCGGCCTCCTCCAGATCCGCCATGATGTTGCGAATGGTGGCGGGACTCACGTCCAGGCCGGACGAGCGCGACAACGTCCGCGAACCGACCGGCTCACCGTCCGACAGGTACTGCGCAATCAGCGACCGCAGCAAGCTGCGGGCGCGGGCGTCGAGTTCGTGGCCAGGGTGCTGTCGCATGCGCTGTGGCAATCCGTGAGACGGTGAACAAATAAGGTGTGGCGGGCGGCTTTGCAAGCCGGCACGCGGCCGGCGCCCGGGGCCTCGCCCGTATCGCCCGCCATCCCTACAATTCAGCCACTCCCATCGAACCGCTCTCCATGCTCACTTCGCTCTACGTCCGAAACTTCGCCGTCGTTGAAGAAGCCGAGATCGCCTTTGGCCCAGGGCTTACCGTCGTGAGCGGCGAGACCGGTGCCGGCAAGTCGCTGATGGTCGACGCCCTGATGCTGCTCGCCGGTACACGTGCCGACAGCGGCATGGTACGCGCCGGTGCGGACCGCGCGGAACTGATCGCGGAATTCGATCCGGCCGGGCTCCCCGAGGCACTCGCCTGGCTGGCGCGTGAGGAACTGGACGACGACGGCCACTGCCAGCTGCGCCGAGTGATCCGCGCCGAGGGCAGTTCGCGCGCGTGGATCAACGGCCGCCCCGCCAATACCAGCCAGCTCGGTGAACTGGCTGCGCTGCTGGTGGAAATCCACGGCCAACACGAGCACCAGGCACTGCTTTCGCGAGGTCATCAGCTCGACCTCCTGGACGCCTACGCCGGCAACGAGGCTATCGTGGACGAGGTCCGGTCGCTGGCCAACGAATGGCGCGAGGTCGGTGCCAGGATCCGCAAGCTCAGCGGCGGCGAGGATCGCGATCGCCAGCTGGAACTGCTTCGCCACGAGGTCGCCGAGCTGGAGCAATGGGCGCTGCCGCCGGATGCGTTGGCCGAGCTCGAGGCATCGCACAAGCGCCTGTCCAACGCCGGCCGGCTGGCCGAGGGCGCCGCCGGCGTGGTGGACATGATCGATGGCGACAGCGAATTCGCACTGCGCCGGGTGCTGGGCCGCACCCAGGCCGAGCTGGCCCGGTTGGCGGCGATCGACGAGCGGCTGCAGCCGCTGCTGGAACTGGTCGACAACGCGACGATCCAGCTCGGCGAAGCCGCCGACGATCTGGGACGCTATGCGCAGGACGTCGACCTCGATCCCGAGCGCTTCACCCAGGTCGACACCCATCTGGCACGACTGCACGAGCTTGGCCGCCGGCACCGTCTGCCCGCGGCCGAGCTCCACGAAAAGCTGGTGGCCCTGCGCGGCGAACTGGCGGAACTGGAGGGTGCCGGCGAGGCGCTGGACGCCTTCGAGGCCCGTCGCGGCAAGCTCCAGCGGGATTACATCCGCGCGGCCGACTCACTGAGCGCATCTCGCCGCGCGGCGGCCACGCGCCTGGCCGCCGATGTGGGTGCCCTGATGGGCGAACTCGGCATGGCCGGCGGCACCCTGGCGATCGAGCTGGAGCCCGTCTCCGGCGAAGCCCCCGATCCCCAGGGCCGGGAGCGCTGCGAACTGCTGGTCAGCGCCAACCCCGGTCAGCCGCCCCGTCCGCTGCGCAAAGTCGCTTCCGGCGGCGAGCTGGCCCGGATCAGCCTCGCGATCGAGGTGGCCACGCTGGGCAAGGACACGGTCGGCACCATGGTGTTCGACGAGGTGGACACGGGTATCGGCGGCGCCGTCGCCGAGGTGGTCGGCCAGAAGCTGCGGTCCCTCGGGACCCTCCGCCAGGTGCTCTGCGTGACCCACCTGCCCCAGGTCGCAGCACAGGGGCACGCCCATCTGCAGGTGAGCAAGCACAGCGACGGAGCGACCACGGCCACGCTGATCAAGGCACTCGATCCGGCCGGGCGCCAGTCCGAATTGGCCCGCATGCTCGGCGGCGTGGAGATCACCGCGGCCACCCGCGCCCACGCCCGGCAAATGCTGGAGCGGGCGCAGGCCGGCTGAGGGTTCAGGCAGGCCCTTCGAGCAACCCGCGCTCGCTGGCCATGCGATAGAGGTCCAGTTCCGAGCCCGCACCGAGCTTGCCCATCAGGCTGGCGCGATGGATGTAGACGGTCTTCTGGCCAATGCCCAGCTCCGCCGCCACCTGCTTGGGTGCGCGGCCGGCCGCCAGCAACAGGAAGACCTCGCGCTCACGAGCAGTCAGGCGCTGAATCGGATCGAGCGCCTCCGTCGGCCGCTCGGCCCGGCGCTGGCGCAGGTCCGAACTCAGGTAGCACTCCCCGTCCATGACCGCCCGAAGTCCGGCCACGAGCTCTTCCGGCGCCACCCCCTTGGTTACGAAGCCGCTGGCACCGCGGCGCAGGGCTTCCGAAACATAAGGCTCGCCGTCGTGCATGCTGAGCACCACGATCCGGCTCCCTGGAGAAACGCTCAGCAGGTGCTCGATCAGCGGCAGGCCACTGCCATCCGGCAGCGAAAGATCCAACGCCACGAGATCGGGTGAGGTGCGGTTGATCGCGTCCACCGCGTCATCGGCGCAGCGGCACTCGGCCACGACCTCCAGGTCAGGCTCCATCTCGATAAGACGCTTGAACCCCTCGCGGACGATCGCGTGATCGTCGACCAGAACAATGCTGTACATGCCCCTCTCCACCGAGCCAAGCCCTCCCGAACAGACCAAGCATCGCACATGTAACATGCCCCGATGCGGACCACTACGACCCGGCTCCTGGCCTCCGGCCCGTTCATCGGCGTTTGCTATCTGGCGGCCTGGCTCTTGCTGTGGCCCACCGAGCAGCCCTACTGGATGCTCCCCTTCGGCCTGCGTTTCGGCGCCCTGCTGCTGACCCCAACGCGCCAGTGGCCGTGGCTGCTGGGTATGGAGCTGGGGGCCAGCGTCTTCCTCGAGGTCCACCGCGACGAAGTGATGGGCTGGCTCGGCTTCCTGATCGGCGACGTGCCGGACCCGCTGATCGTGGCCACCGGCCTGTGGCTGCTGCGCAAAGCCAACCTCCACCCGAGCCTGCGCGTGCCGGAGGACGTGACCCGGTTGCTGCTCTCTGCCGTGCTCATCGTTACGGCAACCACCGCGGTGGATGCCGCGTTGCTCGCACTGACACACCAGACCACCCCGTCCAGTTCAATGGTCGAAGCCCTCGGCCTGGACCTGCTCAGCAACTACCTCGGCGTGCTTCTGGTGGTGCCTTTGATGATCATGCTGGTGCGCGCCCGTCCCAGTCGGCGCATGCTCGCCAACCTGATCATGGACGGCTTGCTGGTGATGCTGCCCTCGATGGCCATCCTGCTCATGCTGTCCGAGCACGCCGCACCGCAGCCACAGTTCGCCCGCGTACTCTCGCTGGCACCGGTGATGTTCTTTGCCTTCCGCCATGGTTGGCGGGGCGCCGGACTGGCCATGATCACCACCAGCATGGGCATGAGTCTGGTCGACTATGTGGTCGGCCAGCCGATCCCCAGCGCTTCCGGCTACCTGTTCCTGGCAGTAGCTGGAACCGGCGCCCTGATGCTTGGCTCGGCTACGGACGCACTGCGCCGCAGCAGCGAACGGGTGGCCGAACAGAACGTCTACCTGGCCGCCGTCAATCGCCGGCTCGACCAGCTCGCGCGCCAACTGCGCGACGCCGCCCGCGGCAACCTGCAGGCCGAGGAAAGCCAGCGCCGCTACATGGCAGCCGAATTGCACGACGAACTCGGCCAGAACATCACCGCGATCCAGACCCACATGAAACTGGCCCAGGCCCGTCTCCAGGCGGCTGGCATGGAAGATGTCGTCCACTCGGTCAATGCCATCCTCGGCCACATGCGCCGGGCGCTGCACCGGCTTCTGGACGACCTGCGTCCCGCCGTGCTCGACGAGTTCGGCCTGCTTCGGGCGTTGGAAGAAGGGCCGATCAGGGACCTGCTCGATGCCGCGGGCGTGGAATACATGACCGATCTCTACGGCGACCCCAGGCTGCTCGACGACGACACCCGCACGGCGATCTATCGACTGGTGCAGGAAAGTGCAACCAACACGGTGAAACACGCCCAGGCCAGCCGGTTCCGCCTGCGCCTGCGTATCGGCGAACGCCACGGGGCACCGCTGGCCCTGCTCGACATTCGCGACAACGGCGTCGGATTGCCCGGCACCCTGCCGCGTGGCGGGCGTGGCCTGCAGGGTATGCGCGATCGTGTCACCTCGCTGGGTGGCCTGTTCCGGCTCCACCCCGGCGGTCCCGGCGTCCATCTGCGTATCTTGTTGCGGGGCAACAATATTTCGCCGGCCAAGGGCGAGGCGTCACGAGGGCATTCCTAGGAATTTTTCCGATACCCGCTTCGTGAAGGCTTCGTTAGGATCCTCTCATCGATGTGGGGGAGCCGCCATTGCAAGATGGCGAGCCGAAGTCACCGTGGGGACGGTGGCTTCGAAGGGCGGCAAGGATTGCTGCTCGGCCGATACCTTCGGCGTCAGGGTTTCCGCGAGCAACTCGCCCGAACCCATCGCCATGAGGTAGCGGATAAGCCGTGAGTGGACAGGAGTCCGCTTGCGGCTTTTTTTCATTCCCTTCCCGCAAACCTGGGCACCGATCGGCACGCCCTCCCGCCGAAACCCGACACCTACGGCGTCATTTGGACCGCCCCCCCTTGGGTCGGACGTAGAGCACCAGGCTGTGGTCGGCCAGTTCGTAGCCGTGCTTGGCGGCGATCTCACGCTGCAGGCGTTCGATCTCCTCACTGACGAACTCGATGACCTTGCCGCTGTCTATGTCGATCATGTGGTCGTGGTGCTTGCCACGATCGAGTTCATAGACCGCCTGCCCGCCTTCGAAGTTGTGCTTCATCAGGATGCCGGCCGCCTCGAACTGGGTCAGCACCCGGTACACGGTGGCCAACCCGATGTCCTCCTGGGAAGCCAGCAGGCGGCGGTAGATGTCCTCGGCGGAGAGGTGGTGTACATCCTCTTCCTCGAAGATCTGGAGGATACGCATGCGCGGGTGGGTAACCTTCAACCCGGCCTTGCGCAGCTCTCTGGTTTCCTGATCCATTGCCGGCTCCGCAGGCGGTATCGCAGGTCCGTTAGTGTATCATCCGTGACCTTTACGTTCGGGACGCAACACGCATGCAAAAGCTGATTCGCACGCTGGGTTTCGCCACGCTGGCGCTGTCCTTGGCCAGTTGCCGGCTCGTGTACACCCCCGACGTGCAGCAGGGCAACATCCTCACCAAGGAAGCTGTCGATCAACTCAAACCCGGCATGACCAAGCGCCAGGTGCTGGTGCTGCTCGGATCGCCCTCGGTCAGCAACCCGTTCGACCATGATCGCTGGGATTATGTCTCGACCCAGCAGCATCGTGGCGGGCCGATCAAGATCCGCACTTTCACGCTGACATTCAACAACGACACGCTGGTGCGAACCGATGGCGACTTCTTCGCCGAAGACGCGGAGAAATTGCTCAAGGAGACCCAGAAATTCAAGGTGAGTTACCCGGTCGACAGTGCCAAGGGCGACAAGGACGAATCCCCCTCCTCCGACTCGGGCGACAACAAACACTGAGGCACCGCGCCCTGCTCATCCGGTAGTTGCTGCCCGAGTTGCTGCCCGGCGGCGACGCGCGTCCCTGGGATCGGCAGTGAGCGGCCGATAGAACTCCAGGCGATCCCCGTCCTTCAGGCCGAACGTCGCATCGACGCGACGACCGAATACCCCTATTCGCTGCGCGCGGATCGCCGCATCCAGCGCGGCGGGACGGGAATCGACAAGGCGCAACGCCGCGACGGCATGCGCAACGGTAGCCCCGGGAGGCAATTCCAGCCCGATCGCCCAGGCGGCCGATCGGGCCGCGACAAACACCGCCTCTACCCGGATCTCTGCGCGGCGCTCAGCCATAGGTCCGCCTTGCCTCACGCGTAAAGTCCTCGACCATGCGCCCGGCCAGCCCCTGGAATCCCAGCTTGATGGCGCCTGCGCCGAGCATGCCGCCATAATCGATATCCAGGGCGAACGCGATCTTGCAACCGCTGTCGCCCAGCGCCGTGAAGGTCCATACACCCTCGAGGCTGCGGAAAGGCCCGTCGGCAAGACTCATCTGCAGACGGCTGGGGCGTTCCAGCGTGTTCCGAGTCGTGAAGCTCTGGTTGAATCCGGCCATCTTGAGGTCGAGGCGGGCGACCATCATGTCGTCACCGCGTTCCAGGACCTGGGCACCGGAACACCAGGCGAAGCGCTTTGGGTATGCTTCGACATCGTTCACCAGATCGAACATCTGCGCGGGGGTATAGGCCACCAGCGCACTGCGGCGGATTTCGATCACGTAAAGCCTCTCGACACATCACGATTCAAAGGTTGGCCTGCCGGATATGAGGCCGACCCAGCACAGGGCAACCGCCCGGAAGTCTAGCGGACATGAGCAAGAGCAAGGACAAGGACACCAAGGGCGGCGGCACGATCGCGCTGAACCGGCGTGCGCGCCACGAGTACCACATCGACCAGCGCTACGAGGCCGGCATCGCCCTGCAGGGTTGGGAACTGAAAGCGTTGCGCGCTGGCCGGATCAACTTCGGCGAGAGCTACGCGATCGTGCGCGACGGCGAGCTGTTCCTCTACGGAGCATCGATTCCGCCGCTTATCAGCGCCTCCACGCACGTCATCGCCGAAGACCGCCGCATCCGCAAGCTGCTGTTGCACCGTCACGAGATCGACCACCTGATCGGCGCCACCGAACGCAAGGGCTACACCCTGGTGCCTACTGCGATGTACTGGAAGGGCAACAAGGTGAAGGTCGAGATCGGCGTCGCCCGCGGCAAACAGGAACACGACAAGCGTGACTCCGCCAAGGAGCGCGACTGGCAGCGTGAAAAGCAGCGCACTATGCGCTCGCACAACAAGGCGGCCTGACGGCAGGCATCCATTGAAGGCCCGGCCACCGGCCCCATATACTCTTCAAGCTGTTTCGCGCTTCCCGGGGGTGTTCTGGCTTCGACGGGGGTAGTGAGATGGCCTGGTGCATGCCGAGGGGGCAGCTTTCCTCGTAAATCCAGCCGCAAACTTATAGTTGCCAACGACGACAACTACGCTCTGGCCGCTTAAGGCCTAGCCCCGAACCCACTTGTGCTCGTGCTCGTGGATGTAGGGTCATCATCACGGGATCGCCCGAAGCCGCCGCCTGTCGGCTAGGGTCAAATCAAGCAGGCTGGTCCTTCGATGCGCTTCGCACATCGTGCTGTCGCGGGACGAGATCCAACGGTGAGCTAAGCATGTAGTACTGGGCGTTGAGCGCCTTCGGACGCGGGTTCGACTCCCGCCACCTCCACCAACATCGACCCGCCCGGCATGCCGGGCGGGTTTTTTCTTGCTCTGCGTCCCATCGGCAGGATGGCATGGGACAATGCGCCTCCTTTCCACCCACCCTCCAGTTCATGCGCCAAGGCGTCATCCTCGGCTTTGCCTGTTATGCAGCCTATGCAATCAGCGACGCCTGCGTGAAATCCCTTCGCGGCACGATCCCGGCCTACGAGGTCGTGTTCATGGGTGCCCTGCTCTGCCTCGGCGCCGTCCCATTCATCCGCGCCCCCGACGATCGCCTGCGCGATCTGCTGGTCGCGCGGCGTCCGGGGGTCTGGTGGATACGCGCAATCACCGGGGCGATCTGCAACATCAGTGCGGTGATCGCTTTCACGCTGTTGCCGATGGCGGAGACGTTCGCACTGATCTTTCTGATGCCGATCTTCGTGACGCTGCTGTCGGTGCTGTTCCTCCGGGAACACGTCGGCTGGCGTCGCTGGATGGCAGTGGTGATCGGCTTCGTCGGGGTTCTCGTGGTGCTTCGGCCCGGCTTCAGGCACCTGGGCATTGGCCACTTCGCCGCGATCACCTGCGGGTTGTCCGGTGCGGTCTCGATGGTTGCCATGCGACTGGCCGGGCAACACGAGAAGCGCATCAGCCTCTATGGCGCCGGCGTTATCGGCCCACTGCTGGTGGGCGGCCTGCTGATGCTGCCGGACATGGTCTGGCCCGACGCAGCTGCCTGGATGAAGCTCCTCGGTTATGGCCTCATGCAAGGGGTCGCCGGAGTCCTGCTGATGCTGGCCACCCTGCTCGCGCCGGCCAACCGGATCGCACCGACCCAATACAGTCAGATGCTGTGGGCGATCGGCTTCGGTTACTGGCTGTTCGGGGACCGGCTGGACTGGCCGATGCTGGTTGGCATCGTGCTGATCCTGAGTGCCGGCATGTTCACCCTCGTGCGCGAGGAGCAGGTCACCCGCTGGTGGCGCCGGCAGCCACTACCCTGATCCGCCGGACGTCGGTTATCCGCGCTGCACACCCGAGACCTGCCATGAAACTGCCGATGCCATCGCCCACCATCCAACTGTCCCCCATCGTTGCCGGACTCTGGCGCATCGCCGACTGGAAACTCGACGTAGCCCAGCGGGTGCGCTGGATCGAGCAGGTGCTCGACCTGGGGGTCACATCGTTCGACCTGGCCGACATCTACGGCGACTACGGCGCCGAAGGCCTGTTTGGCGAAGCCCTGGCGGCGGCCCCGACACTTCGACGCCGGATGCAACTGGTGACCAAGTGCGGCATTCGCCTGCGCTGCGCCGATCGTTCGTACCGGATCAATTACTACGACACCTCCGCGGCTTACATTCGCGGCCAGGTCGAACGGTCGCTGGTGCAGCTGCAAACCGAGCAGTTGGATCTGGTACTGATCCATCGGCCGGACTACCTGATGGATGCAGCCGCGCTGGCCGACACCTTCCGCGCCCTGACCGCAGAAGGCAAAGTGGCCCATTGGGGCGTTTCCAATCACAGCGCCATCCAGTTCGACCTGCTGAACCGCCATCATCCGCTGGTCACCAACCAGCTGGAACTCTCGCCGCTGGCATTGCAGGCGCTCGACGACGGTTCGCTCGACCAGGCACAGGCGCTGGGGCGACGGCCGATGATCTGGTCGCCGCTGGCAGGCGGCAGGCTGTTCTCCGGGCAGGGTGAGCGCGCGGTTCGACTCAGAAGCGAAATGAGCGCGATCGCCGCACGCCTGCGCATCAGCATCGCCACCCTGGCCTATGCGTGGACCCTGCGCCATCCCTCGCGCCCTCACCCGATTACCGGAAGCGGCCGCATCGATGGCATCAGGGAAGCACTCGACGCGCTGGATGTCCGTCTGGACCCCGAAGACTGGTATGCCATCTGGACCGCCAGCCAGGGGCACCCGGTCCCCTGATCCGAAAAGACGCGGGGCGCCAGGCGCCCCGCGAAGCCGACGCAGCATGCGTCGAACCGCTACCTCAACCTCGGCCGGGGCCGTTCGGCCGATCCGCCACCGGCTGCATCGCAGTACCCGTGGCACCTGCCTGCGGGCAACATGCCTGCGTGTACGCCTGGCAGTAACTTGGCGACTGACCGCTATTCAGACAGTCCTGGTAGGTCAGGATGCACGGGTGGCAAACGACGATCACGGACGGGGTCGCCGCACTGCCGATACCGACCATACCGAGCAGCAGGAGCGCGGACACAAGCAAACGATGACGTAACTTCATGTGATTCCTCCTTGAGCCGCCACCCTGGCGGCAGCCCACGATAGAGCAAACACGGTTCTCGATCACAAGCCCGACGACCGGCCGGACCAGCGCCCGGCCCGGGGAGTCGCAGGCCGACCGGAATCAGCGATTGCTCACGCCGTGCGGCACGTGGCCGGTGGCCACGTGCCGGCGCGCGGACTCCACGTTGGCCGGCGAATCGTCGAAGAAGATGTCGGCACCGAACGCATCGAGGAACGGCCCCTTGTCGCGCCCCCCCAGGAACAGCGCCTCGTCGATGCGTACACCCCACTTGCGCAGGGTCAGGATCACCCGCTTGTGGGCGGGCGCCGAGCGCGCCGTGACCAGCGCGGTGCGAATCGGCGAGTTCTCGGCGGGAAACGCGGCCTGCAGGCGATGCACCGCTGTGAGGAACCCGCGAAACGGACCGACCGAGAGCGGCTCGGCCGCGTTCTCGTGCTCACTGCGATGGAACGCCGCCAGCCCCTCTTCCCGCGAGACCCGCTCACCCTCGTCACCGAAGATCACTGCGTCGCCGTCGAATGCGATGCGCAGCTGTTCACTGGCGCGGGGTGGCGCGGTGCTGGGCAGGATCGTCGCCGCCGCCACGCCGGCCGCCAGGGCACGCCCGACATCTTCGGCGTTGGCGGAAAGGAACAGGTCCGCCTTGAACGGGGCCACGTAATCGGACGTCGGCGCACCACTGGTGAAGGCCGCGCGGCTGATCTCCAGCCCGTAGTGCTGGATCGCGTTGAAGATGCGCAAGCCGGTATCGCCAGAGTTGCGCGACAGCAGGATCACCTCCACCGGTGGCACGTCCCCGGCGAGCCTGTTCAGTCCCAGCAGCTTCTGCACCAGCGGGAACGCCACCCCTGGCCGGAGGATGTCCTCCTCATGCTCGATCTGGAATTGACGGTAGGCATCCAGCCCGTCGCGCTCGAACAGCGTGTGGCTGTCGCCGAGGTCGAACAATGCGCGCGAGGAGATCGCCACGACCAGCCGGTTGTCCTGGCTGGCGGCCGGGTCGTGGGCATCGGGAAAGTGCACGGTCATGGCATGCAATCTAGCGCATCCTGCCCGCGCGCGGATCGATCAGTCGAGCGCGAACTGCTCGTCGAGGATGCGCTGCTCGAGATTGTGCTCGGGATCGAACAGCAGCCGCACGCCGCGGTGGCGCGCCTGACGGATCAGCACCTCCCGCACATGCCGCACCTCGTGGAAATCGGCCGTCGCGCTTACCGGGCGCTTGCCCGGATCGAGCACGCGCAGGCCGACCTCGGTGAGATGCGGCAGGATCGCACCACGCCAGCGACGTGGGCGAAACGGACTGATCGGCGTCAGCGCCAGCACATTGGCATCCAGCGGCAGGATCGGCCCATGCGCGGACAGGTTATAGGCGGTGGAACCGGCTGGCGTGGAAACCAGGATGCCATCGCAGATGAGATTGGAGAGCTTCACGGTACCGTTGAGCTTCACTTCCAGATGCGCCGCCTGGTTGCTCTGGCGAAGCAACGAGACCTCGTTGAAAGCGATCGCCGTGGTCTCCACACCATCGGCATCGGTAGTGCACATCTCCAGCGGATACAGCGTCGCGGTATGGGCCTGCGCTATGCGCTCGGGCAGATCGTCCAGCCGGTGCTTGTTCATCAGGAAGCCGACCCGCCCCAGCTTCATGCCATAGACCGGCGCCTGGCCGTCCCGATGGGCATGCAGGGTCCGCAGCATGAAACCATCGCCGCCCAGCGCCACGATCACCTCGGCTTGCGCCGGTGGCTCGTCGCCATACTGGGCGACCAGTTTGCGGCGTGCCTGCTGGGCGACCGGTGTATCGCTGGCGACGAAGGCAAAACGCATGGCGTGTCCGCGGACGATGGGAACCCCAGCGAGCTTACAGGAGCGCCGCGCCGTCGGGAGACGGCGCGGCGCATGCACAACGCAAAGACGCGCTCCCCGGAAGACGGGGAGCGGATTCGGTCAGGCGACCGGGACCTGGGCCAGCTGCGCCAGGCGGCGGACCGCCACCGAAGCGATCGGGTAGTCCGCATTCTGCGCCAGGATCTCCGCCAGCATCGCCCGGGTGTACTTGAGGGTGGCATCGTCACGCTCAAGCCAGGCCTGCACCGGCGTGAGATCGGTGCGGTGACCACACAGGGTGAGTACCTGCAGCGCCAATGCCCGATGCTGGTGATTGAGCTCGTCCAGCAGCGAACCGCGCGCCTGTGCATGCCAGGCCCCCTCCACCGGCAACGCCTCGATCTGGTCACGCAACCATTCGAGGTCGAGCGCTTCGCCCAGCTCGTAGAAGACGCCGGCCACGCGGGCAATCGGCTGCCCGCTTTGCTGTGCCACCTCGACCATGTCGAACGCGGCACGCAGCTCGGACAGTCGAGCCAGGCGCACGGCCAGGTCGGCGGGCAGGCCGAGGCCTTCCCACTTCTCCTGGCTGGACTCGAAATCGCCGCGACCGGTGTCGGTCAGCGCATCCGGCAATGCCTTGCGCAGCTCGCTGACGTGGCTCTGGTAACGCTCGACGTTGGCGGCGATATCCAGCGTGCCGCCCGGACGGTTGAGCAGCCAGCGCGTCATGTGCCGCAGCAGGCTCCAGATCTGCAGGATCGCGTCGATCTGCGTATTCTCGGCCACCTTGCTGTCCAGCGCCTCGATGTGCGCCCACAGCTCGCGCGCGTCGAGGATCTCGCGGGCCGCAGTGTAGGCCTTGGCGATCGCCGCTGGCCCCTGCCCGGTGTCCTCCTGCATGCGCATCATGAAGGTGGCACCCATGCGATTGATCGTCGAGTTGGTCACCGCGGTGGCGATGATCTCGCGCTTCAATCGGTGCCGCTGCATGTGTTCGGCGTAGGTGCCGTGCAACGGTTCGGGGAAGTAGCGCACCAGCTCCTTGGAAAGGTACGGATCCTCCGGCACGTCCGATTCGAGCAACTGCTGGAACAGCTTGATCTTGTCGTAGGACAGCAGTACCGACAGCTCCGGCCGGGTCAGGCCCTGGCCACGGGTCTTGCGCTCGGTCAGCTCGGCGTCGCTGGGCAGGTTCTCCACCTGGCGGTCGAGCAGGCCTTCTGCCTCCAGCGTGCGGATGAAGTGCGCCATCGAGCCGATGCGTTTGATCGACTGGTGCTCCATCAGCGTGATCGCCAGGTTCTGGCGGTAGTTGTCCCACAGCACCAGTTGGCCGACCTCATCGGTCATCGCGCGCAGCAGATCGTTGCGTGCATCGTCGGTCAGCTCGCCACGCTGCACGGCGTCGCCGAGCAGGATCTTGATGTTTACCTCGTGGTCGGAGGTATCCACGCCGGCGGAGTTGTCGATGAAGTCGGTATTGAGCAGCACGCCGTGGTGCGCGGCCTCGATACGGCCCTTCTGGGTGAAGCCCAGGTTGCCGCCTTCGCCCACCACCTTGCAGCGCAGGTCCGCGCCGTTGACGCGCAGTGCGTTGTTGGCGCGATCGCCGACATCGGCATGGGTTTCGCTGGACGCCTTGACATAGGTGCCGATGCCGCCGTTCCACAGCAGGTCGACCGGTGCCTTGAGGATCGCGCTGAGCAGATCGGACGGTGCCATGTGGGTGGCGTCGCCCTTGATGCCGAGTACCGCGCGCACCTCCGGCGAGACCGGGATCGCCTTGGCGCTGCGCGGATACACGCCACCGCCGGCGGAGATCAGCGACTTGTCGTAATCCTCCCAGCTCGAACGTGGCAGCTTGAACATGCGCTCGCGCTCGACGAACGAACGTTCCGCATCCGGGTTCGGATCGAGGAAGATGTGGCGATGGTCGAACGCCGCCACCACCCGGATGTGGCGCGACAGCAGCATGCCGTTGCCGAACACGTCGCCTGACATGTCGCCGATGCCCACGCAGGTGAAATCCTGGCTCTGGCTGTCGCGGCCCAGCGCGCGGAAATGACGCTTGACCGATTCCCACGCACCCTTGGCAGTTATGCCCATGGCCTTATGGTCGTAGCCGTTGGAACCGCCGGAAGCGAACGCGTCACCGAGCCAGAAGCCGTGCGCCACCGAGATCGCATTGGCGATGTCGGAGAAGGTCGCCGTGCCCTTGTCGGCGGCAACCACCAGGTACGGATCGTCCCGGTCGTGGCGCACCACGTCGTGCGGCGGCACCACTCGACCCTCGACCAGGTTGTCGGTGATGTCGAGCAGACCGGCGATGAACAGTCGGTAGCAGGCGATGCCCTCGGCCAGTTGCGCGTCGCGGTCGCCGCCCTCGGGCGGGTTCTTGACGAAGAAACCGCCCTTCGAGCCGACCGGCACGATCACGGTGTTCTTCACCATCTGCGCCTTCACCAGGCCCAGCACTTCGGTGCGGAAATCTTCGCGGCGATCGGACCAACGCAGGCCACCACGGGCCACCGGCCCGAAGCGCAGATGCACGCCTTCCACACGCGGCGAATACACGAAGATCTCGCGGTACGGCACCGGCTTGGGGGCGTCCGGCACGCGGTGCGAGTCGAACTTGAAGCTGGTGTACGGGCGGAACTGCCCGTCCCACTGCTGGAAGAAGCTGGTGCGCAGGGTCGCGCCGATGACGTCGAGATAGCTCTTGACGATGCGCTCGTCGTCCAGGCTGGCCACGTCGTCCAGCAACGTGCGCAGCGCCTCGGTCAGCACCTGCACCTGCTCGTCGCGCGGCCTGGCCAGGCAGGCCACCATGCCGTCGACCAGCTCGGGCCGGGCGTTGCGCGTGGCCTCGGGGATCAACGCCACCATCTCGCGGCGCAGGTCGTCGCCGGCACGGGCCAGCTCGTCGGCAGCCAACGACTCGCGGAGCGGATCGAACTTGGCGTGGAACAGCTCGATCAGCACGCCGGCGATCGCCGGGTAGCGGTTGAGCGTGGCCTCCATGTAGGTTTGCGAGAACGCAATGCCGACCTGCTGCAGATACTTGCAGTAGCCGCGCAGCACCGCGATCTGGCGCCAGTCGGCCCGCGCGAACAACACCAGGTTGTTGAATCCGTCGCTCTCGGCCTGACCGCGCCACAGTGCCTCGAAGGCACGCTCGAAGCGGTCGCGCACGTGCTCGAGTTCGAAGCTGAGCGGCTGCTTGGGCTTCAGTTCGAAGTCGTGGATGGTCAACGGATGCTGCTGCCCCTCCAGACTGTAGACATGCTCGGCGAGCATGCGCACACCCATGTTTTCCAACATCGGCAGCGCGTCGGAGAGCGGAATCGGCTCGCCCGAATGAATCACCTTGAAGCGCAGCGAACCGTCCGCGTGGCGATACAGCGACATGCGGATGGCGTCGTCGCCCTCGAGGCTGGCCAGCGCCTCGATGTCGGCCGCCGCCACGGCCGGAGCAACCTCGTCGACATAGCCAGGAGGCATGGCACGCGCATAGCGGTTGGCCAGCACCACGCCCTGCTGCGGACCGAGCCGGCCAACCAGCGAATCGCGCACATCGTCCTGCCAGTTGCGCACGATGCCGGCCACTCCTTCTTCCAGCGCATGCAGGTCGTAGGACACCTGCTCGCCGACACGGGGACGCACCACTACGTGCAGGCGCGCCAGCGCGGAATCGCCCAGCAGTACGGTCGAATCCAGTTCCTGGCCATGCAACGCGTCGCGCAGCAGCGCCTCGATGCGCTCGCGCACCGTGGTGCTGAAGCGCTCGCGCGGCACGAACACCATGCAGGTGAAGAAGCGACCGTAGCGGTCGCGCCGCACGAACAACTGGGTGCGCGCGCGCTGGCGCAGCTCCAGGATGCCGGTGACCGCCTGGTACAGCTCGTCGTCGTTGCTCTGGAACAATTCGTCGCGCGGCAGCGTCTCCAGGATGTGGCGCAACGACTTGCCCGAATGGGAGTCGCGCTTCAGCCCGGAACGGGTGAGCACCGCCTCGACCCTGTTGCGCACCACCGGCACGTCCTGCGGGCGAGCCATGTAGGCATTGGACGAAAACATGCCGAGGAAGCGCTGCTCGGCGACCGGCTTGCCGTTGGCATCGAAGCGCAACACGCCCACGTAATCCATGTGACCCGGACGGTGCACCTGCGAACGGGCGTTGGTCTTGGTCAGGATCACCGGATCGATCGAGCCGGCGGTGGCGCCGTGGGCCCCGAGCGAGGCCACCGAACGTGGCGCCAGCGAGCGCTCCGTGCCGGACAGGATGCCAAGCCCCGAGCCTTCGACCGACTGCAGCACTTCGCCGCCCTCGCCCTGGCAAACTTCGTATTCGCGGTAGCCGAGGAAGGTGAAGTTGTCGTCTGCCAGCCAGCGCAGGAACTCCGCCGACTCGGTCGCCGCGGCAACGTCGCGCGTACCGGGCCGGGCCGGCAGCTCAGCGGCGATGGCGCGAGCCTTGTCGCGCATCGCTTCCCAGTCCCGCACGGACAGGCGCACGTCGTCCAGGGCGGACTCGATGCGTGCCATCAGCTCCGCCTGCGGCGCGCCGTCGGCCAGCCGGTCGATCTCGAAATGCATCACCGATTCGGACAGGCCCTGGTCGCCGCCGATCGACTGCATTGCTCCCGAAGCGTCCCGCATCACCCGTACCACCGGATGGATCACCGTGTGGATCGGGCCTTCTGCCGACAGGATCATGCTGACCGTATCGACCAGGAACGGCATGTCGTCGGTCACCACCTCTACCACGCTGCGTCCGTCGTGACCGAGCGCAGGGTTGGTCACCCGCACCGAGGCCCGGCCGGGCTGGCGACGCGCCATGAACCCGAGCAGGTCGAGCACCAGCTCGGCCCATTGCGCTGGGGTATGCAGCGACTCGTCGCCGGCGGCCAGTCGCGCGAAGAAGGCGCGGATAAAAAATTGCGCCTCCTGGAGGCGCTGGGCGGGCAAATCCTTTTTGCTTGTTTCGTCGATGACAGCTGCTGCGAGGGACTCATTCACGGCCGCGCGAATCGCATTCATGGCTTCTACTGTTCAGTGGATGCAGAGGGGGAACAAAAAGCCTGCGAAGGATACGCTTCGCGTTTCGTCGAATCCACCGCGCAAAGCCGCTTCCTGCCATGCCCTGGCGCATGGAAAACCGTCGCCGGGCTGCGCTGCAGCGCAATAGAAAACGTCTTCATCCGGCAGTGTGCGAGACGGTGCGCGCACTCCCGCGGCACTCCTCTCTCAAGCTCGAAATGGATCGGCGCGGCATGCCGTCATGGCGCCGCCGGCGGACACCGTGCCGCACTCACAAATCCGTCCCGACCACAAGTGCGTAAAGGTCACAACCAAGCTCAGCCAACGAACGAGACAAATTTTGTACTGCTGGGTATATTGGTGTTTTGATGTTTGCGCCAAGCGTCGCCGAGCTACTCGCCGGTGATCGGCAAGGTGCCGGCGCCCCCTCGCCGAATCCGCCCGGCAAGTTCGGACCTTCCCCACACCGGTCCTCAGCCGGGCCATGTTGCGGCACCGAATAAACCTGACCACGCGATCATGGAGTTTTCATGAACCCCTCTCCACTGCGCACACCCCTGCTGTGCCTTGGCCTGCTGACATTGGCTGCATGCGGAGGCAAGGACAGGAGCGCCCAGTCGGCACCGCCACCGCCCCAGGTGGGCGTGGTCACCGTTGCACCGACGAACGAGCCGTTGACCAAGGACCTTGTCGGACGCCTGGCGCCCTATCGCAGCGCCGATGTGCGCGCGCGCGTCGCGGGCGTTCTGGTCAAGCGCGTCTACGCGGAAGGTTCCGACGTGAAGAAAGGCCAACTGCTGTTCCAGATCGATCCGGCGCCGCTCAAGGCGGCGCTCGACGCCAGCCTGGCGAACCTGGCCCAGGCACGCGCCTCCTACACCAACGCCAAGGTGGCCGCCGATCGCGTGCGCGAGCTGGCGCCCAAGGGTTACGTCTCCAGGTCCGACCTGGACAATGCGCTGGCGGCCGAGCGCACCGCTGCGGCCAGCGTGCAGCAGGCCCAGGCAAACGTGCAGACCGCTCGCATCAACCTGGGCTACGCCAGTGTCCGGTCGCCGATCGACGGCCGCGCAGGCAAGCAGCAGGTGACCGAGGGCGCCCTGGTAGGCCAGGGCGACGCGACCCTGCTGACCACGGTGGACCAGATCGACCCGCTGTACGTGAACTTCAGTCTCAGCACCGCGGAGCTTGACCAGATGCGCCGCTCCCAGGCCGATGGCAGCGTCACCCTCGCCGCCACCGACAAGGCCACCGTCGAGGTCGCACTGCCCGACGGCAGCCGCTACGACCATCCCGGCACCGTGGACTTTTCCGACACCACGGTGAATCCGTCCACCGGCTCGGTCGACCTGCGCGCAACGGTGCCCAACCCCGGCCATGTGCTGCTGCCGGGGATGTACGTGACCCTGAAGGCTCGCCTGGGCGAGCAGCACAAGGTAGTCCTCGTGCCGCAGCCCGCGCTGCAGCGCGACACCGTCGGCGCCTACGTGATGGTGGTCGGCAAGGACGGCAAGGTGGCGCGCAAGGACGTCACCGCCGACCAGGCCATCGGCAGCAACTGGTTGGTGACCGACAGGCTGGCAGCGAATGACAAGGTCATCGTTTCCGGCCTGCAGAAGGTCAAGGACGGGGCGCCCGCGAGAGCCGAGCCCTGGACGCCCGGACCGTCCGGCTCCGCCTCGGCTTCAAGCCAGTCGGCGGCCCGCGGCAAGTAACGGAGCGCATTCATGCCCAGCTTTTTCATCGATCGCCCGATCTTCGCTTGGGTGGTAGCCATCCTGATTACCCTGGGTGGCACGCTGGCGGTGCTCAACATGGGCATCGAGTCCTACCCGAACATTGCCCCGCCGCAGGTGACGGTGAACGCGTCCTACCCGGGCGCCAGCGCCGACACCACGGAAAAGACGGTGACCCAGGTCATCGAGCAGCAGCTGACAGGCATCGACCACCTGCTCTATTTCAGCTCGTCGTCCAGCGCCAACGGTTCGTCGTCGGTCACCCTGACCTTCGAAACCGGCACCGATCCCGACATCGCCCAGGTGCAGGTGCAGAACAAGGTCTCGCTGGCCACGCCGCGGCTGCCTTCGGAAGTCACCCAGCAGGGCGTGGTGGTGGCCAAGGCCAACCCGGACTTCCTGATGTTCGTGGCGCTGACCTCGAGCAACCCGACCATCGACGGCGCCAAGCTCAGCGACATCGTCGCCTCGCAGGTGCTCGACCAGATCTCGCGCATCTCCGGTGTCGGCAACATCCGCCAGATCGGTTCCGAATACGCGATGCGGATCTGGCTCAATCCCGACAAGCTTCACGGATATGGCCTGTCGGCCTCCCAGGTGCTGGCGGCGATCCGCGCGCAGAACGTGCAATTCGCGGCCGGCTCGCTGGGCGCGGATCCGGCCCCGTCCGGACAGGGTTTCAGCGCCACCGTGTCGGCCGAAGGCCGCTTCTCGACGCCCGAGCAGTTCGGCGACATCATCCTGCGCGCCAACAGCGACGGCACCGCAGTGCGCCTGCGTGACGTGGCGCGCATCGCCTTCGGCCCCCAGAACTACGGCTTCCATGCCCAGTACAACGGCCAGGAGGCCGGCGCCTTCGGCGTGCAGCTGCTGCCCGGTGCCAACGCGCTGGACGTAGCCACCGCGGTGCGCGCGAAGATGACCGAGCTGGCCAAGAGCTTCCCGCCCGGCGTGACCTGGTCGGTGCCTTACGACAGCACCCCATTCGTGCGCATCTCCATCAAGGAGGTGATGCACACGCTGGTCGAGGCGATGGTGCTGGTGTTCCTGGTGATGCTGGTGTTCCTGCAGAACATCCGCGCCACGATCATTCCTACCCTGGTGATCCCGGTAGCGCTGCTGGGCACCTTCATCGGCCTGCTGCCGCTGGGCTTCACGGTCAACCAGCTCACCCTGTTCGGCATGGTGCTGGCGATCGGCATCGTGGTGGACGACGCGATCGTGGTGATCGAGAACGTCGAGCGCATCATGACCGAG